>ENA-ORCR01000048-ORCR01000048.1-marine-metagenome-genome-assembly--contig:-NODE-48-length-152348-cov-7.778474_pt1 | contig 152348 bp, 154 predicted proteins | sample MGYA00237782_ERZ508514 | MGnify/ENA primary metagenome ERZ508514 (study PRJEB26185, sample SAMN06268960) | marine metagenome | isolation source: Eden Landing Ponds, San Francisco, CA, USA | place... | reverse complement strand
CGACAAGGTCGAGGAGCTTCGGTGAGGTGACCTCGGATGAGCGCTGAGGAATCCGAAAGCAGCGGTTCCACGCCCGCCGAGGTTATCGAAGTCGTGGGCCGGACGGGGATGCACGGCGAGGCCATGCAGGTCAAGTGCCGCATCCGCGAAGGCGAGAACCAGGGGCGCATCATCACGCGCAACGTTCTCGGCCCGGTCCGCGAAGGTGACGTGCTCCAGCTCCGCGAGACGGCTCGCGAGGCAGACACCATCGGAGGGCAGTAACCATGCCCCGGACACGCGAATGTGACTACTGCGGCACGGACATCGAACCCGGCACGGGCACGATGTTCGTCCACAAGGACGGCGCCACCACGCACTTCTGTTCCTCGAAGTGCGAGAACAACGCTGATCTGGGCCGCGAGGCCCGCAACCTCGAATGGACCGACACCGCCCGCGGCGAAGCCGGTGCGGTCGAGACAGAGGTTGAAGACGAAGCTGAAGAGGCGGAAGCAGAGCCGGCAGCTGACGCCGAGGAAGCTGACGCAGACACCGACGAGGACGCGGCTGCGGACGAAGCCGACGCCGACGAGGCCGAAGACGACGCTGACGAGGAAGCCGAGGAGGCCGAGGCCTGATGTCCGAACACGAGCGTACGTTCGTGATGGTCAAGCCTGACGGCGTCCAGCGCGGCCTCATCGGGGACATCGTCTCCCGCTTCGAGGACCGCGGCCTGAAGATGGTCGGCGGCAAGTTCATGCAGATCGACCAGGAGCTCGCTGAGGAGCACTACGGTGAGCACGAGGACAAGCCGTTCTTCGACGGGCTCGTCGACTTCATCACCTCCGGTCCCGTGTTCGCGATGGTCTGGGAAGGCCAGGACGCGACCCGGCAGGTCCGCACCATGATGGGCGAGACGGACCCCGCCGAATCGGCTCCCGGCACCATCCGTGGTGACTACGGGCTCGACCTCGGTCGGAACGTCATCCACGGCTCCGACCACGAGGATGAGGGCGCAAACGAGCGCGAAATCGAGCTGTTCTTCGACGAGGACGAACTCGTCGACTGGGACCAGATCGACGCGCCCTGGCTGTACGAGTAACGCCAGGTCGACTGTCGCGTTTTTCCGAACACAACCACCTTGAGGGCGGCGTCCGTACCGCCAGTATGAGCCTGACGCTCTACCAACTTGACGGCTGTCCGTACTGCGAGAAGGTCGCCGACCGACTGGACGAACTCGGACTCGACTACGACAGCGTCTGGGTCGAGGCGCTGCACTCGAAACGCGACGAAGTGAAGCGGGTCTCCGGCCAGCGGGGCGTCCCGGTCTTGATCGACGAAGACCGTGGTGTCACCATGGCCGAGTCTGACCGCATCCTCCAGTTCATCGAGACGACTTACGCACCCGAAGCCCAATCAGCGTAGAGGTAGCGGGCGGCCGCGCCGAGGCTCGCAAATATCAGCGGGAGGAAAAACAGCAGGATAAGCAGCCACAGCACTGCCGGTGCGGCCTGGCCCTCCGCCCCACTGTCGAACATGACCGTCCGGACAAACACGAAGCTCCCGGCGAATCCCGTCGCGACGTAGCCAAAGCCGATACCGGTCCCGACGAGCGCCGCTTCTTCGAGCAGGCTATCCGACCGGGCGTCGCCACGGTAGCGCTCGAACAGCGCGCCGACGACGAGCAGCGAGACGATGGGAATCAGGAAATAGACGATGGGGGGGACGCTCGCGCCCTGGGCACCGTAGAGGACGTTCCGCGCGGCCGAGCCGTACACTTCGGCATCTGCCGCGGTCACCAGCGTCGGCACGTGATGGGCGTTGTACAGCACAAACCCGTACTGAATGAGCTGGTCCGACAGCTCCGGCAGGTCGACCGACGACGGGCCAACGAGAAACAGCAGCGCGACGAGCAGATACTCGACCGCCAGCGTCCCGGCGGCGACGCCGGCCGCCCGGAGCCACGGAAACGTTCGGAGACTCTCGGCTAACAGATGACTCTCCGGCTGTGGCTGCTCGGCGGTGGCGGTCGGCGGCTCGTCGACCAGCGAGTCGTTGACCGGCGTCCCGGTCCCCTCGTCGCTCGCCTCGTCGGTTCCGTGTTCAGTCACGTCTAGCCGTATCAACTTCAATGACGGAAAAAAGGGTTCCGGTGGTCGCTACTCCGACTCGAAGTCCAGCGCCGCGCCGTTGATGCAGTACCGCTTCCCGGTCGGCTCAGGCCCGTCGTCGAACACGTGACCCAGATGGCCACCACACCCGGCACAGACGACTTCTGTTCGCCGCATCCCGTGGCTGTTGTCCGCCTGTGTCTCGACGTTCCCCTCCTGGTACACGTCCCAGAAGCTCGGCCACCCAGTCTCGGAGTCGAACTTCCTGTCGCTGTCGAACAGTTCCGTCCCGCAGCCAGCACAGGTGAACACGCCCTCGTCTTTCACATCGATGAGGTCGCTGCTGAACCGGGGCTCTGTTCCGGACTCGCGGAGGATTCGGTACTCCTCGTCAGAGAGCATCTCGCGCCACTCTTCGTCGTTGTCCGGGAGGTCGCTCTCGGATTCACTCATGCTCCGGTGTAGGTGCCCCAGCGGTAAAAACGTAGAGCCAGGGGTGGGATATTCTTCGATTGTTCGAAGCCAAAAATTTAAAATATATAAATAGAAAGATAGTAGTATGGTCGACCCCAAAGAGGGAATAGAGAAGCTTCGCGACCGGATCAAAGATAGCGACGAAATCACCGAGGCTGACGCCGCGGCGTTGCTGGATTTCTCTGATGAACTGTACCTCCGGAAGACCGAGACCGGCTATCACCGGCATGCGAAATTGTTGCGTCATTGTGTGCGGATCGCTGAGAACGTTGGTGGACTGCACGATGCATTGACCGACAAGGACGCGGCCAAGACGATACTCAACTGGATTCACCGGACCTACGACAACGAGGAAACCAACCGCGACTACCGAGTCGCGGTTCGGATGTTCGGCCGGCGGACGACCGAGGACGGCGGCGATCACCCACCGGAGTCCATCGCCTGGATTCCCTCCGGAACGTCCTCGAGTTACAACCCCAAACCGGACCCGGCCGAGATGCTTGGCTGGGAGGACCACGTCAAGCCGATGATTGATGCAACGCTCAACACGCGCGATGCAGCGATGATTGCGTTGCAGTGGGACGCCGGCCTGCGGGGTGGAGAATTCCATGAACTCCGAGTGGGTGACCTCGCGGACCACGACTACGGGATGCAAATCACCGTCGACGGGAAGCGCGGCCAGCGAACGGTGACGCTCATCCCGTCGGTTCCGTACATCCAGAAGTGGCTCGCTGACCATCCTGGTCGTGAGGACCCGACTGCGCCACTGTGGTCGAAACTCACCACGAATGAGGCCGTTTCTAAGCGGACGGTCTATCAGGCGTTCAACAACGCAGCCGAACGGGCCGAAATCAACGTTCCCGTCACGCTGACGAACTTCCGCAAGTCCTCGGCATCGTATGCAGCCAGCGAAGGCATGTCCCAAGCCCATCTCGAGGCTCGCTACGGGTGGGTTCGGGGCTCCGATGCGGCCGCCCGCTACGTCGCTGTCTTCGGCGAGGCCGGGGATCGCGAGCTCGCGAAGATTCACGGCAAGGATGTCGAGGATATCGACGAGGAGTCGGGGCCCGACAGTCCCGTGACCTGTCCCCGGTGTAACAAGGAAACCCCTGGCGGCGAGGACTTCTGTGTCTGGTGTGACCAGGCGCTTTCTCGTGGCGCCATCGAGCGGATGGAACAGGACCTTTCCACGGTGCAGCGGGACTTCCTGCAGTTCGCCAAGGACAACCCCGACATCCTCGATGAGGCCGACCGGCGCGAAGAGCTGATTACCGAGCTGGCCGACGACGGGGAGTTCCTCGAACGAGCCCAGGAGTTCGTCGACGCCCTGGAGTCTCATTAGGACAGCCCTCGTTTGCGTTTGAGGTGCTCGAATTCCTGTTCTAACTGCTCGAATTCCGGGTCCGAGAGGCCACGGTCGAGGATGGTCCAGGCCATGGCCCGCCCCATTGTATCCGAAGAATGCCGGAGAATCTCGATGAGCTCCTCTTTGTTCTCGCGGGCGTACTCTTCGATGGTCTGTTCATCGGGGCCACCGGTAATCACGCTGGCTCACCTCCAACGGTTTCTAGGCGTTCGATACAGACTTCGGAGATTCGTGGTCGGCGCCGGTACTGTTCATATCGGTTCTCGACGGTGGGGAACGCGGTCGTCCACTCGGTGTAATGTTCGAGATCACCGACGCGGTAGCGCAAGCGCCAGTAGTTCCTGGCGTTAGTCTGGCCGCTGTGTGGCTCCGTGTGGGCGTCGACACCTACCATTATAGCTCACCCCCGTCAGTGACTGGGGACGCTTCTGTCGGCGACAGGGCCCCAGAAACCGTAGCCAGGTCGACGGCGTGTGTCTGGAGTGCCTGTTGGCCGGCGTCGGTCAGCGTGTACGCGTTCGTGCGGTCGTCGACGGCTGATTGCTCGATCAGGTTCCTGTCGGCGAGCTGGTCGAGGTTCTGGTAGAGCCGGCTGTGATTGATTGGGTCGGTGTAGCGCTCATCGAGATACTCCTTGATGGCCAGGCCGTAGGGGAGGTCGTCACCGTTGGTGATAGTCGCGATAGCCTGGAGGATATCGCGCTGAAAGCCTGTACAGTCGTGCCACGTTGTCATTGGTACCCTCCGTTGGACAGCATATCTGCAGGAAGGATACTGGGGTAGGAAAGGCTACGGCGGGCGGGGGGTCGAAAGTCGATTTTGGCGGGGTTGGCTTCAGTTCCGGGTCGCTGCGTGGTGTTCATAGGTGGTTCAGGCGATGGCTGAATGCTAGCCGAAAGTGACCGAAAGGGCCGTCGTCTGGTGGTTTTAGTTGTGGCCGAAAGCGGTCGGTAGCGATGCATCTCTTGAGGGCTGAGGTTACTCATGGGTGTGTGATGACTGGTAGGCGATCTATACTTCGTGGACTGTGGGGTGGTTTCAAGGACCCCGGTATCGAGTTCTTTCATGCGGCTTGTAAGCCGACGCGACGCCCGTGCTGGTGACACGGCGTCGCACCCGGTTTTCGGTGAGTGCGACCCCCGAGGAGCGACGCGTCGGCCGTGCTCGGACAGTCATTTGCACAAGTACTTAATATTTGGCACTGTACTATGCCATAATGAAAACTACAATGACAGAGTGCCTGGAGTATCTCATGGTTGGAGAATCCGGTGACAATAACAGCGGAGGCAACGAATCAGAGGATATGGGTAAGGAGGAGCGAGTGAGACAAGTTCTGGGCCTATTGGTCGAAAGTGGCCTCCACCTCCCGCCAAATGTGATATTCCACAATTGTAAAGAGAGAGGTGCTACCTTCGAAAGGCGGACAGTTAACCGCTATCTCAAAGAACTTCTTCAGGAAGGATACGTGGAACGAGTTGACGGGACCGATGGATTCTACAGGGCAACTACAGAGGGACGTGAGTACTATTTTGGAGATGAAAAATGATACTGCTAATTGGCACAGTACTACGACAAGCACTAAGTAGTTGCACGTTCTGAGTATAATCTGAGAACGCACACACCACTGGGCAGTTTCTGTTTGAATCGGAAATTGCCCACCCTGTCTCCAGCAGGGTAGGCGTGTGGGTTCTCACGACAACCCATGCAGAAATCAGAAGCCGACCCTCAAGAGCGTACCGCACGCGAACTACTTACTCAGGGCCGACCGCTCTTTCTCGGTGTCGACGGCAACGGTGCAGCGCACTACTGGGACAGCTATGAGTTTGCCGTGGCTGTTGTGACGACTGATGGACACGCAGAGAAAGTTGAACTGTCCGAGACCCCATTCACAACCCTTTCTGAGTGGTGTGAGTACACCCGAGGGGAACGCGGCTGGGACGTTGGCCCCCACGTCGGTGGCTCACTTGTTGGCGATCTCACGCAGGCGGTGAAAGCATGAGTTGTACCGTAGAGGAACGCAAGCAAGTTCGCCGAGCCGCTCGGGGAATTCGTGATTGCGTGCCGACAGTCGCCGTCGACGTAGTCGCACCGAACGCGAGCCAGTACGATACGTGGACGCTCGATGCTGTGTTGCGTGATACAGAGGGTGTGCCGCCGGAGGTGCTTCGGGAATTGGCGTTGGCCGGGTTAACGCTGCAGCCGACGCCGTCGCAGGCAGGATATGAGCACGTGGCAGCGACGGTGTAGGTCGAAAAGTAGCTAACCGGTATCGGCTCTCAAATCCAGAAACGCTGACTTCTAATCAGTCGTCAAGTACAGAGTAGATCTGGTACGTGCGCCACATTACAACATCGAACGTATTCTGGATCGAGCATTCTTATATGCAGTAGGTTGATCCCAGCTAAAATGCCAGAGCTCAAACATCGGTTGAATAGTCATCAGAAAGAACGCGAAAACGAACAGTAGGAAAACAGCGTTGAGAGCTGTAAGTATCGCTGGCTCAAGCTGCAATTGCCCATCAGTGACCATGCCGATAACAGCATTAATTGCAGGTAACGCTCCAACGGTCAGCAAACCGAGAGTGAGCTTGACAAACCGACCGGTATTGTGTCGGTCATCCTTTAAGTCGTTATAGTTGTTGATTTTTGTGTCGAGCGTGTCGATGATCTCTAAGGCATCAGCATTATTATCTAATTGTTGAGTTTCACCGTTCTCAACGAGATGGAGGTGAAGTGCCTCTGCTTTACTATCCGTGCAGTTACACATCGTCAGATGGGTGAAATCATCAATTTCAGCTGCTGATACCAGACTAGTAACATCAAGCTCATCGGCGGCATGTTTGATATTGTCAACTAATTGCGGCTGTGCCCGGAACTTGATATCATCATCTGCTGCAGTGATTGCTTTAAGTGTACGCTGTGGGCCTCCAGGCATATTGCTAGCAGCGTACGAGTTTGTAGCGTACAGTTCTTGAGCTGGAGCCCCCTGTAATTCTATCAGTAGATTGGATATCTCCTGCCAAAAGTCGTCGTTGAGAACATCTCCCCAAGGGAGTACTGCATCACGGTCAATCCCACTTCTGGGTGTATCGAACGCAACAAGAAACTGACTCTCATGGGGATTAGCGTTATCTTTTAACAGCTGCTCAGCGTCAAAATGTAAACGGAACTTGACAGTCCCACGATTCCCTCCATCAACTGTTACGTCGTACCGCGATTCAATTTCTGTCTCTTCAATGTCCGTGGTAGGAACATTGTGCTTGCCCTGGAGCGTCGCGCACCATGCCTTAACAAGTGCTTCGGGGTCAATAATCCAACCGCCATCAACCTCGGTAAAGAAGTGACGCCATGGATAGTTCGGCGCTTTTTCAACACTAGAGTAAGCTCCATTGGACCACTGTTCTATATCTTCCTCATCGAAAACATAGTTCAGTGTCGCCCCTTGGTCAGAAACCTGATCAAAACAGGCACCCAGCAACCGCTGATTAGCAGCGGTGATTTCTGTTGTTGACAGGTCCTGCTGGAGGCTCATATCTCAAATTCAGATTTAGCGGTTTCAATTAGATCGACTGGGGATGTAAATTCACTGATTAACAAACTGTGGAGCTGGCACCACAATCTATCAAAATTGTAATTCGGATCAGCCAAATCCCACCGAGCATAGTCGTCGAATAGTCCCTTTAGCTGTGCATCTTGTGGAGGGTAATCCGGAACATCGGTATCGGGTGGGTTTTTTATTTGATCGGTCTTGAGAAGTTCATATCCAAGACTGAAGAATAGATCACGGAACATCTGCACCTCTACAGCTTCGATCCGTGAGTCATCAACGTAACTATCTACTGCTGTTCGTAACGCAAGGTTGCGGCGGTTGAGGTAGGTCCGAATCCCTCCTGCAGCAGTTTGATTATTAATCTTCCATCGATGCTCTTCAAGTCGGTCAGTAACAGTCCTGAGTAGTTTTTTATGTTCCCGAATTCTGACTAGCTCTGCAACCAACTGGTCGATACAGTCCGGTGTAGTCTCCTTTGTAGCAGATAGCTCACATTCATACTGGAATCGAATCTTCACGTCCCAAGAATGGTCTTCGACTGTGTGCGTATGTTCAAACTTTAATTTGACAATCCGCCCATTGAGAGAAGCTGGACGGACAATTTCTGAATTGAGAGGGCTGAGATTTGAAGCTCCGCTGTAGCGGGCCTTCTTAATATTTCGCCCTCCTTTGAATTGACCATAGTCGATTCCAATATTTTGCCCGTCCATAGCATTCTCCAATGCAAGCATCTCGTTTGGGGTCAGCTGAGGTTGGGGCTCAATATCACCTTCACTCCAGCTCTCAATTAGATTACGAAGCTGGGATATATCATCGTCATCCATCGCACGACGTGAGATTGCGAGGGCCCCTTCCTCAGTATATACTCGAACTTCAGCATAGCGATTGAAGGCCCCGTATCGTGTATTACCTTCACTATCATCTTCTGTTAGCTGGTCATCCGGTATAACAAAACGTAGGTCCAGAACTCCGTTATCACGTTCTACAACGTTGACTAGTGAATTTCGTATTTTTGAGTTGTACAAATTCTCGTGATCTTCGTCTTCGCGAAGTTTTTCAGCTGCTTTCTGATACAGCGTATCGTACGAGATATTTGATCCGAAATATAGTTTAAAATTAAATAAATCGCCCTTTTCCCCACGAATTTGAAATACTTGCCTGACAAATTGTTTCCAATCTCCATTGAGTCGACTCTGAAGTTTATTATATACCTCTTGCTTATTTGCTGCTTGGAGTTCAGCAGCTGTAAGCGGAGTCCGGTCAATTAGATTTCTGATAGGTGGAAGGTCAGGATCCTGAAAATCAGCTACGTGGAGTCTTCTCATTCGCTCTTTGTGTGTGTAGCCCTCGTCGTCACGGAAAAAATATATTCTACTCATCGCTGAAATCATCAAACTCAAGCATCTTTGTTGACTGCGCCTCTCGCTTGAGTTCGTATTCGTATTGCTCAACAAGAGATATGAACTCGTCCATCATATTGTACCGGCTGAAAGCTTCGTTTACTGCGTTATGAATATGTTCTCGTTCCAATTGCTTATCTTTATTTTCGACTCGATTTTCTTCGGCAGTTTTGATCAGAGCTTCCAGAGTAGTACGTAGATGTTCCGCCAGATACTCAGAACCATCCTTCCTCACACGGACACCATCCTGGGTTAACTCTTTACAAAGTTCGTGGACCTGATTTGAACTGACGGGGGTTGCCTCCGTCGGATCTTGGTCACTGGTCATGGTCTAGCTGAACAAATGATACTATGATATAATTAACGGACATATGATTGAAATGCAAAATTAACTAAATATCTAAAGACCTACCCGAATGAGAACCTCTCAATTTATTTTCATTCCTAACCTACTCAAAAGACTTGTCGTGCCCGTTTAGCAATGAGTAACACACCAGACGGGTATCGGGGTGCGCTCGTTCTCCCAAGTGTGTTGATTCTGCACGTCTAAGCGTCCCTTTAAAAGGTCTGCGAGTTCCATGACCAGTTCTGGCTACGACCTCCTCGCTTCTGAATCCCTCAAATAGACAGTGCTGGGTAAACCATCTAATCTCTATAAAATAAAACTCAAATAACACGAATCCAAGCGTTCATTTGGCCACCTGGATATCCACGTGTATGGGAATTCAGGAGTATGTCGGTAGCGATGAGACGGTGCTTGCACAAGCAGCCGTCCATAGCGATCCATATGCAGTGGTCTTCTCGGGGAGGGCCGGAGAGATCGCTTGCACACCGAGCCGGCTGATCTACAGCGAACGAAAGAAGACCATCGACATTCCAGTAAACGAAGTCGGGTCAATGGAGTTCGAAGAACCGCGAATGCCACGAGCCTATCTTTACACTGGTATCGCTGCACTCCTCTTTGCACTCTTTGGTGGTGACATCTCGTCTGGTCTGCAGTCGTTTTGCTATGTCCTCGCGCCAGTCCTCCTGGGGGTCGGGTACATGTATCGGACAAGTGTACTCAAGGTTTTCACACCGAGTCGGACCTATGAGTTCAAATCCCGAGACGGATCGTTCCCGGATGTCGTGTCAGCGTTCCGTGACCGGTCGGACGACCGAGTCAGCGTTGAAGCCTAAGCCCTCTAAGCAAACGGTATGCCAGAATAGAACCGACCTACTTTCGAATGGATATCCACAGGCGGTTGGGACAGTCTAAAACAATAATATTTTCAACGGTTCAGTTGAGTTGAAATCATGGTATAGGTCAGCTATGCCCAGCTATCTCAGTGTTCTACCACTTTTTAGAGACTGAAACACCTATTCTATAGACCAAATTATTGAGTTGATGTCTCTTCAGATCGGGTTACGTATTTATCGATGAGATACTCGCGGATACGATCCTCACGCGCTTCAACGAACGAAGTATAATTGTCCACCGTAGGCTCAACTTCCGGGAAGAGATTTATACGACAGTACTTACCTACCTCTGGCTCAGAAAGCTGTTCTAACCATTCTATTGGAAGCAAATCGCCCTTACTTTGATTCACATCTTCTTCGAGGAGCTGTAGATTTCCTATACGATGTACATCGGTAGGCTCACCGACAGCGTCTTGATATGAATCTTGCTTTGACTTCGGGTAGATATGGTCGAGTTCCAATCGCCCGACACTCTGTTCTGTATATGACTCTTCCAGCAGCCCAAGGATTGCCGCTACCTGCTTACTCCTGAAGACTCCTGATGAGTTAGCAGACGAGTCATGTGTATCAATAATTGCCTTTTCAATATGTTCTCGGGTCATAACCTCACCCATTTCCTCAAGTAATTCCGTTGTTGGGAACACCTCGAATTCCCCCTCTCTTTGACGAAGTCGAGAAAGTTGAGTTGACATACCACGAGCCTGTGAACCTGTGAGTGATTGCATGAGAGTTACCTTAGCAAGGAATTCGAAGATTGCTTGCTTATTCTCTTCCGTTACCTCAGCATTCGGGTTCTCATAATAGAACTTCGCAAATAGTGCTATAGGTAGAATACTAGGGAGCGTCGTCGCTGAGTACCCCAATTCATCTACTGTTTCGAATGCGTTATCGACTGCTTTTTCAAACTTTCCGTGAGGGTTCCCGAGCCCACCTTCAGCATACCAAAGCCTTCGAATTTCCTCAATTTCTTGCTTCTTCTGAAACTGCTCGACTGTGTTCTTCAAAAGATCTTCATTGATGAGATAAACCAAGCAACGTGTAATAAACTCGATATCAATTTCGTTTTCGAAATTAGGATATCGCTCTGCCAACCGCTCGATGAAATCTGTCACTCGTTCACGCGGCAGGAATGACCCCTGGTCAACATAGGGCGCATGCGACATCAGTAGCGACTGCACATACTGGTAGGGCTTCGGTCGGGAACCGTTGAGGTTGATACGCTTGAAGATTTCGTGAACATCATCTGATGAGTACGTATCCTGTGTGTTCGGTAATTTATATCCCAGCACTTTCTGATAGAAATCCGTAGAGACATGAGTTACTACCTGCTGAAGCATTGCACGCTGGTCAGCGCTTGCATCAATCGAAGTATCACGTAGAAGGGTGTTCACTATATTTGAGACCTCTGCAGTTTCCAATGGCACGCGCCCTTCATCAAGGAATTCTGACAGAGGAATCCACAATCTATGAATCCCGTCTTTCACTGTATATTCCTCGGCTTGTGCTCCACCGAGTCTACCTGTGGGCCGAAACTTAAATTCGTAATCGCCAGCAAGCGGCAGTCCGTCAGCATCCGGATAAGACGGGCTGCCGAATAGATTGAGACACAACACTCGTTCTTCCCAGTGGTTAAGCCGGTCTTTTTCTCCGGCGCGCCCTCCCTGATATTTTGCAATTGACCCACAGAACCCAAGGAAAGCAGAGTTCACACGTTGCTGACCATCAATGACAAGATAATCACATCCATTGTTGTCCTCGATGCGTGTATTGGTTCGTTCGAACTCATGATCTGTCCGAAGTTCTTGCGGGAACCGGCCAGTGCCACTGAGATGATTTTGAATAAACTCGTAGGTTGTATACTCATCCGTATCACGGATTTCCCACAAAGTTACCTGTCCAACAGGATAGTCGCGCATGAATGAATCGAATAATGCAACGATTTGAGATTCATTCCAGATGAACTCACGCTGTAACCCTGGGAGCATTAATCGGCCATTTACCCGAGAAATATAGTCAGAGAGCGTATTCAACATATCTTGTTACTCAAAACGGTCCTTTATTAATAAATGTCGCTAAATCTCGCACTCTGAAATTGAGTCCTTTATACTCACCAAATCACAGCGATTACTGATCCAGTCTTGACTCTTTCTTAGCGTCGACAGTGACGACGTGGTGTAGTATTGGATGGTGACGGTTAATAACAAAAATATTGGACAATGCAAACTTTTTAATCCCCGACTGCTTCTGGATTGATATGCCTGATACGTCGGCTATTCTCGAAGCCCTCCATGGGATTGCCAATCGTCTTGATGAAGATATGACAGAAAAAGACGTAGAAAACGCATTCCTCAATGAGAATTTCTACACTCATTTAGGCTACAAGGGAACTGGCCATGATCTCAGAAGTGAGTGGACACTCCCGGATAACCGACGCCCAGATTATGTGACTCTTGATAATAACGAATCTGTAACTGTCGTTTATGAGTTCAAAGCCACTGCACGTGAACTCACTCCACATGAAGATCAACTGTTTCACTATGTAGATGAATTGAAAGCCGATTACGGTGTGCTGACTAACGGACAAGAGTTCCGACTGTATAGGCGCGACGGGCACACTCGAATTGCTGGATTTGGCCTGAGCAAAGCGACTGAAAGTGATGCCGCTAATATTGCCCACGCTCTCGAAAAGCCCGAATGGGACATTACTGACCCACAAAGTGTTGACGAATTTATTTCTCGACTGGACGAAGTGGAACTTGATACAGAGCTTGGTAGAGAACATTTCTTTGACACTTTCCGATTAGAAGAAAATAGCCCTTTTGCCAATCTTATAACAGCGATGATGGACTTGCTTGTTGAACTTCGAGACGAACGGGAAGCGAAATTCGTCAAGGGAGCATACGACTTCTGGGAAGCAAGCTACGCCAGTGAACCTGATGAAACACCTGATTCATGGGAACCATTTATTGACGGGCAGCATTCCCTCCGCGACTTCATGTTTTGTTTGGAATCGGGACACGCCCTTCTTGGTAGAGTCTTACTGGCGAAAGCGACTGAAGATCACGAGTTCTTTCGAAACACAGCGTACAACGGGATGGATGAGTACTTCCAAGGGCTCCAAGGGTTTGGGGACAACATCAGCCTCGATGCATATCCGGTTGCTGCTAACGGGCTGATTGAAGACATGGAAGATCACCTCGTTCAGAGTCTATTTGAGGACGATATTTTCATTTGGTGGACTGATGGCTTTGCGGAGCAGATGACTCGGTCGCATGCAACGAGAGCTAGTCAATTCGAGGATGTTGCGAAAGGGACGGGCGAAGTTACGAAAATTAGCCCGACGACGAGAGACAGATTTAGCGAATCTATCGCACACATCATTTTTTCTGTCCTCAAGTTCGACTTTTCTGAAATTGAGGGTGACCTGCTAGGCGACCTGTATCAGCACTACTTCGACCCTGAGACACGGAAAGCTCTCGGTGAGTTCTATACTCCACAAGAGGTGGTGGACTACATTATGGACGGCGTTGACTACAATATTGGCGTATCTGGTGAACGCCTTATTGACCCGTCTTGTGGTTCAGGGACATTCCTCGTTGAAGCAATTGAGCGGTATGTAGAGGACGTAGAACGATACAATGATGACCCGGATTGGGAGAAACATCTCACCGACTTATGTACGAGTCCACATATCGTCGGACTTGACATTCACCCGTTTGCCGTCCTGATGGCCCAGATAAGGTTCATGGTTGCAATTCTCCCACAGTACCGTGATGCAAAAGAGGAGAATCGAGATTTCACAATCCGTCGCCTTCCAATTTATAGAACTGATACGCTCCGAAACGAGCGTGAACTGACGGGTATCGACCTCGGAGACGACGGGCAGAAACAGATGACGCTCGATGGAGTGACAGACGACAATCAGGACGTGAAGATACCTATCCCACTTCCAGTAGAGGTTGATGAAGATGAAGTCGATGAGACAGAGGACGGCTTTCTCGTCCAGCGAGTGCGGATGCCACTATATGATACTGCACGACTGAACGCTAACATTCGCAATTTTGACGAATACTTTGCAGCGCTTCAGGGAGTTCTCGATGTCGTGAAATGGTACATGGAAGAGGAACAATGGGAATACAATGGTGGTCTTGCACAAGGAATTCATCGCTATACTTCACAAGAATATGATGGCATTGAGGAGTTCTTCGCACCCTACGTAGACGACATTCTGGATACCGTTCGTTATCTCCGGGTCGAACATGGTGACGGTCGGCTATTCAAAATTTTTGAGGATACCGTGCTGGCACTCGTCGTTAAGAATTACATGGATTATGACTACGTGGTGGGGAATCCACCCTATGTCCGAATCCAGCATCTCCCAGATCAGCAGAAGGCTATGATGGAGCAACTATATGAGTCCACCACCGGAAACTACGACCTCTATTGTCCGTTTTATGAGCGCGGGCTTGATTTCCTAAAAGAAGACAGCGGAAAACTTGGTTACATTACACCAAATCAATTCATGGTCACGGACTACGGAGAAGGTATTCGTCGTGTCTTACTCCGTGAAACTCGACTTGATGAAGTGTACGACTTTCGTGATTCGGGAGTGTTTGAGGACGCTACGAATTATCCCGCTATTGTTATTGTGGAGAGTGAATCGGATGAGGGTGTTAGAGAGCAAAACCAAATTCGATGTGTGAGAGTCAAAGGTAATGTCAATGAAGATAGTGGCCCTTCGGTCGATAAAGAAATTATCGAGGCAGTACGCGAATACCGAGATGAACCTGGATATTCGAACGACTATATCGACGTATTCGACTTTCCACAGTCTCAGCTGAATAGCCAATATTGGGCGTTGATGCCCCCTGAGGAACTCTCCGTATTCAATAAACTTTCAGATAACGGAGATAATCAAATTAAAGACGTAACACAGGGCGTCTTTCAAGGAATCCGAACCAGCGCCAACAAAATATATATTGTGGATGTGTTGGACGCTGACCGGGTCGAATCACAAGACACTGACGGCACTGTAACCATTAGCCCGATTGGGGGAAGTAAAGAACTTGAAATCGAAAAAGAACTCCTTCGTCCATTCCTCCAAGGAGATGAAATTGGCCGATGGCGTGGTGAGTGGTCGGGCCGTCACGTGGTTCATCCGTACCGCGTTATTAGAGACGATGAAGGCGATATCGTTGATGCTAAGCTATATTCACAAGACTATCTTGAACAAGAACTCCCTATGACATGGGACTATTTCCTGCATTATCGAGAGGAATTAGAGGCGAGAGAAGGTGGTCGAATGGAGGGAGAAGATGATTGGTATGGGTACATCTATCCCAAAAACCTCGAGCTGTATGAGAACCCCAAAATAGTCCAGTCAGAGATCTGCTCGCGTGCAACTTATATGCTCGATGAAGTCGGAACTTGGTACTTTACAACGGGATATGGTGCACTTCTGGAGCCTGGCCAACGGCACAAGACTGAGGAAATAGTCGGTCAACTAAATTCGAAAGCTCTTGATTTCTATTTCAAGCATATCGCCGTTATCAAAGCGGGTGGATATTATTCATACAGAACTCAGTACGTTGAACAGCTCCCTTGCATCACTAACGGTGAAAGCCACCTGGAAAAAGAACTCAGGAAAATAATCTCCCGAATTACCGAGTTAATAGATACGGAAACTCGGACAGATCGGTTCCCTGAGGCATATCTTGAACAATATGAAGGAAGTCTCGGATACATTAATTATGAGTGGCAGACCCGTCGCTACCCTGTGGACGCCGATATTCAGGAAAAGGCTGATGGCAGGTTTGCTGTAACTGCTGGGCGCTCAGACGAAATAACCGCTCCACTGATGGATAAGGGAGACAGAAACGAGAAAAAACTTCGTGCAAATTATGTCCAAGCGGCTGTTGATGGTCGGAACATGAAGAAGGGTGAGGAGCAGACGATACCTATTCCTGATACTCGGGGTGGCGTCGAACAACTCATGAAGGCGTTGAAAGCTGACCAACAGATAATAGAAGAGACCAGTCTCGAAGGACTTGAAGCCGAAATCGATCAAACTGTGTACGAGCTGTTTGGCCTTACCGATGAAGAACAGGAAGTCATAGAAGACTATCTCGAAGTTTTCTAAACTATCTCTTTGCCATGATACAAAGCCCGGTGATCCTGGGCTTTCGATGCTGAACGGTTTTATACATAGTAGAATTGAACGAATTTGAGTTTCAAGGCTCAATAATGCTACTTGACGTCAATTTCATAATTGTAGTTGACAAATAATTCACGTATGGACTGGGAGAGTCACGATAACTGGGCTGAAAAACTGGGTATTTCTCGGAACGTGTCCCGATACGTCAATCGAGTTATTGACGTAGATGACCGTACCAAACTCCCAGACGATTACAAGAAGGCCGTAAACCAGTGGGCCAAAACGAAGGCAGCTCGAGACGGTGCGAAAAAAGGAAACAGTGCATTACACCTTGTTATTCAAAGATATATCAAGGAAACTCACGACAAGGGGGCCGGAATCAAATCTGCGGATACGATGTCCCATAGAGCAACCGTTCAATTCCTCAAAAGCAAGGGAGTTGAATACGTTGCTGCATACTATCTCCATCATCATCTCGATTATCTTTCTGAAAATCGAAATACTGGGAAGGGGTTCCATGAAATTATAGTAGAGCACAAGAACAGCAGTTCCAAGCCATTCAATTCGAAAATCGCTGACTTCCTTCGAAACCATGAGGAAGAGCTCTGCCAGGAACTCGGCCTGTAGCTTACAATACTGATTGACAATACGCAGTACCCTCTGTTCAATCTAAGAACCAGCAGACTCCGGCTACTTCCCCAACCGCGTAGTCCCAAAGATCATGTACTGACCTCCAAAAGACTACCCAGAGATGCCACCAGACCGGCTCCGGAGTATTGTCCCGATGTTCGGCGGCGCCACAAGCTACGTCCAGACACTCAATGCAATCCTCGAGTACGTCGCTGACCAACAGCCCACACCCGATGAACTCATCGGCTGGCACCGGGGCCACTTCGAGCGAGTCTCAAGCTGTGACTCAATACAGCGCCGCATCGACTATCTCGAAGATGTCGGCTTCATCGAACAAGACGGCCAACACTGGCGACTCGGGCCGGAGGGAACCACCTATGTCGCGGAGCAAACGACCGAAACGCTCCTGGAAATCATGTGTCGCCGAAACGTCGGCCTCCGGAGCCTCCTGTACTCGCTTGTGCCCGCTCCGATGACAATCGAAGAAATCGGGCACCAGCAACTCAAGACACATGCAAACCTGGGCTGGGACCCAGCCAACACGGACATGGCCAAACAGCGGGCGAACTGGCTTCGGAGTCTCGGACTGGTCCACAAGGACGGCCAGCAGTATGCACTCACGGATGAAGGCCACCAGTTCGTCGAGACCGCCGTCGAGCAGTGGGCTGGGTCTGACCCACAGGCCGGCGCACCCACAACAGACACTCCGACGGCAACGACCTACGAAACGACGGTCCAAGCCCGGGCAGTTGATCCGGAGTTCCGAGAGACTGTCCTCGTCCAATATGATGAAACCTGTCCGATATCCGGCGTTGACCACCGAGGTCTGTTGGATGTTGCCCACGTCCTGCCTTGGAGCGATTACCCACAACACCGAGCGGACCCTACCAACGTCCTCCCACTTAGCAAGATTCACCACGCAGCCTTCGACCGCGAACTATTCACTATCGACCACAACTACCAGCTACACGTCAATCCCAACTTCGAAACCAACAGCGACCTGCTGAAACAGACAATCATTGACCGGGCTGGTGAGTCCGTCTCCCAACTGGACGGCAACGTCGCGCCGACGTATCTACAGCAATATAATGAGTCACTCAGCTGGGTACCAGCCTGAGCGGAGACGCACCCGATAGAATAGATGGCCTTGTAGAGTGGCTCTAAGCGTATTCTTCAGGCTTTTTCTCCTATAAGCCATAGCCTCTGTTTGACCAGTACTATAGATAGGATGTACAAAAGTGCACATCACTTTCATCGCGCTGGGCGAGTGTTTTTACGCCCTCTCCCTCTATCAAATATTGAGGACAACGCGAGAGGTCCTTTAGAGTCGAAAAATAGGCAGTAGACGACTATCGCCGAGAGAGAGACATCACTGTCGTTCGTGGGAGATGAGCTAGCAAGCCGTCATCACCCACACACGGTGATCAATACAAAATAAAAACACCCGCGGCTACCGAGGTGCCCTGGCCACTGGAGGCAGACAACTCATCGTTGTCGCCCCGTTGCTTGTGGGCAGGAAAATCGGTACCAGCAACAGACCCATCTATGAGCAACCACCACGAATCCACGACTGACCGTCCGTCTGGAACAGACCCATCAGCAGCCCCACTCGTTTCGTCGGCACAACTGGCACTTAGGGAATACCCACTCGTTCACATCAACGAGGAGCGCTTCTACACCCTCCAAGAATGGGCACGCCGCATCTCGGACACAACGACAGGGACAGCAAAGGACCACCTGACTGGGCTCCTCGGTGAAGATGCCCTTGCTCAGCAGCTCGGTATTACCGATGATTTGACGACTGAAGTGTATCCCGACGGTGGTGATGGAGGCGTTGATCTGCGGTTTCACGGTGCGACCATTGATGTGAAGACCGTCGGACGACATAGTACCGATCCAGCACTCACCGTCGGAGCACACCGTCAGCTCACTGCCGATTACTACGTGTTAGCCAGTCGGGTCGGACAGTCTGATGTCAGACTAATCGGGTACGCGCCACGAGAATTCATAACCGAAGCACCAACGCTAACGCATGAAGATCGGTCCTATCACCGCGTCACTCAGGAGTGTCTATTTCCCATCCCCGAATTCTAACCACAATGTTTCGCACCACCCATTACTGAGAGTTCAAACGGTCAAGCGTAGATATCAAGCAGGCGTCTGTGTTCTTGAGTCAAAGACGACACATCTCAGGTGCTGCCAGCACCGAAAAAACTAGATATGAGGCGCTATATGGTCTGTATATGTCGAGCCAGTTATCCCGGGACATCGTCGACGAGCCAGTGCCAGTTGACGTGCCAGACGAACGTGTGTATGAGGCCGAAGCCAATGCAGACGTAGATCGGGCACTGGTTAATGCTATAGAGGCCGCTGAACAGGCCGATAATTCGTATTTAGCTGGCCTGCTTGCAAACGAGCTTGGGAGTCACTACTACGACACTCGGTGACCGATGCGGCTTGAATAGCTTCCCCTCCTCGCCTGGCGATTTCTTGCTAGATTTTTATGTCTCATGGGGAAAAACTATTGCGACATGTCGGATGATGCCCGAGAGTTAGTTAAAGAATTATTGTTAGACCACCGCGGCGCTGACAATCCGATTTCCTCCCGTGAAATCAGCGAGCATCTCGAAGCACAAGAGGTCGGGTCGTTCCCGAAAACTCGAATGCTGGTCCGGGATATCATGCTGGAAGAGCAAATTCCGATTGCATCGAGTAATAACGGGTACTACGTTATCGAAACCGAGGAAGAACTGCAGGACTACATCGACCAACTTGAAAGCCGAATCCTTGGCATCTCCGAACGGAAATTCGAGGTCCGCCGGGCCGCAAATGAGTGGGACAGTGAAATCGAGACCGATGACGATCTCGATTTGCTGTAGCTATTCGACGGGTATGGCGTGATGTTATATTCTATTCTTTAATGCTTTTTATTTTCTGTATAACCAGAACAAGTTTTGTGACATATTGCGCGCACATCTTTTATGCTCAAGGAGAAGTCACACTTTATTCTTCGTTACTCTCATCTAATATTTCCATGAGTCTATCTATTTTCCCGTCGATTTCAAAAATCAATTCTTCACGTCGACTTTTGAGGTATTTATCTGCATTCCATTCATTCTCTAATATCCTCTCAATGTTTTCGGCGTATTTTCTATGCTCCTCTAAGTATGGATCCTGAATTTCAGGGACTCCGTGGTCAGTGGTGAATGTAATGTGGATTTGTGTAGAGGAAATATCTTCCATACCAGCATTACGGGTCCCTCTATAATCCTCAGGGTGGCCTTTTGGGTACTCACCTGCGGCCATACCAAGGCTGCTTTGTATCGTAAACTCGAACACGTCACCTTTGGTCAGGGTTAGATTGGCTTCTGATATACCTACAGCAGGTATTTCGGGAAAGGGATCATCTAACTCAATAACAATTGATGTTCCCATTGGGACAGACAATGAGAATTCAGTATTTTCATCCAAGAATTCACATAATGCTCCGATCGGATCAAAATCAAAGTGCGACAGAGTCCGTCCCTCGCCCCGGATTTCAATATCATCAACACCGATAGTGTCCGTCATTTCTTGAGGTATTTCTTTGGACCTGGTTATAGGATTCCACTCTTGATCCCACTCGATAAGCCAAGATTCGCTAAAATGGTTATTTATGGACAGTAGAATAGCAAATGGCATTACATCAATCAAAAAAGACGGCAACATCAGAGGGAATTTTGCCCCACCATCATCGGTGAAGTCGGGTCCTTGCCGAACGAAATTTGCTAAATATCTTGAGCCGATCGGAAGTTCCGGATTACTTTGAAACTCTGTACGTGACATAACTGCATCCTTCATAGGAGGCGTAATTGGCTCGCCTTCTTCGTCAAGAAGAAACCAACTTCTACAACTGTATTTCTTACCTAATTCATCAAACCTGTTATTGAATAACCAATTCAGCTCACCATCAGTAATCAACCGTGATTCATCACCGGACCTAATTCGGTATTCTCGTTTTCTGATCTCACCCTCTGACTGTTCGATGATCGCATGGGGGATTGAGCGCCGAGGTTCTATTCCGACAACAAACACATCGCCATTCACTTTGTCTCCACGCGATTGGCTATAATACTGATGAGCGAAATCAATTGGAGGACTGCACCGCATACGGGCAACCTGAGAAATAGTTCCGATGGATAATTCCTCATCGAGTTTCCCATCCTCAATTTCCCCAGAATCATTAATTCCAAAAATAAGATGACCACCCCCACGGTTGGCAAATGCTACCAATTGCTTGGCAATCTCGTACCGATGTTTGCCATCAGGTTCTCTGAGAACTACGCCGCTCTTGAACTCCTTCTGCTCGTTTTCACGGCCCTTAATCAAATCCTCTAAATCAACGTCTGCAATAGTCGCCCCTTCTGAACTCATACCGGCACATTCTCATCGGTTTCACTTGGATATTTGCTTAGATCTTGCTTCTCGCTCACTGATCGGCTGATATTATTTCATCCTGAATAGATCCTCTGAGTCTTGTTTAGACGAGGTGAAAATCATCTACTTTGATCCTTGATCCACGAACGGAGTCGAGCCCAGAAGCACTCATAGACAGCCCTGTTTATTCAATAGAACCATTGACTGAGTGTTTCAGGAGCGTTAAAAAAAGCCCCAATCTTTATTCACTACACCATTTATATCAAATCGTAAATATCACACTAGTATTTTTTACATATCTGTGTTATAAGGACATCGTCCCTCACTCAAACTGAGCTATCAGGACACACTGCCGACCCAAACGTACCCAATTCAAGCACAACACCAAAGACACCAGAGAAAAACTGTCATGGCAGACAGACCGCCGCCCTCTAACAAGTACACAATACTATGGTACGACACTCGGACACCTGGGTCTTCAATATTCACCCTGACAACTGGAACGACTGCGTTAGTGGCCCATCAGATGGAACTATCCACGGCGAAGCCCACATCGGGAACCCCTGGCAGGGAGTACGAGCCGACCCTGCCGGTGGGCCTGATCTCCAACCAGGCGATCTCGTCATCGCTCGGGTAACCAGTGCCAACGGTGCAAACCCCGACTTCGGTGTTAAAGGGATCTGGGAGTTCCGAGACGCAGCCCGCGTCACCACACAGAACGATGTCCCATGGGAGGATGAGGACTATTCGTGGGTCCTGTATTGTGACCCAATTCACCGAGAGTTCGGCAGAATATTTAACGAAGATTTCGGCTCTGAACCATCCTTCTCGAGTAACACACTCCAAGGGGCTGTGAAAAGCCTGGAGCCAGAGGACAAAGTCGAGTATCTTGAAACCATCCTAGACAGGGTTTCACTCAATGAAGACGCCGAAACACGACTACGTGAAGGCATCGACGCCACAGAGCTACAGGATACATTTGAGAGTTTCCGCAGTAGCGACCCGAACGTCTGGATCGAGAAAACCTATCTCGAGGGCCGTGACTACAAGCAGTCCGGCGATTACGCGCTTGGCAAGGCGATTTACTCCCCATCACAAAGCCGAGGTGGCCAGGATATTTTCAAAACGATGCGAGAGGCAGAGGTAGGAGATGTCGTTCTCCATTTGCTCCAAGAAGACGGTGAAATCGTGGGTGCTTCTCGTATCGAAAGTGAGCTCGACGACGAGTTTGACGGGTTAGATGCGTTTGGCTGGTCGGACGAACAACAAGAGGAGGGTGGCTATCTGCGATGGCTCAATGAGTACACTGAGTTCGAGACTCCGCTTGACATCTACGACGCCGTCTTCGAGAATGACCAGTATACGGCAGCACTACGAGACATCCGAGAGTCCCATACGCACCTGCCCTACGATACGAACCTCGAACTCGCGCAAGGAACCTATCTTGCTCGCTGTCCCGACTCCTTAGCAAGCATCCTGGCCGCGGAACACAGCTCCCTAAAAACGTATTTAGAGAATGCAGGGCTCGGTCTTCCGGACCCGCCAGAGGGTGGTGACTCAACCGGCGAGGAGGTAACTGATTTCGATAGCATCGCCAATGCGACCGAAGTCGTACTGGAACGGCTACGTGATAGCCACCACACGAACATTCTTGCCCAACACACCGACAACACGCAAATCCGCACATGGTCAGATGCTCTCCGTGGCTTCCAGCCCGATGGATACATTGACCCAGATGAACTCACGGACTTAGAAGACCTGTTAGCACTACTCGAACGAGTCGAACAACCCCTCCGAGAGATCGCTACCGATCTCAACATCGGGGCACTGAATTCGGCCGACCCGCACGAAGTCGTTTTCCTGGCCCTGCTCCGTGACCTGCAAGAACAGGCGGATCTCCCATATGCTCTGAATGCAAATCAGACGAAACTCAATGTCTTGCAAAACGGGGCCTATGTCACATTCGACAATCTCGACCATCCGTTGGTCAAGCAAATCCGCGAAACGGATGCAGACGCGTATGCCCTTACTGCGCCGGCAGCGAACTGGTTGACAGTTCTTCGACACCGTGCATTTGGCCTTCGAGAATCCGCCAAAGCAACCTGGGAGGAAATCGAAGCTGGCGATATACTCATCTTCCATGCCGCTGGTGAATCGAACCACTCCGAATTAGAGCGGCGGGCTGGCTTCGTGTTTGGAGCCGCCATCGCAGGCCGTACGGCACACAAAGACGATGCGTGGTGGTATGATGAAATCGAGGACGACGCTGACTTCCCATACTTACTCACCTTTGACCAGCTCTTCGTGACTCCCGGCGCCACGACAATCGGAGACCCGCCTCAAGTCATTGAATCGACGGATGCAGAGACACTTGAGCCAGCACTCGACGCATTGGGACAGGATGCGATTCCGATTAGCGAAATTAACGACCTGTGCCAATCACTCGTGGGAACAAGCTTCCCGGCTCGGTCTGATATCGACTCACTCGAAGACAACACGCCATACGGCCGAGCAGCGGGCATTGCGGACCGATTAGCCACCACGGTCGATGAGATATCGCCAGTCGCAATCCATCGTGACTTCACCGGTACGATCCCTGCATCAGTGCTGGATGATCTTCACTTCCCAGCTGATGCTGGCATTGCCTCGGCAGATGACCTTGCTGGGCAAATCACAGCGGCCCTGCGAGCTGGCGATCACATAATCTTCACTGGCCCACCAGGCACCGGGAAAACGGAGGTTGCACAAGCTGTCACCGACTATCTTGAGCGTGCGTATCCGTATCTCTACAGTGGGTCCCAACTCACAACGGCAACAGCCGACTGGTCGACGTTCGATACCGTCGGTGGCTACATGCCTGACCCTGATGTCGCGGGTGACCAGTTGAATTTCCATCCAGGAGTCTTACTCAATCGGCTCAAGAACCCGAAATCAGGCACCCAGACAAACGAGCCCACAATTATTGATGAAATCAACCGGGCGAATATCGACAAGGCGTTTGGGCAACTGTTTACGACCTTGTCCGGCCAACGCGTCACGCTTCCGTACCGAATCAGCGGTGACAACGCTGCCGAAATCGAGGTAGTGCCTGCTGACCAAGCGGCTGACAGCGGGACGGTCCAACCGAATGAGTTCGTTGTTCCAGAGACCTGGCGAATTCTGGGGACGATGAACACCTTCGACAAGACCTCCCTCTATGAGATTAGCTACGCGTTCATGCGCCGGTTTACGTTCATCAGAATCGGGGTCCCGGATATTCCGACAGATGGGGCCGACCAAGAAGCGTTCTTGCAAGACTATGCTCGGGCCTGGGGAATGGACCCTGCACCACAGACCTGTCGACAGGTGGCCGCAATCTGGCGAGCAACGAATACGGCTATCTCAGAGCGGTCAGTCGGCCCGGCAATCGTACAGGACATCTTAGCCTACGTAACAGCCCATGACAATACATCGGCGTCCCAGCTAACCGATGCGGTCATTAGCTACATCTTCCCACAGCTGGAAGGCGTTCCCGGACGCGAGGAGATCGTCAAAAACATCGGGCACGTCGATATCATCGACACAGACAAACTTGAGCGGGCCGCTGCGGACATGCTCGCAGTACAGGATATAGACTGGGATACGACCGACTGACGATGCGTGAATCCGACCTCGTTGATGCGGTCGCAGACGACCTCTTTACTTATGTCCTGAATGGCGATTTCCCAGCCGATGACATCGCTCCGCTCATCAAGCCGGCGTCGTATCCGGACCAGTACGACGATTTTGACCGGCTTGTCGACCTTCATTTCATCCTTGATGAGGCTGTTCAAGATTTCGTTACCGACCTTGAGCAGGACCTTCGAGGGATTAAAACGGGAACTGAGCGAGAATCAACTGTCCAGCGAGGGGGCATCACCGGTCGCATTGATTGGGGAGCAACCTATCAAGAACGCGCAACCACGAGTCCGGGCAACTCCGGGCTCTATGTCACTGAACTCCAATCTGAAGCGTACGATATCTCTGAAAACATCGTTCTCAAGGAACTCATCAGCCGCATCCACAGTGCCCTCAAAAACGTCACTCGATATCTCACCGACTCCAGAACATGGGTTGAAAACACCTGGGCAGCTGGAAGCGACCTCCGAGACTCGTTCCAAACCACTGCCGAACAGAACATTCACCTGCGGCGTATCCCCGACCCGAAGCCAACCGAACCAACCGACCGAATGCTAACCCGTGCAGCGAGCTCTCGGACGGAATTGTACCGGGAGGCAGCCACCCTCGTCCAGCAACGCCAGCAGTACGATGCGGGCGATCCCGATGCAATCGGGGCCTTACTGCAAGATACGCTCATCACACCCAGTGGTCGCCAGACACTATTCGAACTGTTTGCACTGTTCCGGATTATCGATGCACTTCGCAATCTGGACGAGCAAGCGATAGGCCGACCGACGTATCATACACTCGAATCTGGGCGCGAGGTCGCGGCCACGTTCGACGGCGCACGAGCCCTGGAAGTCTATTATGACCAAACGCCAGACGATATCTCATTTCATCCCTATACAGAGTCGAAGGGGCCACAATCGCGCTCGGACATGGCACACAAGCAAGCCCGAGAAGTCGCTGATGTGTTTCTGACTGAGACGGCAGTCCAACAGCACACCAAACGACCTGATGTCATCGTTCGTGCCGGGACTTCGGACACCCCATACACTGATTATCTGATTGTCGAAGTCAAAGACTCTACCAAGCAAGACCGGATTCGGAGTGGGATCACCGAATTGGCCGAATATCTCCAATTCCTTCGAACGGAATCAGGCTACGAATTCCCAGAAGGGGACTTCGGTAGTGGGCTCAATGGACTGCTTGTAGTACAGGACTTAGACACAACCGATAAAATCACGCCGGCCTCTCTGGCCCAACAGGCTGGCGCTGACATTCCTATCCGAATCGTCCAGGCAAGGCACCTGCAAACAGTCCTTCCCAGCCTGTTGCGGCGAATCTTCTGTTTACAATACTCGTAGCGGCCTACGCTACCGACGGTTCGAAGTTCGTTACCAGATGCTCTCGGGTCTCGTTTGCGGACCCACTCGTCCCGTTGTTGATGAAGTTCTTCTCGTCACGCCCCAAGACATGAAAGTCATCCATTCCATCGGGCAGCTCCTGATACGAACACAACCACTGAGCCTCCAACCCGCCTAACACATCGACGAACTCTGCGTGGTCGATATCGCTGGCTGGATAGTATCCTTCGGCCCCAACGTATGGCGGATCAAAGTAGAACACCGTCTCCGCAGCATCGTATTTCTCCACCAGATCCCGCCAATGGAGGTTCTCAACTACCACATCATCGAATCGCTCGGCGAACTCACGCAGCCGGTCAATCTTGTTCGCAAAACTCATCGCTCGACTGGAGACCTTGCTTGTCGCAAACCCGTTGAACGAGTCATATCCACCGCCCCACTGCGTGTACCGAAGATAGAAGAACTGGCCGGCCCGCTTGATATCATCCTTCGGCCGATACCCTCTGTAGTAGGCCCGCGCCCAATCGGAATGCACAGCCCGCGAATACGGCACGGCCGACAGCCACTCGACGAGTTCGTCGGGCTGTTCCCGTAACACTTCGAAGAAGTGTACCAGGTCCTCATCGAGGTCGTTATACACCTCCACGGTACTCGATTCCGGATCCTTATTGGCTAACACACCAGCAGCCCCACCGAACACCTCAACGAAACATCGATGGTCGGGCACCTGCTCCAGAATCCAACTCGACAACTTGCTCTTTCCACCCGGGAACGGAAAGACGGCGTCCGCCATCGTTAGGCTACCTCCCCAACGCCGTTGATACCGAGCACACCAGCATTCTCGAGCAGTTCTTGCACCCAGTCGGGCACCACTTCCCCGTCACCGGGTGTGGAAAGAACGTCTGCGACACCGACATCGTCGACGCCAAACTCCCATCGGCCATCGTCGACGATCTCGATACGGCTGGCATACTTCGGGTCCGACCGGAAGACACGAACCTGGACCTCGGAAGCAGCGAACGTCTGTGTAGCGACACGGTCTGGCGTTTGGGCACGCGACATACACCCGGACAACTAGATCCGCTAGTAAAGTGCTGGTGCGTGTGGCTACCCGAAAGTCGATTCTTAACCGAAAATTCTCGCCTGACGGCCCTTCTGTGGTATTTATTGGGCCCTCAGCCGCTGACCGAAAAGTGGTTGAAAGTGACCGAAAGAACTGCCGGATGGTGGTTTTCTGTGTGCCTGAATATGGATGACAGCCGGTTTCCTCTCAAAACCTCGACCCAATCATACCCACCCCTTAGGAAGGTCCTCCCTGTGGGACTGTATGAGTTTGAGTAGCGACTGTATCTTAGCAAATTGGGGCCCTCTACGCACCTCGTATGTCTCCTCCTCCCAAGAGATATAGCCCGCTTCCGCCAGTTTTGGCAGATGGTTATGAAAACACGCCTGCCGTAATGCCGTCTTTTTCTGGTCAGTACATTCGATGTCGGCAGGAACCTGAATTGTATCCTCTGGCTCTTGGGCATATAGCTCAATCAAGATCCGTCGACGGGGCCTGGCTCCAAGGCACTGAAACATGGTTTCCCAGTGATCGTATCCGTCCATTTTTCAGTCCTGCCCCAACGCTGTCGCGACTATCGCACCAACAATCAGGAGTGCAATGACCCATGCTGTAAGCCACGAAAATCCAGAAATCGATGCAAAACTAGATTGAATGGAACTCGCTGCGGAGGCCAGCGGAGCTGCAATGACCAGCAATACAATGCCTCCCAGGATCTGCTGTGGGGATACCTGGCCGCGTCGGTAGGTTTCCGCGCTCGTTTCTCTTTCGGACGTTCCAGAACCGGTATTTGAGTCGGCCGAAGTGGTTTTATCTGACATCAACGGTTGATATGTGAGATACCAAGGGTAAAAATAGAAAAGACCGTTTAACTACCCTCTACTCCCCGTTCACGGCGATGAATGACCCCCTTCATATTCGTGAACCCCTGGCTCAACATTTTTCTTTGGTGGTTGTCTACTCTGAATCAATGCCGAAGGTGCCCGACGACTTCTGTGATGAGTTTGATGCCAAGGGTGAGACGTTCTTTGAAATCGCCGAGGTCCTTTACACCAACCACAACCGGCAGTATACACAGGATGAACTTGCCGAGATGATGGGTCGTTCGAACAAAACTATCAGCAAACACACCGGGGAGATGGTCACTAAAGAATGGCTCAACCGCAACGATGGCCAGACCACATATGCCTGGAACACTGCTGCACACGATCCCGCCGCCACAGAAAATATCACTGCTGCCAGAAGCTTCTATAGTGATCTTTGGACACTTCTCAAAGAGCATACGGACACAGCACCGGGAACCTTTGCGGTTCTGGGATCCGTCCTGTTCATAACTGCAATCGTAATCTTTGCGTTTTTTATCGGCTTCTCACTCAGTATCACACAGCAGTCGGCTGTTCCAACAGTATTCTATCTCGCGGTTGCTGCCGGTTCATTCATCACCGGGATTATCGTCACGCTTCTGTCCCCCTTCCAGGCTATCGTAAATCGTCTTCTCTGGTCTTGGTTGCCTGATGGAGTGTTCCAAAATAAAAAGTGACATCCTTCATCCAATTTTCATTGGATGATAGGTTTGTAGAAAGCTATACACAGAACCTTCCCCAACGGCCCAGATACGATGGTACTCCCCGACCCCGAGACGCTCCAAGACGCAGCCCGTCATGCTGAAGCCGTGGCTAAGCACGGTGTAGATACGAGCCATGCCAAGGCACTTGCGAAGATGCGGAATGCGCTAATCCGTCTGGAGAACGTTGCTGAAGAAGCTCGTAAACAGGTGGTTGAGCCTGCGTTAGATGGTGAGATAGACGTTGGAGACAGCGTGGCCGGTTTGCAAAGGCTGGAGCGCGAGCGGACCACCGTGACGGACAACGCGGCCGCCCTGGAGATGCTTGAGGACGCCGACGCGGATCCAGCGGAGGTAGTGACGATCCACCCTCGGCAATTCATCGATGCCGTCGATGGAACCGGGGTCGACCCCTCCGAGGTCCTTGATCGCGAGGATGAAACATTTTATCGCCGGGTTGAATGAGCGAGTAGACCGAGGTAGCCCGGAGTTCCGCAAGTATCGTGAGAGTACGAAGGACCGCTTTCGTCATAGTTCTCAACAAGACAAAGTTAGCAGAGCGATTCATTAAGCCAGTCTGGTAGACTGTCTGTGATATCAACGACCAGAGAAACAGTTCGGTTCCAACACTGAATTACACCGCGATGTACCGCGTCCCTCTCGTACTCCCATCGCGGTCGATGAGTTCGTACCGACGTAGACTCCGGAGATATCGCCGCCGCGTTGATTTGGACTTCGGCGATTGGGCTTGTGCCTCGTAGCGGGCATGCAATGTCCCACTATCAATCGAACCAGCCTCCTCGATAATCCGAAGCAAAAGTCGCTGATGAGTCCCCAGCGAACGTACCCGCCGCTCTCGGATATCGGCCGCTGCATCTTCGACAACAGCATCGACCACTGCTGTCGTCAGTTCCTGCATCTCACGCTCCTCGACATGCATGGCAGCCCGCCGAAGGATAGCAATCCCTTCACGAGCATTGCCGGCGGCAATATCCGCGATGTGTCCGATGACGCCATCGGCTACACGCGCACTCACAAGCCCGTGCACGACGCGACTGTCGAGGATATCGACCAGTTCGGAGTGACTGTACTTGTTCAGTCGAACCGTCGCCGCACTCTGCATCCGAGATTTCGCTTGTGAGCTGAGTGCGGTGAACCACTCGTCTTCATCAATCGTGATGCAGACAAGCGAGACATTAGGCACCTCCCACAGCGCAATTAGTATCTCTTCATCGAGGAGCGCGACTTCATCTAACACGAGAAAGAGCCGGTCATCGCTATTGCGTAACCGCTGGATAGCCCGTGACCGAACGTTCCCGCCCGGTCGGAGGTCTGCCCCCAGGCCTATATCACGTACCAACTCGTGCAACACAGCGGCTGGTGTATTATCCGCCATACAGTTGACGTAACCCCATCGAATATCCAGCCGTTCCCGTTCGAGTTGGGCCAACGTGTACTTCGCAATGGTCGTTTTCCCGGCGCCACTCGGGCCGAACAAACAGACATCCTCTGAGAGCTCAGCCGTCGACGGAGCCAGTACGGACGAGAGGTGGTCTATCTGGCCACCACGGTGGTGGAGATCTTGGGGGACGTACTCGTGTCGGAGTGCTCTGGCGTCCGTAATCATGGGTGACGATGCTCCGGTGGTGAGACCAGCGGCGGCGTCGCCGCGTCACGAGCGTCGACGAGCTCGTCGTAATGATACGCCTCGGTGCAGGTCTGGCAGTATACTGACGGCCCCTCCTGGTCGCGTAGGTCCCCGTGGCCGTTCGGACAGCGCATCCGCCAGCCGTCAATAATGCGCTGTTGAATGGCCTCATACTCACTCGTCAGTGGGCGATCTTCATTTGATGCCATGGTTCACCTGTTCGTGAGCGGCAATTGAGTGACAGCGCGGACAGGACACGATACCAGCCACTGAATCAGTAAACGAAAATTCGCAAGCCCGACAGCGGTATCGGATCTGCGTGCCGTCTTGACGGGCCCTACTCATCATCCGCCTCCGCGATTTGCTGACAGTAGTCTGCCGCTGCATCGGCGGCTGTCTCACCATGGCCTTCGACGGCAACACCGCCTTGCGTGGCGAGCCAGTTGCCGTCATCCCGCTGTTCAAGGATGATTGTCGTCCAGTGTTCGCGATGGGTATGCAGCTCAGTCCGTTCCTGTCCCGTCGTCTCGTCGTATGCCAATCCCATATCCGGCTAGTAAGTGGTATGTATAAAGGGAGTTAGCCATGGGTGCGGAGTGAAAGTGAAAGTAATGTCTAAGTCTAATAGATCAAATAACTTATGATCAGGTGACAATTAGCTACATATGATAGCTTATCCGATAATCCTGCAATCGATAGTACTGTTGTCCACTGCAAGATGAGATGGTCTATGGCTACATGAGATCTTTTGGCAGACTATGATGTAAAATATCCCGTCGATCAATCAAAATAATCAAACTTTGAATATACGCTGAGTAGCCTTGATTTCAACCGCACAACTCGTTCCTTTACCCACATCATTGCTGAACTCAGATTGCCAGATATTATTGCGGTTCCGAACATAGAAAATGTGATTATAAAGAATAATTCCATGCCTACAACAAAACCATGCCAGCTTGTACTGAGGATATCTCCATTGGAAAAATAGACGATTTCAGATGAAGTGAAGTTTGTCTCATTAGCTTTCCGCAGTTCATTACTGAAGAGGACCGGCAGTGAAAGTAATATACCAAATCTGAAAACCTCATAACTGGCATCTCTAATGCCATTTTTAAAGAAGTTAGTCTGATCCAGTACCAGTTCAAACTCTTCCAGTACAATATGGTGTAATTTTGACGCGCCAATGAATCCTAGTACCATTGCGCCAAACTGTAGAAGGATACTCAGTGAGATAGAAAAGTTCCCGACAATTAGTATAAAAGTATATACAACACCTCCAAACGGAATTGCAAATAGAACCAGCGACCGATATTGATTTTGGCTCGATAGAAAAATATCAAACAGACCGTCCATCCCTCCAAATCTATCCAACGCGTCTCTCCCTAAGATACCCACTATGAGCAGTACAATTATGATTGAGCCAGTTACGCCAATTCTCAAAGAGTCTGCATTATCTCCTATCGCAGCACCTAATTGATTTAGATAGACGGCAATCGCTCCAAATATCCCAACGAGTGCGAACAGGGTGTAATTCTCTTCCAGGTATGTCCTGAGTTCAAAATCATCGCCCTGTCTCTCGCTGGCAGACTCAGAGTTGATTCCATAGAAGCGGCTTGGTTTTTTACTTCCCATTTGAGCTGAATCACTTTTTAGTCAGTTACCAACTAAATGCTTATATTCCACACTGCCACACAACCACGCGAGTCTGGGCGGTGACAATTAATTATTAGAACCAGCTCAACTTATTGTAATCACTTACCCTATTAAGAAATCTCTCCCCTCTATTGCTACCTGTCCTCACCGCACGGAAATATCGATTCAATTGTTAGCAGCTCGCACTTCCTGCCGAAGCACCCAGAGAGTGTCTGTCAACTCCGTCGCATCTCTCTTTAGATCCTCCAATTCGTTATCACTGACACCAATCCGGATGGTATGCGCCTGCGCATTCCCTTGTTCTTTGAACTCTTCGATCCGGTCAACTAATCCATTATCCAGTTGGCGAGAGTAATGCTGCAGATTCTGTATGTTGTCGCGAAGGTTACTGCAGAGTCGACCAAGTCCGTGGTGGCGCCCCCAATTTGTATTGAAATATAAATCGATATTCCTGTTTCCAAACTCAGCCCGCAAGATATCGATAATCAGGTTTTCAAACAACTTACGTGTGAGAACCAAGGTTGCATCATTAATCACATTTCGGTATGACCGATTGATATTCGAAATCAGGAGTTCATAATCCTGATCATTCACCCGATCTGTATCGATAAACCGACCACTGCGGGCACCGTATTGCCCCCATTCTCCTGCTAACCGCCCAAATACTCGAAACCCTGCTTCAGTAAGAAGATAATTGGTTGAATACCGGTCCTCAGAGCCCACGGTCAACAAGCTTTCTTGTCGCAACTCGACCACATGAGCAGCGACAGCAGTCCCGCTGAGTGGGATACTATAAACGTCGAGCAGGTCTCCAATCTCCTGAACCGTGACTGTATCCTCGTCACCGTAGCTATGCAAATAATAGAATGCGAGCCCTACAATGTCCCTATTCGAACCAGCATTTGACTCATCAAGGAATGTTTCGAAACTGTACATGTATCGGTTTTGAACCAGTTACACAATCAAACTTGTCCGACAGACTGGCAGAAAGACGCTCTTCCCCGTGTTGAATGTTTACTCCCTGTGCGAGAACAGGTCTCTCCGCACAGACTGTGCGTAAGTACTATACTTTAAGACCTCGCGGCGGTGTGCGTGACGACCGCCTGCTATGTCCGTGTCAGTACCGAAGACCAGTCTCTCGAACGCCAGCTCGAAGCAACCCACGACTACGCCCAATCGCGACTGGATGCTACCCTCGATGCGATTTCCACTTATCGTGACAAGGCAACTGGAACCGACACCAATCGGAGTGGATTCCGTGAGTTGATGGAAGATGTCGAGGCCGACGATATTGACAGTGTCGTCGTACACTCGGTATCACGTGTGTCCCGCTCGATCCGTGACCTGGATCAGACTGTCGAACAGATCGTTGAGGAGGGAGAAGCCGAGCTTCATATCGTCAGTGAGGGGCTGGAACTTACTGGTGATGATGATCCGTACCAGAAGGCCGTGCTGCAATTGCTCGGCGTCTTTGCGGAACTCGAAGCTGAAATGACGCGCCAACGAGTGAAAGAGGGTATCCGGACTCGAATGGAGAACGAAGACTACCACCACGGTCCTGCTCCACTCGGGTTCGAAAAGAATGACGGGCACCTTATCGAGGCACCGAACTTTGACCGCGTTCGGACCACTCTGGAACTTGTCCAGAACGATGAACTGAGTAAGCGAAAAGCGGCGCGAGAACTGGACACGTCACGTCGGACAATTAATCGGGCTCTTGACCGGGCCGAACTCTATCGGTTAGATCCAGAGAGGTGATTTACAACGATGTGGTATCTGAATTTCCAGGCCATGTTTGAAGCGCAAAACATGGGAAATGAATAAAACAGTAGAGGATTTTATATCAAAACAATGTTTCAACTAATTGCCATGGGGGATATCAGTATCACTGTACTTGATTTCCTGGTATGGGCCCTCTATGTATTTATTATCGGCATGGTCATTCTCAGCCTATTAGTTATCGCAGGAAAATATCCACGTATTGAATCTGTTCGCAAACTCAAATTTGATGATTCTCCAGATAGCTCCTGGGAGTGTACAATCAAGATTAAAAGTGAATCGGTGTTTGCAGTCAATCAGATATTAAAGGTACAGGCCAGGCTAAAAGTCAATAGTGAAGATAATCAACAATTAATCGAGGACGAACCCGAGAACCCTTCAATTGACTTTCCAGGAGCAGTATCGACGGATGGATCGGGAGCAGTACTAAACTTCGAAGAGGAAAACGGTGTCTGGAAAGCCACGCAGGAGATAACATATCTCAAACCAGGGAGACAAGAGCTCACCTATTCCTTTATTTTCGACCACGATACTGTAGAAATTGGAGAGATTGACACCGAAAGGGGTTATTTTGAGTATAAGAATCAAAAGTATAGCTTATTGTTTGCAATCGTAACCTCAATCCTAGCTGCTGGCTCACTGTTAATAGCGGTGCAGACGATGTGAGAGATTACGTTTGATCTGTTAAATCAGCAAATTCTTCTCTCCAATCATTCTCCGGATTTTCTCTATTTTCCCTTTCTTCAACAAGTCGCTCTTTTGCCGCCTCAATTTCTTCTTCAATTTCAGAATGTGAAGAGGTTTTATCTACTGGAATTCGTTCAACTAAGAACCCCTCACCATCCGGATCGTCGATAGTTACTTCAAAATATGTGGCACCGTCCACCGTTATCATGTCGACAGACGGTTCATCTGAGATGGTGGACATTCTTAGCGAGCTCCCTTAGAACACGTTAGGAGTCGGAACGTATTCTGTCTTGCGTTACCGTTTTCGTAATAAACTCGGGCGTACCGACAAACAGATTCTGACACGAGACGTATCGACTCGTCTGCATTTAGATCCTTCTCCTCCAATACATACCAGTCTCGCTTATTTGGGCTTTGTTCGACCTGAATCGTCCCATCTTCATCGGCATGAGCAAACGCTAGCAAGTACTTATCGTCAATTAAATCGTGGCTCTGTCCAACATAGTCATCATTTGCTTTTAATGCGCCAGTAGTCTCCTGATGGTAGCTAGGCATAGTACTTGTAATTTTAATATCATACTGTGGACTAACTTATAATTATGTACCCCGCCCGGGGGCAATCTGTATACTCAACCCTGTGGTTATCCAGCCAGCAGTACTCTTTTTAATAACTCAACAGTTTAGTGTTGAACCTGTTAAACAGAAGAATTCATATTAACTAATAAATAGTAAAATAATTAGTGGTTGGTGAAGTAGAGGACGGGAACTCTCAGTTGATCGTCTACGAAATTGTACTTTCACTAAGTAACGCCTGCGCACGCTTCGCGGCAAGTCGTTGAATTGCTTTGCATTCGATTATTTCTGGGAGATCCCCATCACACATTCGAACGACGTAGACACGCTCATCAAGTCGGTCAATCGCAAGGTTCGTACTGTCATCTGGGTCACCATCGGCGTCAAGCAATCCATCCCGTTCGAGGTCTCCCTTCGGAATCGTTACAACACCTGACCCATCGTGATTCTGGAGTTTTTGCATCGTCACACACCGCGCCCACGGCGTGTGTATTAAACGTTACTCACAGTCGCATGCTGTTGACTCACCGTTTGCCTCAGCCGGAGGTATATATTGAAAGCCATGGATGCGGGGTCAACCCGCGGCATGACCGCGGGTCATACCCCTACCCATGCCCGACGAACGGGCCGGCGGCGATGAACCGCCGGATAGCGCGGCTATGTCTGCGCATCGACCGTGGCGTATCGATTACAGGAATCTCGACAAGCGACGACGCGAGCGACATCGACGCGAGGCGGCCGGTGCCAGCCGAGATTTAGATACGTCGCTGCTTGCCGGAGGTGGCGCGTGACGGCTTGGGAGTGTACTGACTGCGACGCCCAGGCAGCCACAGCTACTGCTGAGGCAACAGATTTGGTCGAACTTGCTCGTGTGTGGCACGAGGAAACAACGGGCCATGAAACCACGGCTAGCGTCCGGAACCGCTAACTGAAACATAACAACTGATGCAACGAATACTGACGCTGTTTCTGACGGTCCTCGTGGTCGGATCGATGGTGGCAAGCCCGGCGATGGCCGCCCCGTCGGACGACCTGGACTTCTCAGACGACAAGACTCCTGACCCCTACATCGAGTGGGATACGGTCACGGTAGCAACACACGACGCTGCGAACATGAGCGGCCCCACGTCGTATTATAACGACAACGGGGAACCGGATTCGCTGAACGCCTCGCTAAACTCGTCTCTCGACGAGCAAGTGGGCGTCCGTTATGACAAGATTGACGCGACGGCCTACGGCGTGTTCCCACGCGCGGACTCGCAAACGAGTCCGCGTGGTGTATCAGCCGTCGACGACGCTGCTGACTGGACCAAGGATGTCAGTGGCTCGGCTGGTACAGCATCTATCACGGACGCTGACGGATCAACCGCAGGCAGTGTTCCAGCCGTCCAGTTCTCGACGAGCTCACAGACTTCGGGTGACATCTCGACGTTCACCTACAGCAACTTCACCAGTCTGGACGATGCTGAGAAGCGCGTTCCGCTGGTTGGCATGAACGTCGACAGCCTCGAAAGCGGCGCTGAGGTGCAGGTCCGCTTCGAGGAAAGCGACGGCGACTACGTCGTTGCGACGGCCTCGGAGTCGGCTGACGCGACGGCAGACACGACGATTACCACCGGAGCCAACAACGGCCTCATCTGGCAGGAGAAAGTCGAGAACATGCCCGTGCAAGGGACTGGAGACGGGCAGATGGCGTCTGTCGACTCGATTACAGTCGCGATTGTTGACGCCAACGCACAGGTCACTGTCTTCGGGCTGGACACCGCTCGGAAATCGCCTGTTGATCTCGGTGAGACGATGGAAGACACCGATGGCGACGGCGAACTCGAAGAAACGACGATTCAGGAGACGACCTCCGGCGGTGTTATCGGTCTGACTGAGATGTCGTCGCTGCCGTCGATGTTCGACTCGGCGACGATCTACGATCTTGAGGTCTACGGCGTTCAGCACCGGATGTCTGACCTCACTGCCGAGGAGGATTACTCCGTTGAGTTCTCCGATGCGGAGAACTATGCGTACCCGCGCATGCTGGAGTACAACGCGCGGTTGACTCCTCCGAGCGCTATTGACCTGACGTACTCGGGTGGAGAGCTGAAAGCCCATCAAGGCCTCATAAGTGACCGATACAAGACAGTTGAGATGGCCGAAGGCGTCTCGGATACGGCCTTCGAGAACATCACCAGCTGGACCGCTGTCTCTGACCAGTACACCAGCGCCAATACGACACACACGCTGGACAAGACGATTCAGGTTGGGCAGAGCTACGCCATCCACGCTGTCATCGTCCTGCAGAATGACGATGAGAGCGACATGAAAGCCAAGTCCATCGGGGCTGGCGGTGGCGGTGGCTTCTGGTCTGGCGGCTCGGCTGTCGGGTCATTCGTGAACGGCATCATCGCATCGATTGCCGGCATCGCAGCGACACTGGGAATCATCTCTCGGAAAGGGAGCTAACGGGTGAGCCACGATGTGTGTCTCACTCATCGCCTACACACTGCGACCGTTGGGAGGGCAAGATGAGCGCTGATGACGACATCGATGCCGTCGAAGTAGAGGACTCGCTGTCCTACGTCGACGAGGCTCAGAGCTACGGCTCGAACTTCAGTGAGCGCGTCATGCTCATCCTCAGCGGTGCTGTGGCCTTCATATTCGGAGCAATCACAGCTCCGATTGAGGCACTGGTAAATCTCGTCGTTGGACTCATCGGAGCGTTCACCGATGGTGGAGTGGCGTGGATTGGTGCCTTTACGACCGAGCCCGCACAGTATGTCTCTGAATCGTTCGATGCCGGAGCGGAGGGATTCTCGAATACGGCCTTTGCCGAGCTGGGGCCGTTCCTGCCCTGGCTTGGCGTTATCGTCTCGATTGGGGTCGTGTTCATCGTGACCTGGTATCTGGACCGGCGTGACTCCGACGTGGTTGGTCTCGGAGTCGATCTCCCGGTCATCGGCAACGAAGACGACGGAGATGTCTCAGACGAGATAGACTGATGACGCGACGAAACCACCACAAACGCGGCTGCTGGTTTCGTGCTGTGGCCCGGCAGCGGCTGTGCTCTCGTCGTTCCTTCTCTGGGGGTAACACAGATGAGTGACGACGAAACCAGCACGCTCGAGGCGGGTACTCAGTACGTTGAATCCAGTGGTGGGATGCCATCCATCAAGTGGGATAACCTGTTGAGTCTCATCGCGAGTTCGCTCATCTTGTTTGTCACCAGTCTCTGGATGGCAATCGTCGAAACCGGCCTCAACCTGCAGCTGTGGGTAATTCGGCACGGTGGCGGCGCGGTTATCGACTGGTATCGAAGCTTGATGACAGACTCCGCCGGGATCGTCGATGACAGCTGGACCGCGGCAGGCAACTCCATCGAACCGTTCGGGTTTCTCGCGCCGTGGATAGCGGTTACCGTCGTTATCTCGCTGGTGACGCTCATCGTCATTGGCCGGGAGGTGGTCCTGTGAGCGAAGCACGACCTTGGACTGCTGCCGGCATCATCACGCTGATAGCCAGCTGGCTAATCACGAATCTGGTGTTGCAGCCGTTTGGGTTCGTTATCGCCTACACAGAGTGGGCATACGAGACGGCTTTGAACGGCCTGCAGACTTCATTCACAACGGCGCTCGGCGGCACAGGAAATACCATCTACAACAGTCTCGATGGCGCCCGCCAGTCGATGTTCGATGCGTTCTCGAATATCGCGATGGCTGGCGGATTAGCGAGCCCGATTGTGGTGACAATCCTGTTCGTCACTGTCGGCACTGTCCTTGGGATTGTGACAGTTGCTGTCGTCAGGTACGTCGCGGACTACATCCCAGGAGGAAGCTACATCCAATGAGAGACATCGCTGCTGGACTCACTGCAGTTTTCGGCGGAGTCTGGACGCTGTTCGCTGGGATGACCGACTTCGGGTGGCTCCTGGCACACACGGACCTCTGGTATCCAGTGGTTACGACGGTATCGAGATTTCTCGGGCCGAAACTCGCCCCCGGACTGCCCTGGGAGCTGATTACATTAGCTGCTGGGTTGGTCTTCGTAGTCGCACTACTCACCAGAACCTACAGAAACAGGGATTAGACACTCATGAAACCGAGATTCGACGATAGAGGAAGAACCGAACACGAACGACAGGAGGTGACGGGATGCCCGCTGCAATGCTGATGCAGTACTGGGGCTACGTGCTGGCGGCAATCGTACTGATTGCGGTTGCCTACTGGGTCTACGACGAACGGGACCCAGAGGAGCGCGCAGCCGACACGACAAAGAAAGTCGGAAACCGGGCGGCTCGAGCGACGGGCGGCCTCGTCGGCGTCATCGTCGCGGTGCTCCTGGGTCTCGCTACGACGATTATGCAAACTGGAATGGAACTCGGCGAACTCGCGATGCCGCTGCTGGACTTCGTAGGTGCGAACCCAGAGGTCAGCTCAGGAGTCGTCGTGGCCGTGCTCGGCTGGCTGGGTATCAGCGGCTCGGTCCCGATCTCCGGCGTCCAGTTCTTCGCGATTGCGATTACTCTCATCGGGGCCGCGGTCGCGATTGCAGCGTACACAGACGACAGCACTGAGGTCTGATACTCTATGGTGAGCTACAGTCGTATCGTGCTGGTCATGTTGGCCGTCGCCAGTGTCGTTGCCGTCCCCCCGGCGGCGGCAGACAACAGTGACCAGATCGACTCACGACAGGCGGTCTTAGATACGATTGCAGAGACCGAGCCTGCTAACGCACACCCGGACACGGTCCGGGAGGTAGCGAGTTGGCTCGAAGCAAACGGCGAAGCGGAGTTGTCACAGGCGGAGTATCTGCGGGTCCGTGGCTGGCTCCAGGACGCCGTCGACGCACAGTCACTTGGCGTCGACGTGCCAGACAGATCGACCGGCGACTCGGACTCGAGCAAAACCTCGTCGGACCTCTCAAAGGCGGAGGTCATTCAGACTGTCAAGAACACGCAGCCGGCTGAGGCATCTCCAACGGAGATACAGGAAATCGGCCAATGGGTCTCATCGGAAGGCCCGGACCAGCTGACGATCAACGAGTACCGCGCAGCGCGGACGTGGGTCCGACAGGGCATCGGAGCGACGAACGCGGAACTGAATACGACCATGCCATCCGTCGATGAGTTCCGCGATGCAGTGACTCAAGACGCTCCTGAGAAGGATGCTACCAATCTCACGTACCAGCAATTAAACCCACGCGGAGAGCGACCAAGCGCGAACGCCCCACAGGGAGTCAGGGCGGCCGATGCATACAGTGAGTACGGTCTGCAGACGCTCCCGACAGAACTGTGGGCGCTTCCCTTCGAGGGCGACCAGTCGCCGCTGTGGTCGTTTATGTCCTCTGACGCCACGGTGAAGCGCAACAAAATCAAGTTCGCGACGAACCGGCCGCGAACGACTGAGGATGTCTCCATTGAAGACAAGAACTACACGCTGAAAATCGCGTACTGGCAGCCTGAAACTCGCGTTGTCGAAGAGGGCAACCAGACGCGGGAGGTCACCTACGCAACGAACATCTCGACGGTGACCCGGACCTATCGGATGTCCGATGGCCGGGACGAACAGATCGTCCCGCTGCGGCCGCACTACGATGAGAACTACGAGACGACGATTTGCGTCCAGGAGGCTGACGACGAGGAGAGCTGTCTGGCGGATGCGGATGCGAACCGCTGGCGGTTCACCCACGCCTCAAACAACGCCTACGAGGTCCTCCCTGCCACGAGCCAAGGTCGACGGACGGTCTACGCGTTCGGTCTCGTCGGCATCACAGTGCTGGTGACCTTGGTGACGCTCTTTGGCGTCCGGAAGCTCATCGACAAAGCACTCGCGAGTCCGAATATCTCGCTACTGGTATGGGTCATCCTTGGGATGGCGGGCCTCATTGGCCTCGTGCTGATGTGGGACTCTCTCGTCGAGATGTTCGTCTTGCGGCCGTTCCTTATCGCTGTCCCGGTGGGGATATTCCTCGGGATCGTGGTCGCTGAGTGGTTCGGTGACTCGACGTATCTCGCTGCAGCGATTCGTTTCAGCCTGGACGAGGTTCAGGACCCAGGCAAGCAGGTTGACAACGACGAGGTCGGGACCGGAGGCGTCGCTGCTGACGGCGGGGACGAGCTCGAGGACACCGACGCGGTTCCTGGCGGAGCAGAAGACGACAGCGCACAGGGTGTGCTCAAGATGGACATCATCCCGACGCGTATGGTCAGACACGATGAGGGCCGTGCGACGGTCAGCAACGGCGCACGGGCATTCCTTGCACGGGCCCGCGGTGCACGCTCTGATGTGGAATACGACGGCAACCCGCTGACACGTGTGGAAGTTGACGGTGGGCCCTACGAGGAGGCGTATCTCCTGGACCCTGAATCCGACCAGCCAATCGAGCACCAGCCGGAGGGCCACAGCCTCAACATCCCGGCCCCGGTTTCCCGGGAGACCGTCGAGACAGACGGGGAGACGGTGACGCGCTGGGAGACGAACATCAAGCCCTACGTCATCGGTCTCGGCGCGCTCGCAGCCGGTTGGGTTGGCGGGGCGCTCCTCTTCACGAACGGCCTACTGGGACTGGCTGCCAGCGGATTCCTCGTGTTTTCGCTCGGTATTGCGAAACCTGACAAAGGGTACATGAAACTGGACCTTGCGCCGTTGCACTACCACACGGCGGTCGGGACGATGCTCCAGCACGCGGCGAAACTGGGTGACGCGAAGTCCTGGCAGACGATGTATGAGGAGATCAAGGCGGAGAAGGGCCGGAACCGGGCTGAGGAAAAGAGCCTCGAGGACCGCGGCGCTCGCTCACAGGCGACCGCTGTGACCGAAGAGTACGTCGGCCCGGAACCAGAATACCAGCCAGACAACCACGCAGAGAACGGCCACCAGGAGGTGCCAGCCGATGATGACTGATATTGGCTGGTTGTTTGGAACGTCGGCTGCGTTCGTCGACGCTTGTTTCGAGGTGACGGTCAACCACCTGTCAGGGGCAGCCGAAGCCGCTCCGCTCATGCTGTCACTGGTCGCACTCGGAGCCGTCGAAGTCGTCGGGAGGCAGCAGCTATGACGGCTACGGACACGCGGCCGGCTGCGGACGCTCCCGAAGACGACCGGCCAGCACTCCGAGCGCTGACGACTCAGCAGCGAGACCTCCTGGACGAACTCCTCGATGGCGACCTCGACACGCGGTCGGACATCCTGCGCTGGATGCAGGAATTGTCGGTACACACGCTGGGACAGCTGGGGGACGGCTGGTTCCGGCAGCAGGTGACCGACCCGACTGTCGTCTCGGCGTTCATCGGCCGGCCGTGGGGCCCGCTGCGAAACGAGGGCGTCGACAAGGATTGGCTCCTCGAGTTTCGGCGGGATATCGCGGCCAAGGACATCGTTGGGGCGCTACACGCGTCCGCACGAGAGTTCCGCTGGTCAGCATCGGAGTTTCACGACTACGATGACGACGATGTCGACCTCTCGAATGTCGACCCGGAGGACCAGCACCCTGGGATGCGGCCAAGCCTCGGGACGCTGGCGAATCGGCAGCGAAAGGCGCTGAATGTCCTGTTGGATGGCTTTGAGAACCCAGACCACTTCATCCAGTGGGGGCAGAACGCTATCCGGGCGACCTACGCCGAAATCGGGCAGGATGTCATCCGAGCGGCGTACTTCGACGTGCAGATGCGAGAGTGGCTGTGCGGACCCGCCCACGGCGTCGCACAGTTTCATCGCGAGACGTGGGCAGCAAAGTATCTCTTTCCTGGCTTCAACCGGTCGGCCTCAAAGGTCGCGTCACGGTCGATGGAACAGCCCGAAGAGAGTGACCAAGGCGGTCATATCCCACACTAAATATGAGTTCTAAACGCCACAACGACGAATCTGAGTACGCGGAAAGCCCCAAAGACAACGGCGGAACTGCCCCTCGAGGGAACGACTGGGGTGACCGGACGAAACAGAGTTGTCGCGATCACCGGGCCCCGAAGTACTGGGAAACCGACGCCTATGAGATGCGGCAATGTTTCGGCGTTCCAGAGCTCGATGAGGAGACGGATTATAAGGAGAATCCACGTGCGCGGATGACGTGGCCGAACCTCCTCATTCACGAACGCAATCCGACCCGGTCGACGAACGACCCGGGCGGAGAGGCTGCGGTGTTCCGTGGCGACCGTGGCTCAGGCAAGTCGACGTTGCTGCGTGAGGCGAACGTTCGTATCCTGTCCGAGAACACAGAGATTGTCGATGGCCGCGTCCAAGGTGAGTTCTCTGTCTGGCGCGGAACGCCAGAGCGATCTGAGTGGTTGGACCTCCGAAAGTGGACAACACTCTACCTGCCGAAACACGCCTCGATAGACGCGATTTGGATGGACGAGGACGAGGATATCAGTAGTGGCAACCCGATATCCGAGGTCGACGACCTCGAGGACATCGTTCGGGATGTAGTCTGCTACGAGAGCGTGCTGGACCTGCTGGAAAAGCTATCGAAAGGCCCTGCTGGAACGTTCAATGTTGTCTACCCGGACCCGTCGTTCCAGGGCTGTACGGAACTCTCTCGTGAGACCTCGCGAGGACAGTTCGACGAGCTACCGTACATTCCTGCCTGGGAAGCCCGACAGCAGGACGGTGTTGACCCAACACCGACATCGCATTGGTGGTTCATGTTCCTCGTCGCAGCGGTGGACTACTCTGCGTACTACAAGTTCATGACCTTCACATTCGACGAGGGCGGGGACCTAATGCCACAGCGGGCCCGCCAAGACCAGCACCGACTCTACGATAAGGTCGAACTGGCCCGCAGCTGCATCGCTGACTCGCGGCGTGAGGGACTGACGATTCTGATGGGGATTCACCGCAAAGAGAACGTGAAAGCGGACATCCTCAAAGAGTTCAAGCGATGGGTTTGGATGCCACAAGGAACTGCAAACCCGGTCAAACACCGGGCAAGTACCCATCCACCGGGCTGGTCGTCCGTGTCGATGCCCTTCGATATGATGGGTCATCGCGAAGATCCAAGCGAAGCACCAATCGCGCTTTGTTTTACCGAGTCGAAAGACACCGAGTTCCGGTGGTCTGATGTCTCAACGGGCGAGTACTCCGGGAAGAAACTCGTTATCCGTCTCGGCGAGCCCGACGAGAAGCCGACGCTCGACAGTTTCGACGAGCCAGAACCCGAACTCGAGTACGATGACTCGGTGTTCGGTGAGTGGGAAAACCAGACTGCCCACCGTCTGTATGTCAAAGACCCGGGAGACGGCTACATCAACCTTGAGGCCGCGGAGGTCGGCGAGGAGTTGACCTCCCCAGTAGCAGACCTGGAGTTCGTCGACGGGCTCGTCGACGGCGATCGTCACCGGGAGGCCCGGATGCGAGATACAAATGGCGAGGAACTGGTTGTCGCTCGGATTCCATTTGAGTCGCTTCCAGACACCTCAGGAAGCGGACAGGAGGGGGTGGGGGCGTGAGCCGAGATATCGCCGAACTGGTTAGAAATCTGATTCCAGTCCCGCGCGCGTGCGGCCCGGTACCGGAACCTACACCCCTCGCGATTGGAGGGGGGCCCGGCCGGCGGGCCCTGTCCCTGCTGCTAACAGTTCTAATCGTGACAAGTGCTGTTGCGATGCCGGTTCTCGGTCAGACGAACGACGTGAGTTGGAGCGGAGAGGTGAACGTGAATGGTAGTCCTGCAAGCGATGGGACTCAGTACTCGTATGAACTCTCAGACCTCGATGCAGTTGGCAACTTCACTATCGACATAACTGGTTCGACCAACACGCACACTGAAACCGTCTCGGCGACCGGTGTCTCATCCGGGTCAACCGTCAACCTCCAGATAGCCGGGACCGATCCCGCTCCGGCGGAAGTAACGTTTACCGGCGATGGATTCAACCGATGGGACAACCAGACCGGCACCGTGGCGGCTGGCGGGTCTCTGTCGACCTCAGCAATCGACGGTAATCTAGAGCCCACTGGTCCATCCGGGAACGGGGAACCCGTTTTGACGGTGGCAAACAATCAGGGAGCGGTCACTGAGTCCCCACATAATGTGTTGGGCGACGGCGGATTAGACACTGACCTAAATATCGTCGGGGACTCGAATAGTGACGGCACGTATAATGGCGAAGTAGGATTTAGCCCCTCCGTCAGTGGTCAATTGACTGAGATAACCGTGCCTGTGCATGATAAGTACACTAACATACACTCTAATGTTTACTTTTCCACCGGAACAGTTGACCAGTCTGTTAGTGGGACGAAAGTGGGCGAAGTGACGTGGAACCAAGGAACCGGAGACTACGTTATCACGTTTTCATCTCCGCAATCTGTCACCGCTGGCAATGAGTATCATATTGAGTTCGAGGCAACGGAGTCTGACGGGGACGGATACGCGAACCCTATTATAATCAAAGCGGATTCATCGGCTTCATCTACTTATGGCTGGTACGAGCGGCAAGGGACGTATGACAGATATGGGGAACTCTACACGACAATAGAGCCAAAAGCGACCGGTGTTGGTGTCACATCTGACAGTGATTCTGTATCTTTCGGAGATTTATCCAGTGGCGAGAGTGCATCTAAAGAAATAGATATAAAAACGACAGATGACTCGCTATCTTTCAGTCATTCCGGCGCGGACGTGGATGCTACACTAAAAATCAGAGAGCGGAAGGGTTCAAAGGACCCGGCTATAGATGTTGACGGGGATGGGACGGACGAAGCGAGTTACTCCGGGACCCTCACACATGGGTCGACCTCGACCAAATCGCTCCCCGACCTCGCGGTCGGCTCGAGCGCAACGGTCTCGACCACGAGCGGGACAGTCGATGTTGATGTGACTGCAACCGAGCAGACGAAAACCATCGACCCAACCGTTGAAACGAACGGTAACAAAGCAAGTTACAGCGGTACTCTCGCTGATGGGACCACGACCTCGCTCACGACTGATACAGCCTGGCTGCAGAGCGGAACAAACACGGTCAATGTCTCTGTCGGTGATGGGACTCTGAGCTCGGACGCTCCAACGCCACAGGTGGGACTGAGCTACTCACACGACGCTGCCGACCGCATCACGACGAATTACACGGCTGAACAGTGGTCTGAACGCTACAACGTCAGCCATCAGTACTCCAGTGACCGCTCGAATGCGCAGCTCCGGATACCCTTCTCGAAAGAGGTGTATGATGTCAAGAACGTCGAAATGCGAGTCAACGGCGGTACTTGGACAGCTGTCTCCAGCAGCGACTACACGCTCGAGCCGAGAAACCTGACCGTCCAGATCGGCTCGGTCTCGGCAGGAGATACGATTGAGGTCCGCACGACGGCACGGAAGGTCAAAGTCGCAAACGGCGATATCACTGTTTCAGAACCCAGTGAACCCGGACAAACGCTGGACAGTCAAATCCAGATCAACTCCTGGTCTGATTCGGCATACATCGAGGTGCCAGAACACAAGAACTGGCAACAGGTCCACTATACGTACAACGAGAGCTGGAACGCTGAGTCCTACTCTGTCGTTGACGACACGGGGTACCAGCGCGTACATATGCCGAACGCGGTCGGAGGCGACCAAGCGCGTGTGTCGACTATCCCACTCGAGGTGATGCCATCGAACGGCGATATCCAGCTTGAGGTCGTCGACGCGTCATCAACTGAGCCCCAGGTCCGTGTGTCGGCTGGTGAGAAGATAGACGACCCAGTCGACTACACGCACATCGACGCAAAGGATGATACTGACTACATCCTGTGGTCGGTGACTCACGAGACTGTCCGAGACTCGGGAACGGCAAACTCACCGCTGACGCTGTCTGATGACGACTCCGACGAGGTGCTGGAGTTCCGCATCGACGAGAGTGGTGGCGACGGGGGCGGTGGCGGTGGAGGCGGTTTCTGGCGTGAGCCCCAACAGACCGTCCAGCAGGTTCAGCCCGCGCTCTCTCCGATGGCGATTTCTGGTCTCTTCATCGGACTACTGATTCTGTCGGTGGGCTACACTGAGTACCGCAAGCGACGGTCCTCGAAGCCAGTCTACCGGCGGCCGCTCGTCTGGCTGGCAATCGGTGTCGGGGCGTTCCTCAGCATCTTGCTCCTCAACCCGATGGCTATCACGGAGCCAATCCAAACGGCACTCTCGGCGACGCTCCCGCTGGCAGGAGTCCTCGGCGTGATCGGCGTGGCGGCGTGGCTCTACATGCGACAACAGCAGAAAAACGAGGAGGCTTCGACGCCGGACACGGTTGTCGAGATTGCGGGACAGGTCTCGTCGAACGACTCGCAGGAATCATCGGATGACGGCGGAGGTGGGTGGTTGTGAGCGTCACCGGGACTGTCCTTAGAGAGTTAGTCAATCTCGTCGGTATCCAGGGCGTCTCGGTAGCGGCCATCGTCGCACTGCTGGCAATCGCAGGCTTCGCGAGCAAACTGGGGACGCTGTTCAAACCGGCGAGCAAGGCCGTTCACGCTGGGTCGACGGCCTCGAACGGGCTCGCCCATATCAAGTACGTCGCCATCGCGCTGGCGATGTTGTCGCTGCTGGGCATCACCTCAATTAACCCCGATGCCGCCCGGCACTACTACGAGCTGGTCGCTGGGTTCGACTGGTCTCCTGTCGCTAACCTACTCAGGGAGGCAATCTGATGCGGACCGACAGAGCGACTGAGGTCCTGTTTGAGGTTGCCCATGAGGACATCATCGACTTAGCGCAGGCGTATCCAGACCAGCGTGTCCTGGAGATAGACTGGCAGGCGATATCGGATGTCGATGCGGGTCTGGCGGATGACCTACTGTCTCGTCCCGAGCAATCGCTGCCCGACTTCGAGGAGGCGCTGCGGCAGTATGATATCCAAGCGACTGACGTCGACGGCCCCGTGCTCGCCCGCGCCACCGTCCGCTTGGAGAACCTCCCCGGTGAGCACACGCACCCGGTCGCGGGCTACTCCCCATCCAGATACATCAACCGCCTCATGGCCCTGGACGGACAGATTACCAAGCGGACGGAGGTCCAGCCCGCGATTTCCGAGGCGGCCTACAAGTGTGTCTACTGTGGGGCGCTGGTCCGTGTCCCGCAGCCGCCGTTTGGGGGCCGGGAACGACCCGATGAGTGCAGTGCTGAGAAGTGTCCGTCCCACAACCCACAGATGCGGCCCGGATTCTCGCTCGAGACCGGTCGCAGCGAGTGGACAGACTACCAGAAAGTCCGGCTGCAGAAACCGCCAGAGGACGCACACGGCGAGTCTGAGACAATCGACTTTCACGTCAATGGCGCTCTCGCTGGCGACGAGGCGATTACCGGCGGCTCGCGAGTGACACTCGTCGGCCGATTCGTTCCCGTCGACGAGTACGGGACGGTCAACTTCGACCAGACGCTGGTCGCAAACAACGTCATCCCGGAGGGAGATGTCTACGGCGATGTCGAGATCGGCCGCTACCTAGAAGACATCAAAGCCATCGCGAGCGACAACCCGCGGGAGCGACTCCAGAAGGCGTTTGCTCCGGGCGTCGCTGGCTACCCACAGGAGAAGCGAGCGCTGCTACTGCAGATGTTCGGCGGCTGGTCGAAAACGGCACCAGACGGCAATTACCACCGCGGCGACTCTCACATCTACCTCATCGGTGACCCGGGCGTGGGCAAGTCCGTCCTCCTGCGCGCGGTGTACGAGGTCGCGCCACGGGCAGCCCTGACCGATGGCACGGGCTCGTCGGGCGCGGGACTCACCGCGGCGCTGAACAAGGATGATTTCGGCGACGGACAGTGGACGATTGAGGCAGGGACGCTGGTCCGGGCATCGGGAGGTATCGCCGCTATCGACGAACTCGACAAAGGCGACAACTCAGAGCTGCAGGCGATGCACACTGCCCTCGAAGCACAGGAGGTCCACGTCAGCAAGGCCGGCAAGAACGCAACGCTGCCGGCGAAGACAGCCGTCCTCGCGGCCGGGAACCCGACGGGCGGCCACTTCGACCCGACCAAAGAGTTCGCCGCACAGGTCGACCTCGAGAGCCCGCTGCTGTCCCGCTTCGACCTGATATTTACCGTTCGCGAGCGCTATAAGGAAGACAAAATCCAGAACGTCGCGAACATCATGGTTGAAGGCCGCGACGCCGCGGCGCGACTCCAGCACGATGAGGACCTCCCCGAGGACCTCGCGTCGCTCGTCGAACCGAAGTTAGACCCGGACCTGTTCCAGTCCTACATCGCACACGCTCGCCAAGAGTACGAGCCGGTCGCGACTGATGCGGTGAAACAGCGGATGAAGGACTGGTACACGGAACTGAAAACCACGCTGCCGGACCGCTATACGTCGGCAATGGAGGACGACAGCCGCGACTACGATGGCCCGCCGCTCCCGGTCACCGCTCGGAAGCTCGATGCCTGCTACCGGCTGGCTGAGGCATCGGCTCGGGTGCGGCTGTCTGATACAGTCGAGATGACTGATATCGAGTTCGTCACGCCGCTTATCGAGCGCTCGTTAGCTGATATCGGCATCGCTCCCCAGAGCAATGCAGCGCTGGGGAGTGTTGACGATCTTGACGCTGGTGAGGTGGGTCTATGAGCTCGGACCAGGACGAACGTGAGACAATCGGGCCCGTTCGACAGCTACGGGCTGGCCAGCGAAACGCTGTCTCGTTGGCTCATGCCATCAACGAGGTCGATACGTCTGATGATATCGAGGCTGAGGGGCTCCTCGAGGTTGCTGGATCTGTTTTCTGGACGGTCTTGGACCTCTTGAAGCGGTTTGGACAGTTGGTGCTCGGTGCTTGGCCGCTGGTTCTGGTGGGCCTCTTGTCGGTTCGGCTGTGGTTTGCCTTTGGAATTCGCTACTTTGAGGCCCCAGCTGTCTCCTGGACATCAGCACTGGCGATGTATGGCCTTGCAACAATTCTGTATCTGGTCCACCAGATGTTGTCCCAGTACTGGTCGGTGTACAATAGCCTACGGGTGACTAACCGCTTCTAAGCCACTGAACCACTGAAGATAGCCTACCACAAAATCTGTTTAGTTGTCGTCCGACCGCTCTCGCTCCATACGCGCAGAACGGATGCCGAAGAACGAAAAGAACCGACGCATCCTGTCCGACCCGTTTTTAATCCGCGTCGGATACTCGCCCTCAGTTTCAGACATGTGTCTCAACAAATGTGGCCCTAGCTAATTACTCTTATCCCAACACCGGCTAATACCAATGCGACAAGTAACACTGTCTGCTGGGCCGGTGACGGGCCGTAAGACTGCGAAATTACGGCTGTTGCTGTTCCATATGAGAGTAATAACACGCCGAGCAACAACAGTAGCTGAGCATACTCTAAATACTCAGAGTTCACTTCGATTTCGGGCTCAATCTCAGTGCTGGCTTTATCCAACTGTCCAATCGCACCGTTGATCCATCGGTCTCGCGTTGTGCGGCCAGCCGCCCGGAGGTCACCTTCCCGAACCTCAACTGGATATTCCGTTACGGTATATATCCCGACACTCACGAATGCAGATGCAAAGACGCCCAGTGCTCCTACTCCACCGATTACTACAGCTAACAGTGATAAACCGCTAAGAGCGTCTGACCCCGCTGACGTAAGGCCTGCCGCAATAAATCCAAGAATCAGTACCGATGTCCGAGCTGTCCGCATTGCTTTGTCATCGATAGATTCCAGTTTCGATATCTGCCGATCATAAACGCGTCTAGCGGACTCAAGAGCAGGGTCACGTCCGTCGTCCGAATCATCATCGGACATTGAGTTGCACTCCAGCTGACGTTAACATAATACCATCGGTGTTTTTGTAGTAATAAATATGTTAATGGGATACAACTTTCTCTCCGGTATTATGTAAACGCTATTTCAACCCTTGTAACCGTAGATTCCGACGACACCCTCCCAGTGACAGGCGCGTGTGAGAGCACGCCTGCACAGCCTCTCTTGAAAAGTGATATATTCATGAACTCAACCCCTTCATTTCGGCTGGTTCAACTGGAGTCTGCGGTGTGGGGCGGGGGTGTATTTTTGCGCACCCGTAGGGTGCGTGCCCTTAGGCACACCTCCTAAGGGGTGCGTCCCGCTGACCGGGCATGGCGACGACCCCAAATCCCGCTCAAACCGTCCTGTAACTCGTCCAACCACTCCACTCGAAACGGGGGTTACGTAGCTGGAACGTATCTGACTTATAAAAGAAGGCAGCGCTGGACAGTGATGCCTCTCACCTGTCGGGCGCTACGGCGGGGTCGCGGTGAAGCGAATTGCGCCCTCAAGCCGCGTCTCAGCATCAATCCAGGCCCCATCGAGTAGCGTCGGATCCCGCCCATCCTTGCGCCAGGCCTGGTACATCTCCGCGATCACAGCATCAGGATGCGGGTTGTCGAACCCACGCAGCTCGGACAACACCGTATCGATACGAATCCGGGGCTGCCCATCGCCGTCGGGCCACTCGACCGCCGCGCCGTACTTCTTGCGCCATCGGTCGAAAGCACTCGAGGCCGACTGCCGGACGTCCATATCGACGAGCTGGGCCGTTCGGTCAGCAGCACTCTCGATAGCGTGCTCGACGGACTCGACAATTCCACGCACTTCTGACCGCAACTTCTCGCTGACAAATTGCACATGGCCGTTGTCGGACTCAATAACGCCTCCCAGCCGCTGGAGAGCCCGATAGATCGTCGACAAACTTGTCTCGGTATCCGCGGCAAGGTCGTGTACATCCCGCCCGCCGTCAGTGGCCAGTGACTCAACGATAGCCTCATCGGCAGGCGTCATATCCCGCAGACACGTCACTAACAGATGCTCCTGCTTGGCTTCTAACCGCGGTGTCGGGTCTTCGTGTAGTGCGACAGGGTCGTCCGTCGAACTCCCCGCGAAGTGCGCATCAGCGACGTAGGTCGTCCCACCGGCCTCGGTTGGAATATCCGCCCAGGACAATACCGACAACAGCCGCTCATCGAGTTCACGAACAATCGATTGCCGAGCTGCCCAGTCGACGGCGCCGGTATCGTGGAGCTTCTGGACGAACTTCGTCCCGACCTTCGGGTGATACAGCGGCTCTTCCGGGTCGAAGCTCTCGGGATTTTTCGGCAGGTAGCTCTTGAGTTGCCCGCCCAGGCTGTGATGTGACACAAGCGTTCGCGCACTCTTGGAGCCGTGTCGAATCGTGTGATGATGCCCTTTTACCGCCTCGTTGTCGAACCGATAGCGGCCGGCTGTCCCGGCCTGGTCGGTCAACAGCATCGAGAGTCTATCGAGCACCCCACCGGTCCCGATGAGCTTCTCATTCATCGACCGGGTAATCCGAACGTAGCGCTCGAGTGCGGTCACGCGCCCATCGAATGGGCCATCGAAGTACCCGTGGTACAACCCGAGTCCGGCCGCGTCAGCTAACTCGAACACAGCCCGGGCCAGCAGTGTCGGCACTTCATCCAGTTCGAGATTCGAGGACTGACAGTGGACCGCCAGCCCCTCGTCGGGCTCAGTGTGGTCAAACGCCGTTGTCGTCGGCTCACCGTCGGAGTTTCGCATATTCGGATACCGCGGTGAAATGTTGTAATCGCACTTGCGCTGGCCACGCCCGGAGACGTTGATGTCGAGTTCATACAGCCGGTCGCTGTCGATGTCATCGCTCGGACGGGGGGTAAACCCGGATTTCGAGTAGGTGAACCGGATCGTGACCGGCTCGCCCTCAATCTCGGTCTCGAGCTCCTGGTACCCGTCGAACTCGTTGATGAGCAAGTTCGACAGCGTCCAGTACGGCTGCAGCCCATCGTAGTCCGTTAGTTCACTCCCGCCACTGGCGGTAGGTCCGTAGTACAACCAACACTCGGCTTCGTGGGTCACGGGCGCGACCTGGCTCACTGCTGGTCACCCCGCTCAGATGCGAACTCTCCGAGTGTCGCCGCGGCCGTCGTTGAACTGGTCTGGTCGGTATCAACGCCCTCGTAGGCATGTGTCGCGACCAGTCGCTGGGCTTCTTGGTTGTCACGTGCCCGCAACTCGGTGGGTGTGATACCATCCTCGTCCGAACAGCACGTACAGGGCCGTCGTGGACCTGCGGGTAGCCGCTCGGGCCGTTCGCCGTGGCGTTCCAGCCACGCCTCGCGTGCATCCAACTGTCGGGTGACCGTCTCACGGGGCTCGCGGTCATCACGAGCGGCCAAGCGCCGTTCGACGGCCCGCCAGGCTCGCACCCGCTCGAGTGAGTCTATCCCCTCGATGAGGCTGGCGACCATCGCCCGGCGACCGGCGTGGGATTGCAGGTCCCAATCAAGCCAGCGGGCGGGGTCCTCGCCGAGTCGGTCGGCAATAGTCTCGCAGTGCAACCGCTCGCGACTGTCGCTGGACTGATGCGTCGACGGCATCAGTCATCACCAGCCTCGTTGATGTGCGCTCGCTCGCTGTCCTGTCTGGGGTCGCTTTCGGGAGTGCCACCGTCACATCGGCAGTCGGTGTCGACGTCGACGACGAGCTCGACAGCGGCCTCGCCCTGGCGTTTGATTCGGACGCGGTCGGGCGCAAGCTCAGGGTTGTTCGGGTCCGAGAACGTTGCCGCCGCGCCGAAATGCGACTCGTCGATAAGCGGGTAGTACGCAGCCAGTGACTGACTCCCGAAGTGCTGTATCGTTGACCGCGGCGTCCGAAACACGACCTGTCCGCTGAACGCCCGAAGGGCTGGCGGGATGAACAGTCCCTGCTCGCCGAGATGGGTGTCTTGATGCCCGCCATCGGTGCGGGCCCGCCCCCTGCGGTTCGCGACAGCTCGAACGCGGTTGGCCTGTTGGGGCTGTCGCGCACAGAACAGTCGCCAGATTAGATTCCACTGCTGAGTGCACGGACGACAGAGCTCGTAGCGTGACCCATCCGCGAGTCGGGTTGGTGTGGTGTCGTCGGTGGTGCCACAGGACACACACCTGCGTTCCTGGGGCGCCATCTACGCCACCTCCTCGTCGACGTCCCAATCGAACTCGTAGTCGGGCTCGAAGGATGGGTCGGCCAGTTTCGCGGCAATGGTATCCTCGGGAATGCCGGTACAGCCAGCCCGTTGGTCGTTGCTGGTGTCGTGGGAGACACTGAGATGGAGGCGTCTGCCCCGCCCACGTGATTGCAGACAGTGCGTGATGTCATCGAGATCCGCGAGCCCGGTCGGGAAACACTGGGTACAGAGGTCCGAGTCATCGATGCCCTCAACGGCGATGGTGACGACACGCCAGTCACAGGTACAGGAACACGGTGTCTCCAGTGACAGGGGTGGCGTCACTCCTGTTCACCCCCGTCGGTCGTGATGACTTCCCCATCGGCGTTGCTGCGGACGACATAGTGTGTCTCGACGCCGGCGGCATCTCGCTGCCTGGTCGCTGGGTTCGTGCACTCGGGGCAGGCATGGAGCTGGCCGTCGTTGCCGGCCCGCACGCGATAGTACCGCGCCGAGACGTGCGCGCCGCAGTTGTCACACTGCGGGCTCACGCCTGAACACCTCCAAAATGGCCCGCGAAAACAGGTAGCTTCAGCTGGGGGTTTTTATAATCTGGCTTTGAATCTAAGAACCTAAGCCAGGGGTGGGATTTGAACCCACGAACTCTCGATTACAAGTCGAGTGCTTGGACCACCCAAGCTCCCCTGGCGCGGTTACATGCCTGGGTTGTGTGGGGACCGTTTAGAGAGTATCGTTTTCGGTCGACTTTTCGAGCTCGATCCGGTGTGGTGTGTAGCCGTGCGCTCGGTAGAACTGTCTGGCGGATTCGTTGTCCGCCATCGCTTCCAGCGCGAGGATATCCGCACCTGCCTGGCGGAGTAGTTCCTCCGCCGAATCGAGCAGTTCGCCTCCGATTTCCTGGTTCCTGTAGGCGGGTTCGACGAAGATATTCTCGATGATGCCTCGTGTCTCGTCTTGTTCGTAGCGGCCGCTGTCAATAGTTACCATGACGAACCCGACGATATGCCGGTCTACCGTGGCGATACGGACGTTCTCGGCGACGACACGCTGCACGACGGTCTCTCGGACCGCAGTCCGGTTCCGGTCCCCGAGCAAGTGTGACCCGTGGGCACGCTGGCTCTCTGCCAGCCGGACCCACAGGTCGACGATGGTGTCCACGTCATCCATCGAGGCGGTGACGATTTCCACGGTGTCACTCCGTGTCGTACGGTCAAAACAGTTCGGCTACTCGGCTGTACCCGTCCACCGCGGGGAGAGAGACCGGCTGGAGTGGCTCAGACGTCCCGACAGTCCGCACAGAGGAGCTGCCCGTTGAACGAGGCCAGGTCCCGTGTAAACGTGCTACAGGCGGAGCAGATGCCCTGATTATCGAACGAATCCTCGGCGGCGGACTGCATTCCGTCGGTGGTGGCTTCCTGGCCGGTCGTCGCAACCTGTGGGGTCTGTTCGACGACGTCTGTCGACTCGCTCTCTAGCCTCGCAGTCGAGAGGATGTCGTGCTCGGTCAGCGTCCCGAGCGGCTCACCGTCGTCCGTGATCAAAAGGAACTCGGCGGACCGCGTCGCCATCCGGTCCCGGGCCGCCGGGAGTCCGGCGTCGGGGTCGATTGTCGGAATGGATTCACGCATCACGTCGCCGACGGTGGCAGTCTCCGGGTCGCCGCCGTCGACGATGTAGGCCAGTACGTCTCTGTCCGTCGCGACGCCGACCGGTTCGTTCCCCCGCAACACCAGAATCGGCTGCTGGTCCTCGCGGATCAGCAACTCCGTCGTCTCGAGGAGGTCGTCAGACTCGCTCGCGCCGACGTACTCTCGGTTCATAACCTCCCGCACAGTGACCTCGCCGTTCATGTGTGATATTACCACACGACCGGTCTAAAAGATACCTCCACTACGTTTATATCGCCTGGTTCACAACTTACTCAGTTGTCTCGGTCTCGATGGTGACTGCCTCGCCGGTCGCTCGACAGGTCTCTAACGCGTGCTTGGCGTCCATCCCGGCCGTAGCTGCCGTCCGCCCGCGTCCGACACCGACTTTTAGCTCTACGTCGACCGCATCGCGGACGTGACTGATGGCGTCGTGGTAGTCCGCCTCGTCGAGGTCCGGACAGACCGCGATGACGTTGTCGCCGCCGACGAAAAACGACAGCGAGTCGTGGGCTTCACGCATGTACTTCATGAGCGCCGCGTACCCCTGCTCGATCTGGATGAACGTGTCGAACTCGTTGAGCTGGTCGGTGTACTTCTCGGTGGCGTCGTCGACGTCGAAATGCGCGAGCTGTACGTCCCTGGGCTTCCGGAACTCCTCATCGATTGTCTGCCCGCGTAGCACTTCTCGACGGCCCTTGTCCTGTGCACTACCGGCTTCCTGTAGTTGCTCCGTCGCCGTTCCAAGCGCCGAGACGGGCGTCGTTCCCGTCGCGACCGAGAGACTCATCGTCACCGGATAGCGGTTACCGACGGATTCCTGGATGAGCGCGTGTGCGGCCTCGTCCAGCCCGTTCGTGACGGCGATCATGTTGTCGAACCGCGAGAAGAAGATGTAGCCGTCGCGGTTCCCGAACAGTTGGGCGAGATCGGCGTACAACCGGGACTGGAGCGTCTGGAGGTCGACTTCACGGCGGGGTTCAGGTGTCACAGTCCACGGCCCGTAGTTGTCAATCTGTATATGAGTGATCTGGGTGTTGGTCACTGTCCATCGACCGTTTGGAAGCGACGGGTATTGCTCTGTCGAAATTTACCGGCAGAGTGGACTGAGGCCCGGTCCGAACCGGTGTCGGATTCCGGACATCCGGGCCGATTCACCGGCGGTCAGTCGGCACCGCGTCGGGGCGCTGTATCTCGACGGTCCCGACCATCGAATCGTATGTTACGATATCTGTTGCCGTCAGTTTCGGGAGGTGTTCGGTGAACAGCTCCTCGGTGAGTTCGTCCCTGTCAGTGTCGGGAACCGCTGCTGGCTCGATGTCACGCTTGGCTGCCAGAACCGCCGCCGCGAGGTCTGCCACGACCACTGGCTCCCCGCGGTCTGCCAGTATCGAGAGCGCGCGGCGGCGAGTGTCGTCCGACAACAGGTCATCAACAACCTCCTCGGGGAGTCCCTGCCCGGTGCGGTCGCCGCTTGGAGATGATGTCGCCATACGCGAGGCTACACCGGCCTCCCACAAGTATGTGTCGTGCCCGCACACCACACAGTCAGGCCTGTTCGAGTCTGTACGGCCACCAGTCCGCCTCGCGCAGCGCGCGTCCGAGGGACTTGTGGAAGTCCGGGAAGTCTTCGAACTCCTCCTGATCGACGTATTCGAATATGTCTGCCACGCTGACAACCGTCTCGTAGTCGATCCGAACCGGGTGGTCCCCGTACTGTTCGACGTACTCCTCGGAAGTCAACGGGAAGTCCTCGTCCTCGTCGACTTTCTTCGCCAGCACAGCGTGGCCGTACTTGCGCCGGCCCTCGCTTCCTTCCTCACCGTCCGGATCGTGTGGCCAATCCATACGCGGTTCTCTGGACACTGGCACAAAAAGGGTTTCTCTCCCCGCCTACAGTTCGAAGCCGCTGTCGTTCCGGCTGCCACCCCGACGAAGGAGGGCGATGACAACGCCGAACAGCAGCAACGCACCGAGGAGACCGCCGATGACCAGTATCGTACTGATGCCCATGATTGTGGCCGGGAGCGGTCCGAGTCCGACGCCGTCACCGTCGCCCGCGGGTTCGGTCTGGACCGCTGGCTCCGTTCCCGTTGGATCCGTCCCCGGCTCGGCTCCGCCGTCCTCGTCAGTCTGGAGTTGGCTCTCGGTTATCTGAACCTCGCCCGCGTCGACATCGTTGAAGCCGATCTGGAACTGCCCCGGCGTCGTCATGACCGTCGACAGCGTCACTGTCTGCTCAGTCTCCGCCGGGACAGTCACCGATGTCTGGTTGACGACCTCGCCGTCGACCAGCATCTGTGCGTCGTAGGTACCCGGAGCACTGCCGGCGTTTTCCACAGTCCCCCTGACGCTGACCCGATGGCCGTCTGTCGCCTGTTCGCTGACGACTGACGTTCGTGTGACGGTGAACGACGGCTCGATTCGCCCGATGGCGTAGGCCGACGCACCTTCGGTATCCGCCTCGTAGACGACGCGGTCGGGCTGCTCCGCAACGACGGCCGTTTCGGCGGCTCTCCAGGACCCGTTCACGCGATGATACACCCGGACATCCGACGCGGCGATCCCGGCTGACTGGAGTGTGGAACGGTTCAGCGCGAACTCCATCGACGCCGGTTCGACGCCGTCAGACGACCCAACAGTCACCACACCGAACACCGATGCGTCGTCGCCGGACGGAACCGGGATGTCTGCCGCGCCGGGATCAGCGTACTCGGTCACGTCCTGCGTGAACGCCTGTTGTGACGCGTTGACCGTCCAGGACTGGACGGCGAAAGAGCGGTTCGTCGGCCCAGACACGTTCATCTCGTAGGGTTCGTCCGTCGGGACTGTCCCACCGTGTATCCTGAGCTGTCGCGTGGTCGAGTCCGTACGTGTCGTCTCGACAATCGCTGGCTTGACTGTGACCCGTCCGGCCGATGTCCCCGGGCTCTTGACTTTTATACTGTACGTGCCCGGGGTGTCGAACTCCAGCGCCCGCGTCCGCTCGACCGACGAGTCGGCGTCGACGACCACCCGTTCGGTCGCTCTGGTCGTTCCATTTACTCTGTACTCGATAGTCATCGCGCCGCCCGAGTCGCCGGTGTTGTGGACCGTTGCGGTGACGTTTACCGATTCACCGGCCAGTATCGTGTTCGCGTCTTTCGACGCGCCGGATACGAACAGACTCGGTTCAGCAACAGCGGGGCCTGCTGCCGTGGCTGCGAGGAGGAGGGCAACGACACAGACGAGTAGCAGGCCCGGAAGATGCTGTCTTGGGGACCTATCTTCACGTACCATTACACGGATATAACCCGGACCATCGACATAAAACCGCCCGGTTGCTTCGATTCGGTAAACGGCCCCTACGAATCGGAAGGCGGTGAATTCTGTAATACCTTCCCCTGTGGCTCCTTGGACTGCACAGACTGTTGCTGTGGGAGCGATTTGAACCAGAGCAAGACGGTCCTGCTCGCCCGCACACGACTTCGCCGTTCACGTTCGCCGTTCTTCTTTCGCTCAAACCGCGTTTTCGCTACGCGGGCTGTGACTCGTCGGTTTCTAATCGCCAGTACGTACCGATGGCTCCTCGCGTATTCGCTCGGAGCAATACGGTGGGACTGGGATTTGAACCCAGGAATCCGTGAGGATACCTGCTTTCAAGGCAGGCGCAATAGGCCGCTCTGCCATCCCACCGCAGTCGGGCATACTGCGTGGCCCTTCTAAGACCTGTCGGTCTCTCGGACCACAGTCGGCTCGCCGTCGTCGTCAATGACACGCACGCCGAGGTCATCGAGGAACGCTGTCGTCCGTTTCGGTATGGCCCGACCGGCCCGGTTCCGGGCGCGTAGGAGTGGAACTACGGTCTTGAGATCCGCCTGCGTTTCGAGGACCGGCGTCGACGGGAGAAAGTCCACGTCGAGGCCGGCATCCGCGGCACGCTCGCCGATAGTTTCGACGCTCGGGGTGGCGTAGCTGTCCTCGAAATCTATCGGTTCGCCGAAGCCAGCGTAGTAGACGCGCCCACCTTCTGCTGGGCCGAGAACGACGCCGCTGGACCGGAGCTTCATCGCTGCGCTGTCGATGAGCTGGCGGTTCAACAGTGCCGCCGTCGGTTCGACGGCGGCGACGGTTGCGACGTCCTCCCGGTTAAGCAGATGCGTAACGGTGTTCCCGACCCGGCCAGCAAACGTCGACCCGACCTGCACCTCGAACCGGGCGTTGTCCGGGGAGTCGAGGGCCTCCGTCACTGGCTCCCGAACCGCGGTCTCGGGGTCTACGCCGTCGGGGACCTGCTCCGAGGGACGGTAGTTCACCAACAACTCGGCACCGCTGATCTCCACCGCACGACAGACGTCGAGTAGCATGGCTTCGTACAGCTTGGCCGCCTCGGCGTCGTCCAAGAGGTCACCCGCCAGGTCCTGTAACACGAACCCTTCGACTGGTGGATCAGCCAGCACAGTTACCGTAGTCATACTGTCTTCTCGGCCCGACGGTGATTAGTTGCTTGCGTTCCGGCGCAGTTACCGAACAATTATAAGATGTGAGCAGTATTTGATAACTAAGAGAAAATTACATGGAGCAAGCCCAGACCTACAGATGTGACGGATGTGGGTCGGAGTATCGGGTGCTCGGGGAGTCGCAACCGAAAGTCGTGTGCCGCGACTGCGGCCGCGAAGCAACGTTGTCCGGGACTGCGGCGGCACAGCGGGCGTATCACATCGGCTACACGCGGTATCGTGAAGCGCGACGCCAGCTATCAGACGCGCTGGCGACCGTCGAGGACGAGGAGATGGCGCTCGCCCGCAGCGGGTTCGACAGCGCCGCGTCGGATTTCGAGGACAGCGTCGAGGAGTTCACGACGGCTGTGCGCGAAGCGGACGATGACACTCTGACCGAACTGTCGGAACGAGCACGGAAGAAAGCGACCTGCCTCTGGCAGGCCGCTGAATGGCTCAGCGGAATGACCTACGCCAGCGAGCAGGGGGAGACAGCCCAGGCGACCACGTACCGTCAGGACGCCGAGAACCGGTTACAGGCAGCGACAGAGTACGGGACGGTGTCGAGCCCGGAGGAACTGTTGCGGGCCACTGAAGTCGAAGTCCAGTCTGACACCTGACTACCGCCCGCGTCGGCCCTTCGTCTGGCGGTAGTCCTGTCCGAGCGTCTCGCTGAAGTGTTCCAGAAACGCGGTCCGCTCGTCGTCGGTCTGCTCACCGGGCGGAAGCATCGGGAGGATTTCGAACCCGCGGCCGCGGATCGTCGTCGCGTGGCGGTCCTCGATGTCGAGTTCGTCCTCGCTCATCGTCGTGTACTCGAAGGCTAACTCTTCGAGAGGACGCTGGCCGACCGGCAGCAGGATTTCGGGGTTGATCATCCGTATCTCGCTGTTGAGATACGGTTCACAGTTGACGACCTCTTCGTCGGTCGCCGCTCTGTCGGGATGGCGACAGCGGGTCACGTACGTCAGGAAGGTGTTCTGTAGTTCCGGCCGCTCCGCGTCCGGGTCCGAGCACATGTCCACCGCAGCGAGGATGTCGAGCAGTTCGCGCTCACGGTCGCCGGTGAAGGGGATGCCAGACTCGTCCGCGCCGGCCGCGGGCGAGTCGCCGAGAACGATGAACTCCGCGCCCACGTCGCCGTAGCCGTGGACGACGTTCTCGCGCGTCCCACACAGCGCGGGGCAGTTCTGGCACTCCTCATCCATCCCGAACGGGTTCGACTTGGACTCCTGTTGTGCGTCCATTTTAGTCGTCGTCGATAGTTTTCGCGTGGGTGTCCGCGTCCTCGGGGTCGTTCTGTGGACTGGACGGGTGGTAGTCTGTGTCGTACTCGCCCGGCCGGTCGTCGAGCCGGTCGGGGTTGATGCGGCCGCCGAGCAGCATGAAGTCGAGGACCGTACAGGCCAGCATGGCCTCGACGACCGGGACCGCCCGCGGCGGCAGGACCGGGTCGTGGCGACCGGTGACGGTAATTTCCTTGCCTTCGCCCGTCTCCCAGTCGACCGTCTTCTGGGTCTTGGGAATCGACACCGGCGCGTGCCACGACACCTCGCCGTAGATTGGCTGGCCGGTCGTGATGCCCCCCTGGATGCCGCCGTGGTCGTTGCCGACCGGCGTCGGGTGGCCGTCCTCGTCGAACTCCCAGTTCTCGGTGTACTCGCTGCCGCGGGTCGTCCGGGCCTCGCGGCCGATGCCGTACTCGAAGTCGTTGACCGCCGGGATGGAGTACATCGCCTGGCCGAGCCGGGACGGGAAGCTATCGAACCGTGGCGCGCCGAGGCCGGACGGGACGCCGTGACATTCGAAATAAATCGCGCCGCCGATGGAGTCGCCCTCCTTCTGGTGCTGGTCGGCCACGTCGCGCATCTCCTCGGCGGCTTCGGGATCGGCACAGCGGACCTCGTTTTCCTCGCTGTGTTCGAGCATGTCCTCGAAGGTCACCGGACCGGCCTCGACATCGCCGATCTGGCAGACGTGAGCCTTGATCTCGACGTCGTAGTCGGACTGTTCGAGGACCTGCTTGGCGACGCCGCCGGCGGCGACCCAGTTGACTGTTTCGCGAGCGGAGGAGCGGCCGCCGCCGCCCCAGTTCCGGGTCCCGAACTTCGCGGAGTATGTGTAGTCCCCGTGGGACGGCCGCGGAGCCGTGATGAAGGGCTCGTACTTGCCAGAGCGGGCGTCCTTGTTCTGGATGACCATCCCGATGGGCGTGCCCGTCGTGTAGCCGTCCTGAATCCCGGAGTTAATCGTCACCTTATCCGGTTCGCCCCGGGAGGTGGTGATCATCGACTGGCCGGGCTTGCGCCGGTCGAGGTCTTTCTGTATCTCTTCCTCTGAGAGTTCGACGCCCGCCGGAACGCCGGAGACGGTACAGCCCATCGCCTCACCGTGGGACTCGCCGTAGGTCGTCATGCGGAACAGACGACCGAACTCGTTGCCGTTCATTACAGTGGTGTCGGGGTTGGGGGCATTTGAACCTTGTAGATGCGCCCGTCAGTCGTCGAGCCACCTGACGCGGTCGAGGAGCTGGACCGTCTCCGCTGCCCTTACCTGTTTCTTGAGGACTGCATCGAACACCTCGGTCGTGCTGTCGTCTTCCCAGGGCTCCCAGGTGTACCGTACCAGCGTCGTATCCGGATACTTCGTATGGACCTCACGGGCGAATCTGCTCACTGTCGAGACAGTGCGCCGGCTTCCGACTATCACGCAATCGAACTCGTGGTCGTCCAGCAATGCCATCGCCCGGTCGGTGTTCGGTGTCGGTACTAGTTCGACTGCCTCGCGTTCGTCGGCGATATCGGCCTGCAGATCAAGCAACAACTGATCGTCATCGACGTAGAGGACTGCCGTGGTGTCCGCGGTAGACTCCGCAGAGACGCTTGTTCGATTCACAACGTACGTTGTAAATATTCTTCACTGCGTATAAGCGCACTTATCTATCAAGTACATAATACTCTTTCATTGCAAAACACGGAACGCTGGCGACCCCTGAGCCTTATCGCTGGACGGCAACGCCGAGCGAATCGAGCACGTCGAAGAAGTTCGGGAAGGACACGTCGACGTGTTCCGCGCCGGTCACAGTCGTCTCGCCGTCAGCGACGAGGCCGGCGACGGCCAGCGACATGATGATGCGGTGGTCCGCGCGGCCTTCGACGGTCGTGCCGACGAGGTCGCTGTCCGCGCCGTAGACGAACAGTTCGTCCTGGTGCTCCTCGACCTCAGCGCCCATCTTCGTGAGCTCCTCGGCCATCGCGCTCACGCGGTCGGTCTCCTTGTATCGGACGTGTTCGGCGTCGGTAATCCGTGTGACGCCGTCGGCTGCGGCCCCCAGCGTCGCGATGGTCGGCAGGAGGTCCGGTGTGTCTTCGACACCGACCTCGATGCCGGTCAGATCTGACTGTGAGACGGTGATTTCGCCGTTTTCCTCGTCCCAGTCGAGGTCGGCCCCCATCCGGTCGAGGATGTCGACGATGGCTGCGTCGCCCTGTGCGCTGGGGAACGCCGAGGTGACGCGCAGTCCGTCCTCGGCGGCGAGCGCACCGGCCGCGAGCAGATAGCTCATCGACGAGAAGTCTCCGGGGACGTTGTAGTCGCCGCCCGCTGGCGTGTAGGACTGGCCGCCGTCGACGGTGAACCCGGCATCAGTCTTCTCGGCGTCGACGCCGAACGCCTCCAGTACCTCTAGCGTGATATCGACGTACGGCGACGATTTCAGCTCGGTCGTCAGGTCGATGTCGACGCCGTCCGGCGAGACGGCCCCGGCCATCAGCAGCGCGGTGATGTACTGCGAGGACACGTCGCCGGGGATTTCGACTGCACCGCCGTCGACGCCGCCGCCAACCACGAGTGGGGCCTGTCCGTTCCGGCGAGTCGACTCGGCGTCGCCGTCCAGCTGTTCGATGGCATCGAGCAGCGGCCCCTGCGGGCGCGACCGGAGGGATTCGTCGCCGGTGAGCACAGTGAGGTTGTCCTGCAGTGCGGCCGTGGCGGTGACCAGTCGCATCGTCGTCCCGCTGTTGGCACAGTCGATCACGTCGTCCGGCGTCTCCGGCCGGCCGTCGAAGCCCGTCACTTTGACCGTCGACTCGTCTTCAGCCAGTGAGACGCTGCCGCCGTAGGCCTCGACCGCTCGCATCGTGGCCTTCGTGTCCGCACTCACGAGCGGGTCGCGGACGACCGCGCCGTCAGCGTAGCCCGCAGCCAGCACCGCCCTGTGCGTGTAGCTCTTCGACGGCGGTGCTTGCGCCGTCCCCTCGACCGTCGATTCGGCAATCGTGATGTCCATGCCCGGTCGGTAGCGGGCGTTCGACAAGAGGCTACCGCTCTCTCACCCTACCGACGGTGGGAGCAACGACCTTGTGGCTGGCAGCGGTACCACCGCTATGGTCCCAGGGATGGACGGCGCGACCGCTGTCGTCACGGGCGCGAGCAGAGGCATCGGCGAACAGATAGCCCACGCAGTAGCGGACGCGGGCGCACATACGGTCATCTGTGCCCGCGACGCTGAAGCGCTCGACGCGGTCGCAACCGACATCCGAGACGCAGGCGGCTCCGTGACCGCGGTTCGGGCGGACGTGCGCGACGAGTTTGACGTGGAACGGCTGGTCGAAACTGCCACGCGGGAAGGTGACGGCGCGATACAGTACGTCGTCGCCAACGCCGGCGTCTACCACGGCACCGCCGGCGAGACGCCGCTTACAGAGGAGTCCTACGCCGCCTTCGACGACCACCTCCGGACGAACGCCCGCGGCGTGTTCTCGACGATCCGCGAAGCCGTTCCGCATCTCGGTCCGGACGCCCGCATCGTCGTCCCGACGGGCGTCGTCGCCCGCGAGGGGATGCCCGGCTACGGCTCCTACGCGGTTTCGAAGGCTGCTGCGGAGGCTGTTGCCCGCGGGTTCGCCGCCGATCTGGATATCCCGGTCGGCGCAGTCGATCCCGGACAGGTCGCAACGGATCTCTCCGGCGACGGCGGTCGCGACCCAGCGTCCGTCGCCGAAATGGTGCTATGGGCGCTCCGGAGCGCCGATGCATCGGCGCTGGACGGTGGTGTCCTCGACTGGGGCGACTATCGGTCGGCGACCCGGTGACCGCCACCGATGGGTTTATTAGCAACAGGCCGGTGATTGTAGATAATGTCTATTAACTCAAACTCAGTTTTTAATAACTTCGGGCGGATATCCGCTGCCGGCCTCGCGAGTGTTGTCGGCCTGGTGGTCCTGTCCGGCGTCGCGGTCACCGGCGGAGCGAGAAAGGTCCTGGTTATCTCCTGGGTCGCGTTCGTGGCAATGGCACTGGGCGCGTGGCTGGGTGCGCGGGCCGACGAGACGAATCCCTATCGGCTGGTCTGGGGCTACGGGCTCGCGAGCGGGGCGATGGTCACCTCGGCGGCCATGTTCCTCGTCCCGCAGGCGATGGGACTGGGCGGCCAGGCCGGCGCAGCGCGTATCGGCGGTGTCGGAATCGCCGCCGGGCTGGTCACCGGCTACGGCACTCACACTATCGGCCACCGGCTAACTCACGTCGAGACTTCCTTCGACATGACGACGCTTGCCATCGCCGCCCACGCGCTCTCGGCCGGACTGGTCATCGGGCTGGTCTACGCCTCGATGCCGGAACTGGGTATCCTGCTCGGCCTCGCTATCGTCTCGCACAAAGGACCGGCCGGCTACGCCGCCGCCCGGCGGCTCGGACGCAGCGGCAAGTCCGCCACCGCGCTGTTGCTCCCCGCGGCCGGCGTCGGCCTGACGGCGATCCCGTCCGCGCTCCTCCCAATTCCGGAGTCCGCTCTTCTCAACGCAGTTATCTTCGGATTCGCCGCCGGCATCTTCCTCCACGTCGCGATGGACTTCCTGCCGAACTGCGAGGCCGGCAGCGAGATCGACGAGGTCTGTGAACTTCACGACCACTCCCACGACCTGCTCGACGAACTCCGAACGCACGCCGTCGCGTCGACGGTGATCGGCGCTGCTGTCATCGTGCTGGCCTGGGTCGCTATCTGACGCTCGTAGTCACCGGACAGGCACAGTCACGGACACGCTCGTCCCGTCAGAATCGGTCTGGATGTCGATATCGCCACCGACGTAGCTGATGAGCCAGTACGCGAACCACAGCCCCAGTCCGGAGCCGTGTTCGAGCGGCTTTTCCTCCGCCGCTTCGATGACCCGCCGCTCCTGGTCCGGGACGCCCGGTCCGTTGTCCGAAATCGTCACTGTCGCTGTCGTGTCGTGGCGCTCCATCCGGATCGTGACTCGCGGTGCTGATGCGTCGGAGTGTTTGATGCCGTTCTCGATGAGTTCCTGCAATGCCGGGACGACTTTCGCGTCTATCGCGGACGACGAGACGGAGTCGCTTTCGACGACGAACTCGGCGTCGGGGTACGCTGCGGCCAGACCGTCCGTGATGTCACTGAGGACCGCTTCAAGATCGCGCTCGACATCGTCGGTAAGCGAGTCCGCGAGCAGTTCCTGCACGTGGTGCGCTTTCTCGCTGATGTCGAGCAGGGACTGCACGTTCGCTTTGATCGTCTCGAGGTGGTCGAGAGCGGCGTCGTCATCCACTAACTCTGACAGAATATCCGCACGTCCACTGATCGTCGTTCCGTTGTTCCGGAGGTTGTGACGGAGAATCCGGTGAAAGACGGTGAGCTGTTGCTCGCGCAGTCGGCGACCGGTGATTTCGTCCTGCATCCCGACGAACCCCTGTATCGTCCCGTCCGCGTCCTGAATCGGGGCGATGGTCTGGTTGATGATGAACCGCTCGCCGGACTTGCGCTCGTTTACGATCTCGCTCGTCCAGACCTCGCCGCGACAGATCGTGTCCCAGAGCCGTTCGTAGAACTGTTCGCTCTGTTCACCGGACTTGAGTATCCGCGGTGTTCGACCGATCGCCTCTTCGGCGCTGAATCCGGTGAGTTCCTCGAACGCTGGATTAACGTATTCGATGACACCGTAGGTGTTCGTTATCAGAATCGCGTGGCCAGCATGCTCCACGGCGTTTCTGAATCGCCGGAGCTCGCTGTTTTGTTCCCTGAGGTCCTCGACGAGGTCCTCGGTGTGGCTGCGCCGGGCGAGGAGGTTCGCGATAGTTCGAAAGAGCGCCTGCGTGTCCAGCGGCGCTGTCATGATGTCGTCGACGACGAGTGGCTGTTCGGCCGCGTCGATATCGGGCAGGTCAATCCTGACTGACGTCCCCTCGCGACGGACCAGAATCACGGGGCAGAACACCGGGTCTGCCCGGTGTTTGTACTCCTCTATCGATTCTCTGTATCTCGGAAACGACGGCTCGTCGACAATGTGGAGATCGACTTCCCGGAACTCGTCGTCCGTGATCGGTGTGTGGTGTTCGGCTACGATTGGGGCGAGTGCCTCCCGGTTGCCATCGCCGGCCAGCAGTAATTGGATGTCAGCCATCGTGGTTAGCGAGTGAACGAGCGTCCGCTGCTGTCTCCATGTTGTTCAGGGACGCCCTCGAACACGCCGTGCATCCCTGAGACGGGGTCACCGACCTGTAGGCCGTCGGCGGTTATTTCGAACCGGCGGGGGACCGCCTCGAACCCGCCGACGCGCTTTTTCAGCGCGCCGACGACCCGCTGGAGTTCGCCTCCGACCTCGATGTAGTTCTCGAAGACGATGTTGTCGGCGAGGTAACTGACGTTCTCGCTCGTGGGTTCGTGCAGCCCCGTCACGTCCCTGCGCTGGTCGATCAGGATCACAGCGGTGTTCCCGCGCGTGAGATGCTGTGTCAGGGCGTGGAGCCGCCGACGCAGTTCCACGTCGTCCTGTCCGTGCTTGATCGCGTTCTTGTAGCCCGCGATGCCGTCGATAACCACGAGTTCGGCCCCGCGCTCCGCGGCCTGTGTCTTCACGCGGTTCGCGAACTCCTCGGGCGACAGCGCCAGCGACTCGATCTCCTCGACGAGAAGTGTCCCCTCGTCACGCAACTGCGAAAGCGGCATCCCGAACGTCTCACAGCGGTGTGTGAACGTGTCGATGGATTCGTCGAACAAGTAGGCGAGCGCCGGGGACCCGTCTGCCGCTGCGGAGGCCAGGAACTCCGTCGCCGTCGTCGACTTGCCGACGCCGGAGGGGCCACTGAGAATCGTCACCGTCCCGCGTTCGAGTCCGCCATCGAGGAGCGAGTCCAGTTCCGGCACGCCGGCGGAGAACTGCGTGGGGTCGAACGACCGCGTCCGTCGTTCCGGTTCGAGCGCTGGATACACTTCGACGCCGGACTCGCGAATCTCCATCCCGTGTGAGCCGTCCTGTTGGCCGATCCCGCGATGCTTGCGCAGTCGAATGCGCCGGCCAGCCTTCTCGTCGCCGTAACTGAGTGAAACGATGCCATCGCTGAGCGATCTGAGCTGGCTGTCCATCTGGTTGCTCGGCGTCTTGGTCGCCAGCACGGTCGTCTCCCTGTCCTGCAGGAAGCGCGCGAAGGAGATGATACGCTTGCGAAACTGGTACTCGGTCGGTTCGAGATACTGGAAGTGTGTGATCGGGTCGATGAGGACGCGGTCCGGGTCGACCCGCTCGATGGCCTCGCGGATATCCGAAATCAGGTGGCCGTCCTCGACGTCTCGCGGCTTGACCACGTCGTACGACTCGGCTTCCATGAAGAACTCCGAGTCCGGTCCGACATCGAGAAACGTCGCGTCGGTGATATCGATGCCGAGTTCGGCAGTGTTCGCCAGCAGGTCGGCGGCCGATTCTTCGGCATGAATGAAAAGCACGTCGTCGCCTGCTTCCAGCCCCGCTTCGAGAAACTGCGTGCCAAGCAGTGTTTTGCCGGTTCCGGGCGGCCCGATGACGAGATAGAGCCGCCCTTCTACAAGTCCGCCTCTGAGAAGCGAATCAAGGCCGGAGATACCGCTGGAAAGCCGCGTGAACTGCCGCGAAGGAGAGGACATAGATGACATACTAGATGGTGGTTAATAAGTATCTCGCGAGGAGTCAGCGCGTGATAACTGGAGACAATCCGCGAAATTTCGGTTACTGCCTCCCGCTCTTTTGACCGCTGTCACCTGTTCTCTGCCTTGTCAAGCAGTTGCCCAGCCAGAATCAGAACGAATAGTTACGATCTACCTTTTTATTGTCTGGTGTGCTCCCTGTGGTCGCACACCACTCGATAAAAAACGTGGGCGAAAAAAGCGACTACTCGCGCCGCTCGTGGTCGTCTTACTCCTCGTCGAGTAACTGCTCGGCCAGAATCGGGACAAACGTCCGCAATCCACCTTTTTTACCATCGGGTGTGCTCCCTGTGGTCGCACACCACTCGATAAAAAACGTGGGCGAAAAAGCGACCACTCGCGCCGCTCGTGGTCGTCTTACTCCTCGTCGAGCAACTGCTCGGCCAGAATCGGGACAAAGGTACCGATGTCGGTGACCATCCCGACTGCCTGTGCGGAGCCGCGGTCGAGGAGTTGGGTCACCGTCGCGGGGTTGATGTCGACGCAGACGACCCGCGTTGTCGAGGGGAGGCAGTTCCCGACGGCGACCGAGTGCAGCAGCGTCGAGAGCATCAACACCATGTCGGCCTCGTGGGCCTGCTCCCGGATGGCGTTCTGGGCCTCGACGGCGTCGGTGATGGTGTCCGGGAGCGGGCCGTCGTCGCGAATCGAGCCCGCGAGAACGAACGGCCGGTCGTTTTCGATACACTCGTACATCACGCCGGACTCGATGGTGCCGGACTCGACGGCGTCCTCGATGCCGCCCTCTCGGATGACCTCGCTGATGGCATAGATGTGATGTTTGTGGCCGTGGCGGGGATGGTCAAGGCTCTCTGTGTCCATGCCTAGCGAGGTCCCGTAGATGTCGCGCTCGATGTCGTGGACGGCAAAGCCGTTGCCGGCCGAGAGCATGTCGACGTACCCCTCTCGGACGAGGCGAGCGAGGTCCTCGCGGGCACCGGAGTGGATGAGCGCCGGCCCACAGACCGCCATTACCTTGCCGCCCTCCTTTTTCGTCTCCTCGATGGCGTTCGCGACTTTGCGGATGGTCGACTCTGACGGCCGCTCGGAGGAGACGCCGCCCTGCATGAAGCCGAACGCGCCGCCGGAATCACGGGGTCGCTCCGGAGGCTGGACCTTGATGCCGGTTTCGTCGGTGACGACCATGTCGCCCTCCTCGATGGCGTTCAGGACCTTGGTGTAAGCCCGCGGGTAGTCTCCCGGTTCCTCGTCGTCACCGCTCGACTGTTCCGAGGCGCGGTGCGCCTCGCTGTCTTCGACGACCACAGCACAGTCCATCTCCATGTCCTCGACCTCGATCCACTCGCCGTCGTGGCGGATGAACGTCGGGTGGTTCGTCGTCGAGTAGAAGCCGTGCGGGACGACCTGGTCGTCGGGCGCGGGGACGAGCGTGGCGTCTTTCGGGTCCGAGGGGTTGACGCCGTGCTGGTGGAGTTCGTGGACAATCGACTGCAGTTGGTCTTCGTCTTCAGCCTCGACGAGCATCCGGGCGTAGGACTCTTCATCTTTGTGGCGGCCGATATCGAACTCCTGGACGGAGAAGGAGCCGCCCAGGTCCATGATGATGCCGAAACAGGACTGCATCATCCCGGAGTCGATAATGTGGCCCTCTAGCTCGACTTCGCGAGAGACGGTCATGGCGGAGACATGGAGGCAGGTGTGTAAGACGGTTTTGGGTCCGCGTCACCCGGCGGCCCGGCTACTGCCCGTCGACGTGTCGCTGTACGGCCCACGACACCCCCTCGCTGGTTTCACACAGGCGCTCGAAGAACCGCCGCAGGCCGTCGGATTCCGTGGTCGGCAGGACGTGCAATCGCACCGTCCCGTCGCGGACTGCGACGCGGAACACGTCAGTCGTCTCCTCGTCGCGGACCAGCCACAGCGGCATCGGCAGGTCGTGGAAATCCCCGTATCGGTACGGCCCATCGGCGAGGATGCCGACGACAGTGTCAGCGAGTTCCGGCGTCGCCCGCTCCCGATCCGGGGTGAGCCGGAACTCCGTTCCGCCCTCGTATTCGACCCCGCTCCCGTGCGGGAAGCGCCGCTGTGGGTGTGCGGGGATGCTGAACGAGGGGTCCGTGGTCATCTACGAAGTGGTTGGGCGTGATACAAGTTAAATTCGCGGGCAGCGACCGAGGTGGTGTCCAGGGCCGTCAGCCGCCCAGAAAGAGGTCCACGACGACATCGGCATCAGGCCCGCGATAAAATTCCGTGTAGCCACAGTTCGCGCAGGTGACGGCTGTGAATCGCCGGTTCTGTACGTCAAAGAACTTCGTGAGTCCAACGCCGGTCGTTGCGATTTCGTCAACTTCGGCCGTTTCGTGCCCGCATTTCGGACAGCCGGCTTCGTCCATATCCAACGTATCGTCCGCGCCGATCTGTTTTAGCCCGTCTTCGGGTGGGCGTGCATCGTCCAGCGACGACTGACAGGAGCGACAGTACGACCAAGAGCTGGCAGCCTTCGACCCGCAGGATGCACAGTAGACGAAATCGTGCTCACTCGCCTCGTCCTCCGAGGGACCGCTTGGGGGCATACGCATGTGTTTTTGTAGACATGCCAAATGAGTTACTCACGGCTATGTGGCGGGACGCTACTGTTGGGTTTATCCGCCAGCGGCTCCTGTACTCGGTTATGTGCGGCCGCTACAGTCTGTTCGCGCCCCGCGAGGAGATCGAGATGCGGTTCGACGCCGAGTTTTCGTTCGCGTTCGAGTCGCGATACAACGCCGCCCCGAGCCAGGACCTGCCGGTCATCACCAGCGAGTCGCCCAGCACCATCCAGCGGATGGAGTGGGGACTGATTCCGTCCTGGGCCGACAACCGAACGGACCACGGGCACATCAACGCCCGCGCCGAGACGCTGGCCGAGAAGCGGTCGTTCGCCGAGGCCTACGAGTACCGGCGCTGTCTGGTCCCCGCCGATGGGTTCTACGAGTGGGTCGAAACGAGCGGCGGCAAGCAACCGTATCGCGTGGCGCTGCCGGACGACGAACTGTTCGCGATGGCGGGGCTGTACGAGCGGTGGGAGCCGCCACAGCGCCAGTCCGGGCTGGGGGAGTTCGGCGCGAGCGGGGGCGATACAGGCGGCGAAAACGATATCGTCGAGTCGTTCACGATTGTGACGACCGAACCGAACGACGCCGTCGCGGACCTCCATCACCGGATGGCCGTCATCCTCGACCCGTCGGAGGAGTCGACGTGGCTGCGCGGCAGCGCCGATGACGTGTCCGCGCTGCTTGACCCGTACGACGGGCCGATGCGGACCTATCCGGTTTCGTCGGCGGTCAACAGCCCTGCCAACGACTCGCCGGAACTTATCGAACCGGTCGGATAGCGACGGTTTGGGGAGTGGCGTTACTCGCTGGGGGCGTGCTGTCGTTTGAACTGGTGCAGCATCTTCCAGAGCGTATCTTCGTCGACCTGGTTTTCGGCGGCGGATAGCTGGCGGTACAGGCCCTCAGAGACGGTAATCTCGGGCATCACTGGAGACATTGTATCGGGTCGACATAAGCTTCTGGAGACTCGAAACCGAGTGAATGTATTCGACCCGCAGTATTCTGGGTGTGAAGTTAGGACGGCCAATCGCCTTCCACCGATGTATGCAGTCGTACGCCCAGCGAGACGACGGCACTGTCGCATCCAGCGTGACTGAGCTCATCGGCGACACACCGCTGGTCTGTCTCGACAGCTTTGCGGACAATCTGCTCGGCAAGGTCGAAGCGGCGAACCCCTACTCGGTCAAGGACCGCATCGCGCTGTACATGGTCGAGGCGGCCGCCGAATCCGGGGACCTCCCCGCCGACGGGACGGTCGTCGAAGCCACCAGCGGCAACACCGGCATCGGGCTGGCCGCCGTCTGCGCCGCGAGAGGATACGACTGCGTGCTGACGATGCCCGAATCGATGAGCGAGGAGCGCCGGCAGTTACTGTCGGGGCTCGGCGCGGACCTCGAACTCACGCCGGCCGATGGCGGGATGAGCGGCGCAATCGAGCGCGCGAACGAACTCGCGGACGCGCCGGGCACTGTCCGCGCCCGGCAGTTCGAGAACGAGGCGAACCCGCGAGCCCACCGCGAGACGACCGGCCCGGAGATCTGGGCCGATACTGACGGCAACGTAGACGCCGTCGTTGCCGGCGTCGGGACCGGTGGCACGATCACCGGGATCTCGGAATATATCGAAGAGGAGGTCGGCGCGGACCTCACTTCGGTCGCCGTCGAGCCTGAACAGTCCAAACTGCTCTCGGCGGATGACCCGGACAGCCACGACATCCAGGGCATCGGTCCCGGATTCGTTCCGGATATCCTCCGGCGCGACCTCGTCGACGAGGTGCGGACTGCGAGCAAGGTGGAATCCATCGAGGCGACCCACCGACTCGCCAGCGAGGAAGGACTCATGGTCGGCATCTCTTCGGGTGCGGCGCTGCACGCGGCCGCGGAGTACGCCACCGAGAATCCCGACGAGACGGTGGTCGTCGTTCTACCGGACACCGGCGAACGATACCTTTCAACGGGTCTCTGGGACTAAGCGAGAAACGTAGCTCCGCCGCGGGGAAAACAGCCGTTATGCGACCCGGCCGAACGCCAGCGTGCCGCTGATGCTCTCGATGTAGGCTTCGACGACCTGCCCTTCTCGCGCTCCGGAGACGAAGATGGTGTACTTCCCTTTCTCTGCGACGCCGTCGCCTTCGCGGCCGGTACCGGTGATTTTGACCTCGTAGGTCTCGCCCTCTTCGAGCGTGGGTCGGTCCTGCTGGGTGTTCGAACTCGCGCCCTTGGCGACCGGGCGGAACGCACCACAGGCCTGACAGCGCAGCATGTCGACGCCGTCCTCGTTCTTGAGGACGGTGTCGGGCAGGCCACACTCGGAACAGGTGACGTACTCGGCGACGTACGCGTCGATGGCGGCCTCGAAATCAGCGGTGTCGAACGACCCGTTGTAGCGGGCTTCGCCGCCGTCGAACTGGCCGTTAGTCCCGAACTCGCGCTGGATGGCTCGGTGGAGATGCTGGGCGTCCCGCGAGACGGCGTCAGCGATTGCCTCCAAGTTCGTCAGGCGTGTGAACGCACCGTCAGTCTGTCCTTCGGGATCCGGAATCGAGAGCCGTTCACCGGCTTCCCGGGGCTGGTCTGGTAGTACGTCGTACGCACGCTGGAGGGCGGACTCGTAGTTCATACATTTTAGACGGTGCTGGCACGTAAATGGATTCCGTCACATCTGTGATTAAATACCGGCCAATGATATTAATACTGAGAGTGGATAACTGGTTGACATGGATCAGCACGAACAGCCTGCGGAGACAGCGGGACTGTCATCCGAGCGACTCGACACTCTAATACGGGCGCTGGCAGCCGAGCCCCGGCGGATGATATACACCTACCTCGCCGAACACGACTCAGCCTCAATTGAGGAACTCACCGACGTGGTCGTGGGATGGTCACGAGCGCGTGGGCGGGACACCGCCACCTGCAACTGGGACGATACCCGCACTGCGCTCCACCATCGCCACCTCCCCGTTCTTGATGACGCTGACGTTATCACCTACGACCTAGATCAGCAGACCGCGACGCTGGCATCGCTGTCGCCGTCCACGGCCGAGGTACTATCGTCGATAACCGATCTAGATACTGCCGAGACAGACCACGAGGAATGACTGTGGGTCGATGACAGTCCGTACGCTCCTTCGGCGGTTCGAGGGCTCGGACGTGGCGATAACTGTGTATGGCCCGCCCGCAACGAAGACCGTGGTCGAGCGACTGACTGCCCAGCGGATCGACGCCACCTGGCGGAAACTCCCGACCGGACACCAGAACGCGTTTGTCGTCATCCATCGGGACGGCGTGTTCGCCGAGACAGTCCCGCTCACAGCGGTGGAGACCTTCCTATGTAAGCCGGAGATAGGTTCCGACGACAGCGGAACCCCTGACAGTGACCCGGGTCGGCAGCTTCTCCGCTCGGCGCTCGCGAACACGCTCTTCTCGTCGCTCACGCCGGCACAGTTGCTCGCAACGTCTCACGAGTTCGAGGACAGGGCCTACCGCGTCGGGGAAGGAACCCTTCGAGTGAGCTTCCAGTCGCTGTCGATTTTCCGCTCTCAGCGCGGCCGATACGAGACGCTTGCCAGCGACACGGACCTCGACATCCACGTTTACGGACAGGCCGACTGGGAGCCGCCGACGATTCCCGGAATCTCGTTCCATCCGCTCACAGACACCGCCCTCGAACAGGTGTGGTTGCTGGCGTTCGACGCCGCCGGTGACGACCAGAACAAGTGTGCGCTCGTCGCCGAAGAAACCGAGGACGGACCGTTTCGGGGCGTCTGGACGTACAACCCACGGCTGGTCGACGAGATCATGACAGCGGTTGTGGCTGTCGACGAGTAGCGGCCGAACCCGCGCCGCCTCGGAAACACACAACCGATGCTATTCCGGACACGACAGCGGGATCCGGAGTCCGAGGCCATCACGCTCGATAGCCGTTCCGAAGGGCCGAGAGCGCTCCCGAAGCGTCTCTCGGAGCCACTTCGCCACCGCTTCGTCGGCGCGTCCGACCTGTACGTACGCGTTCTCGACCGGTGTGAGTTCGAGCGCGGCCAGCCGCCCGTCCTCGATTCGGAGTTCGAACAGGAAGCTCCGGTCGTTGCGGTAGCCGTCCTTGACCGCGTAGTCGTCGACGAAATTACCGGTGTCGTACAAGATGGGGCGACCACGGTACACCTCGATGCCCTGGATGACGTGGGCGCTGTGGCCGTGGACCACGTCGGCCCCGTTGTCCACCAGCCAGCGGGCGAACGCCTGCTGTGTCTCGCCCGGTTCGGTCACCCAGTTCGGCCCCCAGTGGGCGGTGACGACGAGCAGGTCGGGGTCGGCGTCGCGGGCCGCCGCCAGCGCGCCCCCGACGCGGCGGCGAGTCAGCGGGTGGTTCGGGTCCAGCGGCGCGTAGGCCGTGCCGGGGCTGTCGCCGTCGGCGGCGTAGCTGGGTGACTGGTCAGTGACGGCGACGACGGCGAGCGAGAGTCCGTCGATTTCGACGAACGCCGGCTCGAACGCTGTCTCTCTATCGACGCCGGCCCCGACTGAGGCGATCCCACCGTCGGCGAGGTGGGCCGGCGTATCCGTGAGTGCCGCCGGTCCGAAATCGAACAGGTGGTTGTTCGCCAGTCCGGCACAGGAGACGCCAGCGCGGTCCAGCGCGGCCACGGCCCAACGGGGAGTCGCTCGGAAGTGAAATGTCCGGCCAGGCCGTGGTTCGCCGCGGTCTGAGAGGCAGCATTCGAGGTTCGCCACCAGGCCATCGAGCGACTGGAGTCGGTTGCGCATCGACCCCCAAACAGCGGTGGCTCCGTCGGGGTCATCGCGCCAGCGCTCGTCGACGCTCCGGCCCAACATCACATCACCGACGAACCCGATGCGCAGCGACGCGTCCGTTGGGACAGACGGCGGACACGACACGTCCGCGTCGTCGTCGGCACCTAGACACCCCGAAACGGCGGTGAGGCTCCCGAGTGCGGGGCCGCCGCTGGCGAGGACGGTTCGGCGGGTCGGTGCCACAGTGAATAGAACATCGACTGGGACCGGCTTGAATTTCAGTGACGTAAAAAACCATCCAGGGTGTGTCGTATTGAGACACACTCCGGACGGTTACTTTTAGTTATCATCCCTCTATCCAGGTATGTCAAGCGACACTGCACGGGACTACGACGGGGACGAAGAGTGTACGACCACGGAGTCTTTCGCCGACCACGGCCTCGACGACGGCAGCGTCCTCATCAGCCGGACGTACAACCGGATCGCGGCGGACGGCGAACCCACGTTCGAACCGACCCCGGAGTTTTTCGACACGCTGGAGACGGCGTTCATCTGGGCCTACATCGGCACGATTGACGAACCTGGCGTCCCGCCCCATGTCGAAGCAGCTATCGAAGACGCTCGGGAGTTCACGCGCCAGGAGTTCGAAGACGACCCTGACGTGGACCTTCGAACGGACGTGATTCCGACGTTCTACCAGCAGGTCGCCGGCTTCCACTGCGCCTATCGAGATTAAAAGAGCAACCGCAGGCGGACTGTGGGGTGGACCGCTCTATTCGAGGTGGTGATAGTCGAGTTCGTAGCCGACGTCGACCGCCTCGCTGACTTCGTCGCTCGGTTCGGCGACGCCGCGAGTCGTCAGTTCGAGCCCGGTGTCGCCGCGGTCTACGAGGATGTTCCGCCGCCACTCGGGATCCACGCTGGGCGCGTCGGTGCGGTAGTGCGCGCCGCGGGACTCGTCGCGCTTGCGTGCGCTCAGCAGCAGGGCCTCGGCGACCGTGAGGCTGAAGAACAGATCGACGGCGAGTTCGAACGACAGGCTGGTCCGGTCGCCGTCGACGCCGATGTTCCCCGTGCGCTCACGGAGTTCGTGGAGCTCTTCGAGTCCGGTCGACAGCGACTCCTCGTTTCGGAGGATTCCGGCGTGCTCCCACAGCAGGTCGCCGAGGTCCGCGAGTAGCCCTTCGGGCGTCTCGTCTCCGTCCGACGCCGCTAGTTCCTGCAGCGACCGGAACTCGCGCTCGGCGATGGCACGCTGGCCAGCCGGCAGGGCGTCGTCGCGGTCGTCGCCTGTCACCTGCGCCGCGACGTGGTCGCCGACGAGCGCGCCGATGGCGACCGTCTCCGCCAACGAGTTCCCGCCGAGCCGATTCGCGCCGTGGACGCCTGCGACCGTCTCGCCGACAGCGTAGAGCCCACTGACGCCGGTTTCCCCGGTCTCGAAGTCGATGTCGACGCCGCCCATCGAGTAGTGGGCGGTCGGCGCGACTTCCATCGGTTCCTTCGTGATGTCGACGCCGAGGTCCATGAACCGCTCGTACATCCGCGGCAGCCGCGATTTGATGTAGCCGTCGTCGCGGTGGGAAATGTCCAGATAGACGCCGCCGTTCTCGGTCCCACGGCCCTCGCGGAGTTCCTGTGCGATGGCACGGGCCACCACGTCGCGCGCGTCGAGTTCCATCTGGTCCGGCGAGTACTCCTCCATGAACCGCTCGCCATCGGCGTTGAGCAGCCGACCGCCCTCGCCGCGGACCGCCTCGGTGACGAGGCGGCCGTCCCAGTCCTCGCCGTAGCGGTCGCCGACCATCCCCGTCGGGTGGAACTGGACGAACTCCATGTCCATCAGCGACGCGCCGGCTTCGAGCGCCAGCGCCGGGCCGTCGCCGTTGTTCTCCTCGTCGCGCGAGGAGTGGCGGTTGTAGAGGGCGGAGGAGCCACCCGCCGCCAGGACGACGTGGTCCGACTCGAAGAGAATGAACTCGCCGCTCTCCATGTCATAGCCGGCCGCCCCGTAGACGCGGTCGCCGTCCGAGAGCAGCCGCGTGATCATCACGTTGTCGCGGTAGGGAATTTCGAGCGACTGGGCCCTGTCGACGAGCGTATCGAGCATCGCCTCGCCCGTGCGGTCGCCGACGAAGCAGGTCCGGCGGAACGACTGCGCGCCGAAGTACCGCTGATTGATTTTCTCGTCCTCGGTGCGGTCGAAGGGCATCCCCCAGTCGTCGAGTTCCCGGATCCGGTCGGGCATGTGCTTGGCCGTCAGTTCGACCGCTTTCGGGTCGTTGATGAAGTGGCCTTCGTCCAGCGTATCGGCGGCGTGAATCGTCCAGTCGTCCTCGGGGTCGAGCGACCCCAGCGAGGCGTTGATGCCGCCGGCGGCCCACGTCGTGTGTGCGTCGCCGTGATCCCGCTTGCCGATGACCAGCGGCTCGACACCGTTCTCGGCGAGTCCGATAGCGACCCGCGCCCCGGCAGCGCCAGCGCCGACGACCAGCACTGGTACCGACACCGTCTCGTAGTCGACCGCCGGGCCTACGTCGGTCGCCCGACCGTCGGCAGCCTGCTCGCCGTCAGCGGATGGCTTCTGTGGTGTCATCGTCTAACGTAGGGGCTGTGGACTTATCAGGGCTTCGCGCGCACGCGCACACGAGAGCCGCCAGTGTTCAGTCACGATAACACATTCACGACTGCTGGCAGCGCAAGGCGAATCAGTCCTCGCCTGCTGTCACCGACCCGGCACTACCGGACTGTCCGGGCGTGCTTTCGGCGTCGGTTCGGTCCGCATAGACGATCTGCCAGCCGGTGACCCCCATGAACAGAAGCACGAGCGGTGAGAGAAAGCCGAAGAAGTAGTACGGTGCGTACTCCAGTGTCGGGACGCCGAGCGTTCCGGCCATGAACAGCCCGCCGCTGCTCCACGGGATGAGCGCGCTCGTGGTCGTTCCCGACGCTTCGATGGCCCGGGAGAGGTTCTGACTCTTGAGCCCCTGTTCGTTGTACAGATTCCCGAGCGTCATCCCCGGCACAACGATACTCACGTACTGTTCCGCCGCGAGGATGTTCATCGAGACAGCGGACACAGCGGTTACGCCTGTCAGGCTCGCGACGTTGTGGCAGAGTCGCCCGAGATGGTGGGAGAGCACCGCGAGCACGCCGGCCCGTTCCAACAGGCCGCCCAGCGCGAGCGCGGCAATCGCAATCGTCACGATCCACGCGCCGCCGGTCAGCCCCCCGCTCTCTAAGAGTCCGTTCACGAGCTCCATGCCCGTCTCCGGGGCTGTCCCGGACTGTGCTGCCGACCAGGCAGCACCGAATCCGGTTCCCTGCACGAGCATCGAAGTCGCGACGCCCGCGAAGACGCCCGTACCGAGCGTGGGCAGTGCAGGGATGCCACGCAACGCAAGTCCAAAGGTCACAACGACCGGCAGAAACACGAGCGGCGAGACGACGTACGTGCTCTCGATTGCTGTCTGGATGGACGCAACACGGTCCGCAGGAATAGCTCCAGCGGCCCGCAGACCGAGCCCGGCGTACAGGAGGACTGCAATCGCGAACGCGGCGAGCGTGCCGGCCCGCATCGCGTTGATATGGTCGTACAGGTCCGTGTCTGTCACTGCGGCGGCCAGGTTCGTCGTATCCGAGAGCGGGGACTGCTTGTCTCCCGTGTAGGCCCCGCTGAGGATGGCACCGGCGGTCATCGGTTCCGAAATACCTAGTCCCGAACCGATACCGATGAGCGCCACCCCGAGCGTCCCGGCCGTCGTCCAGGACGAGCCGACGGCGAAGGAGATTATCGCGGAGAGAATAGCCGCCACCGGGAGAAACACTGTCGGCGTGAATAGCTCTAAACCGAAATACATCAGGCTGGGAATCGTGCCCGCCTGAATCCACGATGCGATGAGCGCATAGACGGTGAACATGATGAGAATCACCCGCATGCCCATGAGCAGGCTGCTGGCAATGCCGTCGTACAGTTCCGCCCACGACAGCCCGAGGTGATACCGTGCGAACAGGCCGGTGAAGGCAATCCCCCAGAACAGCGGGAACTGTGGGTCCAGATCGAAAGCGATGAGACCCACGCTGAGGAACGCGATCATCCCTGCGATTGGCACGAGGGCGGCACCCAGCGACGGCCGCTCAGCCGGATCGATATCGTCGAACAGCCGGGGTTCGAACTCGACCATTACCGCACCCCGTCGCGCCCAGCCGGCCGGACTCCGACACGGCTTTGGTTTGAAACTGGGTATTCCCGCCAGCCCCGTCGACACGCTCCGATACGCCTCTGCCGACCACCTGCGACGGCCCCGCGTGTCATATTTACATCGGCGATAACCACAGGTGGGTTAAAACTGGCTCCATTCCGGCGTGGGCGTGGGGATTGGTAGCTTACGGCCGTCTGTCGACAATGTGTGCGTCCGCCGGGTCGAAGCCGACCGTCACGGTGCCAGTCGGCGGGTCTTCGGCTCGTAACAGGAGTTCTCGGCCCTCCCAGTCGAGATGAACGCGCGTTGTTTCCCCGAGGAACTCCGCGCTCGTGACCGTCGCCGTCAGCGCGTTTCGGTCGGCATCGACAGTAAGCCGCTCCGGCCGCACACAGAACGTGAGCCGGTCTCCGGACGAGACAGCAGACTTCGGGCCACTGTCGCCGTTCAGGGCCACTGAGACCGTCGTACTGTCGACCGTCACGTCTGCGATGGATTGTCCGCTCTCAGCACCGGAGCCGCCGGAGTCAGCAAGCGACCGTACCGCCGTCACCTCGCCGCTGAGAACGTTGTTGTCACCGACGAAGGTGGCGACGAACGCTGTCGCCGGCTCGCGGTAGATGGTCCGCGGCGGCGCGACCTGTTCCGGTGTCCCGTCGCGCATGACCGCCACGCGGTCCGACACTGCCAGCGCTTCTTCCTGATCGTGGGTGACGTAAATCGTCGTAATGCCCAGTTCCTGCTGAATCTCGCGGACCTGCACACGCAACCGTTCCCGGAGCTTCGCATCGAGGGCGCTCATCGGCTCGTCGAGCAGGAGCACGTCGGGGCCGGGGGCCAGCGCGCGGGCCATCGCCACCCGCTGTTGCTGGCCGCCGGAAAGCGTGTCTGGGTCCCGGTCCTGCATACCGTCGAGGTCCACCAGTTCCAGCAGTTCGCGAACCCGTTCCTCGTCGCTGCCGCCGCCGGGCGGGTCGGTGAACGAGAGGCCGTAGGCGACGTTCTCCCCGACGGTCATGTGCGGGAACAGCGCGTAGTTCTGGAAGACGACGCCCACGTCGCGGTCCTCCGGCGGGACGCCGGTGACGGACTCGCCGCCGAACCGGACTTCGCCCTGCGTGGGTTTCTCGAAGCCGGCGACGAGCCGGAGCGTCGTCGTCTTCCCGCAGCCGGAGGGACCGACCAGCGTGAAGAACTCGCTTTCCTGAACGGAGAGCGACAGGTCCTCGACGGCGGTCGTCTCGCCGTAGCGTCTGGTGACGCCGTCGAGTTCGACGGCTGGCGGAGCGGCAGGGTCCGCGTCGGCTCCGGCCGGTGGCGACCGCTCAGAACCCAACGTCGTCACCCCCCAGCCGGTCGATGAGCAGGAAGCTCGCGCTGGTGACCACGAGCAGGACGACGCCCATCGCTGTCGCGGGACCGAGCCGGCGGCCAATGAACCGCTCGATGGCGATGGGCATCGTGAACTGGTTTGTCCCGGAGGCCAGTACAATCGTCGCCGAGAACTCCCCGATAGAGATGGCGAACGCGAAGGCGGCCCCGGCGACGACGGCCGGCCACACGAGCGGGAGTTCGATGTCGAGAAGCGCTCTGGCTCGCGGCGCGCCGAGTGCGCGGGCAGATTCGACGAGCCTGTGGTCGATACCTTCGAGGCCGGGCGCGACCGTCCGAACCACGAACGGGTAGCCCGCGACAGCGTGGGCGGCGATGATGGCGAAGCCGCCGCCGACGGCGATGCGGGAGCCACCCACCTCGACACCGAAGACGAGGCCCCGGAGCAGGCCGAGGCCGACGACGATGCCCGATACGGCGAGCGGGGCCATCGCGACGGCGTCGACGACCTTCCGGCCTCGGTAGTCCCGAGTCGTGAGGACGGCCACGACGACGCCCATCGGCAGCGCGACGGCGAGCGAGGCGACGCCGAACAGCAGCGAGTTCCGGACGGCGTCCCACGGCTGGACCTGGAACGACGCGCCGGTCGTCTGGCGGTCGATGAGGAACTGATAGTTCGCCAGCGTCAGTCCCTCCGGCCCGCTGAGGCTGGCGAGAATCATGCTCGCTATCGGCGCGACGAACACCGCCAGCGCGACGACGGCGTAGACGGCGAGTCCCATCCGTGGGAGCAGTTCACGGACCGAGAACGACGGCGGTGTCAGCGGCCGCCTCGGGAGCGGTCGAATCCCCCGCGACCGGACGGTGTGTTTGGCCTCGTACCGGAGATACGCGTACAGCAGCCCCAGCGAGATACCGAGTTCAATCAGCGCGAGGGCGGCCGCCTCGGCGTACTCTAGGTCGCGGATGAGCCGGTAGACGAACACCTCGACGGTCGCCAACTGGAAGCCGCCCAGCGCGAGGACGATGGGGAACGTGCTGAAGGTGAACACGAACGTCAGTGCCGCGCCCATCAGCACCGACGGGTACAGTTGCGGGGCGACCACGTCCCGGAACGCCCGGAAGGGGCTCGCGCCGAGGCTCCGCGCCGTCTCGACCGCGCTGGCGTCGACGGACTCCCAGGCGGCGGTGGTCACCCGTGCCACGAGCGGGGCGTTGTAGAACGCGTGAGCGACGATGACCGCCTCCAGCGTGAACAGGAGATTGACCTGTCCCAGACCGAGCGCGCCGAGCACGGCGTTGAGCGTCCCGTTCCGGCCGAACGTGGCGACGAAACCGACGCCGACCATTATTGACGGGAGAACGAACGGGAGAATCGTCAGCGACCGGAGCGTCCGCCGTCCCGGGAACTCGAACCGGGCCAGCAGATACGCCGCCGGCAGGCCGAGAGCGACGCTGGCGACGGTCGAGAGAGCCGCCTGATACGCCGTGAAGCCGATGACGCCCAGCCGCCGGTCCGGCGACAGTGCGTCCTCGATGACGCTCGCTATGGGTTCGCCGGCGAGCAACCGCGCCGGCTCTCCGAGGTAGAACGGGTCCCGCAGTATCGAGACGAACACCCGGCCCGTCAAGCGGCCGTCGACGAGGACGCTGTCGATGAACACCGTCGCCACCGGGTAGTAGAAGATGCCAAGCAAGAGGGCGATAGTTGCGACCGCGAGCCCGACGATTGCCCGACGCTCGATAGTGTTGCGGACCGTCCGGCCCCGCTCGCGGGACGGACTGTTCGCTGTCCCTGTCGACCCCCCGCCGCCACCATCGGCACCGCCGTCTGAATCTCGGGCCACAGTCGGTCGTCGTTAGTTCGAGGCGAACTGCCGTTCCCAGTCAGAGATCCAGCCCGAGACGGAGCCCTTCAGTTCGTCATAGCCAAAGGTGACCGGCTCCGGGGGCTCCTGAGCCAGTTCGGCGTAGTCCTCTGGAAGTTCGGCGGATTCGGTTGCCGGGAACTGGACGTTCCGGACGGCGATTTCGCCCTGAATCTCCGGGCGCAGCAGGAAGCTCATGAACTCCCGGGCGAGGTCGGGGGTATCCGCTCCGTCGAAGACCGCCATCCCCTCGGGATTGGCGTAGCCCTGGTCGTTCAGGAAGCGAATCTGGTGTTCCTCCAGGTTGGCGTCGTTCTGGTCCGCGAACACCTGATCGGTTGAGTAGGAGACCACCATCGGGGCTTCGCCGCCCGACCAGGCGCTGTAAGCGTCACTCCACGAACCGAGTACCCGAACGTCGTTCTCTTGCAGGTCGCTCCAGTAGTCCAGATAGCCGTCCGGGCCGAACTGCTTGACCGTGTGCAGCAGGAACGCCCGGCCGGTAGCCGAACTGGCGGGGTTCTGCGTGATGAGGTCGCCGGCGTGTTCCTCGGCCAGCAGGCCGTCGAAGGTCTCCGGCGCTGTGGTCTCCGTGCCGTCGAACACCAGACTGATGTAGCCGGTGTCGTAGGGGATCGCCCGGCCGTCGGGGTCGAACTGCAGGCCCGGTTTGATGTCGTCCTGGCCGGCCACGTCACCGACCTCGGCGAACAGCCCGTCGTCGAGGGTCTCGTCGACTCGGACGAGGTGATCCGTGTTCAGCCCGAGGTACATATCAGCCTCGATGTCGACGCCGGCGTTCCGGCGCTCGATGTAGTGGTTGACCTCGTTGCTCGGCGTCTGCCAGACGAGGCGGGCGTCGAACTCCTCTTCGAAGCGCTGTTTCACCCACGCGCCCGGACTCGTCGATGGTGAGTCGACGAACGCGCTGTAGGTCCCGACGACGAGCGTCTCGTCGTCACCGCCGGTATCGCCGGTACTCGTCCCCGAGGCGGTTGACTCGTCCGTGCTCGACGCCTCGGTGCTGTCCCCGTCGCTGCCGCCCAGCCCGGCACAGCCGGCAAACGAGACGGATACCGTCGCGCCGGCCGCTGTCAGGAAGGAACGTCTATCCATTACTCCGTGGTCACACCCAGTGGTACTTAACCCCGGTGTTCCTGAATCCTACCGCATCAGCGCCTCAAAGCACCGCAACAACCGTTATTACCCCGCGGTACTGCAGGATGGTGACGGAGTTGTAGACAACGACCGCGAGCGTCACCCCGGCGAACAGGGCGAGGAATACCGTCGCGTTGCGCTCGGAGAGCAGTCGCCACCCGGCGACCAGCCACAGCATCGCCCCGAACTTCACCAGCCAGAGGCCCGCCAGTCCGAACTCCGCAAGCATCGCGCTGACGACGACGTTCCCCTCCTGCAGGCCGACCGTGATCCCGGTCATCGTCAGGAGGATGTCCCCGACTGTTGCGACGAGGATGACGGTCCAGAGCACCGCATGGGTGGGCGACAGCTGGTGCCCTCGCCAGCGTGTCATCTCACTCTCGTCTGCCTCTGCGCTCGCTTTACCGGGCATCATCGACATGTTGGACGGCAACGGCATGAACACTCGGGCCAGCCGCGTCGGCGAAGGGACTGTTTTATTTTTGCCGTCGTGGAATCTCCCTATAATGAATCTCGTCGGCAAGTGCCCGCCGAGCCCGGCCGAGCTCGACGCCGCGGCCGACCGGGGCTTCGACAGCGTGGAACTCCATCTCCGACCGCCGGACCTCGACGACGTAGCGGCTACAGCGGCGCGAGTCGAACAGTCACCCGTCTCCGCGGCGTCGGTTCACACGCTTCACGCCCGCCCGGACGACCCGGAGCCGCTCCGTCAGAGCGACGCGCTTGCCGAGCGACTCGACGCCTATCTGGTGGTCCACAGCCAGTACGCCCAGCACACGCACACCGCCCTGCTGGACAGCTACGACTTCGCCGCCCCCTGCGGGTACGAGAACAATCCCGGCGCGAGCCAGTTCTCGCTGGCGAATCTGGTGCTCGACCGCGGCCACGACCTGGTGCTCGATACGGCCCACCTGTTCATGTCCGAGCCAGCGTATCTGGATTCGCTGACAACCCTCCTAAGGGATCACGGCGACCAGATTCGGGTCGTTCACTTCACCGACGGCACAGTACTGGCGGACGGGCTGGCGTTCGGCGATGGCGACATCCCGCTCGAACGGACTGCCGACGTTCTCGATACCCACTTCGACGGGGCCGTCGTCCTCGAAGTGATGCCCGACGACCAGGCCGACGCCCGTCGGCGCGTCCTGGAGTGGCTCGACTGAAATCAAAAGGCAGTGTTTAGTGAGTGAATAGAAGTTACGAACAGCCAGAAAGCCCCGGCTGGCTGAACTCGGGGGCCTCGCTGCGCGCTTCACTCACTACGTTCGTTGCAGTGCTTGCGTCGTCCGCCGTCGTTCAGCCAGCCGCCCCTTTCAATCCCACCCGAGCCGGTTGGGAAAGCTATGCTGGGTGGGACTGAAAGGGGTCGCGTTCTCAGCGAACCTCGGCGAAGTAAGCACCCACTGGAGCGCAACGAGCCGCGGGAGCTGAGAACGCGAGGGCTTTCTGGCTCTCTGCAGTCGTCACTGCTAAACTAAACACCACCGACCGAAACTGACACAGCTTTTTGCTCGTCCGCTTCGAGCGTGGTGGTACGACATGTCACATGACGTTCTCAATCGGGCACCCGACGACCGGATTCAGGCGCTCGATTCAGACGGTGAAATCGTCGATCCGGACCTCATCCCGGACCTGTCCGACGAGGCGCTGGTGTCGATGTACCGCGATATGCGCTTTGCGCGGCAGTTCGACGAGCGGATGATAAGTCTCCAGCGCCAGGGTCGGCTCGGGACCTACTCGTCGCTGGCAGGCCAGGAGGGGGCGCAGGTCGGGTCGACGTACGCGCTGGCCGACGAGGACACCATCTTCTATCAGTACCGGGAACACGGCGCGCTCGTCGCCCGCGGGCTCCCCTGGGAGTACGTCCTCTACTGGATGGGCCACGAAGCGGGCAACGCCGCTCTCGGCGACGTGAACGTGTTCCCGCTGAACATCTCTATCGGCGCGCACCTCCCCCACGCCGTCGGGTGGTCGTGGGCGGCAAAGCGAAAGGGCGACGACCGGGCGGGCGTCGTCCACTTCGGCGACGGGGCCACCAGTGAGGGGGACTTCCACGAGGCGATGAACTTCGCCGGCGTGTTCGAGACGCCGACGGTGTTCTTCTGTAACAACAACCAGTGGGCCATCTCCGTGCCCCGAGAGCGCCAGACCGCCAGCCAGACGCTGGCCCAGAAGGCCGACGCGTACGGCTTCGACGGCGTCCAGGTCGACGGGATGGACCCGCTGGCGACGTATACGGTTACCGAGGCCGCCCGGGAGCGGGCCGTGGGAGCCGACGGCGGGGAGCAGGAGCCCATCTTCGTCGAAGCCGTCCAGTACCGCTTCGGTGCGCACACGACCGCCGACGACCCGGACGTGTACCGGGACGAGGCGGAGGTCGAGCAGTGGCGCGAACGCGACCCGCTGGACCGCATGGAAGCGTTTCTCCGGAACTGTGATCTACTGGACGACGGGAAGATCGACGTGATGGACGCCACCATCAGCGAGCGCCTCGGTGAGATCATCGACAACGCGGAGGCCCACGCCGCCGACCCGACGGACCTCTTCGCCGACGTGTATGCCGAGTCAACGCAGAACATCGACGAGCAGCGCGAGTACTTCGAGGCTCTCCGAGAGCGCCACGGCGACGACGCCTTGCTTGAGTCCGAGTAGCCGACCGAGCCTGTTATTGTCGTCCCGCCGCTTCCGTCCACTGTGACAGAGTGGCCACCGGTGGACCCCGCCGACGCAACGGCCGTTGCACAGCAGCGTGACGAACTGGTCGCGGCGGTCCGTGACCACGCTGGACAGGTCGCCTACCAGCTCGCCCGGCTGGAGGGCGGCGACTACGGGCAGGCGGACATCGAGACCGACCGCGGCGAGTGGACCGTCAAGTACGAGGGCGGCGACCTGGAGTACCTCCGGTTCTCGCCGTCGCGCGGTTCGGACACGTACGTCATCTCGACCAAACAGCCGCCGGAGCCGGAGCCACTGGCCGTCGCGCTCGCCGACTACGACGCCTTCGTCGAGGGGTTCAACGACTACGTCGCGTCGCTCGACGGCGTGCTCGACGACGTATCGACCGAGTTCCCGGAAATTGCCACCACCGACGGAGTCGTGGCCGAGCGCGACCGTGTCCTCGGTCGCATCCGCGAGATCTGTGACCGGATCGCGCGGGAACTCCAGCGCTACGAGGGCGGGGACTACGGGACCTTCACCGACCGAATCGGCGGCACACGCTGGGAGCTGAAGTGGGACACCGACGGCGCGTCGTATCTCCGGGTCGGCGGGAGCAACGGGCTCTATCTCCTCTCGCAGTACGAACCACCCTCGGCCGCCGACATCCGGGAGTACGCTCCCCAGTTCGCGGATTTCGTCGACGCGTACAACGACCACGTCGACGAACTGGAATCGGACCTCGGAACCGTCGAGATCTGAGTCGGAGCAGTCTGTCCTGCTCTCGGTAGCGTTCCGTTCGGTGAGCGTGTAGTGTGTCAATTCGGCCAGCGCTGTCATTTTCGCATAATCGCTTTACTGAAGTCGAATTACCGTAGAATACCACCGAACAATATGTCGGCAGGGTTTTCAGGGGGCCTCACCCAAGCCGGAGGTATGAGTTCGACCGAAACCGTCGACAGTTCGGCTGTTAGCAAAGGCACAATCAGTGATTACGTGGAAGCGATGGGACCGTCCTGGATCGCTGGCGCAATCGCCGCCGGTCCGGCGACGATTGCCAGCCTCGTCACCGCGGGCGGTGCGTTCGGCTACAGCCTCCTGTGGGTCGTCGTCCTCTCCGCGGGGGCGGGGGCGCTGGCCCAGTACCTCGCGATGCGGCTGGGACTGCTGACCGAACGGGGCATCGTCGCTGTCGTCGAGGAGCACCTCGGCGACGCGTGGGCGTGGCTGCTGGTCGGCGACGCGGTGCTTGCGGCCGGCGTCGCACAGCTCGTCATCATGAAGACCGTCGCCACGGTGTCGGCGACGGTGACCGGTATCGACGCGCGCATCTGGGGCGTCGCCTGGGCGCTCATCCTCGCGGCGGGATTGGCGGGCGGCGGCTACCGGTTCCTCGAACTCGCCGCGAAAGTCCTCGTCCTGCTGGTCGTCGTCGCGTTCGTCGCCAGCCTGTTCGTCGTGCCAATCGACGCTGGCGCGGCGGTGACAGGACTGGTCCCGTCCGTCCCGTCCGGGAGCGCGCTGGTCGCGGCCGGCATCCTCGGCGGCGCGGTCCACATCACGCTCATCACGATGCACTCCTACACGATGCGGGCCCGGGGCTGGACCCGCGAGGACTACGACCTCGCGACGGTCGACGTCGGGGCGTCGATGCTGGTGGCGTTTGGCATCTACAGCCTCGCTATCTTCCTGGTGACGGCGAGCGTGCTCACTTCCGGCGACCTCACGACGGTCGGCGCCGCGGAGGCGCTGGGCCCGCTGGTCGGCGACAGCGCCCGCTGGCTGTTCCTGCTCGGCCTCTGGGGCGCGGCCGTGTCGACGCTCGGCGGAAACACCATCGTCCCGCCGTTCCTGCTCGCCGACAAGCTCGGCTGGGGCACTACTATCGAGGACAGCCGCTACCGCGGGCTGCTCGTCGCCGTCGCGCTGCTCTCCGCGCCCGGTGCGTTCATCGGCGGGAACGTGCTCGGCCAGCTCGTCCTCGTGCTCGCGCTCGGCACCGTCGGCACCCCGTTCGTCATCGCTCTCGTCCTCTACCTCCTGAACTCCGACGCGGTCCCGGAGTCGAACTCGACGCTGGCCAATGTCGGCGGGCTGGCGCTCGTCGCTGTCTCGGGCGGGCTCGCCGGGAACTTCGTCGTCGAACAGCTCGGCGGCGGCATCGGCCCGCTCTCCGGGTTCGTGTTGGCGTTCGCCGTCGTCCTCGGCCTCGCTATGGCCGGCCTCGGCGGGAAGTTCCTCCGGGAGGAACTCCTCGCGTGAGTGGCCTCCAGTACCCCCTCTCGGGGTCGACGCTCGTTACGGGTCCCTCCAACACCGGCAAGACGCGGACGACCGCTGCCGCCATAGCGGCCTGGCTCGACCGCGAGGGCACCGAGGGCGTCGTCGTGCTCGACTTCGCGCCCGAACTCGAACAGGATGGGACTATCTTGGGCGGTCGCCTTGACCGATTCATCACCGTGCCGGAGGCGGTCTGGGTCGGCCGGATCGATGCCAGTGCGCCGCGCGCTGAAAGCGAGACGGACGATCAGGCGGTCGCGCTTGCCCGGGAAAACGCCCGCCGTGCCGAGCGACAGATTGACGCGCTCCCGGAGAATCCCCGGGCGGTGTTCGTCAACGACGCGACGATTCCGTTCCAGCATGACCCCGCTGCGGTCAGCCTGCTCACTGGATACTGCGACCGGGCGGACGTGGCTGTCCTCAACGCCTTCGACAGCGACGAACTTGGCGTCGATAATCCGGTGTCCCGGGCCGAACGGGACGCGCTCGATAGACTCCGGCGCTGGGCCGACCGGATCGTCGATCTGTCGTAGCGACCCGTCGAACGGTGACCGGACGCGTCAGCGGCTGGCTACGACCCGCCGCGTTTCCGGAACCAGACGCGCTCACCGACCGGATCTTCGTCGTCGCCGATGTCCAGCCGACTGACGAACAGGTCGCGAATGGCCATGGTAACGACGAGTTCAGTCGGCTCGCCGGACTCGTTCTCAACAGTGACGGTACAGTGGCCGTCCTTCTCCGCTATCTCAGCGATTGTGCCGACTGTCCAACGGTCGCGGTGGTGTGACGGCTCCTGTGCGTGAATGCGGTCGTGATTCATAGGTACTGCTGTGCTCTCGTCTTACCGGTTCCACTCGTAGAACCACCATGCGCCGCCGAGCACCATCAGGCCGACCCCGAGCGTCGAGGTCGCAGGCTCAGGGATGATGAACAGCACGAGCCCGATGAGTACCATCCCGACCGGTTCGAGTTCGTCGAGATACTGGATGATGTCCATACGCGGTGGTTCACCCGCCTGCCGTATAGAGGTTCGTCCGGCTATCGGGGAGTGAGAATGAACCGGGAACAGCAACTGTCTCAGCGGAAGCGGAACGTTTCGAGGTTCTCCGGCGCGAAGGTCCGGATGTTCTGGTCGTGGTACAGCGACGAGGAGAGGTCCTGTGTCGCGGATTCGTCGCCGTGCACACAGAGGACTTTCTCGGGTCGGGGGTTCATCGTCTTCACGAAGTTTTCCAGCCCCTGTCGGTCGGCGTGCCCGGAGAAGCCGTCGACCGTCTCGACGGTCATCTCCAGTGGGACTTTCTCGCTGCGTCCGCTGCCGCCAACGGGTACCTCGTCTATGCCGCGCTGGATGCGATTGCCGAGCGTTCCCTGCGCCTGATAGCCGACGAAGGTGAGCGTCGAATCCGGGTCGGGGCCGAGTTGTTCGAGCCAGGACATGACCGGCCCGCCGGTGAGCATCCCGGAGGTCGAGAGGATGATACAGGAATCGCCGTCGGCGATCTCCTGTCGCTCCTCGTCGCCGCCGTCGATGGGGTTGAACTGGTCGGCCAGGAACGGGTTCTGGTCTTCGTCGAAGATACGGTCCTGCAGACCGTCGCGGAGATACTCGGGGTAGGTCGTGTGAACGGCCGTCGCCTCCCAGATCATCCCGTCGAGGTGGACCGGCATCTCGGGGATGTCGCCGTTCCGCATCGCCTCTTCGAGAACGAGCATGAGCTCCTGTGACCGCCCGACGGCGAAGGTCGGAATGAGGATCTTCCCGTCGCGGTCGTAGGCGTTCTGAACGATCTGCTTGAGTTTTCGCTCCGAGTCTTCCTGGTCGGTCTGGTAGTCGTTGCGGCCGCCGTAGGTCGACTCCAGCACGAGCGTCTCCACCCGCGGGAAGTCGTTGACCGCGCCGTCGAACAGGCGCGTGTCGTCGTAGTGGATGTCGCCGGAGAAGGCGACGTTGTACAGGCCGTCGCCGACGTGGAAGTGACACACCGACGAGCCGAGGATGTGGCCGGCGTTGTGCAGCGTCAGCTTGATATCCGGCGCGATGTCGGTCACGTCGCCGTACTCCAGTGGGATGGTGTGTTTGATCGCCTCGCGGACCATCTCGGAGTCGTACGGCGGGGTCCGGCCGTCGTCCGCCGCAGTGTCAAGATAATCGAGCGTCAGCAGGCCCATCAGGTCCCGAGTCGGCTCGGTACAGTAGATGGGGCCGTCGTAACCGTACTCGAACAGCAGCGGGACCAGCGCGGAGTGGTCCAGATGTGCGTGGGTCAGGACGACGGCGTCGATACCGTTGGTCCCGGCACCGAACGCCTCCGGAATGTCCAGATACGGCGTTTCGCCGTTCGAGCCGGGCTTGTTGCCACAGTCGATGAGGATTCGGGTGTCCGGCGTCGAGAGGATGAATGCGGCGCGGCCGACCTCTCGGCAGCAGCCCAGCGTCGTGATGCGGACGTACTCGTCGTCGGACATCGGCTCGCGGTGGATCTGCCGGCCGACGCGTTCGAGGATGTCCCGGCGGTCCTCGCGTTCCTGTTTGAGGAAGTTCCGGACGTTCTCGACTGTCGAGGATTCGATGGGGGGCGTTCGAACGACTTCGGGCGTCCACCCGACCTCTTGCGTGATGTCACGAAGGGTCGAGCCGCGCCGTCCGATGACGACGCCGGGCTTCTGGGCCTGGACGACGACTTCGCCGGTGTCGGTGTGGAAGTTCAGGTCCATGACGCCGGCTTCCTCGGGGATGATCTCTCGAATCGCCTCTTCGGCCTCGGCTGGCGGGGCCAGCACGTCCGGGTCCGGGCGGACCGTGATACGTTTGCGGAGTTTCGACGCGAGCCGGCGAACGAGATCGCTGTTCGCGGCGAACTCCTTCGGGTCCCGCGTGTATATGACGAGTTCCGGTCCCTCGTACGTGACATCCGAGACGGAAATACGGCGCGGGACTTCGTCGTCGATCGTTGCCTTCACGTCTTCGAGTTGCTTGTCTACAGTGCTCATAGCTCAAAACGGGGTGTCATCCCGGTAGCGGGGCCGTCCACGGCTGGTGCGGGCCGACCTGGTGCCGCGGGATGTACGCTCTCTAATAAAGTCATCAGTTATCGGTGAGTTGCCTCCGGACGTGGAGAGATGTCCGGAAAACCGTCCTCTATTTCTCAGTATTCCCCTCGTGTTATAAAAGCCTTCGCAATACGGAGGTCAGGGGACGGACCGCAGTCACGTGCTGTGTGCCCACAAGCGGTAAACGCACTCCGTGTGAGACACCGCCATGCGACTGACGCCGGACACAGTCCGCGAAGAGTACGAATGGGTACTGGACCGTCGTGGCGACGTCGTCCCGCTGGTAAACGAAACGCGAGCCCATCTCGGGTCCCAGTTCGACGTGGACGTCGAGGCGCTCACAGACGACGCCTATACGGCCGCCATCGACGAGGTGTTCGCCGACGGCGACCGTGCGGTCAACGTCGCCGCGCTGGTCCGTCTGCTCCGAGAATTGGACGTTACAGGCGATTACCCGGGTTTCATCGTCGACGAACTCCTCGGCCGCGAGTTGGCAGCCATGATCGCCGGTGAGCAACCGCTTCGGCTGCTCGCGGAGGCGACCTTCCACGTCGCGGACGTTCGGACCCACGGGGACGATACGGAGTCGGCCGGCGCTGACGACCTCGACGCCGCGCTCGCGGCGGGGGTCCAGACGCGGGCTCCAGGCTGGCCGTGGCAACAGACGGAGAGTCCGTTCGCCGTGGAGTGAGCCGTGGTCCTCTCGCAACCGAACGACTGTCCGAGGTGGTCAACCCCCGGAAAACGAGAACGAGGGCGTCGTCAGGAACGCCGTCTCGTACCCCTCGTGGCGGGACACCTGTGGCGGGGCAACGACTTCGACACCGACAGACGGCTCTTGGGCTGTTGTCTCGACGATTGCGCCGTAATGATACCCGAGTTCGGGATGGACCCCAGCGGTCAGCGCGTCATCGAACACCTGTTCGCCGTCGGCCTCAACGCTCCCGTCGAGGGACATCATCGGGAGGGGAACGCGGTTGTACGGCGTCCGAGCCGAGACGGCCAGATACGACTCACCGTCGGCAAGGAACGCAGCGTCCCGGAGCCATGTGACGGCATACACGCCGTCACTTCCTTTGTCCGTCCCGAGAACTGTCCCGGGCAGAGACGACACTTCGGGGACCTGCGAGGTCGGCATCATGTCCATGTTCATCAGGTCGACCGCCGCGCGTTCGCCCTGTGAGTCCGGGAACTCCTCGAAGGAGAGCTGGTCGCGGGTGCTCTGTGCGAAATCAAATTCGACCGTGGCCTCGCCGGCCTCGCCGAACCGCCCGTCGAAGGCCCCCAGTCGGCGTTCGCCCATCCCGTTGACGCGGACCGAGAGCTGGTAGACGCCGTCCCCGTCGAGGGCGTAGTTGTCGCCGTAGTGAAAGCCCATGTTCTGGGATATCATCGGCCACGGGGACTTGTCGGCGACCGTCTCGCCGTCGCGCTCGATGGTGATCGAGAGGCCGGCAGAAACCGGGAGCACCATCTCAGTCTCGGGGTCCCAGATGGTCGCCATCAGGTGGATGCTGTCCTCGCTCCGGATATCGACCTTCTCGGCTGTCGTCCCGGTTACCGTCCAGAAGCGGTGGGGAAAAGAGTAGCTCAGCCCGACCATGTAGTCGCCCGCCTGCGCCATCCCGGCCATCCCCATCTCCTCGGCGTGGGTGGGGCGGTACGTGGCGTCGGGGCGGTTCTCGACCAGCGGGGGTGCGCGCGTCGACTGGGAACTCAGAGAGCCACACCCCGCCAGGACCGTCGTGCCGGCGAGGCCGGCACTGGCGAGGAACTGTCGGCGATTCATGGACCGCCTTTGGAACCTCATCTGAAAGACCGTTCTGGTACGATAGCCGAATGTCGCGGCGAGACCTAAACGGCACAAGAGACTTGCCATCGGCCGGTGCAGTTCCGGCCGTGCCCTCCACAATTGCCCGCATTGCGGTCCTCTGTTTCGTCGTCCTAACCGCAGGCTGTTTCGGTGCGCCGTCGCCGGGGTCACCGGCCCCGGAAGAAGCAGCGACGACCGCTCCGCCCCCAACGGGGACCGTCGAGTTCCGAGACGGTCCGAAGGACCCGCCCGACCGGCCCGCGACACTGAACGAGTCCTCAGTCCGTGAGTTCGTGTTCGAGTACCAGTACCGGAGTGTCTACAACGGTCTGTGGCAGGGCGAACACACCGAGATGACCCTCGGCTGCCGCGTCGACAACGTTACCGAGCGGTCGTGGGGGTACGATGCCGTCGTCACGTGCACGGGGTCTTCGACGACTGACCCGCCGGCCGGCTCAACGGCGACGGAAGGCCCGATATTCGACTACTTCACCCAGTCGTACCGCTACAGCGTCAGCGCTGACGCCCTCGCTCGTGAGTCAGTCGAGAACCGCGACTCGGTGTCCTGACATCCGGATCGACTCAGGCTGGGTCGGCCGGCGGGAGCGCCCGTAGCGAGCGCGGCGGGAGCAGGTAGTTCCCGCGTCGTCTGACCGTCATGTACTGGAGGATGCCGTTGTTCACCCGCTGACCAACGGCGGAGTCCTCGGCCACGTCGGTCCCGTTCATCGCCTGTTTCGTCTCGACGAAGTCGGCGATAGACCGCTGTAGCGAGAGGAAGTGGACGCTCGCCTCGCCGCCGTCGGTCGAGTCGAAATCGCGGCGGAGGAGCAACGGCGAGTCGTCGTCCCTGGCGCGTGAGAGCTTCTGCGAGTGGCCGACGACACCCTCTCGGCGGCCGCTGTCGACCACGTCCTCGGGACACTCGTCGATACCGCTGTCTGTGCCGAGGTTCTCGCCGACTCCCTCGACCTTGTCTTCGGCGGCGTGGGCCGGACAGAACATTTTCGAGACGCGCTGGTCCCGGGAGTCCTGTTCGTACCACTGCTGGAGTTGCAGTCGGATTTTCGAGAGGTGCTGGGTCGCGCCGCCGGCGAACGGCCCCGAGTCGACCGTCACGCGGTCCTCGGACGCCTGATTGCCCTCGAACCCGGATTTGAACCCCATGAACAGCGGGGCCTCCTCGGGGACCGGCTCGGAATCCGGAATCCCGTCCGCATCCTGGTGCTCGGCGGGGAGGCCGGCCCCGACGAATCCCGTCCGGCGCTCCGCCTCGCGCAGGACGCCCTCGAAAGTTGTAGTCATCTCGTGGTCGTTCGCGGCCTCTCGATTGCCTTTCAGCGCTTCTTCGGCCTCGATAACGACCCGCTCGTCGTCGCTGGCGAGGTGCAGCAGGGCGTCGGGCATGTCGAGTTCGGGGTCCTCGAACGGGGCGAGCGCTGCCGGGTCGGGCAGCTCGACACCGGCCGGGTCCGACTCGAAGCGGTCGAAGTAGGCCGGGCTGTACCCGAGCGTGAACAGCAGCCCCTCGTTACTCCACTCGTAGGCCTGTTCGAGGTTTCGAAGCGCCGTCTCGATCTGCTCGCGGTCGGCATCAGTCGGCGTCCCGTCGGCGGTGTAATCCAGCAGCAGAAGGACGTGATGGCGCGACAGGCGGTGGTTCCCCGCGTCGTCAGTCGCCAGCACCTCGTTCCAGGCGTGCTGGCGCTCCGGCAGCGACGAGGGGTCGTCGGTCCCCTTGGGCACCGTCCCCGACCCGCGGTCGAGACAGGCGGCCAGCGCCGCGGTGCCGCCGATGGCGACGGCGCTCTTGGCGAACTCGCGTCGGGAGATCCCGCGTTCAGTCATCACCCGCCCTAGGGACTGCCCGTGCAATTGGGTTGTGGTACGGGACTCGAAAGCGGTGGCTCCGCCGTACGGTCGTCGTGCTACCCGCTCTCGAAAAGCTGATCGAGTAAGCGGGTGAACCGGTCCGATAGTCGGTCCGGGACTGTGGGATCGACCGCCGCGAGCAGTTCGACCGTCAGGTCAGGCCGACAGAGCGCCAGCGTCACCCGTCCCTCGTCTCGGCGCTTTTCGACGATATCGTATTTGACCAGGCCATCGAGGTGGTGTTCGAGCGTGCTCCGGGCGATATCGAGGTGGTCGGTCACCTCGCTGGGGCGGGCCGCCCCGCGCCCTATGAGCGTAACGAGGATATCTCTCGCCGTCTCTCGCCGGAGGAAGGCGATGGCGTGGCGCTCCCAGGGGCCGAACGACGCCGTGTAGTAGTGCGTACGTCCGTTGACCGACTCGCTGGTAATGCGGTCAAGTCGGGCCAGGTGGTACTGCACCTGTCCCGTTGCGAGGTCCAGCGCCCGGGTTAGTTCCCGAAAGTGAACGCCCGGATGGGACTCGATGTGCCGGTAGATGCGGGCTCTGGTGTCGCTCATAGTCCCTCCTCGTCGAGGCGTTTCTCGACCGTCCGGGCGTAGTACACTGCGCCGAGGACGAGGACGACAAAGAGGGTATCGAGCGCGTGTTCGAGGAAATGGTGTGTCGGTGCTGATACCAGTGAGAACCCGGACAGCAGCGCGATGAGTGGCCGGGCGAACAGCGCGGTGAGTGCCAGAGCAATCAACAGATACGGACGCGTCCTGCGCTGTCGGTAGGCGGTTACGGCGAGTCCACACAGGACTGCCACGGCCACGGCAGAGAGGACGACGACGGCGGCGATGTCCCAAGTCTCGCCGCCGAAATAACCACCCACACTGGGTAGTTTCATCACAGTCTCAGTTCGAAGCCAATACCCCTCAGTGGTTCGGTTTTGCGCGACTTTTTTATCGGACCGCTGAGACGTGGCGGTATGGACTGCATCGGCTTCATCTGCGAGCCAGAGCATCCGGTGTTCGGTGCCGTCGCAGAACGGCTCTCCGCTCGGGGGTTCGACGTCCAGTTCCTCCGCCCCGGAAACCCGGTGTCCGAAGCCGATATCGACAACCTGGCCGCGCTCGTCAACACAACGCTCCGGCCGGAATCGTTCAGCGCCCTTCGCTACGCCGACAGAGTCGGGGTCGAAACGTGGAACGGGTTCCTGCCGACGACGGCGCTGTCCTGCCGACTCGTCGCCCTTCACGGGCTGGAACAGGTCGGCTGTCAGGTACCGACCATCTGGTTCGAAAAGCCCGACTGCGACTACATCGCTCGGACCCGCTACTCCTGGGACGGTGTGCCGGCCGACAGCGGCGAGGGCGATTTCTACCAGGCCTGTGTTCGGGAGGAACCGGTCGAGTACAAGTACTTCGCCGTCAACGACGGCCGCGAAACCCATCTACGAGCGATTCAGGTCCGGTCGGAAGTCACTGGACTGGACCACGTCATCAGCGAGGAAACCGTCGAGGTGACGCTCGCGGCCCGCGTCCGGGAGTTGCTGGACCGCTTCGGTGCGCGGGCACTCTGCGTCGAGTTCGTCGAGAGCGAATCGGAGTTCTACGCGCAGGCTGTCGACCCCGCACCGGGATTCACCGGGACGGGGATGGAACGCCGCGTTGCCGACTCCATCGCCTCGCTGACGACCATTGGTGCCTGAGTGTCGGCGTCGCCGAGTGCGTTCGACGACGCTTGCTCTGTTACCAAGGCGCAAGATTATACAGGGTCACCGACGTGGTAGCGACCGGAGCCTTACATGAGCACGTTCGTCCATCTCATCGCGGACTACGGCCCGGCCGACCCGGCCTTTTCAGAGGTCGTCCACCGACTCACCGCCGCAGACCCGACCATCTCCGTTCAGTCGACCGAAGTCCAACCGTTCTCGACGGTCGCTACCGGGTTCTGGATCGCACAGCTCGGCGTCCACAACCCCCCGTTCGACGACCTGCTGATTTACTCGAACACCGCGCCACGGACCACGGAGTCAACGCCTGAGCGGGCGGACACAGGCGGCCCCCTGTGCTATCTCGAACTGGACAACGGCGTCCCCGTCGTCGCCGTCGACGCGGGCCACAACCTCTCGTTTATCGCCGACCGTGCGACGGTCTTCCGCGAAATCGAGCTCCCGGCGGACACCGGCCAGTTCCGCTCGCGGGACGTGTTCCCGCGTCGGGTCGCCGAGATCGCGAACGGGAACCGCTCGTCGCTCGGTGCGGAGCGGTCCCTCGACGACGTGCCGGCCCCGCCCGACTCCGTGGTCTGTCACGTCGACGGGTACGGGAACGTCAAGACCTCTATCCGGAACTCTGAGTTCGAACCGGGGAGTGACACAGTCGCTGTCGAACTCAACGGTGAGTCCCGTGAGGTCGTTGTCAGGGCTGCTGTATCGGACGTTCCGGAGGGGTCCCTCGCTATCGTCCCGGGGTCGGCAGGTGGCGGCGACCCGTATCAGGAGCTGTTCCTTCGCGGCGGGTCCGCGGCGGCGGCCTTCGGTAATCCGGAGCCCGGCGACGAACTCAGCATTCGAGCGATGCGGGCCTGAGACCGACCGATGGGCCCGGTGCCGTGGAACACGACGCAGAACTTGTCCGATCGGCGCGCCAGTCCCACCACCCTTCGGGGAGTTTATTAGCGCCGTGGGCCACGACACACCTAATGAGTGGCGAGCAGGAACTCGGCATCACCGAGAGCAAGGAGCATTCACCCGGCGAGTGGTACGCCGAGGTCGTCCAGAAGGCCGGCCTCGCGGACTACGCCCCCATGGGCGGGTTCATCGTCACGCGCCCACGTGGCTACGCCATCTGGGAGCGGATCCAGAACAACCTCGATGGCTGGTTCAAGGACACCGGCGTCCAGAACGCCTACTTCCCGCTGTTCATCCCCGAGAGCTATCTGGAGAAGGAGAAAGACGTCGTCGAGGGGTTCGACCCTGAGGTCGCGTGGGTGACCCACGGCGGCCACGAGGAACTCGAAGAGCGCCTCGCCGTCCGGCCCACCAGCGAGTCCATCATCGCGCCGTTCATGGCCCAGTGGACCCGCTCGCACCGGGACCTCCCGATGCGGCTGAACCAGTGGTGTTCGGTCGTCCGGTGGGAGGCCACCGAGACGAAGCCGTTCTTCCGCACCAAGGAGTTCCTCTGGCAGGAGGGCCACACTGCCCACGCAGACGAGGACGGCGCGTGGGAGGAGACGATGACACGTCTCGACCAGTACGCCCGCCTCTACGAGGAGGTCATGGCGATGCCGCCGCTGAAGGGACGGAAGCCGCCCCACGACAAGTTCCCCGGAGCACACACCACGACGACTATCGAGACGCTGATGCCGGACGGCAAGACTGTGCAGGCCGCCACCTCCCACTACCTCGGGACCTCGTTCGGTGAGGCGTTCGACATCACCTATGCCGACGCCGACGAGGAGGAGAACACGGCCCACACGACCTCCTGGGGGCTGTCCTGGCGCGCGATGGGCGCGCTCATCATGACTCACTCCGACGACCAGGGGCTCGTGCTCCCGCCCGCGCTCGCGCCGGATCAGGTCGTGGTCGTCCCCATCTGGCAGGAAGAGAACAAGGACGAAGTGATCGACTACGCCGCCGACCTCGCCGCCGAACTCGACGAGGCCGGCGTCCGCGTCGAACTCGACGACCGCGAACACCGCAATCCCGGCTTCAAGTACAACGAGCACGAACTCCACGGCGTCCCGCTCCGGATTGAGATCGGCCCCCACGAGGTCGAGGACGGCGAGGCGACGCTCGTCCACCGCCCCGACGGCGAGAACGCCACGGTCGACCGCGAGGGCATCGCCGAGACGGTCGAGGAGCACCTCGACACCGTCCACGCCAAACTGTACGCCAGCGCCGAGGAGACGCTGGAGGGCGAAATCCGCGAGGCCGAGTCCCGCGAGGAGATCCTGGGCACCATCGGTCAGCACGGCGGCTACGTGAAGTGTGGCTGGTGTGGCGACGAGGACTGCGAGGAACCGATCAAGGACGCTATCGCGGCCGAGATCGTAATGGTCCCGCTTGACCGCGACGAAGAGCCGATTCACGACGACTGCGCTATCTGTGGCGAGGACGCCGAGGAGACGGCGTACTTCGCGAAGAGCTACTGAGGTCCGCCCCCGGCAATCGGTCCGGAACCGCATCGGCTTCTGTTTGACTTTTTTGTACGACGCTCTTAATGTACGTTCGCCAGACGAGCGACTGGGATAGATGACTACCGACCGAAGGAAGGATGGGGTCGGGGAGCGTGTGACATTTTTCTCCGTGCCCCCGATGAGCACTGCTGTCCCTATGTATATAAATCGCCGTCAGACTACAGTCATACAAACGCCAAACGGCGAACAGATACCGTCGTGGGTACCGTAGTTGTGCCGGACATTCTGGTCATCAGTGCGGGGTCAGCAGTCCTGTCGGCACCGACCAGTTAGAGTTCGCCCCCCGGGGACGGAAGTGAGTCTGACGAGGCGGCGTACATACACCGGCCGAGGAAATATATTAAGACCTTATATATATCTCTGTCACTGGAATCGATAGATATCCGGAACCAACACGGTTATATCACGCCCCATGTTATCGACTGGCATGGACGACGTGTTTGTCGGACGAATTATGTCATCGCCTGTAACCACTGTTGCCGCCGACGCGAACGCGAAAGCGGTCGCCAAACGAATGATCGACGAGAACATCAGTTCCGTCGTTGTCGTCGACGCCGACGGGGAGTTGTCGGGGATTCTCACCTCGACTGATTTCGTCGAAATCGCCGCAAAGGGTGGCGATACGACCGGCCTAGACGTTTCCGAATTCATGACGACGGACCTGGTTACAGTGACGGCAAACGACCCCGTCGAGACGGCCGCAACCCTGATGCTGGACCACGGTATCCACCACCTCCCTGTCGTCGACGAGACGGAAGGTGTGGTCGGAATGTTGACGACTACTGACATGACTGCCTACGTTTCGGGTATCGAGCAGTCGGCTGCGCCGATGCTCGGCTGAACACCATGTGAACCGCCAGCCTGCGGACATCCGCTTATAAATCATGATACAAATCGAACAATCGTTATAAATATATATGCCTTAATGTGGGGTTAAACAACACTAATACCATTAGGATTACCCTCTTATAGTGGCATACCTAGGCGTGAAACACATGGTTGAGCGACAGACAGGTCTCTCTGCAGGCGAAGCCGGGCTTGCAGATCCTACGGACGAGCGGTCGAACTGTGGTGTCGGGGTCGTCATGGACCTCGACGGCCAGAGCGACCACTGGGTTGTATCGGACGGACTCGAACTCCTCGACAATCTCGAACATCGAGGGACAACAGGTGCCGAGCAGGACACGGGCGACGGAGCGGGCATCATGCTCCAGATTCCACACGAGTTTTTCGCCGACGAAGTCGACGCCGACCTGCCGCCCGCCGGCGAGTACGCCGTCGGCACGCTCTTTCTCCCGAAGGACGACGACGAGGTCGCGGAGAGCCTGAAAGATCTCGTCGAGGCGGAACTCGCCGCGGAGGGCCTCGATGTCCTCGACTGGCGCGACGTTCCCACAGACAACAGCGACCTTGGCGCGACGGCGCTGGAATCGGAGCCCGCCATCGTTCAGTTTTTCGTCACCTCCGCGACGGGCAAGACCGGCGACGCCTTCGAGAACCAGCTGTACGTCGGCCGTCGGTCGCTCGAAAACACCGTCGAGGAAGAGAAACCGCCGGGTCACGAGCGCTTCTACGTCGTCTCTCTCGCAACCGATGTGGTGGTGTACAAGGGCCTGCTCAAGGCCGAACAGCTCGAAGACTACTACCCTGACCTCGAAGACGAGCGGATGCAGTCGACGTTCGCGATGGTCCACGCCCGCTTCTCGACGAACACGCTGGGCGCGTGGCACCTCGCTCATCCGTACCGCCGTATCATCCACAACGGCGAGTTCAACACCATCCAGGGCAACATCAACTGGATGCGCGCTCGGGAGACTGACATCCAGAGCGACGAGTTCGAGGGCGACTTGGAGAAGATCAAACCGATCATCGACGACCCCGAGCAGTCAGACACTGCGAGCGTCGACAACGCGCTCGAACTCCTGCTCCAGGGCGGTCGCGACCTCCCCCATGCTCTGCGGATGCTCATTCCAGAAGCCTGGCGCGGCGAGATGAACGACGTGACCGGCGACCGGCGTGACTTCTACGACTACCACGCCTCGCTGGTCGAACCCTGGGACGGCCCGGCGCTCGTCGCAGCCACCGACGGCGACCGCATCGGTGCCGTGCTGGACCGGAACGGCCTCCGCCCGTGCCGTTACGACGTGCTGGAGGACAACACGCTCGTGATGTCCTCGGAAGCCGGCGCGCTGGAACACGACGCCAGCGAGATTCAGGAACGCGGCCGGCTCCAGCCCGGCCAGTGTTTCCTCGCTGACCCCGAAGAAGGGCGTGTCATCCCTGACGCCGAAGTGTTTGACGACATCACCGACGACAAGTACGGCGAGTGGGTCGCCGAGGAACAGGTCGATCTCGGCGACGTCGCCGACCGCGAGGACAACGCGCCCCGCGACCCCACTGACGCGCTCCGGAGCCATCAGGCCATGTACGGCTACACGTACGACGAGGTCGACCACCTCATCGAGCCGATGGCCGAGAAAGGCAAGGACCCCGTCGGCTCTATGGGCGACGACACGCCGCTGTCGGTACTCTCGCAGTTCAACCGCCCGCTTTTCACCTACTTCAAGCAGCTGTTCGCCCAGGTGACGAACCCCCCGCTCGACTACATCCGCGAGGAGCTCGTCACCTCGCTGGAATCGCGGCTGGGCTTCCAGCGGAACATGCTCGACGAGAGCCAGGACCACGCCCGCCAGCTCGTCCTCGACTCGCCGATCCTGACCGACGAGGAGACGGCGTCGATCAAGGACCTGGACGCGAACGACATGTCAACGAAGGTCCTCGACATCACCTACGAGAAAGACGGTGACCTCCGCCAGGCTGTCGAGGACGTGCGAGCCGAGGCCGACGCCGCTGCCAAGGAACACGATATCATCGTGCTCTCTGACCGGACAGCGAGCGAGGACCGCGTGCCGATCCCGAGCCTCCTCGCGGTTGGTGGCGTCCACCACCACCTCGTCCGCAACGGCCTCCGCAACCACGTCGGGCTCGTCATCGAGTCCGGCGACCCGCGGGCGGTCCATCACTTCGCGACGCTCATCGGCTACGGGGCCGGCGCGGTCAACCCCTACCTGGCTTACCAGACCATCGAGGACCTGGTCGCCGGACCGGACGGTGCGGACCTGGCCGACGCTATCGACGCCTACATCACCGCCGTCGAGGACGGCCTCCTGAAGACGATGGCCAAGATGGGCATCTCCACGGTCGAGTCCTACCAGGGTGCCCAGATTTTCGAGGCCGTCGGCCTCTCCTCGGACTTCGTCGCCGAGTACTTCGAGGGGACGACCTGCCGGACCGAGGGTATTGGTATCGAGGATATCGAGGACGACCTCACACAGCGCCACGAGGTCGCCTGGAGCGAGGAGGAGCCGGAGATGCCCCGCCAGGGCGAGTACGAGTTCCGCTCGAACGGTATCCACCACCAGTGGAACCCCAACACGGTCGGCAAGATCCAGCAGGCCGTCCGGATGGGCGACTACGACACGTACAAGGAGTTCGCCGAGCTGGTCAACGACCAGAACGAGGAGCTCCAGACGCTCCGTGGCTTACTCAAGTTCGACTCCGACCGCGAGTCCATCCCCATCGAGGACGTCGAGCCGGTCGAGGACATCGTCGAACGGTTCGAGACCGCGGCGATGTCGCTCGGGTCGCTATCGCCCGAGATGCACGAGAACAACGCCATCGCGATGAACCGGCTCGGGGCCAACGCCAACACCGGCGAGGGCGGCGAACCGCCCGAACGGTTCGGCACCGAGAAGGAGTGTACGACCAAGCAGGTCGCCTCCGGCCGCTTCGGCGTCACTTCCGATTATCTCGCGTCGGCGGACGAGCTACAGATCAAGATGGCGCAGGGCTCGAAACCCGGCGAGGGCGGCCACCTGCCCGGCAAGAAGGTCAACGAGATGATCGCCCACGTCCGGTACGCGACGCCGGGCGTCGGCCTCATCTCGCCGCCGCCGCTGCACGACATCTACTCCATCGAGGACCTCAAACAGCTCATCCACGACCTCAAGGCCTCGAACCCCGAGGCCGACATCAACGTCAAGCTGGTCTCCGAGGACGGCATCGGGACTATCGCGGCCGGCGTCGCCAAGGCCAACGCCGACGTGGTCCACATCTCGGGCCACGACGGCGGGACCGGCGCGTCGCCGAAGACCTCCATCAAGAACGCCGGCCTCCCCTGGGAGCTCGGTGTTTCGGAGGCCAATCAGATGCTCCGAGCGACCGGCCTGCGGTCGCGCATCAAAGTCACCACCGACGGCGGCATGAAGACCGGCCGTGACGTGGCTGTCGCCGCCCTGCTCGGTGCCGAAGGGTACACCTTCGGGACCGCCTCGATGGTCACCTCCGGCTGCGTGATGGCCCGGCAGTGCCACGAGAACACCTGCCCGGTCGGCATCGCCACGCAGAACGAGAACCTCCGCGAGCGGTTCCCCGGCGAGCCACAGCACGTTATCAACTACATGACGTTCGTGGCCCAGGAGCTGCGCGAGATCATGGCCGAACTCGGCTTCGAGACCGTCGAGGAGATGGTCGGCCGACCGGGCGTGCTGGCACAGCGCGACGACGTGTCCCAGCCGAAGGCCCAGAAGCTCGACCTCTCTGGAGTCATCGCGGAGCCGGCCGACAACGACGGCCGCTACAAGCAGCGCGAGCAGACCCACGAGGTGGACGAACAGCTCGACTGGGACCTCATCGACGCCGCCGAGGACGCTATTTACCAAGGTGACCCGGTCGCTATCGACACCGAGATCAACAACGTCGACCGCGCGGTCGGGGCGACGCTCTCGAACCGCATCTCTCGCACCCACGGCGGGGACGGCCTCGCCGACGACACCATCCGGGTCGACTTCGACGGCACGGCCGGACAGTCCTTCGGCGCGTTCCTCGCGGAAGGCGTGACGATGGAGCTGACCGGGACGGCCAACGACTACGTCGGCAAGGGGCTGTCGGGCGGGAAACTGATCCTGAACACGCCGGACAACGCCCCCTTCGACCCGACGGAGAACATCGTCATCGGCAACGTCGCGCTGTACGGCGCGACCCAGGGCGAGGCTTACGTCAACGGCATGGCCGGCGAGCGCTTCGCCGTCCGCAACTCCGGGGTCAAAGGCGTCGTCGAGGGCGTCGGCGACCACGGCTGTGAGTACATGACCGGCGGTGCCATCGTCGTACTGGGCGAGACGGGCAAGAACTTCGCGGCCGGTATGTCCGGCGGCGTCGCCTACGTCTACGACGCCGACGGCACCTTCGCGGAGAAGGCAAACACCGGCATGGTGTCGCTGTCGGACTCCCTCGAAGGGAAGGACCGCCAGATGATCACCCGACTCGTCGAGAACCACGCCGCCTACACGGACTCCGACCGCGCGGCGGAACTGCTCGAGAACTGGGACGCCGAAGTAGAGAACTTCACGAAGGTGATGCCCGACGCCTACGCCGAGGTCATCGCCGACCGCGAGCGCGACGACGTGCGCAACGAGCCGCCGGCCAAGGCCGCGCCGAGCGCCGAAGCCACTGAAGCGGATTTCGCCGCCTCCACTGACGACTGAGCCTTCGCTATCGGAGACGGCTAGCTGATTTCGACGTGCCGTTTTTTGATGCCGCCGGACCAGGCATAGCTATGGACAGCGTCCTCGTCATCGGCGGCGGCAGGTTCATCGGCCGACACACGGTCACCGAGTTCCGCGACGCGGGCTACGACGTGACGATGCTCACCCGCGGGCAGCGCCCGAACCCGTTCGCGGACACCGATGTCGCCCACATCGAAGGCGACCGGCGCGAGCGGGAGACACTCGCAACCGCTCGCGCCCAAGTTGATCCCGACGTGGTCGTCGACTGCGTGGCGTACTTTCCGGAAGATGTCAGGGTAGCGACTGACGTGTTTGCCGATGTCGACGCGTACGTGTACGTTTCAAGCGGCGCGGCCTACGGCGTCGAACGGACGCCCAAGCGGGAGGGTGAGACGCCGCTTGCAGGCTGTACTGCCGAACAGGCCACAACCGACAGCGCGGAGACCTACGGGCCACGGAAGGCCGAAGGCGACCGCGAGGTGTTCGCCGCCGCAGCGGACGGCGTCCGGGCGATGAGCGTCCGGCCGACCGTCGTGTACGGCCCCCACGACTACACCGAGCGGTTCGCCTACTGGGTGGACCGGGTGGCCGCGTACGACCGAGTCGTCGTCCCCAGCGACGGCCTCAGCCTCTGGCAGATGGCTTACGTCGAGGACGTGGCGAGTGCGCTCCGACTCGTCGCGGAGCGGGGGACGGCCGGCGAGGCATACAACGTCGGCGACGAGCACGCGCCGACGCTCCGGGAGTGGATCGGTCTGCTCGCCAGGGTCCACGAGACGGACGTCGAGACAATCGGCGTCGGCGAACGTGAACTCGCGGCGGCAGGGCTGGACCCTGACGATTTCCCCATCTACCGCGACTCGCCGCATCTGTTGTCGACGGCGAAGCTCCGTGACCTGGGCTGGTCGTCGACCCCCCACGAGACAGCGCTGGCCGTCACCGTCGCCGAACATCGGGAGAACGACCGAACCGGCCGGGAGTTCGGACCTGACCGGGACACGGAAGCGACGCTCATCGACCGCCTGACCGGGTGATCACTACGCCCGGCGGAGCGTCGTGTGCTTGACCTCGTAGTCCTCTAAGAACGCGCCGTATCCGCCGACGGTGATGCGGCCTTGTCCGGTGTCGACGACCAGCGAGTTCTCGAACCCGAAATCGCTGTTGTGTGGTTCGACGAGGTTCTGTCGAACATCGATCACCTCGCCGGATATCACTTCGAAGTCGTCGTCGGAGCCTGTCGGCCGCGCATACAGGTCGGCGACGACGGACTCACCGGCCCGGAGCGCGAGTGTCGTCGTGAACACGACGGGACGGAACATGTCGTACCGGGCCGGAAGCGATGGGGTCCGCGAAACCAGGACCTCCTCGCCTATCGGCCAGTAATTGCCCAGGTAGGAACCGACTAACACCGCCGCCACCGCCTCCTGCGTGAACGTGATCGCGTTCGTCTCGTCGTGGTCCCAGCTGAGCATCGTCGACGGAGAGACGAACCCGCGCTGCTGGTCGGTCGCAAGCAACGAGGGCGCGCCGTCGAGGCCGAGACGGACGGCGTTGGCGACGCCCTCCAGTTCCAGTTCCAGTTCCGTCGTTGCCGCGTCGTAGCTCGACAGCGTCAGGAGCACGAGGATGCCCCGCTCGCGGGCACGGCGGAGCGTGTCGCGGATCTCCGGGAGCCGACGGGCCGGGACCTGGAGCACGACCTCGCATTCGGCGGCTTCGATGTGCTGTTTCAGGCGCTTGATGATGGTCGGTCTGGATTTGACCACCTCAAAGGAGTTGTCGTCGGCCGAGTTGTTCTCGTACCGGGTCTGCACCGCCGTCTCCAGCGTGTCGAGTTCGCGTCTCAGCGTTCCGAAGGCCTCCGACGGGGGCGTGGCACGAATGACTGTCGGCGTCCGGTGGTCGTCGACGGTGACGAAGCCGTTCGCGGCCAGCGACTCACAGATGTCGTACACGTAGCTCTTGGAGACCCCTGCCGTCTCAGCCACTGTTCGAGCCGTCGCCGGTCCCTTTTCGACGACGGCGAGGTACGTTTCGGCCTCTGTCTCGGAGAGGCCGTACTGCTGGAGTCGGTCCCGAACGGTCGCGTTGGGTTGGCGTGTGGAGTCAGGCATGATGAGCGGATCAGAGCGTGCTGGGTGGCCTCGAATCACGGAGCCGCTGTGCCAGGTAGTATCATCGAAAGTATATAATAATTAGTAAGGATGGGAGCGGGCCGAAGTGTGTCGGTACGGGGTAGTGGCCCCCGGGACAGAGCTGTCCCCGAAACAGGCGGTGTTAGACCGCGACGATCTTCTCAGGACCGCTGTCGGACCTCATCCAGGAGGTCGACGACGTCTTCCATCGTCGGGTCGCGGTTGCTGCTATTCCCGTTCCCATTGGCATTGCCGCTGTTTCCGTTGCCGTTATTCCCGTTCCCATTGGCATTGCCGCTGTTTCCATTGCCCCGTCCGGGGTTGCCGCCAGATCCATCGGGGAGCCCCGGAACGGGGTCCGGATCGGTGATGCTCGCCGTGTTCTGGACGGTCAGCGTGGTCGTCGGGCCGTCCTGGCCGACAGTAAGTTCGTACTCACCGGCTTCGACGACCTTCGGCCTGAGGCCGAGCACGTCACCGGGGACGACTTCCAGCGCCGTCAGGTCGGCCGTCACGTCTACTGTGGTCGACTCGCCGGAGTCCAGTGAGACGCGTTCGTAGCCGAGCAGGCGGCGCATCGGCTGGAGCACCGACCCGTAGGACTGGGTGTTGAACACCTCGACGATGTGTTCGCCGGGCATCTCGCCGGTGTTCGTCACCTTGACGCTGACGGTCACCTCAGATTGATTGGCCGGGTCGCCGACGGTCGGCTGTGTGACCGCGACACTCCCGTACTCGAAGTCGGTGTACGAGAGGCCGTGACCGTACTCGAAGATGGCCGTGTTGTCCGTCCCACCCGTCGATGTCGGCTCGTAGCGGTTGTACTGCACGGGCGTGGTACCGACGTTCTCGGGCCAGCTGAACGGGAGTTTCCCGGACGGATTGTACTCGCCGACCAGCGTCTCGGCGATGGCGGCTCCGCCGTCGCTGCCGGGCTGACCGGCAAACAGGAGCGCGTCGAGCTGGCTGAACGTCTCCGGAGACCCTCGGGGCGCGCCGGCGAGCATGACGCCGATGATCGGCGTCGAATCGTCGGCGGACTCGACGACGGTATCCAGCAGCGCCTGTTGGGACTCGTCGAGCACCAGTTCGTCCCGGTCGCCGAAGCCTTCGTTGTGGGTTCCTTCGCCGATAACGACGACGACGGCGTCGGATTCGGGGGCCGCCGACTCGACCTGTGACCGCTGCTCGTCGGTGAAGTCGAAGTTGCCGTTCTCGTCGCTCTGCTGGTTCTCGCCGTCGCCCTCGCCGGCCCACCAGGTGGTGTTCTCGTACGATGTGGGCACGTGCGTGAGACTGCCGACGCGCTCGCTCAGTTCGTCTTCGAGGAGGGTCTGGCGCGGGTACGGACCGCCGGCGCTGGCCCCCTGCCAGCCGAGCGTCCAGCCGCCGTGTTGCATCAGCGCGCGGGTGTTGTTGCCGTCGCCGTCGACGCCGGGCCCAGTCAGTAGGACGCTCTCGTCGCCGGATAACGGGAGTGTGCCCTCGGCGTTTTTCAAGAGGACAAGTGACTCCTTGGCCATCGTCTCGGCGGTCTCCTGTGCGCCGCCGAGCACGTTCCCGATACGGGATTCGTCGACCGTCGGCTGCTCGAACAGGCCGAGATCGCTCTTCAGTTCGAGGATCCGTCGGACCGCTTCGTCGATGCGTTCCATCGGAATCGCGCCGTCCTCGACGAGACCGACCACGGTGTCGATGAACTGGACCGGTCCCGGCGCGTCGCCGCCGTTGCCGATCATGTACATATCGACGCCGGCGTTGATCGCCATCTCCGCCGCCGTTTCGAAGTCGGGCGCGTAGTCGTGGTTCGTGAGCATTCGATTCAGGTCGTCCCAGTCGGAGACGACCATCCCCTCGTAGCCGTAGGTGTCCCGGAGCAGCGTCGTCAACAGCCAGTGGGAGGCGTGGGCCGGAACCCCGTTTATCGAGCCGCTGTTGACCATCACCGTGCCGGGCTCTGATTCCAGTGCCTCCCGGTACGGCGGGAGGATGTTCGTCCGGAGGTCACGTAGCGATGTCGAGGCCGGTGCGCGGTCGTTGCCGTTGTTCGGGACGGAGTAGGCCGCGAAGTGTTTGACACACGCCGTCAGCCGGTCGTCGTCCTCTAGCGCCCGTGCTCGTACCCGTGAGACATCCGCTTCGAGTTTCGGGTCCTCGCTGATGCCCTCGAAGAAGCGGCCCCAGCGGGGGTCCCGCTGGAGATCCGTCGTGGGTGCGAACGTCCAGTGTGCGCCCATCGACGCCGTCGAGTCGCTCGTGTGGCGCTCGGCCTCTGCGATCAGACTCAAGTCTCGCGTCGCACCCATGTTCAGCCGCTGGGGGAACACCGTCGCACCCTCCAGCAGGCCGTTTCCATGTGTCGCGTCGACGCCGTAGAGGAACGGGATGTCGTGATCGGCGTTCTCCAGGTTGTACTCCTGTAGGGCGTTGATACCCTGGACTACGGCGTTGGCGTCGAAGCTCGGCGGCTCGGCCCCACCCGAGAGGATCGACCCGACGCCGAGTTCGCTGAAGTACTCGCCGACCGTGTCGACCCCGAAGCTGTCGGGGACGTTCGATTCCTCCGGCTCCGCCTCGAAGGAGCTGATCGCGACCTGTGTCATCTGGGCCGCTTTCTGCTCCAGTGTGAGGTCGCCGATGAGCGAATCGACGTCCGGTTGCGCCGCGGCGGTCCCAACACCTGCGCCGGTCGCGGCCGCTGCCGTGGCCACACCGGTCGCTTTCAGGAACGTCCGCCGAGACGCTCGCATGCCGTCGTCAGTCGTGTCATTTACCATGACAGGCGCACCCAAACAGTGATGTTAATAATTGTTTTTGGAAAACTGGCGTGTGATAGTTGTCAAAAGATTTGCCGCCGGGGCGCTTTTGACGCCCTGACTGATACCGCGCACCTAAACTGTTTTCACGCGTGCCCGGAGACAGGCAACCATGTTCGAGAAACGCACCTGGATCCGCCTGCCCCGGAATGTCGTGGTCGGGCACGGCGTCCTCGGCAGGACAATCGAGGCCGTCAGCGAACTCCACCTGACCGGCCGGCCGCTCATCGTCTCCAGTCCGACGCCACACGACGTCGCGGGGAAGCGGGTCGTCGCACAGTTCGAGGACGAGGGGTACGACCCCTCCGAGATCGTCATCGAGGAGGCCAGTTTCGACGCCGTGCAGCAGGTCATCGACTACGCGTCGGAGATCGACGCGGGCTTCCTGCTGGGCGTCGGCGGCGGGAAAGCCATCGACATCACGAAGATGGCGGCCGACGACCTGGGCCTGGGATTCGTCTCGGTGCCGACGGCCGCGAGCCACGACGGCATCGTCTCCGGCCGGGGGTCCGTCCCTGAGGGCGATACGCGCCACAGCGTCGCCGCCGAACCGCCGCTGGCTGTCATCGCTGACACCGAGGTACTGGCGGAGGCCCCCTGGCGGCTGACCACGGCCGGCTGTGCCGACATCATCTCGAACTACACCGCGGTTCGGGACTGGCAGCTCGCTCATCGGCTCAAGAACGTCCCCTACTCCGAGTACGCCGGCGCGCTCTCCCAGATGACTGCCGAGATGCTCGTCGAGAGCGCCGACTCGATAAAGCAGGGCCTGGAGGAGTCCTCGTGGATCGTCGTGAAAGCGCTCGTTTCCTCCGGCGTTGCGATGTCTATCGCCGGTTCCTCGCGCCCGGCAAGCGGCGCAGAACACCTGTTTTCCCACCAGCTGGATCGGCTCGTCCCCAACGGCGCGCTCCACGGCCACCAGGTCGGTGTCGGCTCGATCATGACCGAGTACCTCCACAGCGGCCAGAAAGGCAAGTGGAAGGACGCCAGAGACGCGCTGTCGGCTATCGGCGCGCCGACGACGGCGGATGACCTCGGCATCGACGACGAGACCGTGATCGAAGCGCTGACGACGGCCCACCAGATCCGCGACCGCTACACGGTGCTCGGCGACGGCATGAGTGAAGAAGCGGCCATAGAAGCGGCGACGGTCACCGGCGTCATCTAAACCAGTTCCGCGACTGCGACCTCACCCGGGTCGTCCCATCGAATCGATGCATCGGGATCGTCGGCTGTCTCGGCATCACCGTCTTCGAGCGCGGCGCTGTTGATTTCGGCGTCGAAAACGATGCTGAGCCGGTACACCGTCTCGTCGTCCGGGTCCGTCTCGTTTCGCACCCCGCAGATAGTGGCCCGCACCGCGTCCCGTATCGTACACGCGACGCCGGCCGTCTCCGAGACGACCCGCTCGACCGCCGTCGCCGGCCGCTCGGCCCCCTGTGTCTGGCCCTGGGGGATCTCCCAGGACCCGTCGGCGTCGCTGAGCAACACGTCGCCCGACTCGTTGTGGACGAACGCGTGGACGTCCACCTGTCCCTCCCGTGAGCGCTCGACGGCACGCTGGTACGCCTCCGCGCCCACCGAAAAGGTGGTCTGGTCCACCGGCGTCGAGCCGAACTCCTGCTCGAGACGGGCGAGGCGCTCCTGCACCCGCGCTCGCGAGCGCTCGGCTATCTCCATACGAAACGCTGCTTCGGCACCATCATAAAGCCGCCTGAACGTTTTCGCCGCTTGAAACACCCCTATAAAAACTCTGTAACGTCGCAGTCTCCGGATTCCCGTCGAGAACGCTCAGACGTGCTCGTCGAGGAACTCGACGACAGCGGTGTAGGCCTCGATGCGGTTCTCCCGCTTGCTGATGCCGTGGCCCTCGTCGTCGAAGACGAGCTTCTCCACCGGAACCCCCTGCTCTGCGGCCTGTTCGGCGATCTGTTCGGCCTCGCCGACCGGGACCCGGGGGTCGTTGGCGCCGTGGAGGACGAACAGCGGCGCGTCGATGCGGTCGACGTTGTTGATCGGGGAGATCGATTCGAGGAACTCGCGGTCCGTATCGAGGGAGCCGTACTCGGCCTCGCGGAGTTCGCGCCGCCAGTCGCCGGTGTTTTCGAGGAACGTGACGAAGTTGGCGATGCCGACCACGTCGACGCCGGCCGCCCAGAGGTCGGGGTACTCCGTCAGCGCCGCCAGCACCATGAAGCCGCCGTAGGACCCGCCCATCGCCACGACTCGGCCGGGGTCGACGGCCGGGTGGTCGTGGAGCCAGTCGACGCCGGCCCGCAGGTCCTTCACCGAGTCCAGCCGCTTTTCCACGTCGTCGAGGTGCGTGTAGGCCTTCCCGTAGCCGGTCGATCCGCGGACGTTGGGCTCGAAGACGGCGTAGCCCCGCGAGAGGAAGTACTGGGTCAGGCCCGAGAACGACGGCCGGCGCTGGCTCTCCGGGCCGCCGTGGATGTCGACGATGACGGGCGTATCGCTGTCGGCAGCAGCCGTCCCGGCGGCGTCCGCCGGCAGCGAGAACAGCGCCGGGATCTCCCGCCCGTCGAAGGAGTCGAACCGGACGACCTCGGGTTCGATGAACGTCTCGCGCGGGATGCCGGCCGTCGAGGCGGCCGTCCACTGTTCGCTCTCGCCGGTTTCGGCCTCGACGACGAACACGTTGGTGTTGACTGTCCGTCCAGTGACGCTAACGGCGAATCGTTCGGCGTCAGGCCCCCAGGAGACGCCGCCAGCCAACCCCCCTGGGAGGTCCGGCGTCGGGAACGTCTCGATGGTCGTCGGCCCCGTCAGTTCGCCGACGGTGAGTTCGTTGTAGCCGTCGACGTTGCGCGAGTACGCTAACCGGCCGCTGTCCTTGTCCAGCGCGACGCCGTCGATGTTCCACTGGTCGTCCGAGCGCACGATGTCGAGGTCGCCGTCGACCGAGAGGCGGGCCAGCTCGAGCGTGTCACTCTCGGCGTCGGTGACGAGATACACCGCATCGCCTTCCGGTCCCCACGATGCGCTCGTGTACCTGACCTTCCCCTCGTGTGGCGTGAGATGGCTGAGGTCTTCGCTATCGATGTCCAGCACGTAGATGTCCTGGTCGAAACTGGAGTGGGCTTCGCTGACCAGCAGGTGCTTTCCGTCGGGCGAGAAGCCCCCCACCGAGAGCCAGCCGTCGCCCTCCCAGACCAGTTCTGCGTCGTCGCCGGTCGCGTCGCGGTCCTGCACGTAGATGTCGAAAACGGCTTCGTCGCGGCGGTTCGACGCGAACGCGAAGCGCTCACCGTCGGGCGACCAGCCGCCCCAGCGGTGTTTCGCGTCGGGCATCCCGGTGAGTTCGTGGACGCGTCCGTCCGCGTCGAGCCGGTATAGCTGCGCCCGCTCGTTCCCGCCCTCGTCCATGCCGAAGACGAGTTCCTGGCGCTCGGGCGAGTAGTCGACGAAGCTCACGGTGTCGTCATAAAAGGTCTGTTGCTCGGGCCAGCCCTGTGGCTCGGTAAGCGACCAGAGCTGGGCGACGCCGGTCGTGTTCATCAGGAAGGCGAGCGTCCCGTCCGGCGCGAACGAACTGCCGTAGGCGCTGCGGACGTTCAGATAGCGCGAGAGGTCGTACGCGGTCACAACGGGAGGGAGGGTAGCGACCGGCAAAACCCTTTGCGGCGGCCGTGGTCTGATTCAGCGGAACGCGGCGGCTGTTATCCAGAGAGTCGCTTGAGTGGTTCCTCACCCTGCCAGCGGGCGTACGCGTACGAGGCGACGAGGAGGATGCCACCCAGTACGAGGAACGAGAGAGTCCGGGCGAGCGTATCGAGCCCCTGCGTGTCGTAGAGGAACACCTTGGTCGTCACCAGACCGAGGACGACGACGCCCTGAAGACGGCGACTGCGGGCGTCAAACGCGAGGCCGACCCCCACGAACGCGAGCCCCAGGACCGCCCACGCAACCGACAGCCCGGCCCCCGAAAGCTCCAGTCCCAGAAGCACCACCGCGAGCCCGGTCGCCGTCCAAGCGTACGGCGCAGCCACCGAGAGTTCGCGGTCAGTGCTTGGCACCGTCGTCGATGCGCTGCCGAACCTCCGACCGAGCGCGTAGAAGACCGCGATTCCCAGCAGGTATGCGGCTGGTCGCCCCATCGCGGTCGCCAGCGGGTCCGCGAGCGAGAACGCCGGTAATTCGGTCGCGTCCACGGCGAGCAGTTTGGCGACGGTCCCGACAGCGACGAGGTGCCCGCCGAGCCGAACCGCTCTCGCGTCGCGGCGGGACCCGACCGCCAGCGCTCCACAGAGCAGGACGAGAAGCCCGGCGGTCGCAAAGAACGGGTCGGCTGCGAGGACGACGCTGACGGCGAGTAGCACGACGGCAAGCACCCCAGCCGCGCTGTTCTGCTGTCCTAACCGCGCCTCGGTGACGGCGTAGACGCCGCCGAGGGCGAGTCCGACTGCGCCGACAGCCACCCCGTCCGGCGCTGTCGGGAGAAGGCGACGAACGACGCCTTCCAGCAACAACACGGCGAACACGGCGTTGAGCCCGGTCGTCGCCTCCACCAGCCGGCGGTGCCATCGGTCCGTTCGGTCGCTCGCACGGAGCACGTACACACCAGCGGTGTAGACGGCGAACGTCGCGACGAGAACAGCGGTGGCGACTGCCTCTGGCGGCTCCAGCCGCTCCAGCCACGCGAGGTGGAGCACGTAGGCCGGGAGGACGCTGCCGAGGACGAGCCGACTCCACGGCCGGACGGCGGCGATGGTCACCAGCCCGGCCGTGAGAAGCACGACGTAGGCCGGCGAGACGACGAAGGAACCAGCATCGAGCCCGACGTAGGAAGTGACATAACCCAGCAGGAACGCCTCGCCGGCGACGGCCGGCGCGTGGTCCCGCACCGAGACAACCGCTGTGGCGGCCACGAGAGCTGTCAGGACCAGCAGAACCACCCACAGCGGCGCTCCGATGGCGGCTCGATACGACTCGAAACCGTAGGCCGCGTAGACGCTGAAATACGCGATGGCGAGGCCGGTCCCCGCGACGAGCCGACCCCATCGGTCGTAGCCCTGCCGCTCGGCGGCGTACCGACCGCCCGCGAGCAGTATGAGCCCGCCCGCTGTGCCGGTGAGCACACGCCCGAGCGGGCCGAGGTAGCCCGCTTCGATGGCCAGACGAATGAAGAAGACAACGCCGACCACCAGCGCGAGCCCGCCGACCCCGCCGAGCCACTTCATCCCGATGTCGCGCTCCCAGTTCCGCTCGTCGACAGGCGCTTCGCTGTCGGCTGTTTCGCCAGTCTCTGGTACTGTCCCCGAATCGGGTGTGGAGTCCGCCCTGGGAGCCGCCGTGTCCGGTTCGACTGCTGGACTTGCAGTTTCGTCTTCGACCGACGGAGGCGGGTCGGTGTCGAGCGCCGATTCCAGGGCGGTGATGCGTGTCTGGAGGGCATCGACCTCGGCGCGGAGGTCCCGTACTTCCGCTTCGAGGTCGTCATCATCTCTCATACACTGACACGTTGCAGAGTCGCTGTAATAAACATCCAGTCGAACGACAGTTCCGACGGCCAATCCGCCATCTGTCGTCGTCAACCGCGAACGGGTGGATTTTTGAGCGGCCACGTCGTCGCACCTGTATGCGTGTCGCGGTCGTCGCCATGGAGACGAGTCAGTACCGGGACACAGCGGGCCGGACCCGGCTGGAGCGGGTGGCTACCGAACTCGCCGATGCCGGCCACGACGTGACCGTGTTCTGTTCGCAGTGGTGGACGGGGTTCGACAATCAGCGCGAACGGGACGGCGTCACGTACCGCGCCGTCACCGTCTCGCCGACCGTCCCCTCCTTCTGTGTTCGCCTGCCGGTCATGCTCGCGCGGTTCCGCCCGGATGTCGTCCACGTCCACCCGACGCCGTCGTCGGTCGCACTCGCGGCCAAGACCGGCGCAACACTGTCGCGCGCGCCGCTTCTCACGGAATGGTTCGGGGACGAGGACGTGCCCGAGAGCCGGCGTGCGGCTCTCGCGCTCCGCGCGTCCGATTGCCTCATCACACCATCCGAACTCGTCCGCACGCGGGTCCGCGAGCGGGGGGCGACGGCGGACCAGACCGCGATTCTCCCACAGAGCATCGACATGGATCTTGTCCGGGAAGTCGACCCCGACGAGGAGATCGACGTGGTGTACGCCCATCGGCTGGACGGCAGCGCGAACGTCGAGTCGCTACTGCTCGGACTGGCGGAGCTCAGACAGAAGGGCTGGTCGGCGACGATCATCGGCGACGGGCCGGAGCGAGCGTACTACGAACAGGAGGCGGCCGACCTCCGCATCGACGACCGCGTGACCTTCGTCGGCGCGTGTGACATCGAAGAGCGCATCTCGATTTACAAGGGGGCGCATGTATTCGTCCAGACGGCGTTCCGGGAATGCTTTGCCACGGATCTCCTCTGGGCGATGGCCTGTGGCTGTATCGGCATCGTGGAGTACCAGGCCGAGTCGTCGGCCCACGAACTCATCGAGCAGCGCGACCGCGCGTTCCGGGTGACGAACCCGCAGGAGATCGCCGATAAAATCGCCGAATCGGCCGCCTTCGAACGCCGGACCGTCGACGAGTCCTGCGCCGAGTTCGACCACGCGCAGGTCCGTGCGGCGTATGAGGAGCTGTACGAGTCGCGTATCGAGAACACCGGTCTTTTCTAATCGGAACGCCGCTCAGACGCGCTGACGACGCGGACAAATCGCCACCAGTCAGTACGGGATGACGCGAAATCCTTCGGGGAGCACCAGCCCGAACACGAGGAACAGCACGGCCGCGATACCCGCCGCGATGAGGGCGTAGGGCGCTTGACTCCGGACGTGGACCATGTGGTCGCTCCCGCTCGTCGACGACGCGAGGACGGTCGTGTCGCTGATAGGCGAGGTGTGGTCGCCGAAGATGCCACCGCTGAACACCGCACCGAGGACGAGCGGGAGGTTCGCGCCCGTCGAGAACGCGAGCGGGATAGCGATGGGGAACATAATGCCGTAGGTCGACCACGACGAGCCATCGGAGAAGCTAACAAAGGAGGTCACGAGGAAGACACCGACCGGGATAATAAACGCCGGCACGCCGCCGAAAACGTTCGTCACGAACGACGAGATGCCCAGTATCGTCACCGCGTTCTGGATGGAACTGGCGAACATCAGGATGACGGCCGCCAGGAGGATGCCCTTGAAGCCGACCATCATCGCATCGGTGGCATCGTCGTTGGACGGGATATCGCCCTTCCAGCGGTACAGCAGGAACGCGACGATCAGCGCCGAGAAGGACGCGAGACCCAACTGGACGCCACCGATGTTGAAGGCCCACGGGCCGCTCGGCGGCGCGATGAGCTGCCAACTACCGAGCTGGAGTAGGGTGCTCCCCATCCCCTCCTTCCCTTCGACAAAGATGACAGGACTGGCCCGCCAGAACATCGCGCCGAGGCCGACGACGATCATCGTGAGGATGGGCCAGGCGAAGTTCCGCCAGTCCGGCGTGGCGGTTTCGGACACCTCGTACTCGTCCATTTCCGCCGAAATCATCGGGTCGGCGTCGTCGCCGACGACTTTCCCCTCATCTCTCGCTCGGGACTCCTCCGTCCCCATCCCGTAGATGTTTGGCACGACTTGCCACGCGACGAGTCCCGCGAGGCCGAGCGCGATCCAGGAATAGAAGCCGGTAAACAGCGTGTTGAAAAACAGCGGCCAGACGGCGCCGGTCGCCGCGGTGACCTGGTCGCCGCCGGTGTTGACGAAGTTGGTCATGCCCGACGGCAGCGTCCCCTGTTGCTGTGCCTCGACGAGGCCGCCCCCGATGAAGCCGACCATCGCGGCCCCCCACGTCGAGTAGAACGCGAGCCGGGAGGCCGGCGATCCCGCTGAGTCGACGTAATAGGCCAGCTTGGCCCGCGAGACGTCGAACTTGTCGGTCAGCGGCCGCATCATCGAACCGACCACGAGGCAGTTGAAGTAGTCGTCGATGTGGATGGCGATACCGGCCAGGAAAGCGGCCTTCTCGGCGTCTGCGGCGGAGTCGGCCCGGGCCACCAGCGCATCCAGCACGCCCTGGATCGCACCGGCTCGGATCATCAGTCCGATCAGCCCGCCGATTGCGAAAATGGCGAGCAGGACGTTCTTCACGTACCACTCCCCGAACAGCGGGGCCGTGGCGATGATCTCCGGAACGAGTTTCAGCCCGAAGATTCCTCCGAGTACGATACCACCGACGCCGACCGTCCAGGGACTTCCGTCCTCGGCCTGTGGCTGGACGGTCGCCACCTCACCGCCAGCGGTGATCAGGTCGGACGGGACCCCGACAGCCTGGGGGTGTAATGCGCCGACCAGCACGCCTGTCATGACGATGCCCACGAACAGCCCGATCAGGGCGTCACGGGTGTACCAGGCGAGACCGATGGCGACGAGCGCAGGTACGATAGACCACGGTCCAGCCGCGATTCCCTCAACCATGCCGGCAGGTCCGGGTGGCGCTATATTAATGTACGTATTCGGACCGGCGGCAGGGATTGCCCAGACGAAACCCGTTTGAGCGTCGACCCCCTCCATTCGGTAGTGACAGCCGAGGAGCCAGCCGACCGAGACGACGACTCGGACCCCGCCACGGAACTCGAACTCGACGCCGTCTACGACGCCATCGACGCCGTCGGCCGCCCACATCTGACAGCGACGGAGTTCTCCCGGAAGACGGACCTGACGCCCGACCAGGCGCGGGCGGCGCTGGAGCGCCTCGCCGACGACGGCGACATCGAGCGCCAGGACGTGTCCGAGGTCGAGTCCGTGTGGTATCCGACCGACATCGCCGAGGTGACCGACCGCGAGCGGGTCGTCCTCTTTCCCGACCGCCGCGAGGTCGTCGTCGAACACCCAGAACAGTTCACGCGGGCACAGCTCTCGCAGTTTGCACGCCTGCAGGACACCAACCGTTCGGGCGGCTACGTGTACGAACTCCGCGAGGAGGACATCTGGGCCGCGCCACACGAGTCCTTAGACGCCCTCCTGACGACGATGCGAGACGTGCTGGGCGAGCGCTCGCCCCACCTCGAAGAGTGGGTGACGAGCCAGTGGGAGCGCGCCCGGAAGTTCCGCCTGAAGACCCACGAGGACGGCTACGTCGTACTCGAAGCCGAGAGCGACGACCTGATGGGCAACGTCGCCCGGCCGAAACTCGACGACGACCACCTCCGGGCCCCCATCTCGGACTCGGAGTCGTGGGTCAACGAGGACGCCACGGCCGAAATCAAACGCACGCTGTACGAGGCGGGCTATCCGGTCCGGGACGACCGCGACCTGGAGACCGGCGACGCCATCGAGATGGACCTCCGCCTGCGCCTTCGGGACTACCAGCAGGACTGGGTCGAGCGGTTCACCGAGCAGGGGTCGGGCGTGTTCGTCGGCCCGCCCGGGTCGGGCAAGACCGTCGCGGCGATGGGCGCGATGGCCGCCGTCGGCGGCGAGACGCTGATTCTCGTCCCCTCCCGCGAACTCGCGACCCAGTGGCACGACGAACTGGTCCGGCACACCTCGCTGACCGACGACGACATCGGCGAGTACCACGGCGGCGAAAAGAACATCCGGCCGGTCACCATTGCCACCTACCGCACCGCGGGGATGGACCGCCATCGGAAACTGTTCGACCAGCGTAAGTGGGGTCTCATCGTCTTCGACGAGGTCCACCACGTGCCGTCGCCCATCCACCGCCGGAGCGCGGACCTCCAGACCAAACACCGGCTGGGGCTGACCGCCACGCCGACGCGGGAGAGCGACGACGAGGAGGAGATATTCACGCTCATCGGCCCGCCCATCGGGACAGATTGGGGCAAACTGTTCGACGAGGGCTACGTCGCCGAGCCTGAGGTCGAGATCCGGCTGGTGCCGTGGGGGAACGAGACCGAGCAGTCCGAGTACAGTTCCACGTCGGGCCACGACCGCCGACAGGCCGCCGCCAGCAACACCGGAAAGATTGACGAGATACACTACGCGCTGGCCGAGAACCCCGCCGCGAAGGCGCTTGTGTTCATCGAGTACCTCGACCAGGGCGAGGCCATCAGCGAGGCCATCGACGCGCCGTTCATCAGCGGCGAGACGCCACACGCCCGCCGGGAGAAACTGTTCGACGAGTTCCGCCGGGGCGAACTGAACACGCTGGTCGTCTCCCGCGTCGGTGACGAGGGCATCGACCTCCCCGACGCCGAACTCGCCATCGTCGCTTCTGGACTGGGCGGGTCCCGTCGGCAGGGCGCACAGCGGGCCGGGCGGACGATGCGCCCCGCCGGCGACGCCCGGATGGTCATTCTCGCGACGCGAGGGACCACAGAGGAAGACTTCGTCCGCCGCCAGATGCGCCACCTCGCTTCGAAGGGTATCCGCGTGACCGAGACGGAGGCCGAGGCCGTCGAGCCGCCCGAAGCCGAAGAGTAAGCCAGGGGCGCTGGCTGTGAGTCGCGCTTATTCTGTGTCGGTGTCGAGTCGGCGCGCCGTCTCGGCCACGTCCTGAATCTTCTCCGTCTGCTCTTCGTTCGTCGCCGCGAGGTCGTCGAGCTGTGCCGACATGTCGTCGATGCCACTCGACAGTTCGTCGATCATGCTGGCGACCTCTTCGGTCGACGCCGCCTGGTCGTCGGTCGCGGCCGACACCTCCTGGATGCCCTGTGACGCCTCATTGACCGCCGAGACGATCTCTTCGAGTCGGTCGGCCGCTGCCTCTACCTGATCGATTCCCTCCGTTACTTGCTCGGTTACGGTTTCGAGGCTCTCGACGGCGTCGACGGTCTCGTCCTGAATCTCGGTGACGGTGTCCTCGATCCGGTTCGCGTGTTCCTGTGAATCCCCGGCGAGCGTCTTGATTTCGTCGGCGACGACGGCGAACCCGTCGCCGGCCTCACCGGCGCGTGCGGCCTCGATGGACGCGTTCAGCGCGAGCATATTGGTCTGGTCTGCGATATCGTTTATTACCTCGACAATGTCGTCGATCTCGTCGGCCTGCTCCTGGAGGCCGGCGATGTCCGCAGAAACCGTGTCCACGGCGTCATCGACATCGTTCATTACGGTCGCGGCCTGCTGGGCGGCTTCGTTCCCGCGTTCAGCCTTCCGCTCGGCTGACGTGCTGGTGCTCGCGACTTCCTCGGCGGTCGAGGCGATTTCCTCGATGGTCGCACTCATATCCGCGACCTCGCCCGCCACTTCGTCCATCGACTCGGACTGGCTCTCGGCAGCGGCGTTGATCTGCTGGTTCGTCTGGGCGACCTCCTCGGCTGAGGCGCTCAGTTCGTCGATGGGCTGCTGGAGTCCGCTCTCGACCTCCTCCATCAGCGTCTGCTGGTCATCGATTGCCGATTCCAGGCGCTGGCTGTACGAGTCGATGTAGGTGTCCATCGCCACCTGTTGATCGAGGTTGAGGAGCTTGAACACGGAGAGTGCCCGCGCCTGCATCTCTTCGAGTGCCTCGTCCCGGGCGGCGTCGCCCGACTGCAGGTCCTCGACGATTGTCCGCAGGAAGTGTTCGAAGTAGATGCTGTAGGCCCCGAGATAGATCTTCGGACCGAGGTCGAGCATGTCGTGAATCTTCCCGATACGAGCCCTGTTCTCGAAGTACTGTTTGTCGTAGCTCCCGGCGACAAGGTCGCGGAGGTACTGCGTCTGGGTGTTTTTGAGCTGGTCGACTGACTTGGTGGACCGCCCGAAGATTTCGGCGCTCTCGTCGAACGACTGGAGGTGATCGTAGAAATCGTCGACGACAGATTCGGCCCGGGCGTTTGTCTCGTCCGCCATCGCAGTGAGATTGTCGACGTCCGACTCGTCGAATCCGGTGAACTCCTTCCGCCAGCGTATCTCCCTGGCGTCCAGTCCGATACGGTCGGTAAGTGTCGTGCCGTCAACGCCAGCCCTGTCAGATTCAGTGACCTGTTTCCGAGAGTCCGTACTCTCGCTCTGAAATGCCATGACGAGATTCAAACCACACTGGGGTTATATGTTCGCCCCCAATTCTCACCCTTGAGAAGGATAAGTAGACAACATAAAAATTTGGGGTTGGCGGTCACGTCCGTCGATTAATCGGTTGGCTGTTTGGCTGTCCGGATCAGTCCTCGAACGTCTGCGGATCACGGGTCGCCTCGGCGACGCGAACGGCAGCAACGTTCTCCGGGACGTCGTGGACGCGAACGATGTCGGCTCCTCGCTCGGCCGCCAGCGTCGTCCCGGCGATGGTTGCCTCCAGACAGTCGCCCGCTTCCTGTCCGACCAGCCCGAACAGGGACTTGTGGGAGTGCCCGACCAGGATTGGACAGCCGAGTGCCTCGAACTCCGGGAGGCGGTCGAGCAGTTCGAAGTCCTCCGTGGGTGATTTCCCGAAGCCGATGCCTGGGTCGACGATGATCTGGTCGCGGTCCAGTCCGGCCTTTTCTGCGAGCAGAACGCGCTCTGTCAGCTGGTCGATGCAGTCCTGCACCACGTCGTCGTAGTGGATGTCGCTGTCGGGGTCGACCGGCGTCTCGATGGAGTGCATCACGACCACCGGCACGTCGTACTCGGCGGCAACGAGTCGCATCTCGGGGTCTTCGAGGCCGGACACGTCGTTCAGAATGTCCGCACCGGCGTCGAGCGCCGCTCGCGCGACTGGGGCCTTCCGCGTGTCGACGGAGATGGCGACATCCAGCTCCGAAAGCGCCTCGATGACCGGCACCACGCGGTCGATCTCTTCCTCGGCCGGGACCGGTTCTGCACCGGGGCGGGTCGACTCCCCGCCGATATCTAGGATGTCCGCACCGGCCTCGACCATCCGCTCGGCGCGGGCGACGGCGTCCTCGACGGCGTTGTACTCGCCGCCGTCGTGGAAGGAATCCGGGGTGATATTGCAGATACCCATGACGGCCGTGCCGTCGTCCCAGGGATACGTTGTCGACGCGTCAGGTTCGGGCTGTTGGATGGACAGCGCCGCCCGCAGTTCGTCGGCGAACGACGCGAGCCCGTAGGGCTGGCCGTCCAGTTTCTCCGCGAGGCGCTTGTACTGGGCCATCGTCGCCATCATGACCACGTCGAGGGATTCCTCGTCCTGGTCGCTCAGGCCAGAGACGGCGCACTCCCCGCCCAGGGACAGCAGTTCCTCCTTGAGGTACTGGGCCTGTCGCGGCTGGACGCGGGTACGCAGGACGCGGTGGACACCCTTGCCTCGCATCCGCCAGGCTCCGGTGTCGGTGACGTGGGCACTCTCGATAGTCTCGCGGGCCTCGGCCAGCGAGTCGACCTGTTTGGGGACCAGCGATCGCGACCAGCGCGTGCGGGCCTCCCGGACGGCGTACAGCGACCCCGTCACGAGGACCGCATCTCCGGGTTCTGCGGCGTCGAGCGCGATGCCGAGCGCCCCAGCCACGTCGTGGCGCGTCTCGACCCTGGCGTCGGTCGCGTTCTCAACCGCGGTCGCGACAACCTGGTGGGACTCCGCCCGGTCGACGTCAGGCTGGCAGGCGACGACGTGGTCCGGGTCCGGCAGCGCCGCGGCGATGCGCTCGTGGTCCTTGTCGACCATCGCGCCGACGACGACGTGGAGGTCGTCGTAGTCGAACGAGGCCAGCGTCTCCGCGGTGCGCTCGATGCTTCCTGGGTTGTGTGCCCCATCGAGGACGACCAGCGGCGACTCGTTCATCACCTCGAACCGACCGGGCCAGTGGGCGTTGCGCAGGCCGCGTTCGAGGGTCGTCTGTGAGACGTCCGCGACCTGCCGGCACAGCGTGGCCGCGATCCCGGCGTTCTGTGCCTGGTGTGCGCCAAGCAGCGGGAGGTAGGTATCGACGCTCCAGTCGGGACCGTCGACCGAGACCGACCCCTCAAGGCCCTCACGACCGCCGTAGTTCACCGTTACGTCGGCCTCGTTCCCGGACGCCCCCTGAGCTGTCTCGACGGCGTTCCCGACAGTCACCACATCGTCGGCGACCTCGCGGACGGCCGCGAGCGCATCTCCAGTCGTCCCGGTCACCAGCGGATTGCCGTCCGGGGCGACGTGGGCCTTGTCGTGGGCGATTTCCTCGACGGTGTCGCCCAGGATGTGGGTGTGTTCGAGCGTCACGGACGTGACGGCGCTTGCGACCGGGTCGACGACGCTCGTGGCGTCGTACCGGCCGCCGATACCGACTTCCAGAACCGCGACGTCGACGTCCTGGCGGTCGAACTCCCACAGCGCCACCGCGGTCATCGTCTCGAAGAAGGTGGGCGAATCGTTGGCCGCGCCTTGCTCGGTCACGTACGCCCGGACCGATTCGACGAACTCGACGAGGGCGGCTTCGGAGAGCTTCCGGCCGTTGATACGGATTCGCTCGCGCACGTCGTCGAGATGCGGCGAGGTGTACAGTCCGACATCGAGGCCTGCTTCCCGCAGCGTTCGTTCGACCATCCGCGCTGTGGACCCCTTCCCGTTGGACCCCGCAATCTGGACGCAGCGAAGCCCCTCCTGTGGGTCATCGAGCGACGATAACAGGTCCTGCGTGGCATCAGTACCGGGTCGCGAGGCGAACCGGCGCAACTCGAAGAGGAAGTTCGCGGCCTCGTGGAACTCCATGGTCGGGCTATCGGAGCCGCTCGCTTTAGCCTGTCGGACTGTTGCGCGTGTCCGGCGCGAAGACGCCCCGAACAGCCCGCTCACCCAACTGGCCCTCTACTGGCCCGCCGGCGACAATTACGGCTGGTCGGTGCGGTCACGCGTGGCCCACCGACCGAGCGCGCTCGAAAGAACCAGGAACGCGGCACCCACCAGCGGTGCCGGGTCGATCTTCGCCTCAGGTCGTTCGTCCGTGTCCGCCTCATCGTGCTCTTGCTCCAGAGTCTCCGCCGTGGTCTCTGACTCGGCAACGCCAGCCGGCTCGGTATCTCCCCCGGTGTCCTGCCGTCGGTACCCAGGCTCTGTCTGTGGCATCTCCGAGGCTAGCGCCGTTTCCTGCGCCTCCGGAGCCAGCGTTTCGTCGGCGTCTTCCGCCGGTGCTGTCGGCTCGAAGTCAGTGTCGGTTGGCGATGTCGGTTCAATACCCGGTTCGGCTGGCGGCGGCGTCTCGCCCGGACTTCCTGTAGCCCATTCAGACGCGCCCTCGTCGGTGCTCCCGGCATCGGTTCCGTCAGCGTTGCGGCGTCGGTACCACCAGAGTCCGGCCGTCGCCGCGCCGAGTGCGATGAGGGACAGCCCCGTGCCGAGCAGTCCCCACTGTCGCCACAGCGACTTGAGGCGGTCCGTTAGACCCGGCCCGGAACCGTCGGCTCCGTCCGGGCCCGCTGGTTCCGGTGATGGGACAGCAGTGGCGTCGTCGGCAACGGCGACGCCGGGGATGGCGTCGAGCGCCGAGGCGACGGCGTCCCGCTCCACCTCGACTTCGAGAAACGTGGGTACCTCCATATTCGACCTGTCGTCGGGCGACCATGTAAAACCCGCTCAGTGTTATTCCCGGGCCGGTTCGTACTCGGCGTCGGAAGCAGTGTGCCGCGACGGGCCGGTCTCCATGTCGACGGCGTTCAGCAGTTCGGAACCCGGGTCCTCGGCCTCGCCGAGAAGCGCCTGCAGTTCCCGCTCGTACTCGGCCTCGGAGAGCTCTCCCTCGACGTACCGGCGCGTCAACGCCTCGTGTCGCTCTTCGACTGTCGGCTCCGGCGGTGCGAACACGTCCGAGAGGCCGAGCGACGCGAGCGGCGGGACGACTGATTCGAGGCGTGCAAGCCCACCAGCGACGCGCTGGCTCTTCGGCACCGACGCCCGCCGGGCCAGCGCACGGATCAGCACGACCGAGAAGACGATGTCGACGCCAACGACCAACAGCGTCCCGAGCAGGAACGCGCCGAAGGTCTGGACGACCGCGCCGCCGCCGAGAAGCGCCCCGACCGTCGCGACGACACCGACGATTCCCAGCCCGACAGCCCCCAGCGTCGTCAGCACGACGGCAGCAAACAGAAGCAGCAGGCGGTTATCTTTCACCCAGTTCACACCAACGATAGCCGGAGGGCGTTGAAATGGTTTGTGTCAGGGCTCTTCTTCTCGCGACTCCGGATCGCTTCGGGGAATCTCGTCGGTCGCCGGCACGTACGAGCGGCCGGAGGCGGACCACCCGCCCCAGATCCACTCCCGGATTGTGAGCTGGCGCTTGGAGCCTTCCTCCCGCGCTGTTTCGAGCCGTCGTTCGGTCGTATGGAAGTAGTTGACCACGGTCACGAGCACGACGCCGCCGACGGAGTTACCGACGAGCACCGGCAGGACGAACTGCCAGAGGCCGACAGACAGCGCCAGCTCGCCGATGAACACCAGGTAGAACATCTCCGTCGCGGAGACGACGACGTGATAGAGGTTCCCAAAGGGGATCGCCAGGAAGGCGATGTAAATCAACACGAGCCGGGAGATGCTGTCCCGCAGCGAGTAGTCGACCCAGACGACGCCGGCGACGATGAGGCCGGCGAACACCGCCTTCGAGAACAGCGTTAGCTGGGAGGTCTCGATGGCTTTCTGGGCGAAGCCGGCGGCGGCCCCCGCCGCGTCGGCCGAGAGGACGTTGGTCGTCGCGAGTGCGAGCGCACCGAGCATCCCGCCGAAGACGTTCGACACCAGCACGACGGTCCAGATACGGAGCAGCGACGGGAGGCTCGCCAGCCGTTCGAGGACGAGCGCCACCGGCGGGAGCGTGTTCTCGGTGTAGAGCTGATAATCCCCGAGAATGATGAAGACGAACCCGAGCGGGTACAGCAGCGCGCTCAGTATCGGGTCGCCGCCGGTTTTCGCGTACAGCGACGCGTACAGCATGAACGTCACCGTGATAGCGAACCCGCCCGCGATGCCGGCGAAGAACAGTTCGCGGGTTCCGACCGTCACCTCCTCGTCGGCCGCGACGATGATACGCTGGAAAATCTCGTCGGCGGAGAACCGGTCCCGGATGACGCTGCCACCCGCCGGTGCGCCGCTCCGAGACACGTCCACGGCGTCGCGGACAGCCTCCTCCCTGTCGTTGTCGTTTGCCATCGGGAGCGGGTTCAGAAGCCTCCGAAAAACCTCTTTCGTTGCAGACAGTCAGCCCGGAGAAGCCTCGGAAAAAGCCCGCTGTCAGTCGTGGCGGAACCACCGATAGACTCGTGCCACTCGTCTATCGAGGTTCAGACACTCTTTCGCTATCGCTCAATCGTGTCTAAACGACCGCTGGCCGGTGAACACCATCGCCATGTCGTGTTCGTCCGCGGCCTCGATGACGCTCTCGTCGTTCTTCGAACCGCCAGGCTGGATGACGGCCTCGATGCCGGCGTCGGCGGCCGCCTCGATGCCGTCCGGGAACGGGAAGAAGGCGTCCGAGGCCATCACGGCCCCCTCCGCGTCCTTCCCCTCGGCGTGTTCGTCGGCCTTCATCGCGGCCAGTCGGACGGCGTCGACCCGGGACACCTGTCCCATCCCGATGCCGACCGTTTCCGTCCCGTCGGCGAAGAGGATACCGTTGGACTTGACGTGTTTGAGCGTGTGCCAGGCGAACAGCATCGACTCGATCTGCTCGTCGGTCGGCTCGCGCTCGGTGACGATTTCAAGGTCGTCGGCCGAGAGGTGCTGGGTGTCCCGTTCCTGGACCAGTCGGCCCCCGACGAGGGGCTTCTCGGTGAGATTGTCGGTGACTTCGAAGTTCTCGTTTACGTCCAGCACCCGGAGATTATCTTTCTCGAAGAGCACGTCCAGGGCAGCGTCGGTGTAGCCGGGCGCGACGACGACTTCCTTGAACGAGTCGATAATCTGCTCGGCGGTGGCGGCGTCGCACTCGCGGTTCAGCGCGACGATGCCGCCGAAGGCGCTCATCGGGTCCGTCGACAGCGCCTTCTCGTAGGCGTCGGCCACGGAGTCGGCGGTCGCGCAGCCGGCCGGGTTTGTGTGTTTGATGACCGCGGCAGCAGGCTCTTCGAACTCCTTGATGAGGTTCAGCGCGCCGTCGGCGTCGTTGTAGTTGTTGTACGACAGCGCCTTCGCGCCCTCGTTGAGCTGGTCGGCGTGGACGACGCTGGCCTCGGAGACAGTCGTGTCGGTGTATAGCGCGGCGCTCTGGTGGGGGTTCTCCCCGTAGCGCAGGCCGGTGGCGAGGTCGTCAGAGACGATGCGGCGGGCGGGGAAGTCGCCGCCGTCGTCGCCGTTCACCGAGACCGTGCCCTCGTCCCAGTCGACGGTGACGCGGTCCTCCGCGAACCACTCGATGACGCGCGGGTAGGCGGTGAACTCACCCTCGTAGAGCACGCGCTCTTTGAGGCTGTCCTCGTCGTCACCTTCGAAGACGGGGATGGGTTCCTGCGTGACGATTGGGCCGCCGTCGACGCTCTCGTCGACGACGTGGACGGTACAACCGGTGACCTTCACACCGGCGTCGAGGACCTGCTCGTGGGCGTTCGCCCCGGCGAAGTTCGGTAGCAGGCTCGGGTGGATGTTCAACGCGGTCGGTGTCTCGTCCAGGAACGTCTCGCTGAGGACGCGCATGTAGCCGTCCAGCGTGACGAGGTCGAAATCGTACTCCGAGAGGGCGTCGAGGACCCGCTCCTCGTGGGACTGGCGCGACTCGTTCTCGTCGCGCTCGACGACTTCAGTCGGGATCCCGCGCTCGGCGGCTGCTTCGAGTACCGGCGCGTCAGCATCGTTGGTCAGGACGACGGCGAAGGATGCCCCGCCCGGGGCGCGGTCCGCGATGTTCATGAGGTTTCGGCCGCGGTTGCTGGCCATACCGGCGAGTTTCATGTGGAACCGACGGACCGGCCCGTGCAAAGTTGTTGCGAAACCCCCGGCTGGCCTGTTGCGTGCGACCGGGACACACTGTGCGTCCGCGGTGCGGTGCGCATTTGTAGCCCGCCGCCAACTCGCCCGTATGGCGAAGCTACGGTGTCAGCGTGCGGGCGCGGTCGCCGCCGTCGGTGGTGTCGTCTGGATCGGCTGGGCCGTGGCGCTGTCCACGACCGGTCAGAATGCCACGAACACGCCCATCCTGGCCGGAATCGTCGTCTCAGCACTCGGTATCGTAGCCGGCCACTACGCCATCGAGGAGTTCTACGGTGCGCGGATGAAACGGCCCGGGACAATCGGTGCGTGGGTCGGCGTAGTCGGCGGCCTCGTCTTCGCGGCCGGACAACTAATTCGCCTCCTCAACGGTGGCGGCGAGGCGGTCATCGGAATCGGTGTACTCGTGCTGGTCAGCGGGTCGATACTGGTCGCGGCCGGCCTCGTCAGGACTCGCATCCAGCCACCCTGGCTGGGCGTGTTGCTGGGATTCGGGACCGTCGCGTTCCTCGGGTTCGAACTCCAGCCAGCGACGGCAACCGTCTACGGCCTCGCGTGGGCCACGCTCGGCCAGGACCTCTACCGCTTCGATCCGCCGGACGGCCGCTTCGGCGACGCCGAGGGCGACTACGGTTGGCTAAACTGAGCGATTGCTCCGCCGGCTCGTTTCTTGCCCATCTCTCCCAGTCATCGCGGCCAGACGCAGAGCCATCTATCATATGTAGCCTCGTTTACCACTATCGGAACTCAGTAGTTATTTAATAACCAATCTGATATATCATGCAATATTAAAATTTCTCTCTATACTGGGGATAATGAGGGTTTCAGGCCACCACCGTAATATAAACGAGAAATCATAATTTTCATTAGTGAGATATTCTATGTTTCTCCTGTAATGCAAGCAGTACTACTGGAGGAGTTTCAAGAACCGCTGACAGTACAGGACGTCGAACGCCCCGAGCCAGAGCCGGACGGTGCCGTCGCCGAGGTCATCGGCTGCGGTATCTGTCGGTCCGACTGGCACTGCTGGCAGGGGGACTGGGACTGGTTCGGCTACCAGCCTGACCCGCCACACGTCCTCGGCCACGAGCCGACAGGCCGAATCGTCTCTGTCGGCGAGGATGTCGAAAACCTCGAGGAAGGACAGGAGGTCGCCATCCCGTTCAACTTCGCCTGTGGGAGCTGTGATCTGTGTCGGAACGGGCGCGAAAACATCTGTGAGAACCACATCGGCCTCGGGTTCATGAATCAGGCCCCCGGCGCGTTCGCCGAGGAGGTCCACATTCCCAACGCCGACCTCAACGCCGTTCCGCTCCCGGACGGTATCGACGCCGAGTCGGCCGCCGGGATGGGCTGTCGGTTCATGACCTCGTTCCACGCGATGGCCCACCGCGCACCGGTCAGTGCCGGCGACGACGTGGTCATCCACGGCTGCGGTGGCATCGGGCTCTCGGCGGTTCACATCGCGAACGCCCTCGGCGGCAACGTCATCGGAGTCGACCTGATGGACGAGAAACTGGAGCGCGCGGAAGACCTCGGCGCTGTCGCCACCGTCAACGCACAGGAGGTCGACGACCCCGCAAAGGAGGTCAGAGACATCACCGACGGCGGGGCCGACGTGTCCGCAGACGCCCTCGGCATCGCGACGACCTGTCAGAACGCGGTGAACTCGCTCCGCAAAGGCGGCACGCACGTCCAGATCGGACTGACCACCAGCGAGGAGGAGGGGATGGTGTCGCTCCCGACCGACGAGTTCGTCGCCAAAGAAATCGATTTCAAGGGGTCACTCGGCCTCCAGCCGTCGCGGTACAGCGAAATGCTGGACATGGTCGAATCGAGCAAACTCGACCCGACCGCGCTGGTCGAGGACACGGTCGATATCCACCAGGTGCCCGACGAACTGGCCGCGATGAGCGACTACAACACGGTCGGTATCCCGGTCTGCAACGAGTTCAGCAACTAACGACGCACCCCCCTTTTTTACCCGCACCCCTGCTCTCCGCCCTTCCTGTCGCCACACCACGCCTCGCTGCCGCACCGCGTCACCGTTGCGGGAGAACGACACGCTTTTTCGCGCCTCCCGCGCACACTCGGGTATGACCGAGAGAGGGCCACTGGCCGCTGTTTCGCCGCTCGACGGCCGATACGCCCGCTACACCGAACCGCTCGTCCCGTACGCCAGCGAGCGGGCGCTGATGCGCGCCCGCGTCGAAGTAGAAGTCGAGTATCTCATCTCGCTTGCAGACCTCGACGCCACGCCGCTGTCAATCGACGACGACCAGCGGGCGACGCTCCGGGCGCTGTACGAGTCGTTCGACGACGAGGACGCGGACATCGTCAAACAGCTCGAAACCGAGGGCTACGGTGAGTACGCGGCGACCAACCACGACGTGAAGGCCATCGAGTACTTCATCCGGCTGGGGATGCCCGACGACCTCGACGCCGGCAACTGGATTCACTTCGGCCTGACCAGCGAGGACGTGAACAACCTCGCCCAGCGGCTGCTCGTCAAGCCCGCCGCCGAGGAGGTGCTGGTACCCGAACTCCGCGAGATTCGGGATACGCTGGTGGAGATGGCTCACACCTATGCTGACGTGCCGATGCTCGCGCGCACCCACGGCCAGCCCGCGACGCCGACGACGTTCGGCAAGGAGATGGCCGTCTACGCGTCCCGGCTTGGCCAGGCCATCGGCCGCGTGGAGCGTGCCGCAGACGACCTCTCCGGGAAACTGGCCGGCGCATCGGGGACCTACGCGGCCCACGTCGCCGCCTACCCCGACGTGGACTGGCCAACGTTCGCCGAATCCTTCGTCGGCGACCTCGGCCTGGCACACGAACCGCTGACGACGCAGGTCAACCCCTGTGACGACCTCGCGGTCCTGTTCGACGCGCTCCGGGGTGCGAACAATATCCTGCTGGACCTCGATCTGGACGTGTGGCTGTACGTCTCGGACCGCTACCTCGGGCAGGAGGCCGTCGAGGGTGAGACGGGCTCCTCGACGATGCCCCACAAGGTCAACCCCATCGACTTCGAGAACAGCGAGGGGAACCTCTCGAAGGCGAACTCCGACCTGGTCTTCCTCGGCGACTACGTGACGAACTCCCGCCTCCAGCGGGACCTCTCGGACTCGACGGTCAAGCGCAACATCGGGGCCGCCTTCGCTCACTGTCTCATCGGCTACAGCAAGTGCCAGAACGGGCTGGCGAACGTTGTCCCCAACGAGCAGGTGATGCGCGACGACCTGGCCTCGACGCCGGAAATCATCGGCGAGGCCGTCCAGACGATCCTCCGCCGCGAGGGGTACGCCGACGCCTACGAGCAGGTGAAGAAGGCCACCCGGGGCCGCGAAGTCTCCATCGAGGACTTCCACGACATGTTCGCCGACCTCGACGTGAGCGACGAGGTACGGGCCGAACTGGAAGCGCTGACGCCGACCGATTACACGGGCATCGCGGAGCAGCAGGCCGACGGCATCTGAGGGTCGCTACCCCGGCGACGCTGTTTCGGGGTCGGCACGCGCCGCCGCGGCGAACGCAACTATGAGGGGCGTGGCCGCCTTCGTCGGTGGTAGATGGTCCTCGGCACTGACACGCGAGTCCTGACGCTCGCGTTCGCCCGGATGGCGGACGCGCTGGGTAACTCGTTTCTCATCATCGTCCTCCCCCTGTACATCGCCAGCGGGCAGGTGTCGCTGGCCGGTATCGCTGGCCAACAGGTGCTCGGCTTCACGCTCCAGACGGAGACGCTCATCGGCCTGGTGTTGTCCCTGTTCGGCCTCCTCAATAGCTTCGGCCAGCCGTTCACCGGGCGGCTCTCGGACCGGACCGGGCGGCGGCGGATATTCGTCCTCACCGGACTGGTGCTGTTCGCTATCGGGAGTGCGGCCTACCCGTTCCTCTCATCGTACTGGACAGTCCTCGCTGCGCGGGCGTTCCAGGGCCTCGGGGCGGCGTTCACGATCCCGGCGACGGTTGCACTGGTCAACGATTACGCCGCCAGCGACGCCGAGCGGGGCGGGAACTTCGGCGTGTTCAACACCTTCCGGCTCATCGGCTTCGGCTTCGGGCCGATAATCGCCGGCGTCGTCATCACCGGCGGACTCGCCGCGAACGAGGTGGTGACCTACCGGTTCGCCGGCACTGCGATATCCGGCTTCACCGCCGCCTTCGCTATCGCCGTGCTGGGCGCTGTCGTGAGCTTCGTCCTCGTGTGGGCGCTCATCAAGGACCCACCGGTCGATGCCGAGGCGAGCAAGGACCTCTCGATAGCGATTCTGGACCGGGAGGGGGAGGGGCTGGATCCGGTGTTTGTGCTCGGCGTCGGCACGTTCATGATGGCGACCACTATCGCGCTGTTTGCCACGCTCGAAGGACCGATTCGGATGCGGCTGGACGAATCGACGCTGTTCTTCAGCGTCCAGTTCGCCGCCGTCGTCATCGCGAACGTCGTCTTTCAGGTCCCCATCGGGCGAGCGAGCGACCGGTTCGGCCGGCGGCCGTTCATCGTCGCCGGGTTCGTCATCCTCGTCCCGTCGGTGTTCGCACAGGGTGTCGTGACAGGCCCGTGGCTCATGCTTCTAGCGCGGTTCGTCCAGGGCATCGCCGTCGCGCTCGTGTTCGCCCCGTCGCTCGCACTCGCCGGTGACCTCGCCGGCGCGCGCGGGTCCGGGACGACGCTGTCTGTCCTGACAATGGCGTTCGGCCTCGGCGTCGCTATCGGGCCGTTGGCGTCGGGACTGCTGTACAACTTTGGGTCGTTCAGTACGCCCTTCACTGCCGGTGCCGCGCTCGCGTTTGTCGGTCTCGTTCTGACGTATACACAGGTCGAGGAGACGCTGGGCATCGGGCAGGAGCCGGATCAACCGGTACCGCAGGACTGAACGGAACGTGCGGTCAGCCGCTCGCCGGGCGGCCAGCCACGGACACTACCAATCGGAATGGTTAGGATGCGCGATTCCATATAGTGTCATATGTTCACAGACCGCCCGGACGCGGCGCAACAGCTCGTGGCGGCGCTGCGCCGGCGGGATGCCGTCGGCGATGTCATCGTCGCGCTCGCACCGAACGGCGTTCCCGTCGGCAACGTGGTCGCCGACGAGACCGGGCTCCCAATGGATGTCATCGTCATACAACGTATACGGGCCCCGAACCACCCGGAGTTGACTATCGGGGCCGTCGCGCCGGGCGGATTTTCGTGGATCAACAGCCCGATGATGCGGTTTCTGGACGTGAACTGGGAGTACGTTCAGGAGGCGAAGACGCACGCGAGCGATACCGTTGAGGCGCGAGCGGTCGACTACGGCGAGACGTGGGGGCCGCTCGACGTGGCCGACAAGCGGGTCCTGCTGGTCGACGACGGGATTCCGACGGGTGCGGCGATGCGCGTCGCCACCCAGCGCCTGCGGAAAGCCGGTGCCGACGAGGTCATCGCCGCCGCCCCCGTCGCGCCGCCGGACGTGCTCGACGAGGTACAGCGGTGGGCCGACGATGTCGTCGTCCCGCTGAAACCGGCGGCGTTCCAGGCCACCGCGGATTATTACGAGGAGTTCGAGACCGTGACGGACGAGGAGGCGACGACGGCGCTCTCTGATCTCGTCCAGCGACGGTCGGCGTAGGTCGTGACTTTCCGACTCAGACCAGCCGTTCGACCGTCTCCCGCACGGCTCGCGCGGCCGTCCGAACCTCCGAGAGACGGACGTACTCGCGTTTCGAGTGGGCGACAGCACCCATCTCGTCGCTCAGGTCGCCGGGACCGAACACCACGGTCGGCCCGTTGCTCGCGAAATACGAAGCTTCCGTCGCGGCCCCGAACTGCCGGACCCCGCCGCCGCTTGCTTCCTGCAACGTGCGGACCAGCTCTGCGTCGGTGTCGGTCGCGAAAGCCTCTGGGAACGGCGTATCCGGGCGGATGAGGGCCACGGTGAGGCCCATCGACTCCGGGAGCCACTGTTCGAGGTGGGCCTGCAGGTCGGCACAGAAGGACTCGCTGGTCTCCGGCGGGACGCTCCGCCGGTCGAACGTGATAGTGCATTTGGCCGGGACCTGATTGGTCGCCTCGCCGCCCTCTACCATCGACGGGGTGAGGATGGGGTAGCCGAGCGTCTCGTGTTCGCCGGGGCCTTTCTTGTCGTCATACGACTCCATCGCCTGCAGTACCGGCGCGGCGGCCCGGATCGCGTTGTGGCCACTGCCGGGGTCGGCGGCGTGGGCGCTCTCGCCGCGGATTGTGACAGTCCCCTCGAACTGACCGCGGGCGGCCGTACACACGTCGAGACCGGTGGGCTCGCCGACGATGTAGCCGTCGGCGTCGATGGTGTCCGCGAGGTGTGCGCCGCCGGTCTGTGTCGTCTCCTCGTCGGTAGAGATCGCCAGCGTGACCCGGCCGTCGTCGGGCGACACGGTGAGGAACGCATCGAGGAGGGCCGCAAGCGGGCCTTTCGCGTCACAGGCCCCGCGGCCACAGACGATGTCGCCGTCCCCATCGCCGCCGGTTCCATCGACAGTCTCGTCCGGCCCCGGCGGCTCCGTCCGCCGCTCGTAGGGCAGATGCGGCGGCACGGTGTCTATGTGCGTGTTGAGCAGGATATGGGTCCCGTCGGTATCGCCACGGGACACGACGACGTTACCGAGGTCGTCTATCTCCGGGTACTCGCCGGCGTCTTCGAGCGTGTCGACCAGCAGCGAGCGTATGTCGTCGACGCGCTCGTGTGACGGCGTCTCGACGGCCTGCCGGTGGAACGAGGGGATGTCGAACGCCATTACTGTTCCATGCGGGTCACGTCCGCCAGCGTCTCGCGCTCGCGGACGACCCGCGTCTCGCCGCCCTCGAAGGCGATCTCCGCCGGCCGGGGCTGTGAGTGGAACTGGTTGGCCAGTTCGTAGCCGTACGCGCCGGCGTTACCGATGGCGAGCAGGTCGGTCCGCTCGGGTCGGGCGACGGGGCGGTCGGTACAGAACACGTCGGCGCTCGTACAGCAGGGGCCGCCGACCGACACGGGCTCAGCCGCCCGCTCCGGTGCAGTGACGTTCCGAATCGGGTGGTACGAGCCGAACATCGCCGGTCGGATGAGCGTCGCCAGCGAGGCGTCGACGCCGACGACAGTCGCTGCGGGCGTTTCCTTGATCGTGTTGACCTCAGTCAGAATCAGTTCGGCGTCGGCGACGACGTAGCGACCGGGTTCGAGTTTGACCTGCGCGTCGAGGTCACCGACGGCGTCGCGGACCTTCTCGCCGACGATCTCCATGTCTAACGGTTCGACAGTCTCTCGGTACGGCACGCCGAAGCCGCCGCCGAAATCGACAAAGTCCAGCTCTGCGCCGTCGGCAATGACCGCTCGGCCCATGTCGGCGACCTTGGCGATGGCTCGGCAGTGGTCGTCTAAGTCGTCGTGGAGAACGCCGCTGCCGGCGTGGGCGTGCAGGCCGACGAGATCGAAGCGCTCGCGCACGTCGGCCGCGACTTCGGGCACCTCATCGTAGGGGATGCCGAACTTGGCGTCTTTCCCCGTCGCCACTTTCTCGTGGTGGCCCGTTCCGATGCCGGGATTGATCCGAATGGCGACTCGGCCATCGTAGCCTCGTTCTTCGAGGCGGTCGAAGGTGTCCCGCGCACCCGCTGTAATCGTCAGGCCGGGGTTCTCGGCGGCCAGTTCGACGGCGTAATCGAGGTCGTGATCGGGCGGGTTGACGGCCGTGTACTGGAGCGTGTCCGGGTCCGCGCCGGCGTCGATGGCTCGCTGGAGTTCTCCCCAGGCCGCACACTCGATGTCGGCTCCCGTCTCCAGTAGCTTCGAGAGGACAGCCTGCCCGGTGTGGGCCTTTGCGGCGTACATCACGTGGGCGTCGGGGAACGCCGCGGCGAACCGCTCGTAGTTCTCGGCGACGCGGTCGAGGTCGACGACGTACAGCGGCGTGCCGTGTTCGGCAGCCACCGCCTCCAGGCGCTCGTGGTCCCAGTCCGCGAGGCGGCGGACCGGCGGCGAGTCGTGGCTCATTGGGGAAACCACAGCGTCGGCGGCTAACAAGGGTTCCGCTTCGATACTCACGGTCTGTTCCCCGTATTCTCAGACCGCCTGTCGGTCACGTCGGACGACACCCCAGACGGGTTTGACGGATCCGAAACGGCCGCTCAGTCCTGTCTATTGCTGTATCAGTACATGTTTATTACACTTCCAACAGTGGGGGGCGTATGGTCACCACAGCCTCACAGGGTGGGCCGCGGCTCGTCGCTTTGCTGGTAGCGTTTGCCGTCGTCCTCTCACTCGGGACCGGCGTCGCCGCTGCGCAGTCGTACCAGGGCGCGGCCGGGACGATTGTCGTTGGCCCTGACGAGACGTACGACAGCATCGAAGGGGTTGCTGGGACGGTAATCGTCCGTGGAACGGTAACCGGTGACATCGCCGCAGCCGCTGGGACAGTCCACGTCACCGAAACCGGTCACATAGGCGGTGATATCGAGGCTGCGGCGGGGACCGTCCGCATCGATGGAACTGTCACCGGTGACGTGAGCGTCGGCGGCGGCACGGTCGAAATCGGCGAAACGGCACAGATCGGCGGGGACCTCGACGTGGGTGCCGGTTACGCCGCTGTCCACGGAACCGTCAACGGCTCTGTCACTGCCGGCGCGGAGGAACTCGTTCTCGGACCGACAGCGTCAGTCGGCGGTGATTTCCGGTACGACGCCGCGTCGTTCACTCGCGACCCCGGAGCTTCCGTCAGCGGAAGCGTCGTCCAAGACGACAGCATTGGTGCCGATACCGGCCCGAACGCCGACCAGTTCACGCTTCCCTCGTGGGTCGGCGTTGTCTACGGCCTGTTCGCGAACTTCCTGCTCGGCGCGCTCCTCCTTGCGGTCTTTCCATCGTTCTCGTCACGCGTCGCCGACCGTATCGCCGAAAGTCCGGCGACAGCCGGCGGTGTCGGCATCCTGACGCTCATCGCGGTACCGTTTGTCCTCGTCATCCTCTTGATCACGATCGTGGGCATTCCGTTGTCGCTCGTCGGTGCTGTCGTGTTTGGGGTTGCAATCTGGGTCGCCACCGTGTATGGCCAGTTCGCCGTCGGAGTGTGGGCGCTCTCGCTTGCCGACCGTGACAACCGCTGGCTCGCGCTGGCTGTTGGCCTCATCGGGTTCGCAATCCTCGGTGCGGTCCCGGTTGTCGGATTGGTGTTCGAACTGCTTGCGCTGCTACTTGGCCTCGGCGCGCTGGCGCTTACCCTCAGGGAGTCCTACCAGCGCCGTGGGAACTCCGCAGAGGGGCGACAAACGACACTTGACGAGTCCGGCGGTGACACCACCGCGGTCTGAAAACCGGGCGACACGCCACCGTCGGCTACCCCTCAGTCATAATCAGGTCCGGGACTTGATAGCCCTTGACCGCGGCGTACACTGTCCCAAGTAACAGTCCGTACACCAGATGCGCGACGCCGACCGAGACGATAACGAGGAAGCTCCCGAACATCCCCGGTAGCGGCACCAGTGGCTCCGGGAACGACTGGACGCCGAGGGTATTCATCGAGACCGGCAACAGGAACCCCGTCGAAACCAGGCCGATAGCGGCCGCGTACACGACCCCAGCGGCCACCGTCTCCGCCGTTGAGGTCGTTTGTTCTCGCAGAATCGGCCGAGAGATGACAACCGCGAACAGCAGCCCGGCAAAGACGCTGTTCACTAGGTGTACGACCCACCCGCCGACGACCGTGGGCCACCCGTACAGCGCCCCGATAAAGGGCATGAGGTTCGCGCCCGCATGAAAGACGACTCCCATACCGATACCGGCACCCAGCCCGCTCACTGCTCCGGCGGCCCATCTGAACTGCATCAGGTTCGTAACGCGAGAGCTAGCGTGTTGCTGGCCCATACGAATATGCTTGTTCCATGGTACCAAATAACAGCCGATAGTGTAGCGTCGGTAACGTGGCCTTACAGGGTCGCTAGCGTCAATTACCCGTGAGAATCAGGTTTTAGCTCTCCTCGTGCTTCGCGGGTTCCCGTGGTCGCTTCCTCGCTGCTCGCGGGTCACTCCGTTCCCCGCTCGCTTTCGAGGCGCGTGGCGCCTCGCTACTCCACGGCTCCCGCTGGTCGCCGCTCCGTCGAGGAAGCTCCCTACGGTCGATTCCTCGCTACTCCCGAAGCGCGTCTTCCCGCTCCGTCGCTTCCAGCGTCTCCTCCTCGACATCGGTCGCCACCACAGCGGGCTTGTACGCCCCGCCGGGAATCAGGTCGTTCTCGCCGACCGAGGAGTCGACGAAGCGCTGGAACGCGCGCCGTTCCGGCGGCAGTTCGCCGTACAGTACCTCGTCCTCGACGAGGTCGTAGACGGGGATACGCGGTGTCAGGAGCGTGTTCTCACCCACAATCGAGCCCTCGCCGACGACGAAGCCGCTGGTGACGCGACAGCCGGCGCCCAGCGACACCTCGTCCTCGATGATGACTGGCGCGTTCTCGACTGGTTCGAGGACGCCGCCGATGAGCGTGTTCGCGCCGAGCTTGACGTTCTCGCCGATCTGGGCGCAGGAGCCGACGGTGTCACAGGAGTCCACCAGTGTTCCGTCGCCGACGTACGCCCCGATGTTGACGAAGGAGGGCGACATCATGATGCAGTCCTCGCCGAGGTACGCGCCGCGGCGGATCGTCGTGCCGTCCGGCGTGTTGCGGGTCCCGCGGTCGCCGAGGTCCGTGGTCTCCCGCAGCGGGAGCACGTCGTGGTAGTCGACGCCGCCGTACTCACGGGTGACAGTCTCGCGCAGGCCGAAGTTCAGCAAAATACCCTGCTTGACCCAGGCGTTGGCCTCCCACTCGCCGCCGGACTTCTCCGCGGCGCGGACCTCGCCGGCTTCGAGCGCCGCGAGAAACTCCGCCAGTACGTTGAGATGGTCGTCGGTCGCTTCGGCGGCTGTCAGCCCGTCCTGTTTCCGTTGCCAGAGGTCGTCGATGTCGGCTTCGAGGCTCATACCTCCCGGTTGCGACGCCGGGGGCTTACCTATCGGGGGTTCGAGATGGCTATGCTACTGTGACTCATCCCGGTGGGCGTGCCGTGCTCAGTCGGACCCGCGCCCGGGAATGTATCCGCATTCCTGGCACATGCTGATTCGCGGGGCTGTCGCTTCGAATTCACTGGAACATCGCGGGCAGTCGGTTGCTGGCAGTTGTACGCGGTGGTTCGTAGCCATACACGATACTCAGCAATTCCGGCATATAAGGCTAACCGTAATATCGAGAGAGGTGTTCGAGTGTGTATTATCACATATTCATATCTTCCGAATACTGGTATCGATATGTGCAGTAGTTCACCGAGTCGTCTAAAACCGTAACCAATTGCCGCGGGGAGCACTGCGGAAAATCGTTCCGCTGTCACCCTGGCGCTCTCGCGGTTCTACGCGTCGACCACGTCGCCGAACTCGTACCATCCGCTGTCGCGGCCGACGAGCCACGTTGCGGCGTCGAGTGCGCCGGCGGCGAACACGCCGCGGTCTTCGGCCCGGTGTGAGAGCGAGAGGACTTCGTCGTTGCCGGCCAGGACGAGTTCGTGCTCGCCACGGATGTCGCCGGCCCGACGGGCGAACACGCCGATTTCGTCGTCGTCGCGTGGGGCATGCCCTTCCCGGCCGTACACCGGCTCGACGTCCCGTTCTTCCTGAATCACGTCCAGGATGCTGTTGGCCGTCCCCGACGGGGCGTCGACTTTGCGGTTGTGGTGGGTCTCCATGAGTTCGAGGTCGTAGTCGTCGAGCGTGGCGACCGCCTCGCTGACGAGTCGCTGGAGGACCTGAATCCCCTGCGAGAAGTTGGTCGCCTTCAACAGCGGAATGCCCTCGCTTGCGTCTTTCAGGCGGGCCAGCCCGTCCTCGTCGAAGCCGGTGGTCCCGACGACCATCGGGACGCCCGCGTCGACGCAGGCCTCGGCGACGGTCAGCGCGCCCTCGGGGACGGCGAAGTCGACCACGACGTCTACGTCGTACTCCCGGAGTTTTTCGGCGGCATCGCCTGGGTAGGCGACCGGGACGCCATCGACCGTCTCCGCATCGCTGGTTGCGAAGCCGACCACGACCTCGCTATCGGTGGCGGCCTCGATGACGGCGCCACCCATCTGCCCGGTGATGCCGTTGACCGCCACTCGCGTCATCGCTCGGCCTCCGCGTACTCGTCTTCGAGGTCTTCGGTTTCGAGCGTGGCCAGCACGTCACGCAAGTGGTCGAGGTGCTCGTCGGACAATCGGGTCAGCGGCGAGCGGAGGTGTGCCGGGCCGTAGCCCCTGATCCGCATGGCCTCCTTGACCGGGATTGGGTTGGTCTCGACGAACATCGCGCGGAACAGCGGGCCGAGTTCGTGGTGGATCGCTCGCGCTCGCTCGAAGTCGCCGGACAGCGCCGCACCGACCATCGCGCAGGTGCGCTCCGGTTCGATGTTGGCAGAGACGGAGATACAGCCGGTCCCACCGACCGACAGCATCGGCAGCGTCATGCCGTCATCGCCGGACAGCACCGCGAAGTCCTCGTTCCGGGTGCGTTCGATGATCTCGGAAATCTGTCCCATGTCGCCGCTGGCAGCCTTGTAGGCCCGGATGTTCGGATGCTCGGCGAGTTCGACCGCGGTATCCGGTTCGATGTTCTGTCCCGTCCGCGACGGGACGTTGTACACGATCTGTGGCAGGTCGATGGCGTCGGCCAAGGTCGTGTAGTGGTCGATGAACCCCTGCTGTTCGGGCTTGTTGTAGTACGGCGAGATGAGCAACAGGGCGTCAGCGCCGGCCTCGGCGGAGCGCCGGGATAGCTCCAGCGCTTCCTTGGTGTTGTTCGACCCTGAGCCGGCGATAACTGGCACGTCGTCGACGGCATCGATGACCGCCTCGACGACCTCGATGTGTTCATCGTGGGAGAGCGTCGCCGATTCGCCGGTCGAGCCGACGGGGACGAGCCCGTCGACGCCGGCGGCTTCGAGCCGCTGGGCGTCTTCTCGGAGGGTTTCGAAGTCGATACTGCCGTCCTGGTGGAACGGCGTGCACATCGCTGGGAACACGCCGCGGAAGTCGATAGCTGTCATTGCTGAGTGTGTGGTGTCGCTGTGGGTTAGGTTGTCCGGTCTGCCGATACCCGAAAAGGCGGCCCGGGACGGGGTCGCTACGCCCGCAACGAGCCATCAGAAAGACCGTTTGCGCTTTGGTTTCGAGACGACGCGCTGGCTAGCGGTCAGCGGTCCCGGCGAAGTTGCGGCGCGTCGTCGCATATCTATTGGATCAACCGTGAGGGACTTAGCGCTTGCGCTCTCGTCCAACAGCGCGTCCGGCGGAAACGTCGCTTCAGCGACTGATCGAACGTGTGAGCGTAAAGACGAACAGCGCGATGGTGAATCCGCCGATGAACGCTTCGACGGCAATAACGAAGCTCAGTAGCGTCCCAGCCGCCTCGGGGAGCCCAAGGATTATCGAAACGAAACTGACGATACTGAAGATGATGAACCCGAGCGGCTTCGTGTAGGTGATCGGGGCATCGAACGCGCCGTACACTCCCGCAAACAGCATGATGACGGTGAGTGAGAAAAACACGGGTCGAAGTGGCCGTTCGCCGTACCCACAGGAAACCTTGAGGCTGACGTTGGAAATCCACTTGCCGGCGCTTCTGAGCGCTGTCACCGGGCTCGAGGTCTCGACCATCCGCCGCCAGTGGCCGCGACGGACGAAGTCCATCTCTCTGGTAAAAAACTCCGCAGCGGCCCGGTTGTCTCCTATCTCGTTGGCTCCGTTTTTCGCACGGAGATAGAGATTCTCCAGTTGTTCAGGGGACCAGTCGCTCTCGTCGTCGTGTAGTTGCCAGTCGTTGGCCGCGAGTTCCCGCTTGTAGGAACTGAAATCGAACCCTTCGAAGGTCGTGGCGTCGAAGCAGAATATACTAAATTCGGCGTTGTCGACGAGTTCGACGTCACCAACGGCTGCTTCAGTCATATCGTACGTTACCGATTCGGCGTCACCACCGACCACGCCGCTGATAACCGACGTACCGGTGCAGTCGACGACGATGTCGGACCCGTCTGTGGACAACCCACCTGTCCGGAGGTCTCGACTGAGGTCGCTACCGGTAAACGTGATATCTCCGGTCAGTGTGGTATCGGTAAGCCGGAATTCGCGTTCACAGGTCACGCTGTTCATCGACAGTGCAACACCGCCGAGTGTCTCGGCCGTGGAGCGCGGATTGCCACTCGAGGAGTCGAGTTTCACTGCCGGCGCGTTGATCGTCGCTTCGATGAACTGTGCGTTGCTGGTGAAGGTCGAACTGTCGAAGACAGCCCCGGACTCGAACGTCGCCCGGTAAAAGTTGGCCACGTCGTCGAACCGGGTGTTGAGAAAGTCAGCCGCGTCGGTAAACAGCGTATCGACACCGTAGATGCCCCGCCGGAAGCGGGCTACTCTCGCGTAGACGGGGCCGCGAAATTCCGCTCCGTCCAGGTCGAGCCATGACTGAAAATCCGCCATTCGAAACGAGACCCGCCCGGCGAGCGTCGCGCCACCGAAGTCGACACGTCGGGTGAGCACCGAGTCCTCCAGGTCCAGCGTCCCGTGTAGGTGACTCCCCTGAAGCAGGAGCGGCATCTTAACTGTCGCGTGTCTGAGCGACACGCTCCCGGTGATAGTCGACTCTCGCAAATCCAGTGGCTGGTTCGATGGCCCGTCCAGCACGGCGTAATCGAGGTCCAGTCCACCCAGGCTTGCTCCGATGAGGCGCAACGGTCCAGACCCTTCGTTGATTGCCTGGAGCAACTGGTCACACACTGCTGTCCCATCAACGTGGTCCGGGTTCGCATGGAAAAGACATGGCTCACCGTCCGACAGCGCCTCCCGCGGACAGACCCACCTGTCCCCGTCGATATCATCGAACCGCTCGCCGGAGACGTCGTGGCTGTACCCACACGTAGCCGTCATGGCACACTCACGTCGCTCTGTAATCCGACCATAATAAAAAACACCCGGTGCCATTCACCCATACCACGGTCTGTCAGTGGTCTCGCTGCGGCCAGACTGGCTGCCGGTCCGACACGCTCCGGCCGCTCTCCAAACCCCGAAAACCTATCCCAGTCCGGGAGAAAAATCCGGGTATGACTGTCTCACACCCGGGACAACGCGTGGCCGTACTGGCCGACGCGCAAAACCTCTATCACACTGCCCGGAGTCTCTACTCGCGGAACATCGATTACGACGCACTACTGGAAGAAGCCGTCGCTGACCGCGAGTTGACCCGCGCTATCGCATACGTCATCCGAGCGGATTCGCCCGAAGAAGAGTCCTTTTTCGAAGCGCTGGTCGACATCGGCTTCGAGACACGAATCAAGGACATCAAAACGTTCCAGGACGGGTCGAAGAAGGCCGACTGGGATGTCGGGATGAGTCTCGATGCCGTCTCGCTGGCGAATCACGTCGATACGGTGGTGCTCTGTACCGGCGACGGGGACTTCGCTCGCGTCTGTCGGTATCTCCGCCACGAGGGCTGTCGCGTCGAAGCGATGGGCTTCGAGGAATCATCCTCGGAGGACCTCAAAGCGGCCGTTGACGGGTTTATCGATATGAGCGACGATTCCGACCGGTTCCTGCTGTAACGGGACCAGTGTTCGGGCGGTCGCTCCACCCCCGTGCCCACCTGCCGGTCTAACCATGGTATCCGGAGCGACTCTCTGTAGTTCGACGGAATCACACCTAATCGTGTTTTGGTTGCCGTCGAAACAAAAGACTCTCTCGGCGGTTAGACCGGACGACCGTCCTCTGACGTTCCAACGAGGAGGGCTCCGGCGGCCAGCCCCAGCGCTGCCAGCGCTCCGGCAGCGGCCGGGATACCGATGTCGATTGCCCCTGTACCGAGAATGAGTACGGTGCTGATTGCCAGCAGAGCCGCGCCCAGAATCACTTTCCGCGTGTCTGTAGCCATATCACCCCTCACTTGGAAGTCATCCGGTATAAATTTCCCCAAAACCGACGGAGGAAAGTATGGGACAAGGCATCAATGCTCACGTTCTCTCCTGAGATACACCGCCTCTCTAGCCCGGCAGCCCGGTACTTCGGAGCCCACCTGCATCACTGAAGCAGCACATACATCCCCTCGTAGTGCCCTCCACCAGTTGGGTCACAGACGGCGCGTTGTAGCGTGCTGAGGATTGTCGGTACACCCTCGCGGCTGGCCGTCACGGGACAGACGCGAGACGGAGACCCACCGCAGTTCCAGGCATCGTGGTCGGATCTCTGACCGCGGATTGGATACAGAGGCACACGCCCCGCGTGCTCGGGCCGGGGCAACTGACGGAGCGAACCAACGGCATTCCGGTTCGGGGCTCCGTCACCCATAGCGCCGGACCGTTGATTCGGAACGGACCGGGGGAGTGGCATTCGACATCGCCACACGATTTCGGTCGGCCGTGGTTCGGGCAGCCACGGTCGGGCACACTTCTCATTTCATAATGCGCCGGACGGTGACACGGACAGAACCGAAAGGCGGTTTATCGCCCGGCATCGAACACGGGCAATGAGTGACGACAAGTTCCGTGGGCTCCGGCGCGCGGCCGACTACCAGTTCGGCGGCGGTGGCGGGACGGCGCTGTTCGCCGGCGCTGACGCCCTCGACGTAACACACACGAGCTCCGGCCGCCCGCGACAGGTCCATACCACGGACGGCCGCATCGCCACGTACGGTGACGACGGGCGCTTTCGGCTCGGGCTCGCTGGCGGAAGCCGACTCCTCGATGCCTTCGACGCGCCGCGCCACCGCGTGGTCGTCGGCGACGAGAGCGAGCCGTTCATCCGCGAGGGCCGCAACGCCTTTGCGAAGTTCGTCCAGTCGGCCGACAGCACCCTCCGTCCGGGCGACGAAGCGCTCGTCGTCCACGAGGACGGTTATCTGCTGGCCGTCGGCCGCGCGGAACTGCCCGGTAGCGGCATGGACGACTTCGAGACGGGGATGGCCGTGAAGGTCCGGCAGGGCGCAGAGGACTGACAGAAAGCATTTGCTGCTCCCTTCGAGACGAGCGATATGCGCCGCCGAACGCTCCTCGCCGCGCTCGCGCTCTCCCCGATCACTGGCTGTGCCGCGCCCAGCGGATCTGCCAAGACATCAAGTGAGACGCCAGCAACATCACCGACGATCACAGCGGAATCGTCGGCAACACCGACGGTGACGCCGCCCCCAGACGACCCGATTCTGTTCGTCGTCCACAACCCTACAGAGAGCGACCTGACCGTCTCCGTCACCCTCACGCACGACGGGACAGCGCTGGTCGATGAGACGGTGGCGCTGGCGGCTGACGAAGCCGTGGAGTATGACCCCGGGATCCACTCACCCGGTGAGTACACGCTAACCGTCGCCGTCGATGGCGGACCAACGAAGACTCGCGAGCTCACTATCGAGGAATTCGACGTTGGGGCGGGGTCGAACCACTACGTAGAGATATACGCGGACGAGATCCAGATCTTCGCGGAGGAGTAGTCACAACACGAGCCCGGACTGCAGCAGCCACACGAGAACCGTCACCGTCACCGCGCTGGCGACGGTCGTCAGGAACACCGTCGCGCTGACGAGTTCGCCCGGGGAGCGGTCCCCGGTCCCGTGGCTGAACGCGCCGACGAGAATGAGCGTCGTCACGCCGGTCGGCGTCGCCAACAGGAGTACGACCACACGCGCGACCGTCTGGTTCTGGAATCCGACGGCAAGCACCGCGGCGAACGCAAGCACCGGAGCCAGCAGGAGTTTCAACGCGCTGGCGATGCCGACTGACCGGAAATCGCTGTTCCCGTCGACGTTCGATAGCTGGATGCCGAGAATGAGCAACATCACCGGAATCGAGGCGTTGCCGAGCAGTTCGAGTGTCTGCATCACCGTCGAGTCTGTGGGCGGCACCGCACCGATCCATCGGAGAGCAAGTGCGACGATAACGGCATAGATGAGCGGCACACCGAATACGCGGCGCATGTCTGCGAGCGGGCTGCCGCCGCTGCCCCGGGCGGCAATGTAGATGCCGACGGTGTAGAGCATCACGCCCTGCAGTGCGGTCACGAGGACGGCCGTACTACGCCCGGTCGCGCCGAAAGCGAAATCCGCCAGCGGAATGCCGTAGTTTCCGGTGTTGGGAAAGATAGCGACGAGGACGAACGCACCGAGCAGCGGTTCCGAGTGCCCCGTGAGGCGGCCGACGCCCTCCGCGATGAGAAGCATCGCCGCGGTGAACAGCACGACAGCGAGGACGACACTCAGAATCGTGTCGCCGGCCAGTGCCGATGTGGTCAGGCTATGAAGTACGAGCGCGGGCGCGAGGACGTACACCGTGATGGTGTTGAGCGCGTCGGGGTCGGTGCCTTTCACCCGGCCGAGGGCGAAGCCGGCCGCAGCGACGACGACGACCGGGAGGATGGCCGTGGCGAAGATGGACAGCAGTGACACGGCGGGGATGGACGGCCGAGCCTTAGAACCGTTACGAAGCCGTGGGAGCGTGCCGGTTTCGACCGGTCGACCGACCGGTACCGCGACGAACTCCGGCCCGAGCCCGGGTCGCTACGCTTTTCTGCCCTGCCCCGCCAGTCCTACGTATGTTTGGCGGAGGCGGCGGGATGAACCCGCGCAAGATGAAACAGATGATGGAACAGATGGGCATCGACATGGAGGACATCGATGCCGAAGAAGTGATCATTCGGACTCCCGACAAGGAGCTGTACTTCACCGACGCCGAGGTCCAGCTGATGGAAGCCCAGGGCCAGTCGACCTATCAGGTCGTCGGCGAACCCGAGGAGCGCGCGCTGGACGCCGGCGACGTTAGCGACGACGCGGAGGCCGACACGTCGGCGGACGACACCACCGGTGGCGGCGGTATCCCCGAAGACGACGTGGAACTGGTCGCGATGCGGGCCGGTGTCGACGAGGCGACCGCACGCGACGCGCTGGAGGAAACCGACGGCGACCTCGCGGCGGCAGTCGAGCGCCTCGAATAGTGGGCTCCGAATGAGTTTTCTGTTCGTCCACGAGGCCGAGGACCGCGAGTACCTGTTAGCGCCCGATGAGACACTGGAGACCGACCTCGGAATTCTGGAGGTACCCGAGGACCCCACGCCGGGCGAGGTCGTCGAGACGCATCTCGGAGAGCCCTTCACCGTGCGGGCACTGCGCGGCCCGGACCTGTTCAACCACCTCGAACGCACCGGCGCCCCGATGATGCCGCGCGACGTGGGGCTCGTGATGGGGCACACCGGCGCATCGGGCGGCGACCGCGTCCTCGACGCCGGCACCGGCACGGGGATCCTCGCCGCCTACCTCGGCCGGGCCGGCGCCGACGTGACCACCTACGAGGTCGACGAGGAGTTCGCCGACGTCGCCCGCGCCAACATGAAGACCGCGGGCGTCGCCGACCGCGTCGAGGTCCGGACCGGGGACCTCACTGAGGAGTTGGACGCGCTCGCCGAGGGAGAACCGTTCGACGCGCTCACGCTCGACACCGGCGACGCGCCGGCCGTCGTCGAGCGCGCCGACGAACTGCTCGTCTCGGGCGGGTGTCTCGCCGTCTACTCGCCGTTCGTCGAGGGCACCCGCGAGGCGGCCCTCGCCGCGCGCGAGGCCGGCCTCGACGGTATCGAGACGCTGGAGACGATCCAGCGCGAGATGGACTTCTCCGACCGCGGCTCCCGCCCCTCCACCGCGGGCGTCGGCCACACCGGGTACCTCGTCTTCGCGCGGGCGCCCTGACCGGGCGCAACGTTCTTTCCGATTCCGCCGCCACGGAGCGTATGGGTTCCCCGGAGGACGGCGACGCCTATGCCCCCGACAGCTCCGGCTCCGCCCCAGACAGCTCCGGCTCCGCCCCAGACAGCTCCGACACCGCCCCAGACAGCTCCGACACCGCCTCAGACAGCTCCGGCTCCGCCCACGATAGCCCCGGCGCCGCTCCCGACAACTCCGACGCCGCCGGCTCCCCCGACGAACCCTCCGAAGTCGCCGGCGCACTCGACCGGTGGGACGGGGGACTCGCGACCGCCGTCGAGTCGGCGCTCGCGGGGCGGTCCGGCGTCGTCGGCGTGGGCGTTCCGCTCGGGCTGCTTCCGCCGGTCCTCGCGGCCCGACGGCGGACCGACGACGACGAACCGTGGCGGATCGCCTGTCGGCCCGGTGCCGTCGACGCGCTCGGTCGGGCGCTCGTCCTCGGCACCGACGTCGCCGAGGCGGTCGCGGACGGCGCTCTCGAACTTCGGATGCCCGGTGACGACGCGGTCTCCGACGACCCGCCCAACGCCGATGCCGCGGCTCGCTCGCTCGCGTTCGCGACGCCGGACCGCGTCGACGCGGTCGCCGGCCCCAACGCTGATCGAACCCTCCTCTCGGAGACCGGGGACGCGACCGTGACCGCGGCGCACCGGGCAGCCACGGCTCGGTTCGAGGCGGCGACACCCGCGGCCGTCAAGATGCCCCCGCGGACCGACCTGCTCGCCGCGGCGCGCGAGGTCCTCGACGACCGGTTCGCCGACGACTTGGCGGCGGTCCTCGACGCGCTCGACTACGGGGCGGTCGGGCGGACCGGCGCGGTCACGGATCAGACTCTTCTCGTCGCGCTGGCGGCCCGCCACGATCACCTGTTTCGAGACCTCAGACGGTGGGTCGACGGCGGGGAGAGCCACGGTGACGCGTCGGGTCGCGAGGACGACCGCGTCGCGATCGCGCCCGGACAGGAGCTCACGGCCGACCGGCGCGCGCTCGTGGAGCGGGAGCTGATCGAGTCGATCAAGGTGCCGATGGGGACGGGGCGGCCCAAGCTCCGGCTCAGGGCGGTCGACGAGGTGCTCCTGCGGGCACGGCCGAGCGAGGTGCTCAGCGTGCTCCGCGGGCGGTTCGCGCTCCCGCTCGACGGGGACGGCACGCTCCGGCGCGGTCCCGACGGCGAGGGGCGCCGGCCGGTATGGGACCGTTAACGGCGACCCGGACGTCGCCGGCCACGGGACCGCTCCTTCGTCGGAGCGCCGACGTGGCAAGAACTAACTCCCGGCGGCGCCCCCGAACGGGTATGCCGAACTTCTCCGACAGGGTCGAGCGGATCTCGATAAGCGGGATCCGCGAGGTGTTCGAGGCGGCCGACGACGACGCGATCAACCTCGGGCTCGGGCAGCCCGACTTCCCGACGCCCGCGCACGCGAGACAGGCGGCTGTCGACGCGATCGAGGAGGGGAAGGCGGACGCCTACACCGAGAACAAGGGGACCCGGTCGCTGCGGGAGGCGATCGCGGAGAAACACCGGGCGGACCAAGGGGTCGACCTAGACCCCGAAAACGTGATCGCCACCGCGGGCGGAAGCGAGGCGCTCCACGTCGCGATGGAGGCGCACGTGAGCGAGGGCGACGAGGTCGTGATCCCGGACCCGGGGTTCGTCTCCTACGACGCGCTGACGAAGCTCGCGGGGGGCGAACCCGTTCCGGCCCCCCTGCGCGACGACCTCACCATCGATCCGGCCGCGATCGAGGACGCGATCACCGACGACACCGCGGCGTTCGTGGTGAACTCGCCCGGGAACCCGACCGGAGCGGTCTCCTCCGAGGAAGACGTGCGGGAGTTCGCCCGCATCGCGGACGAACACGACGTGCTCTGCATCTCCGACGAGGTGTACGAGTACACCGTCTTCGACGGCGAGCACTACTCCCCGATGGAGTTCGCCGAGACCGACAGCGTCGTCGTCGTCAACTCCGCCTCGAAGCTGTTCTCGATGACCGGCTGGCGGCTCGGCTGGGTGTACGGCTCCGACGAGCGCGTGGAGCGCATGCTGCGCGTCCACCAGTACGCGCAGGCCTGCGCGTCGGCCCCGGCCCAGTACGCGGCGGAGGGCGCGCTGCGCGGCGACCGCGGCATCGTCGACGAGATGACGGCCTCCTTCGAGCGCCGACGCGACCTGCTTCTGGAGGGGTTTTCGGAGATCGGCCTCGACTGCCCCACCCCGCAAGGCGCCTTCTACGCCATGCCGCGGGTGCCCGACGGGTTCGTCGACGAGTGCCTCGACCGCGGCGTGATCGTCGTTCCGGGCGAGGCGTTCGGGGAGCACGGCCGGGGGCACGCGCGCATCTCGTACGCGACCGACGAGAGCGAGCTGCGGGAGGCCCTCGACGTGGTGG
>ENA-ORCR01000046-ORCR01000046.1-marine-metagenome-genome-assembly--contig:-NODE-46-length-153304-cov-7.406443_pt1 | contig 153304 bp, 157 predicted proteins | sample MGYA00237782_ERZ508514 | MGnify/ENA primary metagenome ERZ508514 (study PRJEB26185, sample SAMN06268960) | marine metagenome | isolation source: Eden Landing Ponds, San Francisco, CA, USA | place... | reverse complement strand
GTGTAGTGGCCCATCATACGACCCTGTCACGGTCGTGACGCGGGTTCAAATCCCGCTCCGGGCGTTCCTATTGCGACCAAAACTGACGGGCACCGTGCAGTGTGTGCCCGTAGGCTGCCCGGATGGTGTAGTGGCCCATCATACGACCCTGTCACGGTCGTGACGCGGGTTCAAATCCCGCTCCGGGCGTTCCTATTGCGACGAACAAATCTGTGAGTCGCAAATCCGTAGCGAGCGGATTTGAATCACGCAAACGCGAGCGGAGCGAGCGTTTGCCCGGGTTCAAATCCCGCTCCGGGCGTTTCTCTGAAGTTGACTCGACAAGCGACGCGGTTCATCGCGGCGAGATCGTTCTACAGCTCCACACAGTACACGCTTTAGTAGCCGTCCAGTAGACAGTAACCACCGTCTACTGGTCGAGAAAACAGCACATACTGATATCACAAACGCAGGACAACAGCAGACGTCCGGGGAAGTGCCCCCTTGGCCTGTCATAGTGTCCGTCCACCGGGGTCGGACGTGCTATCACTTCACGCGGGATGGCATATGTTTTGTGTTGGTTGTAAGCCGTGCCGATTGGCGGCTGCCAGCGACAAACTGTTTACGAGGCCCCGCAAAAGAGGGGCCATGGAGGACGTGGATGGCGAGGAAATGCCCGGCGCGATCGTCGAGGCGTTCCTCGAACGCGAGGAGGGCGTCCGGGCGCTGCTTGAGGAACTGGAAAAGCTCACTATCGAGGGCCGCCACGAGGAGGTCCGCGACCGCGTTCGCAATCTGGCCGACAGCGACGAGTCGGTGTTTTACACGGTGGCCTTTAGCCTCACCAACTCGCGGCAGTTCTTCGGCGACGTGGAGGCACAACTGGACGTGACCGCCGCGGACCGGCTTCGGGACCTCGCCGACACGTTTCCCGCGCTGGCCGAGCCGTTCAACATCGTCCGAACGGAGCGGGCAGACGACCGGCTGAACCCGGTGACGGACACGAGCTACGCGGTGAGCTACCACCGCGGCGTCGAGTCGCCGATGGTGACCTACAGCCCGCTGTCGGGCGAACAGGAGCTGTACGAGTCCCGCGGGACGCCGAGTGAAGTGTTGCGGGTCGCGTCCGACCTCACGGGCGCGACGACCGACGCGCTTGACGTGGCGATGGACAACGACTACTCTGTCAACACGGAGGAACTGAGCGCACTCATCGACCGCCGAGAAGAACTGGAGACAGAGCTGAGCAAGCTCCGGGACCAGCTCGACGAGCTTCGCCGGACGCCGGTTTCAGACGAGTAACGACTGGTGGTGCGGAGATAGTCATAGAGCAGTACGGAGAGCAAACCCGAGTCGCAGTGCCGCAACTGGGGCGTTTATGTGTCACGACCGTAAATGCACAGATACGATTTGCTATGGGAATGGACCGACTAGAAGATCAGGTCGAGAAGGAGGGGCGGGACCTGTCGATCCTCGAAGCCGTCATCGAGAACGGGCCGATCGGCATCGTTCGGCTCGCCGAGGAGACAGGGGTCCCGAAACACAAGGTGCGGTACTCGCTGCGGATGCTGGAAGACGACGAACTCGTCGAGCCGACGCCGCAGGGAGCGATTCCGGTGGACAACATCGACGAGCGGGTCGCAACGATCAACGACGGCATCGACCGACTGGTCGAGCAGCTGGACGGACTGCGGGACGTGTTTTCGTCCACAGAGTAGCGCCGCCGGACGAGCAGTCGGCACCCGTTTCCGTGGCAGCAACCCTTTTCGACCGTCGACGTGATGCGTCGGTATGGATGTCGCTCTCATCAGCGATTCGCACATCCCGTCCCGGGAGCACGAAATCCCGCCGTCGTTCCGGGAACGCATCGAGGTCGCCGACCACGTCATCCACGCCGGTGACTTCGACAGCAAGGGGGCGCTCGCTGACATCCGCCACATGGCGACGGAGCTGACCGCCGTTTCGGGCAACATCGATCCGCAGATCGGGCTGCCGGACCGGGCGACAGTCGAACTCGGCGGCGTTACGTTCGTCGTGACACACGGCACCGGATCGCCGCGGGGCTGGGCGGACCGCGTAGCGGCTGCGGTGCGGGACGAAGCCGATAGCAGTGCCGTCGGCGTCGCCGGCCACACCCACGAACTGACAGACGCCGTCCACGAAGGTGTGCGGCTCCTGAATCCCGGCAGCGTCACGGGCGCATCGCCGGCCAGCCGACCGACGATGCTGACGGCGACGGTCGAGGACGGCACGCTCGACGTGAGCCAACACGAGCTGTAAGGCCACAGGGCTCTCGCGGTTCGTTCCCGCGTACCGGCAGCTATTGCCACTGTTGGCCGCCTTTGCAGCGAACGCGGGTCTTTTTCCCGCAGGGACCGCAGAACCGGTATGGAAGTCTTCGCGGTCGAGGGGCTGCCCGAGGTCCGCCCCGGGGACGACGTGGTGGAACTGCTCGTCGAGCAGGCCGACCTCCGGGACGATGACGTGGTCTGTGTCGCCAGCACTATCGTTTCCAAGGCCAACGGACGCGGCCGGTCGCTGTCGTCGTACGAGCCAGGCGAGCGTGCCGAACGCATCGCGGCGACCATCGGAGATATCGCCGACGAGGAGAAGGACCCGCGGATGGCCCAGGCGATACTCGATGAGTGTGAAGAGGTGCTGGTCGAAGCCCCCTTCATCCTCGGCGTGACGAAGTTCGGGCACATCACGGTCAACGCGGGTATCGACCGTTCGAACGTGCCCGGCGCGGACCTCCTCTTGCTCCCCGAAGACCCGACGGCGGAGGCCGAAGCGATCCGCGATGGTATCCGCGAACGGGTGGGCGTCGAACCCGGCGTCATCGTCACCGACACGTCCGGCCGGCCGTTCCGTCTCGGGCAGCGCGGCGTCGCGCTGGGCTGGGCCGGCCTCCCCGCCTCGCGGGACTGGCGGGGCGAACGCGACCGCGACGGCCGCGAACTCGAGGCCACCGTCCAGGCCGTCGTCGACGAACTCGCCGCCGCGGCCAACCTCGTCACCGGCGAAGGCGACGGCGGGACACCCGCCGCAGTCGTCCGCGATTTCGACTTCGGCGACCACGCGGGCAGCGAGCAGCTGTTCCGCGACCCGGAGAACGACGTAGTCAGACAAGCACTCAGAGAATGGTCATATGTACGCGATTGAACTCACCCCGGAACACCCGGTCGCACAGCTCGCCTCGTTTGGCGAACAGGCCGAATCGAACGCGCTCGACGCCGTCTTTGTCAGCCATCACTACAACAACCGCGACCAGTTCATGACGCTGACCGCGATGGCCGAGCGGACCGAGGAGGTGCTGCTCGGCCCCGGCATCGCCAACCCATACGAGACGCACCCGGTGACGCTGGCCTCGCGGGTGGCGACACTGGCGGAACTGAGCGACGGTCGGGCCGTCTTCGGTATCGGGCCGGGCGATAAGTCGACGCTCAGCAACCTCGGCTTTGGCCACGACGACGCCCTGCGTCGCGTGCTTGAGACGTTCAAGACCGCACGGAAACTCTGGGACGGCGAGCGCGTCGACCACGACGGGACGTTCGAAGCGGTCGACGCCGGGCTGAACTACGAGGTCGGCGATATTCCGGTGTACGTCGGCGCGCAGGGACCGCACATGACCCGGATGTCGGCGAAGCACGCCGACGGCGCGCTGTACAACGGGGCGCATCCGAAGGACCTCGCGTGGGCACGCGAGCAAGTAGCGGAGATGGCCGACGAGCGGCCCGAGGAGTACGGCGAGTTCGACCTCGCAGCCTACGCCAGCGTCTCGGTCGCCGAGGACGAGGCCGAAGCGCGGGAGGCCGCCCGGCCACCGGTCGCATTCGTCGCTGCGGGATCGCCACCGCCGGTGCTCGACCGCCACGGCATCGACCACGACACTGCCGACGACATCGGGCAGGCGATTTCGGCCGGCGAGTTCTCGGCCGCGTTCGAGGGCGTGACCGAGGCGATGCTGGACGCGTTCTGTATCGCCGGGACGCCGGAGACGGTGGCCGAGCGGACGGCGGCGTTAGAAGAACACGCCGACAGCGTGGTGTTCGCGTCGCCGCTCGGCCCGGATGTCGAGGCGGCTATCGATCTGCTTGGGGCGGCGCTCGACCGCCGGAGCCGCTGAACAGCGACAGCACGGCCCCCAGCGAGAGGTACCCGAAGAAGGCGACCGAGACGGTCGTGATGACCGCTCCGACGGCGAGCATGAGCGCCGCCAGCGGGTCGTTCAGTGCCACGTCGATGAACCAGCCGGGCATGTCGATGATGCTCTGGAGCAGTTCCGACAGCAGTCCTTGCATTACCTGAACGTTAGCGTGGCCCTACTTTGCGTTTGCGTTCCCGGCGGGCGGTGTCCCGCTGGCGCTGATACTGTCGGCTGTAACTTCGTGAGGATATTCGCCACCCCGACTTGGCGATATTCGCCGCGTGATTACAGCCGACAGTATGAACAGCGAGGGTTTTGGGCCTCCCGACACTGGAACGAGATATGAGCGTTCGCGAGGAGTTCGACGAGTGGGCGGCCGAAGGCAAAGACAGAGGGATGGAGGACCGGCACTGGCACACCGCCAAACACGTCCTCGCGCGGATGCCGGTCGAACCTGGGGATACGGTGCTCGACCTCGGGACGGGCTCGGGCTACGCGCTCCGCGCGCTCCGGGACACGAACGACGCCGGCCCCTGCTACGGGCTCGACGGGTCGCCGGAGATGCTCCGGAACGCCCGCGAGTACACCGACGACGACGGTATCGGGTTCCTGCGTGGCGACTTCGACGCGCTGCCGTTTGCGACCGACAGCATCGACCACGTGTTCTCGATGGAGGCGTTCTACTACGCCAGCGACCCGCTACACACCCTCGAAGAGATCGCGCGGGTGCTGCGACCGGGCGGGACCGCCAACATCGCGGTGAACTACTACGAGGAGAACGTCCACTCCCACGAGTGGCAGGAGTTCATCGACATCGAGATGACCCGCTGGAGCGGCCCGGAGTACCGAGAGGCGTTCCGAAAGGCGGGTCTGGCCGTGGCCTCACAGGACACCATCCCCGACCGCGAGGTCGAGATCCCGCCGGCGGATGCGTTTCCCACGGACGAGTTCGAGACCCGCGAGGCGATGGTCGAGCGCTACCGCGAACTGGGGACGCTGCTGACCGTCGGCGTCGCCACCGAATAACGGTCGGGAAGCGGCCCGTCAGAACACGGATGGAGGCGGAACGACCGACAGAGTATTTTGTGACTGCAGGCAAAACCAAGGTGTATGGCCGAAGACGCCTCGCTGGACGATTTCCTCGATGCTAGCGGTGAAAGCGAGGAGGAGGAGAGCGGTACGTCCGGGGGAGACGGGACTGCAGAGACGGAACGCGAAGCCCCTGACACCGAGGCCTCGACTGACGCGGTCGAACCCGCCGTGACGACGTACGCGTGGTCGCCCGAGGGAGCGGCCTGCGCCGAGTGTGGCGAAGTCGTCGAGCGGCGGTGGACGCAGGACGGCGTCCTCGTCTGTGGGGCCTGTAAGTCCTGGTGAACCGCGCTACCGGCCGTAAATCGGATGTGTGTGGACCTCACGCATCCACAGAGTTACATACGCTCACGCCGTAGTGATGGCCAGAACCGAACGGCCCGGAGCATGTGGCAACCCACACAAGATACTTACTGGTCGATGGGGCAGAATATTCCACCAGTCCCCGTGCCAAGCCGTCGTCCCACGAGACCGCGACTATGACAGACACTGACACCTCACGCAGTCAACAGTCGGACAGTCCCCTCCGTGACGCGACACGCGTCGCCAATCAGGTGATCGAGAACGTCGAGCAGGTCATCGTCGGACAACACGACGCTATCGAGCACATCGTGACGGCAGTGCTCGGCCGCGGACACGTCCTGCTTGAGGACGTTCCCGGCGTCGGCAAGACGATGCTGGCCCGCTCCGTCGCCGCTTCCTTCGACGGCGAGTTCAAGCGCATCCAGTTCACGCCCGACCTCCTGCCGACCGATGTGACCGGCGTCAACGTCTACAACCAGAAGACCCAGGAGTTCGAGTTCCGGCCCGGCCCCATCTTCGCCAACGTCGTCCTCGGCGACGAGATCAACCGTGCACCGCCGAAGACGCAGTCGGCGCTGTTAGAGGCGATGGAGGAACAGCAGGTGTCCGTCGACGGGACCACACATCCCGTGCCACAGCCGTTTACCGTCATCGCCACGCAGAACACGGTCGAGCAGAACCGGGCCTACGACCTTCCGATGGCCGAACTCGACCGGTTCATGACGAAGCTCCACCTCGGGTACCCGGACGAGGCGGCGGAGACGGAGATGCTGGGTGACGTGGTGGGGCAACATCCCATCGAGGAACTCACGTCGGTCGCCACCCTCGAAGCGCTGTCCGCCGCTCGGGAGACGGTGGCAGAGGTGACCGTCGAAGAGCCGATACGCTCGTACGCGACCCGACTGGCGCGGTACACCCGGGAGAACGCACAACTGGGCGTCAGCCCGCGGGGGAGCATCTCGCTGCTGCGGGCGGCACAGGCCCGGGCCGTCCTCGACGGGCGCAGTTACGTCATCCCCGACGATATCCAGACGGAAGCGCCGGTCGTCCTCCCACACCGCATCCGCACCGAGAGCAGCGAGCAGGACGCCCGGGCACTCGTCGCAGAGGCACTCGATACCGTCTACGTCGAATGAGACCGACACGCCGCGGTTTCGCCGTCCTCGCCGTCGCCGTCGCCGCCCTGCTGGTCAGTGCCAGATTCGGCCAGCCCGGGCTCACCGCCGTCGCCGGCCCGCTGTTCGTCGGCGTGTTCGCCGCCGCGGTCCAGGTTCGCTGGAGTGACGCGCCGACCGTCGAACGGGGCCGGCTCCACCGCGGCTTTCCCGGCGAGACGAAGCCCGTGGAGTTCCGCGTCGACGGCAGCGGCATCGCAACGGTCACCGACCGGCTCTCTGAGGGATTAGAGGGGGAGACGACCGTCACTAAATCCCTGCCCGCGACGGTGACCTACCGAGTCACCTACACGGCCCGGGGCGAGCAACAGGTCGGCCCCGTCGAAGCGACGGTGACGGACGCGCTGGGGCTCGTTGCGGAGCGGTACACTATCGAGAGCAGGACAGCCGTACTGGTGTATCCCCCCGTTTACCGGCTGGGCGGGACGGACGCGTTCGCGCGAACGTTCACGCCGGAGAGCGAGGACCGGCAGTCGTTCGACCGACTGCGGGAGTACGTCAGCGGGGACTCGCTGCGGGACGTCCACTGGAAGTCCAGCGCCAAGCGCGAGGACCTGCTGGTCAAGGAGTTCACCGACAGCCGAAGCGACCGGACCCTGCTCGTTGCTGCGGAAGCCCAGCGGGGCCACGCCGACGAGATGGCCGCCGCAGCGGCGACTATCACGATGGCTGCGCTGGAGAGCGGCCTCGCGGTCGAACTCGCCGTCCCGAACGGCGCGGTCGACCAGGGGTACGGCGACACCCACCGGACGCGACTGCTCGAACTGTTGGCCCGGGCTGACGCGGGCCGGACCGACCGGGCGGACGACGCCGACGTGGTGGTCACGGCCAACGGCGACGGCGTCACGGTGTCGGTCGACGGCCGCCGCCAGTCCTTCGCCGACGTGACCGCCAGTCGGGACAACCCCATCGCGGGCGAGGTGAGCGGATGAGCGCCGCCGCGGTCCGCGACCGGCTCCCCTGGAGCGGGTCCCGGATACTGGCGCTGCTTGCGGCGGCGCTGGCTATCGGCGCGCCGCTACGGACGATGTTCTACCTCAGCGACGTGGTCGGCGACCCGACCCTGTTTCTGGCGCTCACCGCGCTCTCGCTCGTCGGTGCGACGCTGCTGGCCCGCGTGCTCAGACCGCCCCTCGCGGTCGCTGTCGGCGCGGTGCTGTTCGCCGGCGGGCTCGGCGCGTACATCTTGAACCTCTCGACGGACCCGGCGGTGACGGAGCTGCTGGCCGACACCGCCGCCCTGCTGACCGGGCGGTCGCTGCTGCAGATCGCCAAGGTCAGGCTGTGGGTGCTGTCGTTCGCGCCGGCACCGGTGTTTCTGACGTGGTACTTCGCCCTGCGGCGCTGGTACGTGACGGCGACAGCGGCGGCCGGCACAGCGCTCGCGTTTTTCGCCCTGACGACCGATGCCGGCGTGGTGACCACGCTGCTGGGCGTGGTCGGCATCGCGGCGACGATCGGCTTCGGGACGCTCGATACGCTGTCGGTGGACGAGCCGGCTGACTTGACGAAGCGGCCCGACGCGATGTCCGGCGGTGACGAGACGGGACACGCAGGCGACGACAGTGAGGGCATCGACACCGGTCGGCGCGCCGTTCTCGAACAGCTGGCGGCGATAATCGTCGTCCCAGCGGCGCTCTCGCAGGTGCCGATCACCCGGGATAGTTTGCTGTCGTACGACGACGGGTCGGACGGCCAGACTGTCGAGGGGAGCCTCTTCGACGCCGGGGAGTCCCTCTCGGTGCTCGGGAGCATCTCGCTGACGCCGGAGATACGGTATACGGTCGAAAGCGAGGAGCCGCGCTACTGGCGAGTCGCCTCCTATGACCGCTACACCGGCGACGGGTGGGTTCGGACGGGCAACCCCCGTCCGTACGACGGTCAGCGCCTCGACTCCCCGGAGGGAGAGACCCGAACGCTTCGCCAGGAGTTCCAGGCGGAATCGACCATCGGCACGGTCCCGGCCGCCTGGAGACCAGTCCGCTACTCGGGGGAGCCGTCAGTGTCGGTCTCCAGCGAGGGCGGGTTCCAGCCGGACGGCACGCTGTCGGCGGGCGACAGCTACGAGGTCAGGAGTGAACTGCTCGTAGCAACCCCGGACGGGCTGCGCGGGGCCGGCACCGACTACGACGGCGTGACCGCGGAGCTGTACACCCAGCTTCCAGACAGCACGCCGGACCGGGTCACTGAACGGACATCTATCCTCACTGCGAACGCGGAAAACCCCTACGAGACGGCGCTAGTCGTCGAGCGGTGGTTGCAGGAGAGCAAGGGCTACTCGCTCGAGGTTGACCGACCCGGCTTCAACGTCGCCGACGCCTTCCTCTTCGAAATGGACGAAGGGTACTGCGTCTACTTCGCGACGACGATGGTAACGATGCTCCGGACCCAGGGCATCCCGGCGCGCATGACTGTCGGCTACACGTCCGGCCAGCGTATCGAGGAGAATCGGTGGGTCGTCCGCGGGCTCAACTCCCACGCCTGGGTCGAGGTGTACTTCCCCGGCCAGGGGTGGGTGCAGTTCGACCCGACGCCGTCCGGGCCACGCGAAGAAATCCGACAGCAGCGTATCGAGGAGGCGAGTTCGGACGAATCGTCGCCCACTGTCGGCGACGGTGTCCCAGTAGAACGGTACACTCCCTCCGACACGTCGACGCCCGCCCCGCTGACCGAGACCAACGGTACCGAGGCCGAGCCGACTGAGACGCCAACGGCCACAGAAACCAGCACACAAACCGGCACTGCAGCGGAGCCGGGCTCGGGCGAATCGGGACTGAGCCTGCCGGCGCTCCCATCACGCGAGGAGATGACGCTCGGTGTCGTCGCCCTGCTCGGCATCGCAGCGGGCGCACGCCGGTCCGGACTCAGCGAGCGGGCCTACCGGGCGGTGTGGCTGCGATACCAGCGCCGCGTTGACCCCGAGACCGACGTCGAGCGGGCGTTCCAGCGGGCCATGTACGTCCTCGCGAAGGAGCACCGGGCCCGTAATGGCGGTGAGACGGTGCGGGCGTATCTCGACGCGATAGGGGCCGACGACCGTGTCCGTCGGCTGGCGACGCTCCGGGAACGGCTCCGGTACGGCGGCGAGGTCGACGAAGCGATTGCCGACGAGGCCGTCGAAATCGCCGATGGAATCGTCTCCGACCGGTAGTCCCCGACAGTGTTTAATAGGTCGTGTTCGTAGGCGCGATTGTAATGTCGGAAGTCTGCTCGACGTGCGGGCTGCCTGAGGAGCTCTGCGTCTGTGAGGACGTCGCTAAGGAGTCCCAGGAGATTAACATCCGCATCGACGAGCGCCGTTACGGGAAGGAGGTAACGATTATCGAGGGATTCGACCCGAAAGACGTCGACATGGACTCGCTGTCCTCGGACCTCAAATCGAAGTTCGCCTGCGGTGGCACTGTTGAGGACGGGCAGATAGAGCTCCAGGGCAATCACACGGGCCGCGTCGAGGATTTCCTCCGCGACAAAGGTTTCAACGTCGCCTGAACTCCTGACTGCCAACGGTTCTCGTGAGAGCGGCGTGGCAAGCCGTTGCTGTGACCTGCTCGCTGGTTTTCACTGTGGCCTGCTTGCCAGTATCCACCGCGGCCGACCACGAGTGGTCACGTCCAGAACCGTTTTTGTGCCCTCGTAAGGATTTTCGAAAGCGACCGGCCGAGATCGTTGTTGTTACGTGATACCAACGCCCATGATCGGCGGTCAACTATTTCAACCATGGGGCGGTAACTGTTCGCAATGTTCGTTGTACCCCGGCGGGTGGTGGCCGTCGGACTCGTGGTTCTTCTCCTCGGTGGGGGAATCACGCCGCTTCCAGTGGCGGCGACCCCGGATCACGGCACGGTGGCCGGGGCAAGCGCCGAAACGGTGGCCGGCGTAGACGGCGAGAACGGCACGTGTCAGGCGGACATGGCATCGGAGCAAGATAGCAGTGGGACAGTCGAGACAACAGCCACTGTCGAGTCGAACGGCCCGGTGGTCCGGGTAGGAAGCGCCGATACGCACCACCGCCAGCCGCGAGGACAGGGTGGGGACACAGTCGGGGCAGCCGCCGCGACAGCGGCCAACATGGAGACAGGGGCAGCCACGTCGGGTGCGACACAGACCGACGACGGTGACGTAATTCGGCAGACACAGACCTACGCGCGTGTGCCGGAGGAGCCGGGCGAGGTCGCAGTGACGCTGACCTACGAGGTCCCGGACCGGGTCGTCGACCTCGAAACACACGTCCCGGCGGCGGCGACGGTAACCGAAACGGAGGGGTTCGAGCGCGTCAACGAGTCCGTCTACGAGTGGGACGAGGCGACGGACCCGGCGACGATCAGCTACCGCATCAATCCGAACCAGACAATCGAAAAAAGCGGGCCGGAGGGGGCAGAGGGCCGGTATCTCAGCGTCGATACCGGCGACTGGGCGCTGCTCACGCGGTCACTGACGCCAACGCGCTGGCGCTACACTGGCCAGGAGCCCGTCAGGTACAACCGCACGGTCCGGACGGCAGGACCGGGGGCAGCGGGCGAAGAAGTCGTGTACCTCGGCGAGGTAGCGACCTTCGAGGAGACGGCGCACAACCAGACGTTCACGCTGGCTGTTCCGGAGCGGGCGACGATGACGGCCTCGCCGATTTCCGTTCTCGACTCGATGGCGAACGCGTCGAACGCGCTCCGGGTCGGCGACCGTGACGAGCAGGTGTTCGTCGTCGCCGCGCCGTCCGGGGCCGTCGAGTGGGGCGTCGAAGGGTATCAAATCGGTGACGCTGACATGTGGGTCCAGTCCGGGCAGTCGCTCGATACCGCCAACAACGTCTGGCTCCACGAGTACGTTCACAGCCGGCAGGCCTACGAGACGACGCGGGAGACGCGATGGACGGTCGAGGGCTGGGCGACGTACTACGCCGCCGTCCTGACGCTGGAACAGGACCGGATCGGGTTCGACGAGTTCCGGGCACAGCTCGCAGCGGGCGGACGGCCCGTCTACAGCGACGTGGCACTGACGGACCGGTCGAGTTGGACGAACGACGCGAACTACAGGAAGGGCGCGCTGGTCGCCGGGCGGACCGACGTCCACATCCGCTCGGCCACTGACCGCAATCAGACACTCCAGACTGTGTTCCAGTCGCTGAACGGCTATCGCGATCCGGTCACGCAGTCGCAGTTCCTCACCGAAGTCGAGGCCGCTGGCGGGGCGAGCGTCCGGAACACGACCGCGACGGAGACGGAGACGACGGTGGCAGTGACGATGTGGAACGAGACGACACACCGGCGGTTGTTCGGGTCGATTCCGGCCCGTATCGGCTACGGTCTCCCACCGGTCGACCGTACGGACGCCTACCGCGCAGATAGTGTCTACCGGTCGAACGCATCGGTCGGCGGGAGCGAGCCGGTCCGGCTGGCGACCAACGAGACGCTCGCGGTCGACGCGGTTGTCGAGAACGCCGGCGGCGAGACGGGGGCGTACAACGTGACGCTCGCGGTCAACGAAACCGTCGTCGCCGCGAAACAGGGCCAGATCGAACCGGGGGCACGGACCGAGGTCGAAGTGACACACACGTTTGCCGACCCCGGCCGATACGTGGTTAGCGTCGACGGCGACACCGTCACGGTCGTCGTGTCGGAGCCGGCAGCGGCCGGCGTGACCGACGTCACCGCCAGTCGGCGCGAACTCAGACAGGGCGGCAGGGTCGACGTAGCCGCCACTGTCGCTAACGAAAACGACATTCCCGGAACGGCGGCGATAGCGTTCCGCCGTGACGATGTCGTGTTCGCCGAGCAGCGACTGTATCTCCCGCCGCAAGCGACGACAACGGTCACCCGGACGATCACCCTCGATGAACCCGGGACGGTGTCGCTGTCGGCGGACGACGGACGGACCACGACGGCGGTCGACGTGATCGTCTTGACCGAGACAGCGGAACCGACACCGGCGCCGACTTCGACGGAGACGACCACAGACACAGGGACCACGACTGCGGAGGGGGACGGTTTTACCGCGTTCATGGCCGGCCTCGCGGTGGTGCTTGCAGCCCTGATCGCCCGACGGCGTGATCGCTAACGAGCCGAAGGGAACAGTTATTGGGGTCGGCCAGCCGTTGTCAACCGTGAACGTCGGAATCGCGTACGCCGTCCTGTCGGCGCTGGTGTTCGGGGTGTACCTGTTCGTTATGAAGCGGTGGTTCACCGAGTACCCGTCGCCGGTGTTCCTGCTGCTTACATACAGCCTGGTTCCCGTCGTGTACCTCCCGATCGTCTTCATCAGCAGCGAGCCCTTCCTCCCGGCGGGAAACCGCGTCAACGTCCTCGCGTCGGTGCTCGCCGTGACGGCGGTGACGGCAGTGGGACTGCTCACTCTCTTTCGGGCGATCCGCGTCGGCGAAGTCTCCTACGTCTCGCCGATCAGCAAAATCGTCCCCGTGTTCGTGTTACCGCTGGAAGTCGGACTGCTGGGCCAGCACCTCTCGGCGCTGCAGGTCGGCGGCGTCGTCGTCGCGACCGCCGCCGTTTACGTCGCGAACTGGCAGGGGACAGCGTTACTGGCCCCGCTCGAACGGGCCCGGCAATCCCGGCCCGCGCAGCTGGCCCTGCTGTCGGCTGCGACGTTCGCGTTCGTGGACGTGGGCAAGCGGGTGCTGATGCAGGAGTTGGCCATCGAACCGACGACCTACATCCCGGTGATGGCCGTCGGTATCGCCGCGTTGATGGCGCCGCTCGCGTTCCGGTACCAGGTCCCGCCGGGATGGCGGGGGGACCTCCCGAAGTTCGTCGTCGCGGCGATGTTCGTCGCCTACGCGAACCACATCGTGTTGCTGTCCTTCCAGCAACTCCCGGCGAGTATCGTCTCGCCCATCGTCAACGGGCAGGCCATCGTCGCCGTCATCCTGGGCGCGATCATTCTCGATGAGTCGCACTTCCGGGCACGCCTGGCCGCCGCAGGGCTGGCTATCGTCGGTATCGCGATGATATCGGTCGGGTAGAAAGGTTAGGCCGACTTTCGCTCCGAGGAGCAGCCAACCTGTACCGCATAGCTCGATTGAAGCCACGCAGTCGGATTTTCGGTATCATAGACGACGACGTCGCCGCCGCCAGTGGTGAAGCTGCCGTACTGCTCGTCGGAGTCGGTAGTATCGCGCGACGCTGGTTCCATTGTGGTACAAGGGCACATCCGACATAGTGCTACATAAATGTTTCTCAAATGTGGTATGGAGTATTATTAGCATACTAGGACTCGGGCGCATAATATAGTCCAACTGAGAGACCAGCACCGATATGTGGCCGCCGGTGGAGCTATCGGGTATGACACGAGCGGACGCCCCAGTGACGCCGCCAGTCGTGCTGACCGTCGCCGGCAGCGACTCCGGCGGCGGGGCCGGCATCCAGGCCGACCTCAAGACCATCGAGGCCTGTGGCGGCTTCGGGACCAGCGCGATCACGAGCGTGACGGCACAGAACACCACGGGCGTACAGGGCCAGCATCTGCTCCCGACTGAAGAGATCGAGGCCCAGATCGAGGCGGTCGTCGAAGATTTCGACGTCGCCGCGGTCAAGACGGGAATGCTCGCGACGAGCGACGTCATCGATCTGGTCGTCGACCACGCCGCCGACCTGCAGAACCTCGTCGTCGACCCAGTGATGGTGGCAGCGTCGGGCGACCGGCTGCTGGCCGCCGAGGCGGAGGACGCCTACGAGGCCCTCATCGCCGAAGCGGCGGTCGTCACGCCGAACGCCGACGAGGCCGCCGTCCTGACCGGCCGCGATGTCGACGACCCCGAGACCGCGGAACGGGCGGGCCGTGACCTCGTCGAGATGGGGGCCGACAGCGCGCTCGTGAAGGGCGGCCACGTCCCGGGCGACGCCGTCGTCGACACCCTTGTGACCGCGGACGAGGTGACGACGTTCCGCCACGACCGCATCGACACCGAGGCCACCCACGGCTCGGGCTGTACGCTCTCCTCAGCCATCGCGACGCAGCTGGCCCACGGCGACGATCTGCCGACGGCGGTCGGAAGCGGCATCGACCTGCTCGCGAGCGCCGTCCGGTACAACGTCGACGTCGGCGAGGGGCCGGGCGCGGTCCACCACCTCGTCCAGACGCGCAACGATGCCGCGCGATATCCGACGAGCGAGGCCGTCGAGCGGGTTGTGTCGGCACTCGTCGATGCAGACGTGTCGGCGTTAGTCCCCGACCGAGGGATGACCGTCGCCGGCGCGACACCGTACGCAGAGACGCCAGACGCGGTCGCCGCCGTCGAGGGCCGCATCACCCGCACGATGAACGGTATCCGGCCGAACCGCGGCGTCCGCTTCGGCGCGTCGACGACGGTGGCTCGCGCCCTGCTGGCCGCCCGCGAGCACGACCCAGCGGTCCGGTTCGCCGTCGACTGCCGGCTGACCGACGCCGTCGAGGACGCGCTGGCGTCGCTCGATGGCCCTGTCGCGACGTACGACCCCGCCGAGCGACCGGATTCGGTTCCCGACGACGCCACGGCGCGGTGGGGCATCGACCGGGCGTTCGAGACAAGTGACGGAACGCCGGTCGCCGTCATCGGCCGCGAGGGCGTTGGTACCGGCGAGCGCGTGACGCTGCTCGCGGCGGACGCCGACGGCCTCGTCTCCCGGGTGGAGACCATCCACGGGACCGTCGGGGACGGCGCGTAGCGGGCCGGTCGGTCGTGCGCTGTTTCGACACAGACGGTGGCCGCGTTTAACCGCGAGCAACGCATACCCGGACGTATGAGTGAGACACAGTCGAGCGAGCGGATCACGGTCTTTTCGGACTACGTCTGCCCGTTCTGTTATCTCGGACGCGAATCGCTCAGGCAGTACCAGTCGACGCGCGAGGCAGAACTGGAGATCGACTGGCACCCCTTCGACCTCCGGAGCGGGAAGCGCAACCCCGACGGCTCCATCGACCACTCCGTCGACGACGGCAAGGACGAGGACTACTACGAGCAGGCCAAGCAGGGCGTCCGCCGGCTCCAGGAGAAGTACGGCGTCGAGATGGATCTGGACATCGCCACGGACATCGATTCGCTGCCCGCCCAGATCGCCTCCTACTACGTCAAGGAGCACTACGACTACGAGACGTGGCTGACCTTCGACGTGGCCGTTTTCGAGGCGCTGTGGCAGGACGGGCAGGATATCGGCGACGAGGACCTGCTGGTCGACCTGGCCGAGGACGCGGGCGTCGACGGCGACGAGATCCGGTCGGCGCTCGCGGATGACGGCCTCCGGTCTGCGGTCCGCGAGAAGTTCACGGCGGCCAAGCGCCAGGGCATCACCGGCGTCCCGACGTTCGCGTACGACGGCCACGCCGCCCGCGGCGCGGTCCCGCCCGAGCAGCTAGAACGGCTAGTCGAAGGCACCTGAGCGGCGCAGCCGGTCGCTGTACTCGAATAGCAGGAAGCGAACTTACGCGACGCGATTCCGCAGTGACTTGCCGCGGTCGATCCGTTCGATGTTCTCCTGAACGAGGGCCGCGATATCCTCGTGATACCGGTTCGTGAACGCGGCGACGTGTGGCGTTACGATGACCGACTCGTGGTCCCAGAGCGGATGGTTCGCTGGCAGCGGTTCCTCCCAGTGGGCGTCGAGGGCCGCCCCGGCAATCGTCCCGTCGTCGAGCGCGTTCAGCAGCGCGTCCTCGACGACGACAGGCCCCCGGGCGACGTTGACGAGGTAGCTGTCTGTCCGCATCTGTGCGAGGAGAGCGGCGTCGACCATGCCCTCGGTCGCCTCGGTGAGCGGACAACACAGTACGACGAAGCGCGCGTCGGCGACGGCGGTGTCCAGTTCGTCGGGCGTGTACACGCGCTGGACGTTCTCGGCGGGGTCGCCGGAGCGGCGAACGCCGATAACGTCCATCCCCAGCGCGTCGACCCGGTCAGCGACGCCCTGGCCGATGGTGCCCAGACCGACCACACACACCCGCTCGCCGGTCAGCGTGAACGGCGCTTCGTACGGCTCCTGGGTCCAGTCGTCGTCGCCCTGTCGGTCCCGGTAGACGTGGAGACGGCGGGCGAACGCCGTCAGGTAACCGACGACAGTCTCCGGGACGGTGTCGCCGTGGATGCCGGTGCTGTTCGTCAGTGCTGTCCCAGTCGCCTCGTAGGCGTCCACGTCGAACTCGTCGTAGCCCGCGCGGACGCCGTGGACCCAGGCGGCGTCCAGAAACGCCTCCCGCGGAGAGAACGTGACGACGCAGTCACTGGTATCGAAGGTTGCGTCGTCGCCGACAACTTCGACAGGGACGCCGAGCCCCTGCAGCGCGGCAACCATCGACTCCAGCGGACAGGCCTTGGCAACCGACTCGTGGACAGCGATTCTGGCGATATCCATATCCGTCCCTGCGCCGGGGGCAGTATAGTCCTTTTCCGGAACGCGGCGAGGCGTCGACCCGATCAGTCCCAGCGGCTTTCGAGTGCGTCGACACGCATCTCGATGTAGCGGCGGGACCACCGCTTCGAGAACCGACGCAGGGGTCCAAAGAGCCCGTCCGTGTCCGCGGCGTCGGCAGAACCGTTTTCATCGTAACTCGACCGGCCGCCCGACTCCATCGGTCCCTCTGGAAAACTCATAACGATACACGTTACCACGGGCTGTGAAATAAATATTAGGGATATTAGGGAACCGGACATATCGTGCGTTTTTGTTCTCTTTGTTAAATATATACCATAATCTTTGATATGAATCCAGACAACAAGGGATTTAAGCGATAATTAACAATTCTGGCTTCACGCGTCAATGACCACGTCGTCACCGTCAAGTCGACTCCAGAAGGGGTTTCTCAAGTACCAGCACGTCTTCGTGTTTCTGGCACCGCTGCTGTTCGTCGTCGGTGTGTACACCGCCGCACCGACGCCTGCGGACGCTGGCACCGGCTACTGGTTCGAGTACTGGTGGCTCTGCATCGCCTTCGTCACCGGTGCGACCATCGTCAATACGGTCGGTATCAGCGGCTCGGCGCTTTTCGTCCCGTTTCTCATCTTCATCTTCCCGCTACTCGCCGGGGAGACGCTGACACCGGAGACACTGGTGAAAGTCGGACTCATCAGCGAATCGTTCGGCCTCTCCAGTTCGGCACTCGCGTTCATCCAGTACGGACTCGTCGACCGACGGCTCGCGCTGAGCCTCGTCCTCGGGAGCGTGCCCTTTGTCATCGCCGGCGCGCTGCTGTCGTTTGTCATCCCGGAGCCGCTGTTTCACGCGTTGCTCGGCATCGCTCTGCTGGCGGCGTCGTACCTGCTTTTCAAGGCCGACCTCGGCCACGAGGAGCCGGGCGCGGCAGGCGACAGTGACCCCGACGTGTCAGCTGACGGTGGCGACACGACGCTTCCCGACGACGCCAACAAACTCGGGCCGGCCGGGGTCGAAACGGCCGACAACGGAACGGTGACGCGCGTCGACCGCGACGGCAACGACTACGGCTACACGCGCGGCGGCTATCTCGAACGCTTCGCGAACTACAGCATCGGCGGCGTCTTCCAGGGGCTGGCCGGCTTCGGCGTCGGCGAACTGGGCATCATCTCGATGCTTCGGACAGAGGTCCCTGTCCGGGTCGCCATCGGCACGAACCACATCGTCGTCGCGACGACGGCCGTGCTGGCGTCGCTGGTTCACGTCTTCGGCGGCGGCCTCGTCCCGGGCGCGCACTCGATTGACCTGGCGTCGACGCCGTGGAACATGGTCGTCTGGACCGTGCCCGCGACCGTCACCGGCGGCCAGATCGCACCGTACGTCTCGACCGCACTGGATACCGGGACCATCAAGAAGTTCGTCGGCGGGCTGTTCGCAGTCATCGCCGTAGCGCTGTTCTTGATGGCGACGGGTGGTGTCTAAGACGATGTACGACACGATTCTCCTCCCGACCGACGGCAGCAACGGTATCGGTGCGGCCGCGAGGCATGCCGGAACGATTGCAGGTCGGTTCGACGCGACGGTCCACGTCCTCTCGGTCGTCGACACCCGCAACCGGTTCGAGAGCCCGTCGAGCGGACTCTCGACCGACGCATGGATCGAGGCGGAGCGGGAGCGCGCCGGGTCGGCCATCGAAGCGACCGTCGCCGAGTTCCCCGAGGACGTTTCGGTCGAGACCACGCGGCGAGAGGGCGTCCCGAAGACGGAGATCGTCGACGCCGTCACGGAGCTTCCAGCGGACCTCGTCGTGATGGGGACACACGGCCGGACCGGGCTGGACCACTACCTCATCGGGAGCGTCGCGGAGACGGTCGTCCGCGAATCGCCGGTGCCGGTGCTGACCGTGCAACTGGCAGACGAATGAGACACAGCGGATAGCGGCCTGTACTGGCATATCAGACATCGACCGGACTCGCGCGAGACGCGCCGATAGCCCGGTGGTAGGCGGACAGTACGAGCGCGTGGAACGCGACGAGGACGCCCACGCCGACAACGATGATCGCGACCTGGAGCGGCGTCGAGAGCAGCCCCAGTGAGACGATGAGCGTCGTCGCACAGGCCGGGGCGTGGACCGTGTCGGTGGCGATCATCCCCCAGCTCGTGGCGATAATCGAGAGCGTTGCGCTCGCGACGAGGCGGAGCCCGGCCATCGAGAACGCGGCCGGATCCGCGACCAGTGAGACGCCGCTCGCGAGCAGGCTGTACGCGACCAGCCCCGCGACGCCGCCGATGAGATGACTCACGACGACACTCGCCAGGTCTGTCCGGTCGCCGCCACGCTGGAAGGCGAGGATGAACGCCGAGGGGCCGAGACTCGGGAAGATGAACGGCTGGCCGCTCGCCCACGCGAGCGTCCCGAGAACGACGAACAGCACGCCGGCGTACAGACTCGTCCCGATCCGATGCCGTCGCATTGCTCCCGGTAGGAAACTGGATGGATAAGACAGTCACGGTCCGACAGAACGACGCCGGGTCCCGAGTTGGGACGACAGTAGCCGGCGGCTCCGGTCAGAGAGCCGTAGTTGGCTTGCCGTCCTCGCTCGGGGCCGACGGCGGTATCCCGTCAGTCTCGCGGAGTTGCTCGAACGCGACCGCGATAACCGCGGTGCTGTACAGCGACACCAGCGGTTGGATGACGACGGTCGGCAACTGCGCGGCCGGCTGTGGGAGCGCCAGTGCACCGATGAGGCCGACGACGCCGCCGACGAACGTTGCGACAGCGATAACGATGAACAGCAGTACGAACAGCGCCACCCGGTCGCCCTCGGTGAGCCGGTAGCTCTCCTTGAGTGCGGCGACGAAGTTCCGGTCCTCGACGATGATGTACGGCATCATGAAAATGAACACGACGTACGCGAAGATGCCGGGAATGAGTAGCAAGAGCGACCCGATGAACACGAGCAGGCCGTAAACGATCCCGCCAACGAGGACGTTCACCATCGCCAGCGGCACGTTCCGCGTGAACGCGCCGTCGGGGAAACTGTCGCGCGCTCCGGCGACGAACGTCCGGAAGCTGACGATAGTGAGATACAGCGAGACCACGGAGCCGACGGCGACACCAGCACCCGCAACGGACAGCGGAATGTCGAGGGTAAGCGGCAGGGCTGCGGTGGCCTCACCGAAACCCAGCCTGGTGAAGCTTATCGCCACAATCGTGTTGATTAGCGCTTGAAAGCCAATCAGCAGGGCGAAAAACGCCCCGAGTAGTATCGCGCCGGTACGACTGAACAGGCGGTACCCCGCCTCTTGGAGGGTGGAACCGATTCGGAGGGCCATCAACAGACCGCTTCGACAAGCGGGGGCAAAAGTATTGTCTCAGTATGACGATTCAGCTCACGCACCCGATTCCGGCCGGTTCTCGACGAACTCAATCAGGTCCTCGGCCGGGACGAAGCCGTCGGCGCGGCGGTCGATAAGGTCCCCGTCGGCAAACAGCAGGAACGTCGGGACGCTCCGAACGTCGAACGCGTCGACGGCGTCGAGATCAGCCTTCGGATTGAACACGATCACTGTTGCGTCGGTGGCTTTCGCGGCAATATCGAGTATCGGCTCCATCGACTTGCAGATCGTACAGCCGGTCGTCCGGACCATCACCAGCACGCGGTCGGCCGTCGCCAGCACGTCGTCGAGTTCGTCTCGTGTTTCGACCGTCCGAACGCGGTTTTCGGTCGCAGTGTCCGTATCTTCGGTCATGGTGTCCATACAATCGGTACGTGCCACAGCGCGAAGAACCCCGCGACGGGCCCCGTCTGTTCAGCCCTGGCTGCTACATGGGGCTGTCACTCCTCGATTTCCCGCACGACTGATGCGGGGTTCCCCTGAACGACGACGCCGGCAGGGACGTCGTCCGTGACAACCGCGCCGGACCCGACGACGGCGTCGTCGCCGATGGTGACGCCCGGATTGATGACCGCCTGGCCGCCGATCCAGACGTTGTGGCCGATAGACACTGGCTTTCCGTACTCGACGCCGCTACGTCGTTCGTCCGGGTCCAGCGGATGCGTCGCGGTGTAGATGTGGACGCCCGGCCCGAGCAGGCAGTCGTCGCCGATGTCGACCCGGCACACGTCCAGCACGACGCAGTCGAAGTTCGCGTAAAAGCCCTCGCCGACGTGGATGTTGTCGCCGTAGTCACACCGGAAGGGCGGTTCGACGTGACAGTCCGCCCCGACCGATCCGAACAGGTCCTCGATGAGTGCCTGTCTGGTGTCGGTGTCCGATGGATCGGTCCGGTTGTACTCCCGGGTGAGTTCGTTCGCGCGCTCGCGGGCCGCGACGATTTCCGGGTCGCTCGCGTCGTAGCGCTCGCCCGCGAGCATCTTCTCCTTCTCAGACGCCATGCCGACCTGCCTCCGAAGTGTAGCCAGCGCGGTACCGCTGTGTGATCATGTCCGGCAGTTGACTGGGCCGGCTAAGAGACGTTTCGGTTGGCTGTCGGAAGCCAGTCCCGAAGCCCGTCCGGGCCCGGAACGGATTTATAGTCGACCGTCGCCTACCATGGTTCGTGAACCGCACGGCAGCGCTCGACGCAGTCGTCTTCGGGGTCGACATCCAGAGCGGCGACGTGCGCGGTGACGCGCCGTCGTACGCGCTGGTGGTCTTCGACGGGGAATCAGTCGAGCGAGACGTGGTCTCGCGGCGGAAGCTCCGCCGGCGTATCGAGGACGAGGAGCCGGCCATCGTCGCGACGGACAACATGTACGAACTCGCCGAGGACAAGGACGCCCTGATTCACGTCCTGGGCTCGCTCCCCGACGAGACGAAACTGGTGCAGGTGACCGGCGACGAGCGGCCCGAACCGCTCTCGCGGGTCGCCAAGCGCCACGGCGTCCCCTACGGCAAGGACCCGATGGAGGAGGCCGAAGCCGCGGCCCGGCTGGCCGCCGCCAACGTCGGCCAGGAGGTGTCCGCATTCACCGACACGACGGAGGTGAAGGTCTCGCGGGGCCGCTCGACAGGCAAGGGCGGCTGGTCGGAGGACCGCTACACGCGGCGCATCCACGGTGCGGTCCGGAAGCGAGCGCGCGAGATCGAGTCCGAACTCGACGCCGCCGGCCTGGAGTACGAGCGGGACGTGACCGAGAAGTACGGCGGCTTCTCCAACGCCGTCTTCCAGGTGTCGGCCCGGCCCCAGGACATCCCCGTATCCAGGGCGCGGTCGGGCGACACGCGCGTCGAAATCGACCGCCAGCGGCGGGACGGTATCGAGTTCAAGCCGCTGGCGAAACGGCGCGACCACGTCGTCGTCGGCGTCGATCCCGGGACGACGACGGCCGCCGCCGTCGTCTCCCTCGACGGTACCGTACTGGACGTGTACTCCTCGCGAACCGACGACACCGCCGCGACGACGGAGTGGATCATCGAGCGCGGTCGGCCCGTCGTCGTCGCCGCCGACGTGACGCCGATGCCGGAAACCGTCGAGAAGCTCCGCCGCTCCTTTAGTGCCGCTGGCTGGGAACCCGATACGGACCTTCCGGTCGACGAGAAGAAGCACCGGACCCGGGAGGAGGCCTACGACAACGACCACGAACGCGACGCGATGGCCGCCGCGCTCTACGCTTTCGACAACCACGCTGACCAGTTCGAGCGCGTCGCGAGCAAGGTCCCGCCACAGCACGACGTGGGGCCGGTCATCGACCGCGTCGTCGCCGGCGAAGAGAGCGTCGAGACGGTGCTGCGTGACCTCGAAGACGACGACGGCGAGGACGAGGATGCCACGGCCCACGAGCCGCGAGAGCTCACCGACGACGAAAAGGAGATCAAGCGGCTGAACGCCCGAATCGAGCGGCTCGAATCACACGTCGACGACCTCAAAGAGACGATCAAGCGCAAGGACGACCAGCTCGCCGAGAAGGACAAACAGCTGGAGAAGGCCCGTAGCGAGGGCCGGCGCGAAGTCAGGAAGGACCGCGAGGTGACGCGGCTACAGCGGCGCAACGAGGCCCTCGAACGGAAAGTCGAGGAGGAAGAGGAGAAACGCGAGGCGCTTTCCGACAAGCTCGACCGGCTGAAGGCGCTGTGGAAGCTCGACCACTCGAACTTCGCCGACGTGTCGGAGAAACAGGAGGGGCTCACCCCGGTCAAGGTGGTCGAGCAGTTCACCAAGGACGCCATCGCCGACGCCGACGAGCGGTTCGGCCTCGTCGAGGACGACATCGTCATGTTCCGGGACGCCTCGGGCGCGGGCCGGTCGACGGCCCAGCAGCTGGCCGATATCGACCCCAAACTCGTCCTCCGGAACGGCAATCTCTCTGACGTGGCCGACCAGGTGCTGTTCGACAACGAGGTCCCCGTCGCACCGGCCGAACTGGTCACCGTGCAGGAAGTCGACGAACTGGCCGTCGCCCGCGAGAGCGAGATCGAGGTCGCAATCGAGGACTGGGAGGAGCGGGCCGCCGACCGTCGGAAGGAACAGAACGCCGAGATGGTCGACCAGATCATCAGCGAACACCGGGCTGACCGACCGACGAGCGAGAACTAGACACTGTGCCGGCGTCCAGTTGACAGGACCGCGGCCGTGAAATCCCGTTCAGCGCGTCTCTCCCGACGACCGGCCGTCGGTACGCGTAGTTATGTCCATTGGGTGCGTATTCCTCACATGGAAGACCGGTGTCGCGTTCTGGCGGCCGCACTCGAGACGCTCGACGATGTCTTCTACGTCTACGACACGGAAGGCAAGCTTGCCTACTGGAACGCCCGGTTGAACGAACTGTTCGGCCTGACGGATAGCGAACTGTCGGGCATGGACCCGACCGAGTTCTTCGTCGCGGACGACCGGTCAGCCGTTGAAGCAGCCATCGCGGAGGTGTTCGAGTCGGGTCAGACAACCGTCGAAGCGCGGGCCGAGACGACGGAGGGAGTCGTGACGTTCGAACTCAGCGGCCGGCTTCTCACGGCGGACGACGGCACAGTCCAGGGATTCAGCGGTGTCGGCCGCGATATCACTGACCGTCGCGAACGGGAGTGGCATCTCCAGCGACAGAACGAGCGGCTCACGGAGTTCGCTGACCTTCTGGCACACGACCTCCGGACGCCGCTTGCCGTCACCAGCGGCCACCTCGAACTCGCTGCCGAGGAGCTGTCGCCCGAGCGTATCGACGCCGCCAGAGACGGGCTGGGGCGGTTAGAAGCCATCATCGACGATATGCGAACCGCGACCAGAGAGGGAGCGCTGGCGGCCGACAAGCAGACCATCAATATCGCCGACGTGGCGACGACAGCGTGGAACCACGTCGAAACCGGCAGTGCAGTGCTGGAACCGCCGCCGTCGATACTGGTCGAGGCCGACGCAAAGCGATTGCTCCGGCTGTTCGAGAACGTCTTCGTCAACACCGTAACACACGGCCCTGAACGCGACGAACGGGCCTCTGACAAGGAAAGCGAAGGTGACACGACCGGCATAGCAGTTCGTGTCATGCCGACGCCCGACGGCTTCGCGGTCGAGGATGACGGCCGGGGCATCGACCCCGACGACCGGGAGTGGGTGTTCGAACCGGGTGCGTCACGGACGGCTGACGGGACCGGTTTCGGCCTCTACATCGTCAGGACAATCGCCGAAGCCCACGGCTGGACAGTCAGTGTCACAGCAGGGGACCACGGCGGTGCACGGTTCGAGTTCGACGTCGATGCGGACACCGCCTGTTAGTCGTGCCCACGTCAGGGCATGCCGTCGCCGCCCATGCCGCCACCGCCCATTCCGCCGCCACCCATACCGCCCATGCCGCCGCCGAGTCCGAACGCGCCGAGCAGGCTCGTGACGAGGCCGTAGACGACCAGCCCGAGGCCGCCGACGACCAGGGCGATGCCGACGGCAACAATGGGGGCCTTCCACGCGACCAGACCGATGCCGGCGAGCAAAACGACGATGCCGCCGATACCAACCGCACCGAGTTTGTCGAGCATACCCGTGTAGGCCAAGCGGGCGGACAAAAGCCCGTCGGTCAGTGCTCGAACTCGGTGTCGACGTTCTGTGCCGCCGCGACCATCTCGGCGATGGTGTCCTGGCGGCGCAGCAGCCGCATCGTGTCGCCCTCGACGTCGAACGTCCCGTCCATCGCCGCGGCGGAGATATCCAGATCGCCCTGCAGCATCGTGACCCACTCGCTGTAGGGGCCACGGAACGCGAAGTCGTACTCGGGGTCCGCAACCGTCCCAGCGGCGGTACAGACACCATCCTTGATGACAACGACGAACTGTATCGGTTCGCCGGTATAGGCGTCGTCAGCGCGGATTTCGAAACAGAATACGGCGGTGAAGTCGTCAGCGCTGTCGGCGAACGCGGCACGCTCGTTTATCCGGTCGCGCCACGCGGCGGCCCAGTCGTCGGCCTCGGTCGGCAGCGTCACAGTCATTGGCAGGCGGTATGCAAGGGGGGCTTTTCTGTGTTGCCTTGTCCGTTCGAATGCGACGCCAGCAGGGTCGTCGTCGCGGCTCCGCGGCGAGCGCGAATAAAACAGCGATGTGAGACCTCAGCGGCGCGATTCGCCGCCGAGATACAGCCGGGACACCTCGGGGTCGTCGAGCAGCGAGTCCGCCTCGCCCTCGAACTTGACAGTCCCCTGATCGAGGACGAACCCGCGGTCGGAGATGCCCAGTCCCTCGCGGGCGTTCTGCTCGACCATCAGGATCGACGTGCCCAGTTCGTTGACCGTCTCCACGTCGTCGAACACCTCCTTGGCGGTGTTGGGTGCCAGACCGGCGCTTGGCTCGTCGATGAGCAACACGTCGGGCTCCATCACGAGCGCGCGGGCGAAGGCCAGCACCTGCCGCTGGCCGCCCGAGAGCGTCTTCGCGTTCGCGGTACGCTTGTCGTCGAGGATGGGGAACCGGTCGTACAGCTCGGCCACGACCTCGTCGAGGCCGCCGTCGCGGGCGACCCCGCCCATCCGGAGGTTCTCGTCGATGGTCAGTGAACCGAACACGTTCTCCGTCTGTGGGACGTAGCCGACGCCGATACGGACGATGTCTTCGGGGGCCATGCCGCCGATCTCGCGGTCGCCCAAACGGACCGAGCCGGTCCATGGCTCCAGCATCCCGAACACCGTCTTGAGGACGGTAGACTTGCCGGCCCCGTTCGGGCCGACGAGGCAGGCGATCTCCCCCTCGCCGAGCGTCAGCGAGAGGTCGTCGAGCACCTGCACCTCGCCGTAGCCGCTGTCGACGCCGTCGACGGTGAGGATGGGGTCGGTCATTCCGACGGCCCTCCCAGATAGGCGTCGATGACGCGCTCGTCGCTCCGGACCGCCTCGGGCGGTCCCTCGACGAGGACACTCCCCTGATTGAGGACGATAATCGGGTCGGCCAGCCGCATGATGAAGTTCATGTCGTGTTCGATGATGAGGAAGGTGATCCCCTCCTCGTTGAGTTCCTCGATGAACCCGGCCAGCTTGTCGGCCAGCACGGGGTTGACGCCGGCGACGGGCTCGTCGAGCAACAGCAGGTCGGGTTCAGCCATCATCCCGCGGGCCAGTTCGACCAGTTTCATCTGTCCGCCCGAGAGGTCCGTCGCGGGCTGGGTGGCCAGATCGCCGATCTCGAACCGTTCAAGCATCTGCTGGGCCTGTTCCAGCGAGCGCCGCTCCTCCTGCTCGACGGTGTCAGGCGAGGTGAATAGCGGGATAATCGACTCGCCGGTCTGGTTGTGCGGCCCCACCAGCAGCGCCTCCCGGACGGTCATCCCCTCCGGTTTGCGCGGCGTCTGGAACGTCCGGATCATCCCCTGGTCGGCGATTTGGTGTGGCTTCTGGCCGGTCACGTCGACGCCGTTGACCGCGACGGAGCCGGCGTCGGGTTCGTAGAAGCCCGAGACGAGATTGAACAGCGTGGACTTGCCGGCGCCGTTCGGGCCGATGAGGCCCGTTATGGTGCCGCGTTCGACCTCGATTGACGCGTCGTCCGTCGCAACGAGGCCGCCGAAGCGTTTCTCCAGCCCCTCAGCACGGAGGACGGGGTCCTCCTTGCCGAGAACGGGGCCGTCGGAGACGAGCGACTGCTCACTCATCGCGACCACCGCCCAGCGAGTCGGGCCAGATGAGTTCGCGCTCCGGTGGGAGGATTCCCTCCGGGCGGAGCCTGACGATGAAGATGATGAGCAGCCCGACCAGCATGAGTCGGAGCGGTGCCGCGCCGATGGGCAGCGCGCCGGTGTCGGTCAGGAAGCGCGTCCCCTGCTGGATGGCGACGATGGTGAACCCGCCCAGCATCGCGCCGCGGTCGCTGCCGGTACCGCCGAGGATGACGGCGACCCAGACGTAGAACGTCGTGATCGGCTGGAGGTCCTGCGGGCTAACGAACAACACGAGGTGGGAATAGAACACGCCCGCGAGCGCCATGATGAGGCTCCCGATGACGAAGGCCTGCATCTTAAACGCGAACGTGTTCTTGCCGAGCGTCTCCGCAAGGTCCTCGTCGGTCCGGATCGTCCGCAGGACGCGGCCCCACGGCGACTGGTGGATGCGCCGGAGGAACAGGTAGACTGCCGCGACGATAGCCGTGACGAGCACGACGTTCAGCGCACTGGTGACGACTGACTGGCTCGTGTAGAACAGCGGGGTCCCGCCCACGTAGAACACGTACGGGTAGGTCAGGTCGCCCAGCACGGGCCAGTCGGAAAAGAACAGCGGGATGCCGGTCAGGCCGGCGCTGCCCGCCGTCCACTGTGATTCGTTGAGGATGAAGATACGTACGACCTCCGCGAGCCCCAGCGAGGCAATCGCGAGGTAGTCGTCACGGAGTTTCAGCGTCGGATACCCGATGATTACCGCGAGCACCGCAGCGAGACCGAGACCACCGAACAGCGCGATGACGGGGCTGACACCGCCGGAAATCGGTGAGCCGGACGCCGTCAGCAACGCGGTGCCGTACGCGCCAAGACCGAAGAAGGCCGCGACGCTGAAGTTGATCATGCCGCCGTACCCCCACTGGACGTTCAGCCCCATCGAGAGGAGCATGTACATCGCCGACAGCCCGACGAGATACAGCAGGTACGCCGGGGCGAGGAAGCCGGTGACGACCGCAAGGAGCAGAAGCGCGGCAAGCGCGCCGAGCAGCCCCGCGACGCCTTTCTCCCGGGGCGAGTACGCACCGACATCGAGCGCGCTCATGTCATATCACCCGCGATGCCGCGAGGCCTGACAAGCAGGACTGCGACCATGATGACGAACGCGACGGCCGGCGCGTAGGCGTTGCTGATCGGGAGCCCGATGTCTCCAAGTAGCGGCGTCAGTTCGTGGAGCATCCCGATGAGGAGGCCGCCGAGCATCGCCCCGTACACCGAGCCGATGCCGCCGAGGATGACCGCAGCGAACACGACCAGCAGGATGTTGAAGCCGATGCGCGGGTCGAGTTGGCTGTACAGCGCGAGGAAAACGCCGCCAGCGGCGGCCAGGGCGCTGCCGACGACCCACATCACGAGGATAACGCGGTCGGTCCGGATACCGCTCACGCGTGCGAGGTCGGGGTTGTCGGCCGTCGCGCGCATCTTCCGGCCCAGCGTCGTCCGCTGGAGAAGCAGGTGTAGACCGGCGACCAGCACCGCCGCGCTGACGATGATCGCGACGTCCCGCTGTGTCACCGCGACATCGAGCGTGTCCAACAGCACCGGAATCGGGCCGCTGCGGGTGATGTCGTACTGGAGGAAGTCCGTCCCGAAAGACGCCTGGAGCACCGCGCGGTAGACGAACGCCACGCCGATGCTCGTGATGAGGAGCCCGATTGAATCCGTATCGAGGGGCTTGTACACGAGAATGTGGGTCAGGACGGCGACGACGGCCGCCAGCGCCATGCCGACTGCCAGGGCCAGGAAGAACCCGATCGGGAGACCGAGAACGGTGCCGCCGAGACCACCGAACACACCGAACGCGACGAATGCCCCGTAGGCACCCAGCGTCATCGTATCGCCGTGGGCGAAGTTCGCGAAGTCCGCGATACTGTAGACCAGCGAGAGCCCGATACTCCCGAGGATGATGATACTACTGAAAACGAGCCCGTTTGCCAGGTACTGTAATATCTGCACCATTGGTGAAAATGGGAAGGGGTCGCGGCCGCCTTAGCCCTCGATGAAGCCGCCGGATTCGTACGCGTGGTCCACGACTTCGAACACCTGAAGCAACCCGACCGGGTCGCCGTTCTCGTCGAGGTCGATGGGGCCGCTCACGCCGGTGTAGTCCACGTCCGACGGCGAGCCGCCGTTCGCCAGAATCTCGTGTGCGTCCTCGTACGTGGTCGCCTCCTCACCCTCGGGTCGCGTCACGTCCCGAACGACTTCACTGAGCGCCGCGCCCGTGAACTCGTCGGCGGCTTCGATGGCGAGTGCACTGACGACCACCGCGTCGTAGGCGTACGCCGACCACGACGTGGGTTCCTCGCCGAAGCGCTCTTCGAACTCCGAGACGAACGCCTGGTAGTTCTCGGCGTCCTGCGGGACGCTCGGGACCACGGCCTTCATCCCGTCGAGACTGCCCTCAGGGGCCGATTCGAGGACTTTCGGTCCTTTGACGCTGTCGCCACCGTACCAGGCGGCCTGGTCGGTGACGCCCAGGTCGAACGCCTCCTGAGACATCGTGGCGAACTCCGGCTGGTAGGTGATGAACACCCACGCGTCGGCGTCGGTGTCGGACATCGAGGAGATAGTGCTACTGTAGGAGGACTGGCCCTGGTCGTGGGGTTCGTTGTAGACGATCTCCCCGTCGAACGCCTCGATGAAGGCCTCGCCGACCGACTGACCGTAATCGTTGTTAATCCAGGCCACCGCGGCGGACTCGTTGCCGTCCTCGTCGAGGAGCGCTGAGATCGCCTCCGCCTGTGCCTTGCCGGCCGGCGGCATCCGGAGCAGGTCCGGGAAGTTCGTCAGGTTCGGGCTGGTGCTGTTCTGACTGATCTGGACGACGTCCGTGTTCTGGACGACGCTCTCGTGAATGGCCGTGCTGACACCGCTCCCGACGGTGCCGATGAGCAGCGGGACCCCTTCCTGGTTGACCAAGGTCTGGGCCGCGCTGACCCCGCCCTGACTCGTGCTCTGATCGTCCTGCTGTGAGATCGCCAGTTCGCCGCCGCTGACGCCGACGGCGTTGACGTCGTCGAGCGCGATTTCCTTCCCGCGCTGGTTCCGCTGGCCGAACGCGGACAGCGAGCCGGAGAGGCTGTCCACCATCCCGATGGTGTACGTTTCGGAGCCGGAGTCCGTCGAGGCATCCGTCGATTCGCCGTCGCCGCCGTCACCTCCGTCACCGTCACCCCCATCGCTCTCTTCGGGAGCGCCACCGGAACAGCCGGCAAGGCCGATGAGTCCGGCGCTGGCAGCAGCTTTGATTACGCTTCGCCTGTCAATCGAACGCATGTCATGTTCGTTCATGGTATACTGATATGCTTTTTCGCAACTCCCTGTATAACCGTGTCCCCGTCCATGGTAGGTTGCAGGTTCTGCCTCCCGTACGGCAAGCCGTGGATTAATACTTTTGAAAGGTGTTTCCTACCCAGTGTATGGTGTGGAACAAACGAAATCCGCGCCGAAAGAGACGCATCTGGGCGTGAGAGTCGGTCCATCCCACTCCGATGACTTTGGCGTCAGCGGATCTGTCAATCTGTTGTCTAGATGGCGGGCATTTGAGGGACACAGCCGGTTCGCGCACACGGGATGCCGGGACAGCGACGAGACACCAGCGGCTTCACCACTACTTGCTTCCATCTGGTACAGAAGTGATTTTTTTGGTAGGGGGTCTATTTAGGCTAATATAGTAGCGTAAATTCAGTAATGATCCCGCCGATAGCGAACAACTTCGTCGCCGGGGAGACAGCTCCGGGGGCACTCGACCACGTCGCTTCGCTCAACGACGACGACGTCAAGGGCATCCTGAATCTGTTAGGCGAACACTACGACGAGCGCCAGCCCGCTGACGAGGACGCCGACCAGTATATCGAGTTGGTCAAAGAGATCGACAGAAGCGGGCTCGACTGCTGTATCTCAGTCAAACCCTCCCAGATCGGCCTCGACGTTGGCGACGACGTGTTCGTCGAGAACCTCGAACGCATTGTCGCGGCAGGCGACGACCGCGGCGTCTTCGTCTGGGTCGACATGGAAGACTACACGACGACCGACGTGACTCTCGACGCGTACGAGCGACTCGTCACGGAACACGAGGGTGGCGTCGGCGTCTGTACGCAGGCGAACCTCACACGCACGCCGGACGACCTCGAACGGCTCGCTCCTCTTCCCGGGAAGGTCCGGCTGGTCAAGGGAGCCTACTCCGAGCCCAAAGAGGTCTCTTACAAGAAAAAAGAGCGCGTCAACGAAGCCTACCGCGACTGTCTCGAACTGATGTTCGAGGAGTTCGATGGCGGTATCGGCGTCGGTAGCCACGATCCGGCGATGATAGACTACGCGAAGGACCTCCACGACGAGTACGGCACTGACTACGAAGTGCAGATGCTAATGGGCGTCCGCGACGACGCCCAGCGCGACCTCGCCGCGGAGGGCGTCCCGATGTGGCAGTACATCCCCTACGGCGACAAGTGGTTCTCCTACTTCTACCGGCGCGTCCGTGAACGCAAAGAGAACGCGCTGTTCGCTGTTCGGGCCGTTCTGAGCTAACTTACTGGTCCGGGTCGAGTAGTTTCGCTTCTGCTTTCCGGAGGTGTTCGAGCAGCGTCGTCTTCGAAACGCCGAGTTTCGACGCGAGTTCGCGCGTCGAGATGCCCCGCGGCCACGCGTAGTAGTCCTCCTGTCTGGCGAGTTCGAACGCCTCGCGCTGGCTGTCCGAGAGTCTGTCCATCCGCCGGAGTTGCTGCGGATTGCCGCCGCCGGCGGACGTGATTCGAGTCACTTCGATATCGGCCGACTGTTCCTCGCGGATCTCGTCGAGGAGCGACTCGGCCTCGTCGCGGGAGTCCGGGAAAAACACCGGCCAGTGCTCGCGGCCGTGGCGGACGCGAACCGGGTCGTTGTGGATGAACCCACGCGAGAGGAGGCTGCCGCTGATGGTGTTGTCCGGGTCGTACTCAACGAATAGCTCTCGGGTCGTGTTCCCCGGTGAGGAACCCGTTCCGGTCGCGCCGTGGCGCTCGCGCAGTTCCAGCACCGAGTCGGTCAGCGACGAGTCACGGGTCGCGTCGATGAGGGCCTCGACCTCGCTAATACTGTCGGCGTACGCCGTGAACAGCCCCTTCACGCTGCCGTTCTGTGTGTTGTACACGCCGTGGGCCAACAGGCCAGCCGCCGTCTTGTCGGTGACTTCGAGCGTCCAGCAGTCGGGGTGCCAGATGCTCAGGGTCAGTTGAAGTCCGCCGTCTTCTGATTGTACTTCGCTCATACTGGGTGCCCTCCGTATGAAGGGGTGCTAAAGGTAGCCACGATATGGACGCAAATAAAGGTGCGGTTCATAAGGGGAACACCGACCATGGTAGGCAATGCCGGTTTTCGAGGGGATATCAGGCCATGGCGAACAGCAGCCGACCCCCCTGACCATGGACGGTGGAACATATTGGTGGGGGACGCATACAGTACATACTATGAGTGCAGACGACTCACGACGACACTACATCGACGGTGAATGGACGACAGGCACCGGCGAGGAAACGTTCACAAGTCAGAACCCGGCTACCGGCGAGGCGCTCGCCTCGTTCCACCGCGGAACCGAGGCCGACGTCGACCGCGCGCTGGCGGCGGCGGAGGACGCCTACGACGAGTGGCGCTCGCTTTCGCACATCGACCGCGCGGAGTACCTCTGGGACATCTACCACGAGCTGCGTGACCGCCACGAGGAGCTCGGGGAAATCGTCACTATGGAGTGTGGCAAGGAGATCAGCGAAGGGCTGGCCGACGTCACCGAGTCCTGGCACATGGTCGAGTGGGCCGCCGGCAACGCCCGCCACCCACACGGCGACGTGGTACCGTCCGAGATCGCCAGCAAGGACGCCTACATGCGCCGCAAGCCGAAGGGCGTCGTCGGCTGTATTACCCCGTGGAACTTCCCGGTCGCCATCCCGTTCTGGCACCTCGCAGTGACGCTGGTCGAGGGCAACACCGTCGTCTGGAAGCCCGCCGAGCAGACCCCGTGGTGTGCTCACATCATCGCAGAGATGTTCGAGGACTCGGGCATCCCGGACGGCGTGTTCAACCTCGTGCAGGGCTACGGCGACGCCGGTAACGCCATCGTCGAGGACGACCGCGTCGAGACGGTCCTCTTTACCGGGAGCGCCGAAGTCGGCCACAAGATCGCTTCCAAGGTCGGCGGCGAGCCCGGCAAGATCGCCGCCTGCGAGATGGGCGGGAAGAACGCCGTCGTCATCACGGAGGAAGCCGACCTCGACATCGCCGTTCACTCGGCCGTGATGTCCAGCTTCAAGACGACCGGCCAGCGCTGTGTCTCCTCGGAACGCCTCATCGTCCACGAGGACCTGTACGACGAGTTCAAAGAGCGGTTCGTCGACGTCGCCGAAGACATCGCCGTCGGCGACCCACTGGAGGAAGACACCTTCATGGGGCCGCTCATCGAGGACGATCAGGTCGAGAAGTTCAAACGCTACAACGACCTCGCCCGCGAGGAGGGCGCGAACGTGCTCGTCGACCGCGCCGACCTCGGTGCCGAGGAGATTCCCGAGGGCCACGAGGAGGGGCACTGGGTCGGCCCGTTCGTCTACGAGATCGACTACGATGAGGACCTGCGCTGCATCAACGAGGAAGTGTTCGGTCCCCACGTCGCGCTGCTCGAGTACTCGGGTGACTTCGACCGGGCGCTGGAGATGCACAACAGCGTCGACTACGGCCTCGCCGGGGCCATCATCTCCGAGGACTACCGCCAGATCAACCAGTTCCGCGACGAGGCGGAGATCGGCCTCGCCTACGGGAACCTCCCGTGTATCGGCGCGGAGGTCCACCTGCCCTTCGGCGGCGTCAAGAAGTCCGGCAACGGCCTCCCGAGCGGCCGCGAGGTCATCGAGGCCGTCACCGAGCGCACCGCCTGGACGCTGAACAACTCCAAGGACATCGAGATGGCACAGGGCCTCTCGGCGGACATCATCACCGATGAGTAAGTCCAAACAGGCGCCACCAGTCGGTTCCGTCTGTCCGCGCTGCCGTGGCGAGACGACGACCGAGAAGGGTATCGAGACCTGTAACGACTGTTCGTGGGTCGGCTGCCTCGGCGCTGACTAACGGTCAGTCCCTCGATCCCAGTTCTTTCCACTACGGCCCCGGCACGCGTCTGTCCCACCCATCGCCGGCGGCCCGGACCCCCGTTCGCGGTCCACTTTTTCCAAACCTTAAACCTCTCCCCGTCGAAGTATCGGATATGAGCGACAACGACAGCAGAAAGAACCTGCGGATGCCGGAAGAGGACGAGGTGTTCGCCGTCGTCATGGACATGCTTGGCGCGAACCGCGTCAAGGTACGCTGTATGGACGGCGTCGAACGGACAGCCCGGATTCCGGGCAAGATGCAAAAGCGGATCTGGATACGCGAGGACGACGTGGTCCTCGTCGAACCCTGGGACTGGCAAGACGAGAAGGCCGACATCACGTGGCGCTACGAGAAACAGGACGCCGACCAGCTACGCGAGGAGGGACACATCCAGGAGTAGTCTGATATGTATCTGGCCGCGGGCTCGACGGAGGCGCAAGCGTGACCGAGGGGCAGTTCGGCCTGCTCGATACGGACGACGTCGATTCGCCGGGCGACGAATGGGAGGAAGTCGACGTCTCCGATACAGAAGCCGACAAAATCGCCCGCAAGCGGGACCGCGAGTTCAGCGAGTTCCGCGAGCGCATCAAGGACGCCGATCAATTCAAAGTCGAGGCCAGTGTCTTCGACGACGCCACCTACGGCGCGCTGTACAAGCTCGTTCAGGACGGCCACATCGACGCTTTCGGCGGGCCGATCTCGACCGGCAAAGAGGCCAACGTCTACACGGCGCTGTCCGGCGATACAGAGGTCGCAGTCAAGGTATACCGCATCAACGCCTCCGATTTCAAGGACATGCGGAGCTATCTCGACGGCGACCCCCGATTCGAGGGCATCGGCTCGGACAAGAAGAAGGTCGTCACCGCGTGGGTCCGCAAGGAGTCGTCGAACCTCAAGCGCGCACGGCGGGCCGGCGTTCGGACGCCCGAGCCCATCGCCGTCGAGCGGAACGTCCTCGTGATGGAGTATCTCGGGACCGAGGAGGGCCGCAGCAAACGTCTCAGCGAGGTCCACATCGAGAACCCGGAGACGGCCTACGAGGTCGTCAAGGAGTACACCCGGCGGCTGTACGACGCCGGCCTCGTCCACGGCGACCTCTCGGAGTACAACATCGTCTTCCACGAGGGCCAACTGTACATCATCGACCTGGGACAGGCGGTGACCATCCACCACCCCAACGCCGACGATTTCCTCGAACGGGACTGCCGCAACATCGCGAACTTCTTCGCCAGACAGGGCGTCGACGCCACCCCCGAGGACCTGCTCGCGTACGTCCGGGAGTACGCGACGCCGAAAGACAAGGACGACACCGCCCCGGGGAGCGACGACGACGCCGTCCCGCAGGGGACGCCGGCGGACCGTCGTGACGAGGAGTAGTCACCTGCTTTCTGTTCGCATCGCTAGGTTTACTGAGGTGAGTGTTTGTCGCCGTGTCGATAAGTGAACAGTGTCCTTTGTTAGTCATGCCCGTAATCCCCTGCAAGTAAACCGCAGTACTGCACTCTGTTACCCGGTTCATCACAACTCGTTTTGGCTGTGAAAACCACAGTGTGTAAAATGTTAGGCGTGGTATATCTCAGTATGGATTACCTCTCACAGTGCTCTTCATGCAGCGTGAACTGTCGGTTGCCTGTCCCGGGTAGGTACGGCTGATGGACACCACACCATCAGACAGCAGTTCGGACCAGCAGTCAGCGCGCGACGACTCGATGTCTGAGCGCCTCATCGAAGGACTGTCCTCGCATGCGGTGTTCATGCTCGATGCTAGTGGCACCATCACGACCTGGCCCGACCCGGCAGCGACGCTGTACGGCTACGACCGGGACGCGACGGTCGGCCACCACGTCGACATGCTGTTTGCCGACCCCGAAGAAATGGAGACGACCGTTGACGCACTGCTGACCGAGGCGGCAGACGGCCCCATAGAGACACAGCACTGGCACCGGCAGGCTGATGAGACGGTGTTCTGGGCGACCCTCTCGCTCTCGCCGCTTGAGGACGGAGACCCGGAAGGGTTCGTCGCAGTCAGCCAGGACACGACCGAGAAGCACCAGTACGACAAGATGCTCGAACGCCAGAACGACCGTCTCAAGGAGTTCACGGATATCCTCGCCCACGATCTGCGGAGCCCACTCAGTGTGATCTCCTCACGAGTGCATCTGGCCCGCGAAACCGGTGACGAGGAACACCTCGACGCGCTCGAGGCGACGAGCGACAGGATGGCCCGCCTCGTTGACGACCTGCTCTCTGTCGCCAAGCAAGGAAACGTCGTCACCGACCCGGAAACGACGAACGTCAAGGACGTTGTTGACACCGCCTGGGAAGGGGCCGGCGGAACCACCGAGCGGGCCACGCTCCACTGCGACCACGTCGGCTCGGTGAGCGCCGACGCCGACCGCCTCATCGAACTGTTCGAGAACCTCTTTCAGAACAGCACTCGACACGGCGACGGCGCCGTTATCGTCCGCGTCGGCCCGCTGGACCACGGCTTCTACGTCGAGGACGACGGCCCCGGAATCCCGGCCGACAATCAGGACGACGTGTTTGACCACGGCTTCACGACTGCCGAAGACGGCAGCGGCTACGGGCTCTCGATTGTCCGGACCATCGCGGGCGCACACGGCTGGGACATCCTCGTCACCGACAGCGACACGGGCGGCGCGCGGTTCGAAATCACCGGCGTCGAGTTTCTGGACTGAAGCGGGTTCTGCCGGCGGACGGCCGCCCGGCATTTGTCAGTCACGCGACTGCCGAAGTTTTAAACAGGCAGAACCTCCTACGGGGTAGTATACTTATGCAACACGTGAAGATTCCGCAGGACCGTATCGGTGTGCTGATCGGCGAGGGAGGTGAGACCATGCGCGAGATCGAGGAGCGCGCAGAGGTCCGGCTGGATATCGATTCCGAGGACGGCACGGTGAAAGTCGAGTCCGTCGGCGACCCGGTGACGGCGCTGAAAGGTCCCGACATCGTGAAGGCCATCGGCCGCGGGTTCGCGCCGGACGACGCGCTGGCGCTGCTTGAGGACGATATGATGATGTTCGAACTTATCGACATCGAGGCCGCCTCCCGCAACAAGAACGACTTCCGCCGCCAGAAGGGCCGTCTCATCGGCGAGGGTGGCCGGACGCGGGAACTCATGCAGGAACTCTCCGGCGCGGCCGTGGTCATCTACGGCTCGACGCTGGGCATCATCGGCGGTCCGGAGCAGGTCGACGCCGTCCGGGAGGCTGCCGAGATGATTCTGGACGGTGCGCCCCACGGCTCCGTCTACTCGTTCCTCGAACGCAAACACAACGAGATGAAACACAAAGGCCTCGAATACCACCAGTTCACCGGGTAACTCCGGCGAATCAGCTGTTTGATTGGCGATTACGCGCCACGACGACAGTGTGAATGCGCACAGTCGCTGCTGAATCCCGTTAGCGGCGCACCACACCGTTTTCCCCAGACACGCTCTACGAGGAGGTATGCCGACCATCGCCGATACGCACATCGTCAACCGCGAACGCGTCCAGCCGACCCATGCCAACAACTACCAGAGCGCCCACGGCGGAATCGTCATGAAGTGGATGGACGAGATCGGGGCGATGTCGGCCATGCGGGCCGCCAGGGAGTCCTGCGTCACCGCGCAGATGTCCCGCGTCGATTTCGAGCGCCCGATTCCCATCGGCGATACCGCGCTCATTGACTCCTATGCCTACGCTACGGGCCGAACCAGCGTCCGGGTCCGAATCGAGGTCGCCCGCGAGGACCCACACACGGGCAAAACGGAGGAGACGACGAGCGCCTACGCCACCTTCGTCGCCGTCGACGACGGCACACCGACGCCCGTGCCCGAACTGACGGCCGAGAGCGAGGAGTGCAAGCAGTTACGCGAGACAGCACTTGCAGAGGAACCGAGCCGGTAGCCGGCAAGAGCTGACAGCATAGCGTCGTCGGGAACCGGGTCCGTCCGCGCTCTGGATTCAGCGTTCGAGATTCCGCGGCGTGTCGAAGTAATTGAGCATATCCAGCACCGCGCCCATGATGAAACTGAGGACGGTGATGACGAGGACGAGCCCGGTAAGCAGTGTCGAAATCGGGGGATCCAGTGTGAGCTGGAATCCGGCGATGAAGACGCAGGTGACCATCCCAACGACCAGCAGGAACGAGCCTGCGCTGGGGTCCTCACCGGTGAGAAACTCGAGCCCGGCGAGGAAGCCGGATGTCTGTGGCGGGTCATCGGTAACGTCTTCGGTCATTGCTCGGCCTCGGGCTGTGCCGTTTCCGCGGCCCGCTGAATAATCTGCACGAGGTGTGATACCCAGAGCCCGCCGGTAAACCCGAACAACGCAGAGACAACGACGGCTTTCGTGAGGGTGCCAAGCGGGGCGGCCGCCGCTAGCAGGCAGAGTCCTCCGAAGAGGAGCATCAATCCGTACTGGATTCGAGTGTCAAGGTCGAGGCGTGTGATGGTCTGAGCGAGAGTTGAGCGCATGTGGCGATAGTGGTGGCTGGTCGAGCGGCGGCTGTTTGTAACGCGATACGACGGCAGAAACCGGCGGCAGCACCTGCTCAGGTAGCGCCCTCTTCGAGTAGTCGCTTGATTTCGCCGAGTTTGAGGTACGCAGCGAGACCGAGGATGGTTGCGGGCCAAAGACCGATGAACTGACCCCGCTGTTTGTCGCCGCGAACGTAATAGAAATACAGCGCCAGGGCGACGGACGCGACGGATGCCAGCGCGGCAGGGCCCATGCGGCGGCTGCTCTCGTCTTGCGATACCGCATCTGCCGCCTCGTCCTGTGTGGTACTCACATGCACTGTTAGGCCTACAGCGGTATATCCCTTTGCAAGCAGTCAGCAGAACTGAAGGTTTCGGGATTCCACGCTTCGGTGCAATTTCGGGCTTGCAACTGCCGCTATTGCCTCACCTGATCACGGAGTCGCGGCGCGCTGCACAGTTAATTCGTTGTAGAAAGCCTCTGCCGGAATTTGAACCGGAGGAAGACGGTCGCCCTCCCGCTAGTCGGCGCTGCGACTAGCAGGGATTCAAATACCGCTACCGGTACACACGCTCCAGGGAAGCGCGGAGATGAAACTCCGCGCAGTTTGTTCGCGTTAGAAGCCTAGGCCGGAATTTGAATCCGGGGTCTCGTCCTTACCAAGGACGCGCTTTACCGCTAAGCTACCCAGGCACGCATCAGTGTGTATCCGGCAATTGTCTAAAGTCGTTTCGATTCGGGGCCGGTGTGTCGATTAGTATCAGTGATCGGCGGCGGCCTCGGTCCCGTCGCCGGATGGCTGTTCGGCCCCCGCGCGGGCCCGGAGCGCGTCGGCGACCTCCTCACCGAGCAACTCGGCGTTGGGCGGGAGGCCGTCGACGGCCAGTTCAGTCGCGTACTCGCGGAGCGTCGGTGTGGGTCGGATGCCGGCGGCAGTGACACCGGCGACCACGGCGAGTTCCAGGATGTCAGTTTCGAGCGCGGTGTCGAGGCTCTCGTCGTCGGTCGTCCGGCGGACTGTCTGGTCGTGACCGAACGAACGGACGACGGAGACAGCGGCGTCGGCGGCTTCGGTCCTGGCGAGCAGGTAGAAGCCACGCGAGACGAGGATGTCCGCGATGAGGATATCCAGGTCGGCCGTGTCGCGGTCGCCGTTGACCCAGGGGTCGTCGTGGGCCAGTTGCCGGGTGAGCGAGAGCCCCTCGTAGATGAGTTGGACGCCGGCGGCTCGGTCAGCGACGCCGTCGGCGAGGTCAATCGGCGGGTCGCTGGTCGCGTCTGCGCTGACGAGCGTCAGGACGCCGGGCGCCAGCGACGCGTCGTCCAGGCGAGCGTCGATCCGCCCGTGAAGCCGGTCAGGCTCGACATCGTCGACTGCCGCCAACGCTGCTCGGCGAACTGCCGCCACTTCCTCCATTATGAGGGTCTAGCGACGGGAAGGGCAAAGACCTTTGGAAACCGCAGAGTCACAGCAGCCATGGTACAGACCACGAGCGGCGATGGTATCCGGACCCTGACGCTCGACCGGCCCGACCAGCGCAACGCGCTCACCAGCACGGCGCTACGTGACCTCGAAGCAGCAGTCGAGTCCGCGACCGAGCCAGTGCTGTACCTCCACGGTGCTGGCGAGGCGTTCTGCGCCGGCGCGGACCTGGACGAGGTCAAAGCCCTCGATTCGGAGAGCGCCGAGGCGTTCGCGGCGCTGGGCCAGCGCGTCGCCCGGACGCTCGAATCATACGACGGAGCCGTCGTCGCCGGTATCGACGGCGCGGCGCGGGGCGGCGGCGTCGAACTGGCGCTGGCCTGCGATGTCCGAGTCGCGACGCCCGACGCGACGCTGGCCGAAACCGGGGTCAAACTCGGCCTGTTCGGCGCGTGGGGCGGGACCGCGCGGCTCCCCGATATCGTCGGGACCGGCGACGCGCTCGACATCGCGCTGTCCGGCCGTACGCTCGACGCCGATACGGCACTGCGGATGGGGCTGGTTTCGCGGATCACTACGGAGCCTCGGGCCGTCGTCGAAGAGTTAGCGGCCGTCGACTCGGATGCGCTTCGAGTGCTGAAAGCACGGATGCGGGACGACGCCGACAGGGAGACCCAGGAGCGCCGCGAACAGCAGGCCTTCGCCGACCTCAACGCGAAGACCGAGTAGGAAAGGGTACAAGACGACGCCTCGCATACGGGCTGCCAATGGTCGACTGTGAGTACTGCGCGGAATCGTTCGACGGCGAGGACGCCTATCTCGACCACCTCGCCGACACCCACGACGGCGAACTGGGTGCGATTGACCGTCGGCGCGTCGAGGAACATACCGGTGGCGAGGACAGCAACGCCCTCCCGGTCGGACCAATCGTTATCGGCATCGTCGTGGTGTTCGCTATCGGGCTCACAGTGTATGTGACCCAGCTGAGTGGCGGCGACGGCGGAAATGACGCAGACCTCGTCGGGACGGCGGGCGCACAGCCGCTTTCGACAGTCGAGGCCTCTGGGGTCGAAGCGTCGTCGCTGGACGACACCGGCGACAGCGACCGACTGGCCGGCGTCGAGCAGTTCCCGGACCGAGGGAACAACCACGTCGAACAGGGCAGTGCCATCGACTACCAGCGGGTCCCGCCGCTTTCCGGGACACACTATGCGTCAACGGTGAGTGCAGGCTTCTACGAAGCGACGCCGCTGCTCGGCTCGCTCGTCCACACGCTCGAACACGGCGCGGTCGTCGTCTACTACGACCCCGACGAGATTTCGCCCGAGGCCAGGCAGAGCCTTCGAGAGTTCTCCAGCGTCCATACCGGCACTTGGCGGAGCGTCGTCGCCGTTCCGAACCCCAACGACGATCCCCGGGCCCCATACGTCGTGACGGCGTGGCAGCACGAGCTAACGATGGACAGCTACGACGCCGAGACCGTCCACGCGTTCCTCTCGGAGTATCTGGGTCGCGGCCCGGAGAACCCGGTCCGCTGATGATTGAGACGGAGTAACGGAACCGCAGTTCAGTACAGCGGGTCCGGACCCGGCGGCATCGCCCGCTTGTGGGCGCTCGATTCGTACATCTCGCGGACAGTCTCGACGACATCGAGCGGGACACCGAGCCGGTCGGCTGTCGCAGCCGCCGGGACACCGCCGTCGATATGCAGGGCGAGGATAGAGTCGAGCGTGTCGTAGTTCATCCCCATCTCGTCGGCGTCGGTCTGGCCGGCCCACATCTCGGCGCTGGCGGTTTTTTCCGCGAGGTCGTCGGGGACGCCGACGTGTTTTGCCAGCTGTCGGACTTGCTGTTTGTACAGCGCCGCGATGGGATGGCAGTCGACCGCGCCGTCGCCGTACTTCGTGTAGTAGCCGACCAGTGCTTCGCTCCGGTTCCCGGTGCCCAGGACCAGCGCCTGCTCGTGGTTACCGACGAGATAGTTCAGCACCGCCCGACAGCGAACCCGGAGATTGCCGACGGCGAGCTGGTCGCCCTCGGCGTCGGGATAGGCGTCGAGGAACGCGTCGACCAGCGGGTTGATTTCGATAACGTCGTACTCGATACCGAGCAGGTCGTTGGCCACCCGCTCGGCGTCACTCATGTTGTCCGCACGGTTGACCTCGCTGGGCATCACGAGGCCGTGGACAGCGTCGCGGCCGAGCGCTTCGACAGCCAGGTGTGAGACGAGTGTGCTGTCGATACCGCCAGAGAGCCCCAGCACCACAGTGTCGACACCGGCAGCGTCGACCTGGTCCTCGATGAACGACGTAATATGGTCGCGGTGGGCGTCCAGTTCAGCCTCGGAGAACGTCAGGTCGATCGGGTCGTTGGCCCGTACGACGGAGTCCGCTGTTGCCATATCTACTGGTTGGCCGGGCGGAACTAATACCCATCCATCGGTGCGATATTTTCGGACGACCGTCCAGTCGAAGCGCTACGTTCAAGTGCGGTCGCTGTTGACGGTTTTGTACGAAGCGCGTGCTGCGTGCAGGTTCGATGAATCTGCAACGAAAATGATGCGCCGGTGGTGAGCGATCCCGCAGGAATCGCGAGCCTCGGTGCGAGTGCAACGAGCGCCGGTGGTCCAGTGGTAGGACATTGCCTTCCCAAGGCAATAGCCCGGGTTCAATTCCCGGCCGGCGCACTCCCTGCGGTCGTTTGCCGCCCGATGTTCGCGAACGCTTCGCGTTCGCTCACTCCCGGCCGGCGGGTTTTGCTGCGAGCAATCCATGAACTCCAACCACAGTCGGAGATCGAGCCGTGCAAACAGCGTGCGGTTCGAACTCCGCAGGTAGTAGCGACACGATTCTAGGTACGTAGAATGAACGGTTATATGAGAAGAATATGTAATACGTTAACGTATGCCTCGACCAGCCACCCGGCCCCACAATCCCCTACTGGAATGTAAGAAATGCCATGAGCCGGTAATCAAAACAGCCGACGAGGAGTTCGAGTGCGTGGAATGCGGTTGGCAGCCAACTGCGGACAGTCTGCTCTCGTAAGCCAGATCGGGGGCGACCGGTGCTATTGGCCCAGTCACTGTTGGATTTCGGCCGAGGGAAGAGGCACCAAGCGCGCCGTTACTGCACTATTGGTACCAGCGGTAGTGTGAGCCCGCGGACCGCGAGATACTTGTCGGGGCCGGGCATACCCAGTGTCAACAGATGGACGCGCCGCTGTGGACGGAGACACACGCCCCGGAGTTGTCGGATATCCGCCAGCCGAAGGCCCGCGAACACCTGCAAGGAGCCATCGAGGAGCCGATGAACCTCCTGGTCCACGGGCCGAAAGGGAGCGGGAAGACGGCCGCTGTCCGAGCCTTTGCCCGGGAGGTCCACGCGAACCCCGACGCGGACTTCACGGAACTCAACATGGCGGACGTGTTCGACATGACGAAAAAGGAGGTCTCGAACGATCCGCGGTTCGCGTCGTTCATCGATAGTAAACGCCGCCGCGAATCCTCGAAAGCCGACCTCATCAACCACGTCCTCAAGGAGTCCGCCAGCTACTCGCCGGTGTCTGGCAGCTACAAGACCATCCTGCTCGACAACGCTGAGGGGATGCGCGAGGACTTCCAGCAGGCGCTGCGGCGGGTGATGGAGCAGTACTACGAGGCGACGCAGTTCGTCATCGCGACGCGCCAGCCCTCGGCCGTTATCCCGCCGATCCGCTCGCGGTGTTTCCCGGTCGTGATGCGTGAGCCGACCCACGAGGAAACGGCGTCCGTGCTGGAGGAGATCGTCACCGCGGAAGGCGTCGACCACGACGACGACGGCATCGAGTACGTCGCCGGCTACGCAGAAGGGGACCTCCGGACAGCAGTGCTGGCCGCCCAGACGACCGCCGAAGCCGAGGGCGAGGTGACGATGGACGCCGCGTTCGAGACGCTGAACGCCGTCGAAGCCGACGACCAGGTCGAGCAGATGATCGAAGCCGCCGAAGACGGGCGCTTTACCGACGCGCGGTCGACGCTCGACGACCTGCTCGTCGACGAGGGGTACGGCGCGTCAGATATCCTGGACGACATGTTGGACGTGGCCCGGTCACGCTACTCCGGGGACCGACTGGCCGAGGTTCACGAGATGGCCGGCGAGACGGATATGGCGCTCGTCGACGCGGCGAACGAGCGAATCCACCTCTCACACCTCCTCGCACAACTGGGCGAGCGGTAGGGGACGGCTTTCGGGCGCTATCGCTCTATGAGGACTGTAGCGGCCGGAGCGTGCCGCTACAGCGCGTTCCCGTTCCTCGCCGAATCATGGTACGGCGCGGTGACACGGAATCGCGGACGCTCAGCCGCCGAGGCGGCGTCAACCGCTTCGAAATCCTTTTACGCGCTTCGGCGGGTAGATACGGACAACGAACCATGGATATCGACATCATCGAGGAAGACGAGAATCCCATGTTGCACCGAACGGACGTCCGGTTCGAGGTCGTCCACGACGAAGCCACCCCCTCCCGTCTCTCTGTCCGCGACTCTCTTGCGGCCACGCTGAACAAGGACGCCGAGGAAGTCGTCATCCACAAGCTCGACACCAAGTTCGGCATGCGGAAGACGGTCGGCTACGCGAAGGTCTACGACAACCCCGAGTACGCCCGCGATGTCGAGCAGGACCACATGCTCGAACGCAACAAGATCGTCGCCGACGGCGAAGAGGAAGCGGAGGAAGCATAGATGCCACACAACGAGTACTACAGCGACGACGGCGAACTCGACCGCGAGACCTGCCCCCGGTGTGGAGACACCGTCCTTGCCGAGCACGAGGACCGCCAGCACTGCGGGAAGTGCGGCTACACCGAGTGGAAGTAAGGCCGCCCGATGCGTATTCTGGGTATCGAAGGTACCGCCTGGGCAGCCAGTGCTTCGGTGTTCGAGACGCCGGACCCGGCCCGGGTAACCGACGACGACCACGTTTTCATCGAAACTGACGCGTACGCTCCAGACAGCGGCGGCATCCACCCGCGCGAGGCCGCCGAGCACATGGGCGAGGCCATCCCGACCGTCGTCGAGACGGCCATCGAGCACGCACACGAGCGCGCGGCCGCTGGCGGTGCAAGCGATGCTGGCGGAAGTGACCCCCCAATCGACGCCGTCGCGTTCGCTCGCGGCCCAGGTCTGGGACCCTGTCTTCGCATCGTCGCCACAGCCGCCCGGGCGGTCGCCCAGCGGTTCGACGTGCCGCTGGTCGGCGTGAACCACATGGTCGCTCACCTCGAAGTGGGCCGCCATCGCTCGGGCTTCGATTCGCCGGTGTGTCTGAACGCCTCCGGCGCGAACGCCCACATCCTGGGCTACCGCAACGGCCGGTACCGCGTGCTGGGCGAGACGATGGACACCGGCGTCGGCAACGCCATCGACAAGTTCACCCGCCACATCGGCTGGTCCCATCCCGGCGGACCGAAGGTCGAACAGCACGCCCGCGACGGCGAGTACCACGAACTGCCCTACGTCGTCAAGGGGATGGACTTCTCCTTTTCGGGCATCATGAGCGCCGCCAAGCAGGCAGTTGACGACGGCGTCCCGGTCGAGAACGTCTGCCGCGGGATGGAGGAGACCATCTTCGCGATGCTGACCGAAGTCTCCGAGCGGGCGCTGTCGCTGACCGGCGCTGACGAACTGGTGCTCGGCGGCGGCGTCGGCCAGAACGACCGTCTCCAGCGGATGCTCGGCGAGATGTGCGAGCAACGCGGCGCGGCGTTCTACGCCCCCGAAAACCGCTTCCTGCGGGACAACGCCGGCATGATCGCGATGCTGGGGGCGAAGATGTACGCAGCCGGCGACACCATCGCTATCGAGGACTCCCGTATCGACTCGAACTTCCGGCCCGACGAGGTGGCCGTCACCTGGCGCGGGAGCAAAGAGTCGGTGGACAGCTATCGGGCGGCGGACGACGAAGTCCAGGGCGCGGAGGCGACCGTCCGCTTCGACGGGGATCGCGTCGTCAAGGAGCGCGTGCCGCGGAGCTACCGCCACCCGACGCTCGACGAGCGCCTGCGGATCGAACGCACCAGACAGGAAGCCCGGCTCACCAGCGAGGCCAGACGGAACGGCGTTCCAACGCCGCTGGTCCGGGACGTGGACCCACAGGAGGCCCGCATCGTCTTCCAGCGGGTGGGCGACGCGGACCTCCGCGAGGGCCTGTCCGAGTCACGCGTTACGGACGTGGGCCGCTGGCTCGCTCGCATCCACAATGCTGGCTTCGTCCACGGCGACCCGACGACGCGGAACGTCCGGGTCGGCAGCTGGGACCGACAGGGCGACCGGACCTTCCTCATCGATTTCGGCCTCGGCTACTACACGCAGGAGGCCGAGGACCACGCGATGGACCTCCACGTCCTCGCCCAGTCACTCGCCGGGACCGCGGACGACCCCGAGACGCTGCTGTCGGCCGCCGAGGATGCCTACCGGACTGAGAGTGACCACGCCGATTCGGTGTTCGCCAGCCTTGACGACATCGAAGGTCGGGGCCGGTATCAGTAGGGCTGTGCGGTGGCGGGGACAGTGGACACCCAGAGGAGGTAATCATACCGCGGCCTTCGGCCGCGGTTTCACGCGAATCACGGAGTGATTCGCGCTTTTTCGCCCACGTTTTTCGAGGAGTCGTCCCCGCAGCGAGCGAAGCGAGCGAGGAACGGTGACGATGAAAAAGGTGGTGGACAAATGGTTTAACCTCGGCACGAATAGAACGCAGTATGGCAGAAAAACCCCAGTCGGGAACGTTGTTCGGCGTGCCGTACAACTTCGAACGACCGAGCCTCAAGCGGTTGGTGTCGGCCTATTGGAAGCCGGGCGATGACATGCTGGTGGAGAAGCCGTTCGGCATCGGCTACACCCTGAACCTGGCGAACTGGCGCTCGTGGGTCGTGCTGGCGGTCGCCGGCGTGATGCTGTATCTCGAACGCGGCGGCAGCAGCGAGGAGTTCGAATCCGAGAGCGAGGACGAACCGGTCGAAGTCGTCGTCGACTGAGGCGATTGCGGCGTTTCGACGGCTCTTTTATCGCCGGTCGCTGTGTGCCGGTATGCTCAATTTTGTCACGACCAACCCCGGGAAGGTCCGAGAAGCGACCGAGTATCTCGACGACGAGGTCACCCAGTTCGACTTCGACTACCCGGAAGTCCAGGCCGACGACCTGAAAACGGTCGCGGCCGAGGGAGCGCGGGCGGCCTACCGAGCTGCTGACGGGCCGGTCATCGTCGACGACGCGGGGCTGTTCATCGACGCCTTCGACGGGTTCCCCGGGCCGTACTCCTCGTACGTCGAGGACACCGTCGGAGTGGAGCGCGTCTGGCGCATGACCGAGCCGGAGGACGACCGCGGCGCGGCGTTCAAGACGGTCATCGCCTACTGCGACGGCGATGGCTTCGAGGCGACGCCGGACCCGGGCGGTGTCGACCGCGAGGACCGGCGCGGACAGGACCTGGCGGCCGACGACCGCGGCGCGGCGACGACGGACGAGCAGGTCGATGCCGGGGCTGGCGGAAGGAACAGCGAGACAGTGCCGGTGAAGCTGTTCGAGGGGCGCGTGCCGGGCGAGATCGTCGCCCCGCGTGGCGAGGGCGGGTTCGGCTTCGACCCCATCTTCGAACACGACGGAACGACGTTCGCGGAGATGAGCACCAAGCAGAAGAACGCGATCTCCCACCGCGGCCGGGCGTTGGCCAAGTTCGCGGAGTGGTACGGTGAGCGGTAGCGAACCGTCCGTCGAGGGATGGGGCCCATCCCTCGGAAGTTCCAGCGACGAGGGACCGACGGCGCTGGAACCCGGAGCGACAACGGTCGCGGAGTGGGACGGTGAGCGGTAGCGATATACCGGTCGTCGGCACTGGCGGAACCGCTCTGATAACCGGTGCGTCAGCGGGCATCGGCAAAGCGTTGGCACAGGCGTTCGCCGCACGCGGGCACGACGTGGTACTGGCCGCCCGAAGCGAAGAAAAGCTGGAGCGGCTGGCCGAGGACCTCGAAACGAGCGGAGTCACGGCGACACCAATTGTAATCGATCTCGACCACGCGGCAGCCGCCGAAGACCTGTACGAGGAGGTGCAGGACTGCGGTCTGGACATCGACGTGCTCGTCAACAACGTCGGGGTGGGGACCTACGGCCCGTTCGCCGAAAGCGACCTCGACGCGGAGCGGACGCAGTTGCGGCTGAACGTCATGCTCCCGGTCGAACTGACCCGGCTGTTCTTGGACGAGTTCGACGATGGCGGCGCGGTTATCAACATTGGTTCAGTCGCCGGGTTCCAGCCGGGGCCGAACCTCGCTGGCTACTACGCGAGCAAAGCGTACATCAACAGTTTCAGCGAGGCACTCGCCGAGGAGTTGCGGGAGACACCCGTAGACGTGACAGTGGTCTGTCCCGGCCCGGTCGATACGAAGTTCCAAGAGCGTGCGGGCATGTCGGACTCGACAGTCGGGTCGGTCACCACAAATACGCCCGAAGCAGTCGCAACGGCGGCCTACGAAGGGGCCGCCGCTGGCGAGACAGTCGTGATTCCGCGGCGGTCGATGCGGCTTATCGACCGACTGGTCAGGGTGACGCCGCGCTGGATCGTCCGGCGCGTCGCAGCGCTGGTCAATAAGGGCAGGTAGAGAATCAATTACGAGACTGCCATCGATACCCGTTCTCATATCGTCCCTTGTCGGACTTTCGTCTACCCTTTCTTTTTCAATATCCGAGAATTAGACTGGAACCTTATTAAACACTGTAGGAAAAAGATGGGTATGCTCACAGACCCGGTCGGACAGTACAAAGCGGTGATACGTAAATCACTTGAGGTCTTCGGCGTCGCCGGCTCCGTCGAGCGGAAAGTGCTCGCAGCCGTCGGTCTGCAGTTCACCGCCTCGGTTGCGCTGGCAGTTGTCTCCCTGGTCGCCAGCGGGACTATCCGGTTTGTCGTCACGGGCGTGTTGCTCGCTGGCGCTATTGTCGCGTTCGCCAACACGGTGTTCATCACCCGCGAGGACTTCGTCGAACCCGTCACGGCGATGGCCGCGGGTGCGGACCACATCGCTTCCGGCGAACTCGACGTGGAACTGCCCGAGAGCGAGCGTGACGACGAGGTCGCGGAACTGCTCTCGTCGTTCCGGTCGATGCAGGCCTACCTGCTGACGGTGTCCGAGCAGGCCGACGCGCTCTCCCGACAGGAGTTCGACGCCGACATCCTCGACGAGGACGTGCCCGGGACCTTCGGACAGTCGCTGGAGAAGATGGCCGCCAGCATGGACGATTACACGACCGAACTACAGACGATGACCAGCGACCTCGAACGGCGGTCCCAGGCGCTCAACGACCTCGTCGTCGCCTTCGGTGACGCCGCCGAACGCGCGAAAGACGGGGACCTGACGGCCACTATCGACGAGGATTTCGATGCCGACGACGAGCAGTTCGACGCCGTCGTCGAGAACTACAACGACCTCGTGACGACGCTGGGGGAGACGGTCGCCACCGTCACCACGTTCGCCGAGGACGTTGACGAGACGAGCGATCACGTCACCCGGAGCGTCCAAGAGATCGACGATGCGAGCGACGAGATTTCCCGGTCGATTCAGGAGATTTCGGCCGGGGCCAGCCAACAGGCGTCGCGCCACGACGATGTCGCCTCCGAAATGAACACGCTGTCTGCCACCGTCGAGGAGATCGCCGCGACCGCTGAAAACGCCGCCGAGACCGCCGAGAAGGCGACGCAGCGAGGCCGGGAGGGGCGCGCAGACGCCGAGCAAGCTATCGATGAACTCGACGAAATGGAGGCTCGTATCGACGATATCGCCGTCGCGGTCGAGAGCCTCGTCGACCAGATCAGCGAGATCGACGACATCGTCGAGGTCATCACGGACATCGCCGAGCAGACGAACATGCTCGCGCTGAACGCCTCCATCGAGGCGGCCCGCGCGGACGTGAGCGGTGACGGGTTCGCCGTCGTCGCCGACGAGGTGAAGACGCTCGCCGAGGAGACCCGCGACGCGGCGACGGACGTGTCGGACCGCATCGAAGCGGTCCAGCACGAGGCCAGCGAGACCGTCAGCGACGTAGAGGCGACGAACCAGCAGGTGACCGACAGCGCCGCGACCATCGAGTCTGCGCTTCGGGACTTCGAGGATATCGTCGACGTGCTCGGCGAGGTCAACGCCTCGATTCAGGAGATATCGGGAGCCACTGCCGAACAGGCAGAGACCACGCAGGAGGTCGTCGATATGGTCGACGAAGTCGCGGAAGTGAGCGAACAAACCAACGAGGAGTCCGAGGCCGTCGCCGCCGCGGCCGAGGAACAGACCGCGACGATTACCGAAGTGACCAACGAAGTACAGGAGATGGCAGCCCAGACTGACGACCTGCGTGAGGTGCTCGCGGCGTTCGACGTTGCCGAGGACGCGGCCGGGCCATCGGGGACAGCCTCCACGACGGCCGTAACGACGGCTGACGACTAAGCAGGGTCACCCGCTACGCGCGTGGATCCCGGTCTGGACCGGGATACTCGCCGTCTTCGACGACGGGGTACAGTGACGCCGGGTCGAACAGGCGAGCGAAGGCGTCCGGTGGTCTGACACTCAGGGACATATGACGGTTGAGCGACGCGCCGGTCCGGGCGCTCCGCAGGTCGTCCGCGTAGGAGAGCAGGTGCTGTGCGCCGCCTCGGTAGGCCGAGGCCAGCGCGGGGTGATCGCCGGCCGGGTGCTCGACGATGTCACAGTCGGGTTCGATCCGCGCCCGCCAATCGGCCGCCAGGTCGTCGTCGGCGAGGTCGGCGATAACGGCAGCGGCATCGTCTAGCAGGTGGTCACTCGCGACGAGCGTGACCCACGAGTGCCGACGGATATGGTCGATAGCGGCACGGGCATCGCTGTCTGGTCCACACAGCAGATCGGCGGCGAGGACATCGGCATCGGCGACGATACGCGCCGGCGACGGCTCACGCATCGCCGTCGTCCTCCGCCCGGTGCTCGTCGAGGGCCGAACAGACAGCCTCGACCGTGGTCTGGTGGTCCGCCGCACGTTCGAACAGCGTCGCCCAGGTCATAGGGGGAGTCAGTGGCTGAACGGGCAAAAAGCCGTGCCGTCTGTCGTCCGTCGGCCGCCTGTCTGACGGGCATTTATGTCTACCGGTAGCATTCCACCCGGTACGGGCGCGCTTCCACGGCTCCAGTGGATGTCGGTGCCACTGTGTGCCATCCTATCCTCCCCAGGCGCGCCCGGACACCGCGATCCTCCCTTTCATATTCTACTCCCCCCGGCTTTCGCCGAAGACGGCGATCACTATTGACCTGAAAAGATACGACAAAGCGGGATGGGGTCCGGAATCTCAGGCTGACGCGTCGCCCCGGAGCGTCGCCCGAATATCGTCTAGTCCACCGGGGTCGGCCATGATCGCGACACTGTCGCCGGGTTCGATTTCCGTCTGTGGGAGCGGAATCGTCATCGGTTCGTGGTCCTTCCCGTGTGCGTAGATGTGAGCGTCGCCGGGGAGGTCCACCTCGACGACCCGTTTCCCGACGAACGGTGAGTCGTCGGGAATACGGATGCTCGCGACCGAGAGCTGTTCGGTCAGATCTGCGAGGACGTTGAAGTCACCGCCCAGCAGCGCCGTCTTCGCGCCGGCCGCGCCCAGCCGCTCGGGGTAGATGATCTCGTCCACGTCAGCGGCGTACTTCTCGTAGATCTCCTCGCGGTAGTCGGCGTCGATCCGCAGGACGGTCCGACAGCCGAACTCCTTGCCGATCATACAGGCGGTGAAGTTCGTATTCAGGTCGCCCGTGAGGCCGCCGATAGCGTCTGCGGTTTCGATGCCGGCATCAATGAGGACGCTCTCCTCGTTGCCGTCACCCTGGATAGTCTCGAACCCGGTCTCCGTGGCCCGTTCGACCTTCACAGGGTCGTTGTCGACGATAACAACCTCGTGACCCTCGCTCTGCAGAATCCGTGCGGTCCGGATGCCGACGCGGCCATAGCCAACGATAACGAACTTCATGGACTACGGTACGACGGCCACCATTAAAAATGTGAACGGGTGACAGGGTGACGCGAGTTAGCCTTCTGTCGTCGCGGCTTCTTCGGTCGTGTTGTCCGTTTCGTCAGTCTCGGTACCTTCGTCAGTTTCCTCGGTTTCGTCTTCGGTCGACTCTTCGGTTTCGCCTTCGGTCGGTTCCTCAGTCTCGTCCGCTGGTGGTTCTTCGGTTTCGTTTGCGGGCGGCTCTTCGGTCTCGTTCTCAGCCGGTTCTTCAGTCTCGTTCGCGGGCGGCTCTTCGGTTTCGCCTTCGGTCGGTTCCTCAGTCTCGTCCGCTGGTGGTTCGTCGGTTTCGTTCTCAGTCGGCTCTTCAGTTTCGTTCGCGGGCGGCTCTTCGGTTTCGCCTTCGGTCGGTTCCTCAGTTTCGTTCGCAGGCGGCTCTTCGGTTTCGTTCTCAGCCGGTTCTTCAGTCTCGTTCGCGGGCGGCTCTTCGGTTTCGTTCGCGGGCGGCTCTTCAGTCTCGTTCTCTGCTGGCTCCTCAGTCTCGTTCTCAGTCGGCTCTTCAGGCACGTCGACGGCCGGCTCGATAGTGATCTCGGCGAACGCACCGTCGTCACGCGTGAAGACACTGTGGGTGTATGTATCCGGCTCAACACCGGTCGTGTCGACGGTGAACGTGACGTCAGCGGATTCGTTCGCGTCGAGGGTCACAGACTCGGAGGCCAGCGGCTGGCCACCCAGTCGGAACTCGACAGTCTGGGTCGTGTTGAAGTCGTTCGGGTTGGCGACGGTCGCGTCGACGGTGAGGTTGTCACCGGCGGTGGCGTTCGTCGGTGCGTCGAGGGTCTCCAGTGTGAAGGACTCGGAGACGGTAACGGGAGCGATCTGCCCGTCGTCGCTGGTGAAGACACCGTGGCGGTAGTCACCGAGTTCAACGCCGGTCGTGTCCGCGGAGAACTGGACGGTGGTGGTCTCGTTGGGCTCAAGCGTGACGAGCGTCCGGTCGACGACAGCCCCGCCGAACCGGAACTCCACGGATTCAGTCACCGTGGTGTTCTCGTTGTTCGTGACCGTCGCGGCCACGTCAGCGGTCGAGTTCGGTGCGACGCTCTGTGGTGCGGCCAGGGAGTCGACGGTGACCCCTGTTGCCGCGGCTTGTTCTGACGGCGATTCCTGTTGCGCTGTCACGCCCGGTACAGCCCCGACCTGTGCGGTGAGGCCGCCGACGACGAGTAGCGCAGCGAAAACGGCGAGTGTGCGAGTGCGTATCATGTTTTGATTCTGCAGTGATCGGAAGGCAATGCGGACAATGCAACGGATGAACGACACATAAACCGGCGAGACAGTTCAACAGAACATAATAACCTGCTAAGCCGTTTCCTGTTAGCGCCGGATCGGGAAAGCAATATTGAGCGACACTTACCCGGTGGTAAATTGTTTTGCTGGTGATTAAGATCTCGACAGATGGGAAAGCGAGCCGCCGCGAGATGCCGGAAATAAGCCGCTATTGTTGCTCAGTACAGATAGCCATGATACTATCTGACACACAAACGGCCGTCACAGCGATGCAACCGAACCATATGGAGGGGTGCCGCATCCGTGACGGCGCCCTTTCGACACCGGTTTACCCGTCGACAGTTGAGGATTCGATGAATATGCGCGTGACGTTTCTCGGGACGAGTGGGGCCGTGCCGACGACCCAGCGCAACACGAGCAGCGTCTTCGTCAATCGCGACGGCGATTACCTCCTCTTCGACTGCGGCGAGGGAACACAGCGGCAGATGATGCGCTATGGCACCGGCTTCGCTATCGACCACCTGTTCGTCACGCATCTCCACGGCGACCACGTGCTCGGGATTCCGGGGCTACTCCAGACGTGGGATTTCAACGACCGCGAACGTCCCATCGCTATCCATACGCCAGCGGGCACGCGCGGGAACATCGAACAACTCATCCGGGCAAACGGGACGACCCCCTCGTTTCCCGTCCGCATCAACGAGGTATCGGCCGGCGACGTAGTCCTCGACCGATCAGAATACGAAGTCCGAGCCATCGAGACCGCACATCGCTGTGCCAGCGTCGGCTACGTCCTCGACGAGGACGACCGGAAGGGGAAGTTCGACCGGGAGAAAGCCGAAGAGGAGTACGGCATCCCACCGGGCCCGAAGTACTCCAAGCTCCACCGCGGTGAGGCCGTCGAACACGAGGGCGAGACCATCCAGCCGGAGGCCGTCGTCGGTCCGCCCCGTCCCGGCCGGCGGTTCGTCTACACCGGCGACACGCTCCCGACAGAGAGTGTTATCGAAGCCAGCGAGGGCGCGGACCTGCTCGTCCACGACGCCACCTTCGCGGAGGACCGGAAGGAACGAGCGAAGGCGACGGCTCACTCCACTGCCCGGGAAGCTGCCGACGTGGCGCGACAGGCCGGGGCGTCGACGCTGGCGCTGACACACATCTCGACGCGCTACGCCGCCAGCGCCGACCAGCTAGTCGATGAGGCCCGCGACGCGTTCGACGGCGAGGTCGTGCTCGCGGAGGACGGGATGGAGCGGCGCGTCGAGTTCCCGGACGCCGACGAGTACCGATGAAATAGTGCAGCATTTATTGCTCGAAGCGATAGCGCTGCCATGACGCACCGATTAGTCCACGTCGGTCTGGGCGGCCAGGGGTCCACCTGGGCGACAGACGCGATTCCGCCGAACGTTCACGACGACCGAATCGAGGTCGTCGCCGCGGTCGACACCGACCCGGAACGGCACGAACTGGCCGAACGGGAACTCGGGCTGACGCCCGAGGAGTGCTACACCGACCTCGAAACCGCGCTCTCGGAGCACCCGGCGGATATCTGTTCTATCGTGACGCCGCCGTCGACCCACGAGGCCGTCGTGGAGACGGCGCTCGCCCACGATCTGCATATCATCTCGGAGAAACCGATTGCCGACACGCTAGAAGCGTCGGTTCGGGTCGCCGAGAAGGTCAACAAGGCCGGCAAGAAGATGGGAGTCACGATGAGCCACCGGTTCGACCGTGACAAGACGACGTTCCGGCGCGCTGTCGAGGAGGCCGGCGATATCGATTATCTGACGGCTCGGTACACGGGCAACGTCCGCGAGCGTGGCTTCTACGCCGACTACGTCTACGAGATGGAGAACATGCTCCTGCTCGACGGGGCAATCCACCACCTCGACATCCTCGCGTCGCTGGCCGATTCGCCTTGCGAGCGGGTGTACGCGGAGACGTGGACGCCCGAAGAGGCCGACTACGACGGTGACTGCACCGGCCTCGTGACGCTGCACTTCGCCGACGGGACCCGCGCCCAGTACGAGGGCAGTTACGCCAACGCGACGACGCTGAACGGCTGGGGACACGAGCAGTTCCGCGCCGAGTGTTCGGACCAGACGGTCCTCCTCGACCGCCGCGACGTCGAGCGGTTTCACGCCGATGCATACGACACCGGGAACTTCGAGAGCATCGGCAAGGGCGACGGCGAGACGGTGCCGCTGGCCGAGCGCCCCCACTGGAAAAACGCCTGGCTCATCGAGCAGTTCTGTGACTGGATCGACGGCGGTGACCCGATGCCGACGAACGTCGACAGCGTCCTCCAGTCGATGGCCATCGTCTTCGCCGCCATCGAGAGCAGCGAGACCGGCGAGGCCGTCGACGTGCAGGCGCTACTTGACGACGCCCGCGCGAACGCCTGAGACGCCCGTCAACCGGTCGCTCTTAGACCGATTCGTCGCGGAACACGTCGCCGCGGGGCTCGTACTCCATCTCCTCACAGACAGCGGCGGCCACGTCCGCGCCCCACTCACGTTCGACGAGGTGGACGGCGAGGTCCAGCCCGGACGTGACGCCGCCACAGGTCAGGACGTCGCCGTCGTCGACGACCCGGGCATCCACCACCGTCGCGTCGGTCGCTCGCAGGTCCTCGATTGCCCCGCCGTGTGTCACCGCGGGCCGGCCGTCGAGCAGGCCGGCACGTGACAGCACCATCCCGCCGGTACAGACGCCGGCGACAGTCGCGCCGCGGTCGTGTGCCGCCGCGACGGCCTCGGGTAGCTCCCCGCGTTCGGCCTCCGTCCAGACGCCGGCCTCGCTTCGGTCGTTCCACCCGCCGCCAGCCACGACGAGCAGGTCCGGAGTCACGGCAGCGAGCGGGCCGTCGGGCTCGACCCGGAGCCCGTGGCTCGCGGTGATAGTATCGCTCCCCCGGACTGAACGGAGGGTCACGTCCCAGGCCGCGCCAAAGCGCGCTGCATTCTCGAACACCTCGTAGGGGCCGATGGCGTCCAGTTCATCGAACCCGTCGAAGCAGGCGATTGCGACAGTGTCCATGCCCAGGACACGGCTGACAGCGGCAAATAGCCCAGTGGTTGCGTGCGGATAGGTACCGTCCGACACTTCTCCGGAGCGCTCTTTGCCGACGCCGCCGAGCGAACGAGTATGCCCCATCCCTTCCACATTGTCGATGTGTTCGCACAGGAGCGATACACCGGGAACCAGCTCGCCGTCGTGACGGACGCCGGCGACCTGCACGAGGACGAGATGCAGGCCATCGCCGCCGAGATGGACTACTCCGAGACGACGTTCGTCACCGGGGAGCCGAGCGACGGCGCGTGGCCGGTCCGCATCTTCACCCCCGCGGCCGAGGTGCCCTTCGCCGGCCATCCGACGCTCGGAACGGTACAGGTCATCCGGGACCACCTGGCTGACGGGAACCCCGAAACGGTGACGCTTGACCTGCCCGTCGGCGAAGTCCCGGTGGAAGTGCGAGAGCGCGACGGCCGCGAAACCCTGTGGATGACACAGCAGTCGCCCGAGTTCGGCGAGCAGTTGGCCCACGAGGACCTCGCCGCCGTGCTCGGCCTGCCGGCTGACCGACTGGACCACGATTGGCCGGTGGAAATCGTCTCGACGGGACTGGCAACAATCGTCGTGCCGGTGGCCGACCGCGACGCGCTGGAAGCCATCGACCTGGACCGCGACGCCTACGACGCGGTGACCGGCGACCGCGACGCCAAAAACGTCCTGGCGGTCTGTCGAGAGCCGCGAAGCGAGGACAACGACCTCGCCGTCCGCGTGTTCGCGCCGTTCTACAACGTGCCGGAGGACCCCGCGACTGGCTCCTCGAACGGCTGCCTGGCCGCGTATCTCGCTCGCCACGAGATGCTCGGGAGCCCTGCCGTCGAGGGTCGTGTCGAGCAGGGCTACGAAATGGGACGCCCGTCGCTGTTGCATCTCTCGACGGCCGGCAGCGGCGAGGACATCAGCGTCCGGGTCGGCGGCAGCGTCGTCCCCGTCGCCCGCGGCGACCTGCTGTAAGCGACTGCGACAGCCCCGGTACCGGCACACTGATTTCGTCCCGTACACAACGGCGGGCTATGGATCTCGCACACACCGCGATCTGCGTCTCGGACCTCGACCGCGCAATGGAGTTCTACGACGCGCTGGGCTTCGAAGAGACAAACCGCTTCACGCTCGACGGCGTCGAGAACGTCTATCTCGGTCGGGACGGCGACGGCGACCTGCAACTGCGCTACGACCCCGACCGGACCACACCGGTCGCGCCGAACCGCGCCGACGTGGACCACATCGCGTTCACCGTCGCTGATGTCGAGGAAACCTTCGAGACGGCCATCGACGCCGGCGCTGCGCCGGTGCTCGAACCGACAGAGATCGACGCCGCCGACGCCTTTGCCGCCTTCGTCGAGGATCCCGAAGGGTACACGCTAGAGTTCTACCGCTGGCTCTGAGCAGCGGCGTCCGCAATAGACGAGCAGCGCTCACCCGAACAGGGAACGAACCCGACCGCGCCACAGCGCTGCCGTCCGGGTGGCGACGAGTCGAGCCGGTTCGGACACGGCGACGAGGAAGCCGCCGAAGCCGACGAGACACGTCACGGCGGCCACGCTGGCAACGACAATCGGGGAGAGACCAGCGCGCGCGAGGCCGGCGACTGCGCCCGTCGTAAGTGCAAAAGAGACGCCGAGGCCGACAGAGAGATACGCCGCAACCCTGGAATCCAGCGGAATCCGCCCGAAGACGCCCCGAGCGTAGTAGAGGACGTACCCGAAGATGACAAGGTTCATCACACCGTATCCGGCGGCCCCGGCGACCGCCCCGAACTCCGCCCCGAAGATCACGGGCACTGGAACGCTGAACGCCAGTCCGTAGAGTTTCGTGCGAAAGCTCACGCTCGGTTTCCCGACGCCCTCCATGGCGTGTGACGTGAGCGTCCAGAAGCCGCGAAGGATGTTCACGCCTCCGACGAGCAGGACCGTCGCCGAGAAGACGCTCTCGGAGCCGGCGAAGGCGATCCGCGCAACCACGTCGTGTGCAGCCAGCAAGTAGCCGAAAACGACGAAGGTGACGCCCGTCCCGCCGGTGACCGCCCCGTCGAGGTAGGCGAGCTGCGTGTCGCCGGCGGAGGAGTCCCCGCTGACTTTCGTGAGCAGCGGGGAGGAGAGCCGCCAGGAAATCGTCGCGCCAAAGTCGGCGAACCGGTCTGCGGCCTCGTAGATGCCGACGGCCGCCGGGGTCGCGACGACGCCCAGCACGTACACCGGCATGTTGTACGACAGGCGGTCCAGAACCTGATCCGGGACGCTCCACTTGGCGAAGTCCCAGGCGCGCTCGACGGCGTGTCGGTCCGGCAGCGTCGGGAGGACACCCAGCGCGACAGTAACGGGGACGAGCACCGCCAGTCGAACCCCGGCGACGATGAGCAGCAAGTCACCGGCGGTCGTCAGTGACGGGGCCAGCGCCAGCAGGATGCTGAGCTGGATAGCGCTTTGCGTTCCGGTGAGCCACGTCTCCGCGCTCGGGTAGCCGATAGCACCGACCAGGCTCGTCACGATCATCGACAGCGCGACGGCGAGGGCGTACAGACCGACAGGGACGAGCAATCCCGGTGAGACCACAGTATTGCGGACGATGACACCGGCCAGCGCGGCCACGACCACACCGGCGACGAGGAGATAGCCGAGGGCGAACAGCATCGCCAGTCCGAAATACGGGCCGACGGCTTCGCCCCGTTCGCTGCCGACCTTCTGCAGCGTCTGGCTGATGCCCCGAATCGGACGGAGGACGAGCGAGACCGAGATGCTGATGAAGAAATACGTGCCGGTCGCCCCAGGCGACGTGACGAACGCGTAGACGATACCGCTGAGAACGAACAGCGTCGTTGACAGCAACGCCCCGCTGGTCGTCCGAATCGAGGAGTCCAACAGGTCTATTTCGTCGCCATCGCGCTGTTCGACCATCGATCAGTCATCAGGGCTGGGGGCGGGAAAACGGTGCGGTGGATACAGTGGTGGGAGGCCAATCTATGTGCCAAAGTGGCAGCTCCGCACTCGCAGTCAGTCACAGAAAACGCCCGCTCACGGCTCACTCCGTTCACCGTTCGCGTTTCCGGAGGTTCTCACTTCGTTCGAACCTCTCTACGCCAGGACTGGGATTTGAACCCAGAATCCCGAAAGGGAACACGCTTTCCAGGCGTGCGCCTTACCGTTCGGCCATCCTGGCACGTGTTTCGAGAGTGCGAGGGCGGGCGATTAAGGGCTTTCGTTTCCGAACAGCCGAGGCTGTATGCGGTATGAGGCCAGCGTCGCCCCGACACCGACGGCTACGGCGACGCCAGCTTTAGCCGGTAGCGACACCGGCGTCCCGGCCAGCAGTTCGTAGCCCTGGATCAGAACCAGAAACGCGAGGCTCCCGACGACGCCCCACAGGAGGCTGGCCTTCGTTCGCGGGTCCATCAGCGCACTCCACTCCGTGCTGTTGTATCGGCTGGTGCGATACGTGCAGGCCGTCGCATACACGAAGCGGTGGTCGCCGCGGCTAAAACCCCGCCGGAATCAGCGCAGAACTCTGACGAGCGCCAGTACCGGGAAGAAGGCGACGAGGGATTTCGCGAGGCGGACGCTTCGAGTCAGACGAGCACGTCGACCTCGTACCCCTCGTCGGTGAGCGCGTCGATGAGTGCATCGACGTGATCGGGGCCGCGGGTCTCCAGATCCAGTTCGACCTCGGCCGAACTCATCGCCACGTCGCGACTGGTCCGATCGTGCTCGATGCCGTAGATGTTGACCTGCTCGCGCGAGAGGACCTCGACGAGTTCCTCCAGTGCGCCGGGCCGGTCCTGGAGGACGGTCCGGATTTTGAGATAGCGGCCGGTCTCGACGAGGCCGCGCATGATGACATTGGTCAGGGTGTTCAGGTCGATGTTCCCGCCACACAGCGCGGGGACAATCGTCTCGTCGTCCTCGAAGTCGAACTTCGCTTCCATGACGGCGGCCAGCGCGACGGCACCCGCGCCTTCGGCGAGCGTTTTCGAGCGCTCGAGTAGCGTCGTCAGGGCGACAGCGATCTCGGAGTCCGACACCGTCACGACCTCGTCGACGCGTTCGCTGATGACCTCGAACGTCTTCTCGCCGACGGTGCGAGTGGCGATGCCGTCGGCGATGGTCTCGACGCTGTCACGTTCGATGCGGTGGCCCTTCTCCAGGGATTCGGCCACGCTCGACGCCCCCTCGGCCTGAACGCCGACGACGCGGATGCTTTCGTCCTTGCCTTTGAGCGCCGTGGCGATGCCGCTGATGAGTCCGCCGCCGCCGATAGGGACGACGACCGTGTCCACGCCGGGGAGGTCCTCGTAGATCTCCAGTCCGATGGTTCCCTGGCCCGCCATCACTTTCTCGTCGTCGAAGGCGTGGACGTAGGTCCGGTCCTCCTCACGTTCGAGTTCGTGTGCGTGTTCGGCGGCCGCGTCGTAGTCCCGACCGTGCAGGACCACGTTACCGCCGTAACTCCGGGTCGCTTTCACTTTCGAGACTGGTGCCCGTTCCGGCATCACGATTTTCGAATCGACGCCGATTCGCGTGGCAGCCAGCGCCACCCCCTGAGCGTGGTTGCCGGCGCTCGCTGTGACGACGCCGGCCTCCCGTTCAGCGTCTGAGAGTGAGGCGATGCGGTTGGTCGCACCCCGTATCTTGAACGACCCCGTGCGCTGGAACAGTTCGAGCTTGAGATGGATATCCGCGCCTGTCATCGCGGAGAACGTATGCGAGTAATCGAGCGGTGTGTGTCTGGCCGTTTCAGAGACAGTGTCCTGTGCCGCGAGGACGTCCTCAAATGAGAGCATGGAAGTGGCTATTCACCGGACCATGTTATACTGTCGGCCGACCACGCGGTATCGTCGGTTGCTACAGTGGCGACTGCTCGGGCACTGTACTGAAACGGAAAGAGGGGAGCGTGTGACTGCACGCGAGACGACGAACGCGATTAACTTAAATCCCGCCGTAGCGCGGTGAAAGTGAAAGTGCACGACGGCGTTCGGGTGGTGTTTCCCACTCTGCCAACCGTACCGAGAAGTGGTCACCAACTGGTCGGACAGAACTGTTTTACTCCCGCTGTGCAAGCACGTAGTAGATGGATACCTGGCAGCGGCGGACCGGGCTGTACGTTCTCGCCCTCGTTGGCATCATCCTCGGCTACGCGCTGGCCTACGACTACGGGATGTCGGCGTTCGAGACCGAACCGCGTGAGTTCCTCCACTCGTTACAGGTCGTCGTCGAGACGTTCACCACGACCGGGTACGGGTCGGACGCGCCCTGGGAGAGTACGGGCATGCGCCTGCTCGTCATTGTAATGGACATCACCGGCGTCGTGCTCATCTTCCTCGCGTTGCCGGTGTTGCTGTTTCCGCTGTTCGAGGAGGCGATGGAGACGACGGCCCCGAACACGGTCGAGAACGGCCTCAGCGACCACGTCGTCATCTGTCAGTTCTCTCCCCGTGGTGAGACGCTCGTCACCGAACTCGATACCTGGGACGTCGACTACGTCATCGTCGAACCGGACCGGGACCGAGCCAACGACCTCTACGAAGAGGGGTACTACGTCATCCATGCCGATCCCCAGTCCGTCGACGGGCTCGAACGGGCCAATCTGTCGTCCGCCCGTGCGCTCGTCGCCGACGCGTCCGACCAGGTGAACACCAGTATCATCCTCACCGCCCGCGAAGTCGACGAATCCGTCCAGACTGTCAGTGTCGTCAAGGAGCCCGACCGCGCGAAGTATCACGACCTCGCCGGCGCCGACGCCGTCCTGTCGCCGCGCGGACTGCTCGGCGAGAGCCTCGCGAGCAAGGTGACGACCGGCATCTCGACGACGCTCGGGGACTCAATAGAGATCGGCGAGGACTTCGACATCGCCGAACTGCCGATCCACCGCGGGAGCGATCTCGTCGGAACGACGCTGGCCGACAGCGGTATCCGCGAGGAGACCGGTGTCAACGTCATCGGTGCGTGGTTCCGCGGCCAGTTCGTGAGTCCGCCCGACCCCGACGCCGAACTCGACGGCAGCACGGTCCTGCTGGTCTCGGGCACCGAGCGCCAACTGGAGCGGCTCAAGGAGATGACCCTCTCCAGCGTGCGTGGCTTCCGCCGCGGGGAAACGGTCATTATCGGTGCCGGCGAAGTCGGACAGACTATTACGTCGGCGCTCACGAACGCCGGGGTGCCGCATACCGTGCTCGACCGGACCGACGAGCAGGGCGTCGATGTCGTCGGCGATGCCACCGAGCCCGAGGACCTGCGACATGCCGGCGTCGGTGCAGCCAGAACGGTTATTCTCGCTCTGTCGGAGGATACCGACACCGAGTTCGCGACGCTGGTCATCCGTGACCTCAACCCGGACGTCGAAATCATCGCCCGTGCCGAGGAAAGCGAGAACGTCCAGAAGATGTACCGGGCGGGCGCGGACTACGTCCTCGCGCTGTCGACGGTCAGCGGCCGGATGCTCGCCTCGACGATTCTCGAAGACGAAGACGTCATCTCGATGGACCAGCAGGTCGAGGTCATCCGCGTCGCTGCCGACGGCCTCGGTAATACGACGCTCGGCGAGGCTGATGTTCGCTCCCGGACGGGCTGTACGGTCGTCGCCATCGAACGCGACGGCGCAGTCATCACCGACCTCGGCCCTGACGTGACTATCGAGCCGACTGACAAGCTCGTCATCGCCGGCACCGACGACGGCGTGACGCGGTTCAAATCGGTGTTTGGCTAACCACCTTTTTCGACGGGGGCCTCGCGCTCGCCGCTGCCGAGCGCTCGACCCCCGTACAAAAACGTTCTCAGAAGTCGGAGACTTCTGATGGGCTGCACAAGAGCTTCGCTCTTGTGAACGTGGGCGAAAAAGGCCGGAAGCGCCGCTCCGCGGCGCTTCCGGGGGACCGGCGGCGTCGCCGCCGGATGCTGGCCGCCCTGCCCTTCCCCGGTTCGCGCGATGAAACGCGCTCATGGCCGTCAGTAATCCACTCTTCAGACGAAAAGTAGCGGTGCGGGCCTATCGCTCGTCCAGCGGCACAAACGTGGTCTCGTCAGGGTTCTTGCCGACGTAGCGGGCGCGCGGGCGGATGAGACGGTTGTCCTCGATGTACTCGAAGACGTGGGCGACCCAGCCGCCGACGCGTGACATCGCGAAGATTGGGGTGTAAATGTCGATAGGAATACCCATCTGGTAGTACGTCGACGCCGAGTAGAAGTCGACGTTCGGGGCCAGTCCCTTCTCTTCCATGAGGTAGTCCTCGATAGTGGTGGACATCTCGTACCACTTGAGCGTCCCGGCGGCTTCGCCGAGTTCCTTCGAACGCTCGCCGAGAATCTTCGCTCGCGGGTCCTTGACGTTGTAGACACGGTGGCCGAAGCCGGAGACGCGGCGGCCCTCGTCGAGGGCGTTTTTGACCCAGTCGAGCGGGTCGGATTCGGCGTCGTCGACCTCCTTTAGCATCTCCATAACGTCCTGATTGGCCCCGCCGTGGAGCGGGCCCTTCAGCGTCCCGATGGCGGAAGTGACCGCGCTGTGAACGTCCGATAGCGTCGACGCCGTCGTGATGGCTGAGAACGTCGAGGCGTTGAGGCCGTGGTCGGCGTGGAGCACGAGCGCCTGGTCGAACACGTCGGCAAGCACGTCGTCGGGCTCCTCGCCGTTGAGCATGTAGAGGAAGTTCGCCGCGTGGTCGAGGTCGTCCCGGGGTGCGACGGGTTCCTTGCCGTCGCGGATACGAGTGAACGCCGCGATGATGGTCGGAATCTTGGCCGTGATCCGCCGGCCCGTTTCGAGGTTGACCGTCTCGTCGGTCGGTTCGGCGTCCTCGGGCGCGGGGTCGAACGCCGAGAGCATCGACACCGCGGTCCGGAGCGCTGCCATCGGGTTCTCGTCCGCTTCGGCGAGTTGTCGCACGGTCGAGATGACATCGTCGTCCACGTCGCGTGCGTCCACCATCGCCTGCTTGAACTCGGAGAGTTCGTCCCGGTTCGGCAGATGGCCGTGCCAGAGCAGGTACAGCACCTCTTCGTAGCTGGCACCCTTGGCGAGGTCCTCGATGGTGTACCCCCGATACACGAGTTTGCCAGCGTCGCCGTCGATAACGCTGAGTTCGGACTCGGCGACGATGACACCCTCGAGTCCCTTCTTGAGGTCGTCGGACATACGCAATCTCTTCCCTACCTTCCGGGAAAAACATTTTCTTTCTGGGCCTGTGTGTCACACTGTCAGGAGTTGAGACTGCCCGTTCGTTTACTATTTTCCGGATAAGTTCGTCTGTCTATTACATCGATGCCGAGGAACTCGTCGTTCATTCGCTCGCGCTCGGCTCGATACCGAGCGGGTACCGACCCAAATAGTGAGGAACGTTTTTGCTCGGGGCCGTCGAACCGGCGGCTATGGACCCGACAGGGACGGTTGAGTACGAACCGGTCAGCGTCAAGCAGGTGCTGGCCGAGATGAAAGACACCGCCGAGTTGCTCATTGACCTCTCGTACTCGGCTGTCCTGCTGGGGAGTGACGACGTGGCCGCAGAGGTGTTAGAGTTAGAGGAGAAAATGGACGTGCTCCAGTTGCGTGCACGTATGAGCCTGCTGATGGCCTGCCGGTCGACAGCGGACGCGGAGTCGCTGGCCCCCGTCTTGGGGATGGTCGGAGCCGCCGAGAAGATCAGCGACGCTGCCGGCGACATTGCCAAAGTCGTACTGGAGGATATCGGCCTGCCTGATACGATGCGGGCGGCCCTGCCCGAAGCCGTCGAGACGCTCGTGCGGGCAACAATCAGTTCGGACTCCCGATTGACCGGCGATACACTGGGCGGCCTGAACCTCGAAACCGAGACGGGCGTCCGCGCGCTGGCGATTCGCCGGCAGGGGAACTGGTTGCTCAACCCCGACCGGGAGACGCGCCTCGAAGCGGACGACGTGGTGCTGTTCCGGGGGCCGGAGGCCGGCATCGCCGAGGTGTATCAGGACGCGACCGGCGACGTGTACGAACCGCCGGAACCGCCGGAAGGGGGCGTCCGGGACCTCGAACGCGCCGTCGACTCTATCGTCCTGATGAAAGACATGGGCGAGCTAGCCGTCGATCTGGCCTACGGCGCGGTGTTGTTCGACAGTACGGAAGTCGCCGAGGAAGTCGTCGAACTCGAAGCCGAGGTCGACGCGCTGCAGTCCCGCTTCGAGGCCTGGACGCTCCGGGCCGCCGCCGACATCGACGACCCCGTGTCGCTGCGAGGCCTCGTCCACCTGGCCCGTTCGACGGAGGTTATCTCCGACGCCGCGCTGGAGATGAGCGAGGGGGTTCTGCGGGGACTGTCGACCCATCCGGTCGTCGCCGAGGCCGTCCAGGAGTCCGACGAGGTTATAGTCCGGACGACGGTGTACCCCGACAGCGACCTCGCGGGGACGACCATCGGCGACGCGGAGGTCAAGACGGCGACGGGCATGCGAATCATCGCGATACGGCGCGGGGCCGGGGAGAGCGAGCGAACCGGGCGCGAGGGCGGCGACTGGGTCGTCTCGCCGGGCCCGGAAACGCAGATTCAGACTGGCGACGTGCTTATCGCAAAGGGGACTCGAACCGGCGGCGGTCGGCTTACAGAACTGGCAGAAGGATAGGCTCCCGGTCGGTATCAGCGTCGGGCGAGTCGCACAGCCGACACGGCCGTGAACAGCGCCGTCAGCAGACCGCCCAGCGACGTCGCGAGGACGAACGCCAGCGCCACGTAGAAGCCCGTCGGGCGCTGGGTCCCCGGCAGGACGAACAGGGCGAACAGTCCCGCCGTGAACAGGCCGGCGAGCACGAAGCCGATTTTCGCGTTGCGTGGTACGTTCAGCGCCGCGACCATCGCCGCTTTGCCGCTCTGTGGCTCGGACTGGGACACACCAGGTGATAGGGTCGGCGGCCCCAAGATGCCGTCGGTCCGGCGCAACTGTTGGCGAAATCCGAACCAGTAAAGGCTCCCAAGGCAAACGTGAGAACAATGGTTACTTTCGGTACGGCGACCGCCGCTCCCGGTGAGAGAGACACGGGGCGGCTGGAGGTCGGTGAGACCCGTGACGGGTCGACGTTCGGGCTACCGGTCGCCGTCGTCAACGGTGTCGACGACGGGCGGACCCTCTACATACAGGCGGCCAGCGACGGCGACGAACTGAACGGCGTCGGCGTCATCCAGCGGACGCTCCCGCAGCTCGACCCGGCAGAGCTGTCCGGGACGGTTCTGGTCTGTGGCGTCGTCAACTACCACGCGTTCCAGGTCGCCGAGCACCGCAACCCGATCGACGACACGAAGATGAACCGGGCGTATCCGGGCGACAAAACGGGGACGTCGAGCGAGCGCATCGCCGCCGCGACCTTCGATGCCGCCATCAGCGCCGACTACGTGCTCGACCTGCATCAGGGGTCGACCTCGCGGATGATCGACGAGGTCCGGGTCCGGTGTGGCACCCGGCATCGCCTCCACGAGGAGTGTCTCGAACTCGCGAAGGTGTTCGGCTGTGGCTACATTCTCGACCAGAAAGGCCCCGACGGGCAGTTGGCCCGCGCCGCTCCCGACGAGGGGGTTCCGACAATCGACCCCGAACTCGGCGGCTGTGTCGGGTGGGACGAAGGCTCGATCCAGCGGGGCGTCGACGGGGTGTTCAACGTGTTGAACTACTACGGCTTCCTCGACGGACACCACAGCACCCGCCCCCAGACCCGCGCCTCCGGGTTCGAGCAGTACGGCTCCCCCGTCGGCGGCCTGATCGACCTCAAGCCCGACCTCGGCGACCGCGTCTCCCGCGGCGAGACGCTGTTCGAGGTGACCGACGTGTTCGGCGAACCGAAGGCCGAAATCACCGCTGACTCCAGTGGCGTGTTCTGGCGCGCCCGCCGGCTCCCGCAGGTCGCGACCGGCGAGTACGTCTGCTCGGTCGGGACGAACGTCGATACGTACTAGCCACTTTGTACTTCGGAGGGTGTCCTCGGCCCGGATGCGGCCTGTGGGCACCCCCCTCGCAAAAACGTGGGAAAACGCTGGACCTCGCTTCGCTCGGTCCTGTGAAACGCGGCGCTTCGCGCCGCGTATACTCGCTTGCTGGCCTGCCTTTCCCCGGGGCGGCCGACGGAGCGGCCGCCCGGCCACCGCGCTGTGGACTCTACCCACTCAAGCTCCGCTACCGCGGCCGCAGGCACCGACTGTCGCTCTCACGAACGCCGCCGCCAGCTTTTGGACCGTCGGCATCCGAGTAGGCCCATGCACAGCTGTAGTGTCTGCGACCGGGAGTACCCCCGCAAGGGCCCCTGGCGGTGTTCCTGTGGGGCACCGCTCGACTACGCCACGCAGGCGCTGCCCGACAGCCGACCGGAACAGTTCTCGCGGGCCAGCGGTGTCTGGGACTTCGCTGACTTTCTCCCCATGGGCGAGCGAGTCAGCCTCGGCGAGGGCTGGACGCCGCTGGTCGACGCGCCCGGGTGGGACGCCACCTTCAAACTGGAGTATCTCCACCCAACGGGGAGTTTCAAGGACCGTGGCGCGGCGACGGTCGTCGCCGAAGCGCTCGAAGTCGGGGCCGACCGCGTGCTCGAAGACTCCTCGGGCAACGCCGGGCTGGCAGTCGCATCCTACGCGGCACGGGCGGGTCTGGACGCCGAGATATACGTTCCCGCGAATGCGAAGGAAACGAAGGTTCGCCGTATCGAACGGACCGGAGCCGACGTGGTCCCGGTCGAAGGGAGTAGAGAGTCCGTAACCGCGGCCTGTATCGATGCCGTCGAGAGTGGGGCGGGCTGGTACGCCAGCCACGCCTGGAATCCCGCCTTTTTCTCCGGGACGGCGACAGCCGCCTACGAGATTGCCGCCCAGCGAAACTGGACCGTCCCGGATGCCGTCGTCACACCGCTTGGTCACGGGACGATGTTTCTCGGTCTCTATGGCGGGTTTCGGGCACTGGAGCAAGCCGGATGGAGGACGCTGTCCCACGCATACTCGGTGCGCAGGCGACCGGGTACAGCCCCATCGCCGACGGGGACAGCAGTTCGCCGGGCGACGCCAACGACCTCGCCGACGGGATTCACATCCGGGACCCGCCGCGCAGCCATCAGATACGGCACGCCATCGACGAAACCGCTGGCGACGCCGTCGCCATTTCTGCAGCGGCAACCGAGCGGGAACGCAACCGCCTCAGCGAAGCAGGGTTCCACATCGAGCCCACATGTGCGACCGCAACGGCGGCGCTAACCCAGTTCAGAGAGCGGGGAGAACTCCAGGGCGGTGACGACGTGGTTGTTGCGCTGACCGGTCGGAACAGCTAGTCTACCGCATCAACAGTGTCGAGACCGGAAAGTCGGCGTCGACGGAGAGCCACTGATCCTCGACGTCTGTCGTTTCGACATCTGGGGCGTAGCAGATGAGTCGCTCACTGCCGTCGGGGCGGGAGCGCACCACGGCAGGCAGCGTCCCCTCGTCAGCGTCTGTCGCCGCCGTCACCTCGCTCGTCGACCGGGTATCGGAGTCCATGTCTCGACTCACGATAGGTGTTATTATTGTTACCAGTCGGTTATCGGGCGTAAGGACTACTGAACGTCGTCGAGAGAAACGAGTTGGTCCGACGAAACGGCCAGCCACTTCGTCTCCAGTTCTGGACTCGCGAGACCGGGCGGATGGAAGATCGAACGCTGGCCGCCACCCGCAGCCGGCTCGTGTTCGACAGTCAGTAATTTCTCGGTGACCCTGCCGTCCGTCGTATTCTGCCGCTGAGCGTCTGACCCCTCACTGCTCATGCCCGCAAATAACGGTAGATCAATATTGTTATCCGTAGTCTAAATCGACGTATATCCCGATATTACCGGAATGTTCGTGGTGCTTACCCGTCGGTAATCGATTTGAATAGCGAACGCAGCCAGGACGTCACCTTGGCGGGGAGTAACGAGGGCGAGACATACCGGTACATCGCGACACCAATCCGCCTCAACGAGAAGGATGGGTGGGCGCGTCGAACCCGCCGCGGACCAGCGGCTTTGCGATGTGGCGGCGCGCGACCGGCGGCACCTCGTACCACCCGGGTTCCAGTCCCCGCTCAATGGGCTGCTCGACCTTGCTGTCGGCGCTGGTCCCGCAGTCCCGGCACCGGTAGCCCTGGTTCCGACCGGCGGATTTCATCGACCGACCACAGTCCGGGCAGTCCGGGGTGACGGATTCCGTCCGGACGAGTTCCCGGACCGCGAACTTCTCCAGTTTGAGTGTGCCGTCGCTCACCTCGCCACAGGCGGTGACCCGGTCACCCACCCTGAGCGAGCGGACCCGGTCGCGAAAGCCCTTCGTCGGCTCGAAGGCAGCACAGTTGAGGGTCGTTCCGTCGTCCTTGAGTGTGATGAACACGTGCCCACCCTCCCGGGTTTCGGGGGCCTCGATCACGGTGCCGGTGACGCGGTAGGCGCTGTCGTCCATGACCGCGTCGAGCGTCGCGTCCTGTAGATGCACGTCAGTCCCCTGGTTCGTCACGAACGTCGCTCGTCGGGCGATTGGTTCACTGTCGATTGCGTCGGCGACGGCGCGGCAGGCGTCGGGGTCGTCGCCGCGGACCCCGTAGAGAATCGGACACGGCGTCCGCGGCACGCAGACCGGGTAGCCCGATTCGCTGTCGACGGTGTCCCACACGGCCGGGTAGTGCTCGTCCGCCACGACGCGGACGCTCTCAGCGTCGACCAGCCGTTCCGTACCCCACCGTTCCTGTTCCCGGTAGGCGATGTGTTCGTAGGTCCAGTCCGACAGCGCGGCCCAGGCCCCGACCGCCGCGAGCGCACCGACCAACCCGCGGCCGTTGCCCCGCTGACAGCGGGCGAACCCGACCACATCGGCCAGCGTCGTCGCGGTCATCGGGTCCTGTATCGACTGGATCGTCTCGCGGGCGAACGTTGCGATCTGCGGCGGGACGTCTTCGGGGTCGCAGTCGGCGACGACGACCCCTGGGTTGGTCCGAGGGTCGTCGGTTTCGGCCATGTCGAGCACGTCCCCGGCCAGTTCAAGCGCCGTGTCAGCGCCGAGGTCCGTATGCACCGCCAGCGCCGCGTTCCCGCGGGTCTTGTGCTCGACGGCGGGGTTCAGCCGGACGAGGAGCAGTCGCTCGACGGTCCCCCCGGCGTTCCGTATCGACTCGGCGAGGGTGGCGGCGGCGTAGGTCGTACACATCCCCCGCTCGCGCGAGTCCGTATCATCGAGGCCGACGACAGTCACGTTACCCTGTAGCCCCGAAGCGGTCAAACGCCTTTCGTCACGCCGGGCCCTCAATTCGGCCTGAGAGATCAACGAACGGCGCAATACATATAATGGGTGAGCGGGCTAGACTCAGTAGAGGTACAGAGTACTATGTCACGGTCGGCGCTGGTGGAAAACGTCATGGCGATGCTCGAAGACGCTGGCTTCCTCGTCAGCGACCGCTGTGCGATTCGCCCGAAGAGTTTCGACATCGCTGCCCGTCGCGGTGAGGACGTGTTGCTCCTGAAGATACTGGGCAACATCGACGCCTTCGACGCACAGACCGGGGGCGAGATGCGGCGACTTGGCACGTACCTGAACGCCACGCCGATTGTCATCGGCCTCCGAACGCGCGACGAGGAGCTGAAACCCGGCGTCGTCTACTTCCGCCACGGCGTCCCGGTGCTGTCACCCGACACCGCGATGGACCTGTTCGTCGAGGAGGTCCCGCCGCTCATCTACGCCGCCCCGGGCGGGCTCTACGTCAATATCGACTCCGAAATTCTCGCCGACGTGCGCGAGAACCGCGACTGGTCGCTCGGCCGACTGGCAAAGGAACTTGGCGTCTCTCGGCGGACGGTCTCCAAATACGAGGACGGGATGGACGCTTCCGTCGAGGTGGCCGCCGAACTCGAAGACCTGTTCGACGCGCCGCTGACCTCGCCAGTGAGCGTTCTCGACGGCGCAGAGGAGGTCCGGGACGACGAGCCGACACCGGACGACCCCGATGTCGCACCGGAGGACGAGCCAATCGTGACGGTGTTCACCCGTATCGGCTTCGAGGTCCACCCGACGGACCGCGCCCCGTTCAAGAGCGTCAACGAGAGCGACGACCAGCGCGAGCAGGTACTCGCCGGCCACTCGGCGTTCACCGAGACGGCCGAGAAGCGAGCCCGGATCATGTCCTCAGTCGGCGAGGTGACACGGACCCGGTCGGTGTACGTCGTCGACGAACTCCGGCGCGAGTCCGTTGACGGGACCGCACTCATCGAGAAAGACGAGATGGACGACATCCAGGACGCCGACGACCTGCGGGACTTGATTATGGAGCGCGGCGAGGACCGCGAAGAAGTGGCCTGAGCGGCTGCTTCCCGTCTTCGCTGTCAGTTAAAAACGAGAAACACCGCAAGCGCTGAGTCTACTGCCCGTACGTCTCTTCGAGATACTTGACAATCCACCTTTTTCGTCGTCACCCCTCCTCGCTCGTGCCACTCGCTGTGGGAGGGGTCCTCGAAAAACGTGGGCGAAAAACGGTCGCGCTACGCGCGACCGCGGTAGAGATGTCTTACTGCCCGTACGTCTCTTCGAGATACTCGACGATGTCGTCGGATTCGGGCATCGCGTCGACGCCGTTGTCCTTGTCGACGAGGACGGGGACGCCAGTCTGGCCCGAGATCTCCTTCACTTCGGTCCGCTCGCCGTGGGACCGCGGAACCATGTGTGACTCGTAGTCGAGGCCGAGCTCGTCAAGTTTCTTGATAACCTTCGCGCAGTACGGACAGCCTTCGAGTTCGTAGAGTTCGAGATTGGCCATTACGACGGATTCTAGCGATTCCACCGTCAAGAACACATCGGTGATGTGTCCCGGCCGCGCAGTGCCGACAGCGGCCTGGTCGGCGCTAAACGTCGATATCGTCGGGGGCGTCGGCGAGCAGGTCCGACGCAGTCACGAGCGATGAGAGTTCGAGGTCGTGTTCGGCGAGGTTCTCGCTAGCCCCCTCCTCGCGGTCGACGACGACGAGCACACGGTTGACGACAGCACCGGCCTCGCGGAGCGCCTCCGCAGCGTCGACCGCGCTCTGGCCGGTCGTCGCGATGTCTTCGAGGATGATGACCTCCGCACCTTCGGGCAGGTCGCCCTCGATTCGGTTGCCCGTCCCGTACTCCTTGGCCTGCTTGCGGGCAATGACGTAGGGGATGTCCGTCTCGACGCTCGTGACCGCAACAAGCGGGACCGCACCAAGGGCGACGCCGGCCAGCGTTGCGTCCGTGTCCCACTCGGCGATCCGTTCGGCGAAGGCCCCGGCGATGAGGTCCAGACAGGCGGGGTTGGTCTCGAAGACGTACTTGTCGACGTAGTAGTTCGACGTGCCGCCGTGGGAGAGCTCGAACTCCCCGAACTTGACGGCGTCGGCGTCCCGCAACGCCGCGATGAGTTCGTCGTTTGCCATACGCCCACTGGACAGTCACGGGGCTAATGACTGTTGGATTCAGACAGCGACATTCCTAAGCCCCTCGCACTCAGACAGTCGCTCGAATGCAAGTGTTCGGGTCGAGCGGCGTCCGGGGTGTCGCGGGCGAAGAGCTGACACCGCGGTACGTCCTTCGGGTTGCACAGGCCGCCGGGGACGTCTGGCGTGACGGCCACGACCGCGTGGCAATCGCCCAGGACACGCGGACGACCGGGCGGACGTTCATCAACGCCGCGACCAGCGGCCTGACGACTGTCGGGTTCGACGTCGACCGGCTCGGCGTCGTCCCGACGCCGGGGCTGCAGGCGTACTGCGAGCGTGAAGGGGTCCCGGGCGTGATGATTACCGCGAGCCACAATCCAGCCGCGTACAACGGCGTGAAACTCATCGGCGCGGACGGCGTCGAACTGACGCGAGACACGCTCGACCGCGTCGAGCAGTCCCTCCGGGACGACACCCCGGCCTACGCGGACTGGGAGACAGTCGGGTCTGACAATGACATCGCCAGCGCTCGCCGCCGATACCGCGAGCAGGTCCTTTCCGCCGTCGACCGCGACCGCATCGCCGACGCCGACCTCACTGTCGTCGTCGACCCCGGGCACGGCGCTGGCTCCCTCACGAGCCCCGACCTGTTCCGCGAACTCGGCTGTGAGGTCCACACCGTCAACACCCAGCCCGACGGCCACTTCCCCGGCCGCGACCCCGAACCCGTCGCCGAGAACCTCGAAGACCTGCGGGCGTTCGTCCGCGCGACCGACGCCGACCTCGGGTTCGCCCACGACGGCGACGCCGACCGCGGGATGTTCGTCGACGAGACCGGAACCCACATCGAAGGCGACGCCGCGCTGGCCGCGCTCGCGGCGGCGAAAATCGAGGCCGGCGACGGCGTCGTCTCGGCCGTCAACGCCTCCCAGCGGCTGGTCGACGTCGTCGAAGACGCCGGCGCGACCCTCTCGCTTACTCCCATCGGCTCGACGTACATCGTCAGCCGCATCCGCAAACTGCAGGACGACGGCATGCACGTCGCGATTGCCGGCGAAGGCAACGGCGGCATCCTCTTCCCCGACTACCGGATCGCCCGGGACGGCGCGTTCACCGCCGCGAAGTTCCTCGAACTCGTCGCCGAGCGGCCCGCGAGCGAGGTCGCCGCGGACTACGACGACTACTACAACGTCCGGCGGAACCTCGAATACGAGACCGAAGACGAGCGCGAGGCGATGCTCGAAGGCATCGAAGCACACGCGAACGACGCGACGGCCGACCTCGACACGACGGACGGCTACCGCCTCGACTACGGCGACGGCTGGGTGCTGGCCCGACCGTCCGGCACGGAGCCCGTCGTCCGGGTCTACGCCGAGGCACGAACGCTCGACCGGGCCGAGGAACTCGCCGAGACGATGGTCAGCCGGGCGACCCAGCGGATAGACACCTACAGCGGCGAGTGAGTTTCCAGCGCGTCCTCGATGGCCGCCCGGGCCTCGCGGGCGGTCGCCAGTTCCTCTTCGACAGCGCCGCTTTCCAGCCGTTCGCGCTCGGATTCTGTGAGTTCTGCCCGAGCGACAGCGCTCTCGCGAAGCCGCTCGTAGTCGTCCCGCTCCGCGAGCCCACGCACCTCCCGTAGCGCCGCGACGACTGACTCGTCGGCGAATCGGGCGACGACCGAGCGGTACTCTCGGCAATACCACGGCAGGGCGTCGGCCGACGGCGGCGGCCAGTCGATCCGCACCGGCTCGGCGTCGAGCCGCCGGAGATACGTCTGCCGGGTGGCGACGGCGCTCCGTAGCGCCGCGGCGTCGTCGACGTAGTGGTCCAGTTTCGAGGCGGAGTAGTCGGCGTACTCCAGTAGTTTCGGAATCGGCTCCCGGCCGGCGTCGTGCTCGCGGACGTAGGTCAGCAGTTCCGCGGGTGGGGACCGGAACTCGACCAGCGGGTACGCGTCGGCCCGCTCGATGACCGCCAGTGCGTCCCTGGCCGATGTGTTGCGCCGAAACTCGGTGAACGCCTCGGTGACGGCGTCGTTGTAGCGCTCGATGGGGCCACGGAGACGCTCGACCGGGGCATCGAGATCGGCGTCGCCGAGCCGCTGGAGGCGTTCCAGGTCGGCGATGCGGTCGCGCAGTTCGTTACGTCGACGGTTCGCCTCGGTCCGGGCTTTCTTATACTGCTCGCGTGCGTCGTCGAGTTCGTCGAGTCGGCCGACGAGGTCGCCGACGGGCGACAGCATCTCGCGGGCCTGCTCGAAGTCGCTCTCCGTGAGCCGCCGCTGCTGGAGGAAGTCGTCGATTTCTTCGAAGGTATCGCGCTCGGGCAGGTCCTCGGGGAGGTCGTCAGTCAGCGTCCCGACCCGGCCCTGGAACTCCATGAACGCCTCGAAGTCGCCGCCGCCGGTCGCCCGGCCGTCGTAGCTGTCCAGCAGGTTCCGCAGTTCGCTGTAGACGTCACGGCAGTCACGTAGCGCGTCCGCACCGATTTCCTCGACGCGCGCCTGTGCTCGGTCGTACGCCTCGGCGGCCTGTTCGAGGCGCTCCACGGCGTCGGGGGGTCCCGCGCTGCTTCCGATCTCAGTATCGGATCGAGCCATCAGTACACGTCGTCGGGGTCGAACACTTGCTCACCGACCGTCTCGCCGTCGACGGTCCGGTGGAAGCAGGACTCGTAGCCGGTGTGGCAGGCCCCGCCGGCCTGGTCAACGATGTACAGCAGCGCGTCCCCGTCACAGTCGACCCGCACCTCTTCGACGGCCTGCGTGTGGCCGCTCGTCCCGCCCTTGTGCCAGAGTTCGTCCCGGCTCCGCGAGTAGTAGTGAGCCTCCCCCGTCTCGCGGGTCTTCCGGAGCGCTTCCTCGGTGACGTAGGCGAGCATGAGCACCTCGCCGGTGTCGGCGTCCTGGGCGACAGCGGGGATGTACTCCTGCTCGTCGAACGCGAGGTCGACGTCGGTCATACTCGGGCGGAGGCGTGTCCGAAAAATAGGTCTTCTGCTCAGGCGACCGGATTCCCTCAGGACAGGGCCTCCGAAAGCCGCGTCGAGAACGTTGTTGCGCTGTTGTAGCGCTGTCCCGGGTCGGGGGCCATCGCGCGCCGAATGACCGTATCGACGCCCCCGGGGAGGCTGGTCCCGGAACTGGGTTTCCGGAGCGAGCCGTCGCGGATTGCACGGTGGAGGTCGCTCGCCCCGCGGAACGGCTCGCGGTCACAGAGCAGTCGGTACGCGACGGCACCGAGTTGGTACACCGGCGTCGTCCGTTCGATGGCCCCAGCCAACTGTTCCGGCGCGGTGTAGGGCGTGACCCTGTCGTCGTCGAACGCGCCAGACACCGCGCGTTCGATGCCCCACCCGGCGAGTGCCGCCCGAACGGGCTCGTCACGCGAGAGAATCCGTATGGAGTCTGGCGAGATGGCCGTCGCGTACACGTCGTTGTGCGCCGCAGCGGTTACCGCCGCGGCGACGTCGTCGAGCACCTGCCGTCGGGCATCGACCGGGAGCGACGCGCAGTAGTCTTCGGCAGCACCCTCGCCGGCACGGTAGGCAATCCAGGCGCTCGGGCTGACGCCGACTTCGTAGATAGTCGATACCGTCGGTCGGTCGGCGACGGCCTGCCAGTTCTCGACGGCGGACATGAACCGCTTGACAGCGCTGCCCTCCTCGCCGCGGTCCGGGTCGAGTAACGCGATGTGTGCCACCTCGCCGTCCGTCCACGTTCCGCGATACCGATGGACGTAACCGGAGGTGTCGATGGTTTCGAGTTCTGTGAGGTCGGGAATCGCGGCCATGAGCGTACTCGCCGTGGTCATTGGGCCGATGTCGGACGGGTCCGTCACGTCGGCGTCGTCGTCCGGGTCCGGTTCATCGACGGGTGCGGACAGTCGGTCCCGCTTGAATCGGACGCCGGACTCCGCGATGCCGTGGCGGATGAAGCGGTGGTCGACCGACTGCTCCGTCCGACCGTCGGTGTCGCGGAGTTCGAGGCGCTTGAAATCGAACGCGCGCTGAATCGCTTTCGCGTTTTCACAGGCGGGTTCGAGGTCGGCGTCCACGTGAAAGACGACAGCGTCACCCTCGGGAACGACCACCCATGCGTCGAGCATCCCGCTGCGTTGCACCCGGAGGCACTCGAACAGTTCGTTCCAGTAGATGTCCCCGACGATATCCGGGGCGTCCCAGCGCAGCAGGCACGGATGGCGATCCGCGTCCATCCGGTCCTGGGCCGCTCGCATCGCGTCGATTCGGCGGTCGTGGGTCGAAAAGACCGTCGCATCGCGCTGGTCGCGCCGGTACTCGCGGACCGTCCACTCACCGTCGAGTTCGATGAGTTCGAGCGGCGGCCGACAGGGCGGACGCGGACCGACCGCCGAGTCGACGCCGCTAGATTCGCGCCGTGTCTCGTTGCCGCTCATCCGGTAGCGACACCCCGCGCGTTCACCCGTGGCTCTCGGCCGTAACAAGTGAGTGCCCCCGGAACCCCGTCCATGTTGGCTACGAAATACTACAGTCTATTTTCATATAAAAAGCCTCGGTTGAGAGAAACGTTCACGCCAACCGAACGCCTCAGGCCAGCCCCACGGCCTGCAACAGCGAGAACAGCACGTCGCCGTAGGTGAGCGAGACGACCAGCCCGGCGAACATCGGGACGAGAAACGGAATCCCGGGTGAGATCCACACCTCGTCTTGTTCGACGAGCACGTCCAGCCCGTCGCGGAGCTGGGCCGGCGACGTACCGTAGGCCGAGTGGTCGATGTCGTCCAGAAACCGCTCGGCACCCCACGGGTCGTCGATGTGGTCGGGACGGTCGGCCTCATCGGCCCCGGCGTCGTGGTCTGCCGGTCCATCTACGCCGTCGGCCACCGGGTCGCCGCCGTCGGTTGCCAGGGAGCCGTCGCCGGGGTCGTTCGGGACCGCCGGGAGGGAAGTCGGACGCCGGTGCTGGTCCGGGTCGGCCCGGATATCGGCGAGCGAGCAGCCTCGCCAGCGGAGGTACATCCGGAGGGCATCGAGGTCGAGACCGCTACGGTCGAACCCGTCGGGCGATTCGAGCAGTCGGCCGTACTCTTCAGTGACGTTGGCGGCGGCGACGGGTCGCCCGATGAACATCGCCAGCGAAAAGCGGCCCCGGGCGAGGTTGCCGGCGGCGACGGCCAGCGGATAGACGACGCCGGCGAGGACGGTGTTCGAGAGCACCGTCAACGAGAAGACGCCGATAGCGGTCGCCTGGAGCGGGAGGGCGACAGTCGACAGGTAGTACACCGGATAGACGGGAAAGAGGACGGCGATGAGCATGAACGCCTTCGCGTCGGCCCCGCCGAACCCACCAACGAGCCAGAAGCCGTACGACAGCGGAATGACGAAGCCGAGACTGATCGCGACCCTGATGAGGAACAGCCGCCGGCCGACCGCGGTCGGGCCAGTCCACACGGTGTATGTGTCCCACAGCAGGAGCACGACCGCCAGCACGGCAAGCGGGGTCCAGGTCCGGTTCGGCACCCGGCGGGTCTTCACGTCGCGGTAGGCCGCCCACCCGAACACCGGGACGGCGACCAGCCGAAGCAGGTCCGGTATCGACCCAAGCACGGCTACATGCAACACAGCGGTGCCCCTAATGGTTCCGATACGACGACTGTCAAGAGCAGTTGCTACCGGGAAAAGAAAGGGTAGTGCGCTGCAGGAGCCGCGTTATATGACGCGGTTCTGCAGGTAGTCGAGGTGCTTGGCGTTGTAGACGATCTTGACCTCGTCGGCGTCCGGGCTGCCGATGCAGGTCAGGCGAACGTTCTTGTCTTCGACTTCCTCGTCGCTGAGGATCTGCTGCATGTCCATGTCGATGTCGCCTTCGAGAACGATAGCGGCACAGTTCGCACAGGCGCCGGCGCGGCACGAGAAGGGCCAGTCATAGCCCTGTGCCTCGGCGGCTTCCAGGATGTACTCGCCTTCGTTAACCTCGAGGGACCCGTAGTCCTCGTCGTCGAGGTCCATATCTGACGCCTCTCCGAAGACGTCGTCGTCGTACATGTCCCAGCCGTTATCGTCCACTACTTCGTAGTTAAGGTACTCTACCGTGGGCATCACCTGACTGGTTCGAACCCCGCCCTGTTAGACTTTGCCCTTCGGAGTTCCATCGTGCAAAATAATGAGGGACAACGCGGCGATTCGTTGGTGAATCGGTGTCATCGGTTCAGAAATGTTCACCGCTCAGACAATCGGCAGGAACCGGAACACCAAGTAGGCTGCGAGGGTCGCAATTGACGGGACGACGTTCTGGAGGAAAATCACTCTGGCAGTGGTCCCGGGTTCGAACAGGTCTGACGCCGACGGGATGTCTTCCCGCGATTCCTCGCCGATGGGTTCGGTCTCGGCCGGCTTCGGCGTCCCCTTTTTCCCGCCGACGGTCGGTGCGTCCGCGGCCTCCGCGTCGGTGGTCAGCGCACCGACGGAGGCCACGGGCGTCTCACCCTGTACGGTGTCGGAGAGGCTCGTCGTTCGCGTCGCACGGCCCCAGCCGAGGCCGACGATGCTCATCGTGGCGATGATGACGAAACTCGCTGGGATACCCAGCGCCGAGAGGAACGTGACGATGGTGGAGGCGACCGCCGCGACCACGATGGCGGCGACCAGCGGGAGGTCGGTCAGGTCGTTTCCGACCGTGTCCATCGTCCGACGGGCGATGGTGAACGCACCGAGGCCGATAGCGCCGCCGCCGAGCAGGATAGCCGGGTACAGCTCCAGCGAGCCGTTGCCCACGAGGGGGGCGACGGCGTTGGCGACGTTCGACGCACCCGCTGAGAAGCCCATGTAACACCCGATGCCGATGACGACGACGGTGCCAACGAACTCCCGCGGCGTCGTGTTGTCACCGAGGGACGGGCGCGGAATCGCACCGGACCGGTCGAAATCGAGCAGCGCGCCCTCGCTCTGGGAGACGGCGAACCACTCGACGAGTCGGGGGTAGAAGTACCGCCCGATGACGCCGCTGACCCAGAAGGCGATGATCGGCGAGACGAGCCACCAGGAGACGATTTCGAGCATCAGCGCGGCGTTCAGCGTCCCACGAGCGAGCCCGAGGCCGGCGATTGCCCCGACCGCTGTCATCGACGTCGATGCTGGGACCCCGACCACGTTCGAGAGAAACAGCGCGACGCCGATGAAAAACAGGACGACGATGCTGATGAGCGGCGAGAAGGCAGTCGCGACGAGGTCACTGCCCAGGCTCTCGACGACGGCCGGCCCGACGATGAGGCCACCGGCCATCGCGAATATCGTCATCAGGGCCGCAGCGGAGAGCTTCGAAAGCGTGTTCGACCCGACTGCAGGCCCGAACGCGACACCCGTGGAAGACCCCCCGATATTGAAGCCGACGAAGATAGCCACCAGAACACCGAGGGCAAAGAGAACTTCGACCATACAGATGCCAGTCCCTCACTGGGTTAAAACGTACCGAACAGGTACTCGGTCGAGTGGCGGCGGCGGCCGCTACGGCGACCGCTCGGCCGAGCCACCGTCGTCGGTGTCGGACTCGCCACCCTCGTCAGCGAGATGCTCGTCGTCGGCCGGCATCGTCTCCTCTACCTCCACGGCCGTCTCCTCGACCTCCGCGGCTGTCTCTTTGGCCGCTTCGACCTCGTCGGTAACCGATTCGGCGGTTTGCTTCGCGTCGCTGGTCTTGTCTTTGACTTCGGTCGTCTTGTCTTTGACTTCGGTCGTCCTGTCTTTCGCTTCCGTCGCCTTGTCCTTGACCTGGGTCGTCTTGTCTTTCACTTCCGTCGTCTTGTCCTTGACCTGGGTCGTCTTGTCCTTGACCTCGGTCACCTTCTCGGCGGCGTCCTCGTCGCCAGTCTTGGTCGCAGTCTGTTCGACTTCGTCGGCCGTCCGCTCGACTTCGTCGGCTGTCTGCTCGACCTCGTCGACGGTTTCCTCCACTTCGTCGGCTGTCTGCTCGACCTCGCCGGCCGTCTGCTCGACCTCGTCGGCCGTCTGTTCGACGTCCTCGGCGGCCTCGTCGACCGTCTCGGCGGCGTTTTCGACCTCGTCGGCGGTCGTCTCCAGCTCCTCGGCGGTCGTCTCCAGTTGCTCGGCGGCCTCTTCGAGTTCAGCGGCTTTGGTAGCGACATCCTCGTTGGTCCGTTCGAGGACGTTCGCGAGGACGAGGAACTGCAGGAGACCGACGACGACGAACGCCGAGATGGCGACGCTCGCAGCGGTCGCAAGCAGCGATGCCGCGCCGGCACCGAGCGGCAGAACATCGAACGCGACCAGTCCCCAGGCCAGCGCCAGACCGACGGCGACGACCAGCACGGCCTGTTCGAATAACCGGTACTCGCGCTCGTACGGCCCGAACATGATTGCTTCGAGCCGACGGGCGAGCGGTGTGAGGACGAGTGTAGCAGTAACCATGGCGGACCTTTCCCATCACGCCGTAAAAGCATGGGGGTGTGCTGGCACAGACAGCCGTCCGCACACATCGGACCGACACGCTTTCGACGGCCGCCGCCGGACCACCGGCCATGTTCCCCGAGTTCGAGGTCGTCCCCGCGGTCGACATGCAGGACGGACAGGTGGTCCAGTTAGTCGGCGGCGAACGCGGCACGGAGAAGACCTACGGCGACCCGGTCAAGGCCGCACAGCGGTGGGTCGACGCCGGTGCGCGGACGCTCCATCTCGTCGACCTCGACGGCGCGTTCGAGGGCGAGCGACAGAACGCGGCGGCCATCGACGCCGTCCTCGACGCGGTAGGAGCCGACGTGGACGTGCAGTTGGGCGGCGGCATCCGAACCGCCGAAGACGCCGTCTCGCTGCTTGACCGCGGTCTGGACCGCGTCATCCTCGGCACGGCGGCCGTCGAAACGCCGGAGATCGTCCGCGAAATCAGCGACGAGCACCCCGGTAGTGTGCTCGTGAGCCTCGACGCGAAGGACGGCGAGGTGGTCGTCTCCGGGTGGACCGAAGGCACTGGTCTGGATCCCGCGGAAGCCGCCGAGCGGTACGCTGACCTCGGGGCCGGCGGCATCCTCTTCACCGACGTTGACGTGGAGGGGCAACTGGAGGGGGTCCGGACCGACCCGGTTCGGCGACTGGTCGACAGCGTCGACATCCCCGTCATCGCCAGCGGCGGCGTGGCGACAATCGACGACGTGCTGGCGCTGCGGTCGGCCGGGGCCGCTGCGGTTGTCGTCGGCAGCGCGCTCTACGAGGGGCAGTTCACCCTCGACGCGGCAATCGCCGCGCTCGCCGAATCATCGGAGTAGCCGGGCCGGCTGAACGCATAACCGTGTGGCGCCCTCACAACACGTATGGACCGAAACGAGGTCCGTCGTGCGTGGGATAGCGTCTCCGAGACCTACGCCGAACGGCGCGACCCGACCGGGTCGGACGCAGCCCTGCTCGACGACCTGCTCGAACGGCTCCCCGAAGCGCCGACCGTCCTCGACGTGGGCTGTGGCGACGGCGCGCGAACGCTCGCGAACCTCCCCTCTGGCAGTGTCGGGCTCGACTTCTCCCGTTCGGGACTGGATCTCGCAGCAGAGACAGTACCGGACAGCCGTCTCGTTCAGGGGGACATGACGGCGCTCCCGGTCGCAACTGACAGCGTTGACGCAGTCACGGCCTACCACGCCGTCTTCCACGTCCCGCGGGACCAGCACCCGACGGTCTACCGTGAGTTCGCTCGCGTGCTCCGGCCGGGCGGCACCGTGCTGATGACGCTGCCGAGCGGCCAGTTCGAGACCGTCCGGCGCGGCTGGATGGGCGGGTCGATGTTCTTCTCGGCACCGGGTCGGCGGGCAACCCTGGACCAGTTGGCCGACGCTGGTTTCACCGAGACGGAGACGGTCACCGCGACGGACCCCCTCGGGAGCGATAGCGAGTTCGTCTTCGCTACGCTCGCCGACGATTAGCAACCGCCTACTGTGCCAAATCGTCGGCCGTGCTGACGTGCATGCCGACGAACTGCCACTCGCGCGCCCCGCCGGTGGCCTCGAGGGTCCCGCTCCAGCGCGTGTCGTACTCGTGGCGGACCTTGCCCTCAGTGTCGGTCCAGTGCAGTGCCACGTCGTCACTGAACCACGCGTATCCCTCTCGTTCTGTCACCCGGAGCGCGCGGCTCTCGACGGTCCAGTCCACCGTCGTCTCGGTCTGCTCCTGCAGGCCTGCCCTGATGGCGTCGGTCCCGACCAATTGTTCGGAGATGCCGAACTTGACCACCGAGCGGTCCGCGTCGTCAGCAAAGAAGGGGCTGAGCGGCTCACCGGCACGGAGCGCCGCGTAGTAGGCCTCGATAGTCTCGCTTGCGTTCATGCGCGTCCGTACAGTAGCCAGACACTTCACTGATACACCCGATACCCCGGCTGTTCGAGACACTGGTCCGGATTTAATTACTGCTTCTCACACCGGACCCGCAATCCTTACGCCCGGGACGGCCACACGGACGTGTATGACAGAGGCGACGGGAATCGTCGGGGAGTTCCTCACGCTCAAGGAGGGGACCGACGCGGACCTGCTGGCGATGCAGTGTGGCGACTTCTACGAGTTTTTCGCCGAGGACGCCGAGATCGTCGCCGACGAACTCGACCTGAAGGTGAGCCAGAAGTCCTCCCACGGCTCGTCGTACCCGATGGCGGGGGTCCCGGTCGATGACCTGACGCCGTACGTCTCCGCGCTGGTCGAGCGGGGCTACCGGGTCGCTATCGCCGACCAGCACGAGACCGAGAACGGCCACGCCCGCGAGATAACGCGGGTCGTCACGCCCGGGACGCATCTGGAAACCGGCGACGAGTCGGCGCAGTACCTCGCCGCGGTCGTCCGAGAGGCCAGCCGGGACGGCGGTGACACCTACGGCGTCGCCGCGACGGACGTGACCACGGGCCAGTTCCAGGTCACGCAACTGGACGACGCCGACGCGGGCGAGGCGCTGACAGAACTGTACACGTTCGCACCTGCGGAGATTCTTCCCGGCCCGGAACTGCGGAACGACGACGAGTTTCTGGACCGCTTGCGCGAGCGGACGGGCGCGGCGCTGACGCTGCACGACTCGGCGTCGTTCGAGCCGGGTCGGGCGAGTCACACAGTGCGGGAGCAGTTCGGGAGCGAGACGGTCGATAGCGTCGGTATCGGCGACAAAGACGTGGCGGTCCAGGCCGCCGGCGCGGTACTGTCCTACGTCGAGGACACCGGGGTCGGCACGCTGGCGGCCGTCACGCGGCTGCAGGCCTACGGCGAGCGCGACCACGTCGACCTCGACGCGACGACCCAGCGGAACCTCGAACTCACCGAGACGATGCAGGGCGACAGTTCGGGGTCGCTGTTCGACACTATCGACCACACCGTGACGGCTGCCGGCGGGCGACTGCTCCAGCAGTGGCTCCAGCGGCCCCGGCGAAACCGGGCCGAACTCCGCCGGCGGCAGTCCTGTGTGTCGGCGCTGTCGGAGGCGGCGATGGCCCGCGAACGGATCCGGGAGACGCTGTCGGACGCCTACGACCTCGAACGGTTGGCCGCCCGGGCCACGTCGGGCAGTGCGGACGCGCGGGACCTGCGAGCGGTTCAGGAGACGCTAGCGCTGCTCGGACAGGTCGCCGACGCCGTCACCGAGACCGAGCGGCTGGCCGAGTCGCCGCTTGCCGACGCCCTCGACGGCGCTGACCGCGAGGCTGCCGACGCGCTGGCCGCGGACCTCGACAGCGCGCTCGTTGAGGACCCGCCGGGAACAGTGCGACAGGGCGGGCTGTTCGAACGGGGGTACGACGACGACCTCGACGAGATTATCGACGAACACGAGGGCGCCCTGGAGTGGCTAGAGACCCTGCCGGACCGCGAGAAGGAGCGGACCGGCATCACCCACCTCTCGGTCGACCGGAACAAGACCGACGGCTACTACATCCAGGTCGGTAAGAGCGAGACCGACGCCGTTCCCGACGACTACCAGCACATCAAGACGCTCAAGAACTCCAAACGCTACACGACGCCCGAACTCGACGAGAAGGAGCGGGACGTGTTGCGTCTTGAGGAGCGCCGCCACGACATGGAGTACGAGCGTTTCCAGGGCCTCCGCGAGCGCGTGGCCGAGCGCGCCACGCTGCTGCAGGACGTGGGCCGGACGCTGGCGGAACTGGACGCGTTCGCGTCGCTCGCAGTCCACGCCGTTGAGAACGACTGGACCCGTCCGACGGTCGTCGATGGCAACGAACTGTCCATCGAGGCCGGCCGTCATCCGGTCGTCGAACAGACCACCGAGTTCGTCCCGAACGACCTCTACATGGACGACGAACGGCAGTTCCTCATCGTCACCGGGCCGAACATGAGCGGGAAGTCGACGTACATGCGCCAGGCCGCGCTCATCACGCTGCTTGCCCAGGTGGGCAGTTTTGTCCCGGCACGGTCGGCGACGGTCGGCCTCGTGGACGGCATCTTCACCCGCGTCGGCGCGCTGGACGAACTCGCGCAGGGGCGCTCGACGTTCATGGTCGAGATGCAGGAGCTCTCGAACATTCTCCACTCGGCCACCGACGAGTCGCTGGTCATCCTCGACGAGGTGGGCCGCGGGACCGCTACCTTCGACGGCATCTCCATCGCCTGGGCGGCGACCGAGTACATCGTCAACTCCATCCAGTCGAAGACGCTGTTTGCGACTCACTACCACGAGCTGACGGCGCTGGGTGAGGAACTGCCGACCGTCGAGAACGTCCACGTCGCGGTCGACGGCGAGCCGCGGTCCGCGGAGGGCGACGGCGACGTGACGTTCCTCCGAACGGTCCGGGACGGACCGACAGACCGCTCCTACGGCGTCCACGTCGCCGACCTCGCCGGCGTCCCCGAACCGGTCGTCGACCGCTCACAGGAGGTGCTCGACCGTTTGCGTGACGACAAGGCTATCGAGATTCGGGGCAGCGAGCGGGACGACGGCGGGACGACACAGGCCGTCTTCGACCTGGATTCGGGGCAGTTCAGGGACGGCACGGCCGGGTCAGCGGGCACGTCGGTTGATTCGGGGGCTGAGCCGATGGCGACCGACGGCGATCCCGAACACGCGTCCGGGGAGTCCGCAGCTGAAGTCCCCAATAGCGACGAGGCAGCAGCGTCGCTCGATCCGGAAACCGAGGCTGTCCTCTCGGAGCTGACGGAACTGGATGTCAACGAGACGCCGCCGGTCGAGCTGATGGCGAAAGTACAGGAGTGGCAGGCCGAACTGGACGACGAGTAGCGTGCAGCGCCCGATTTTCAACAGCGATACTCACGCCCGAAGAGATATACGCGAGTTGTCACTGGTGAGAGGCAATGACCGACCGGATCCGCGTTCTCCACGTCGACAGCGATCCGGCTGTCGTCGATGCAGCCACGAGCGCTCTCGAACAGGAGCACTGCGGTGTCACGGTTGAGACGGAGACGACCGTCGCCGATGGACTTGATCGACTCGACAGGAGTACGTTCGACTGTATCATCGCCGGCTACGACCTGCCGGAGCAGACTGGCGTCGAGTTCCTTGATGCGGTCCGCAAGCGAGAGCCGGACCTTCCGTTCATCCTGTTCACCAGCGAGGGGACCGAAGCAGCCGCCAGCGACGCGATTTCCGCCGGTGTCACCGAGTATCTCCGGGCCGACGGCGGCGCCGAGCCGTACGCGCGGCTCGCACACAGCGTTGTCGACGCCGTCGAGCGGACTGCCGACGGGATCGGGCGCGAGCACAACACACGGCGCGAGCGCGCTATCGAAGAATTACACACTACTGCCAGGGCGTTCATGCGAGCCACGACCGAAGACGCGATCGCCCAAGTCACAGTGGACGCGGCCCGGACTATCCTCAATATGCCGGCCAACGCGGTCCACTTCGCCGACGGCGACAGTCTGTATCCGGTCGCCTGGACCGAACAGGTCGAGGAACTCATCGGCATGCCGCCGGTGTTCGAGCGCGGGGACGGGCTCGCGTGGCAGGCCTTCGAAACCGGCGAGACGCGGGTCCACGACGATATCACGTCGAACCCGGATCGGTACAATCCGGAGACGAATATTCGCAGCGAGATCATCCTTCCGCTCGGGGATCACGGCATCCTCCTCATCGGCTCGTGTGAGACAGATGCGTTCGATGAGACAGATGTCACGCTCGCGCGGACGCTCTCGGTCCACGCGACAGCAGCGCTCAACCGCCTCGACCGTGACCGCCAGCTCCGTGAAGAACGCGAGTTCATCGATCAGGCGCTCGATACGCTTAACGACCTGTTCTACGTCATCGACACGGACGGCAGCCTTCGGCGGTGGAACGAGCGTATCCCCGAAGTCACGGGATACAGCGACGACGAGATCGACGATATGTCCGTCTCCGAGTTCTTCCCGGGTGACGAGCATGAGACAATCGCTGCGGCGATAACTGAGACACAAACTGGCGGCCGGGTGACTGTCGAAGCGGAGATTCTGACTGCCGATGGGGAGCGGATCCCGTACGAGTTTGCCGGAACACGGTTGATAGATGCTGATGGAGCGGTCGCTGGGACCGTGGGCATCGGCCGGGACATCTCCCAGCGCAGGGCATACGAACGGCAACTGGAGCGAAAGAACGAGCGCCTCGATGAGTTTACAAGCATCGTCAGCCATGACATCCGGAATCCGCTGAATGTCGCCGAAGGGCATCTAGAACTGGCCCGGGCCGAGTGTGACAGCGATTCTCTCGACAAGGTATCGCAGGCTCACGAGCGAATGCGAGTGCTGATCGACGACCTCCTGACGTTCGCACGCGCCGGCGAGACGGCGACCGACCTCGAATCCGTCGCGCTCGCAGACATCGTCGAGGAGTGCTGGCAGACCGTCGAGGGGACCCGGAACACGCTCGTCGTCGAGACCGACCGTCAGATTCGGGCTGATACGGCGAAACTCCGACGGCTGCTGGCGAACCTCCTGCGGAACAGTGCGGAACACGGGTCCGCGGACGCTCAGACGCCGTCCGACGACGCCGCGGACCACGGCGGGGAGAACATAACTGTGAGAGTCGGTACAGTCGAAGACACGGATCGACACGGCTTCTACGTCGCAGACGACGGGACGGGCATTCCAGCGGACGACCGCGAACAGGTGTTCGAAGGGGGCTACTCGACCGGCGAGGACGGGACCGGGTTCGGGCTCAAAATCGTTCAGCGGATCGCCGAGGTCCACGGCTGGACGGTCACAGCCACCGAGAGCGAAGCCGGCGGCGCACGGTTCGAGGTGACAGGTCTCGAACCGCCTGAGTAGTGGGTTCGGGACGAAGCCATCCACGGCAGCCCGCTGCTGCTGAACAGCCAGGGACGGCACCGGGAGCGGGGCAGCAACGCCGGTAGCAGAACCACCGCAGGACGTGACTGGCCTTTTGGTTCTGAAGCCCTCAATGTCGGTAATGTCATCCCAGCGCCCGCCCCGGCGGGGATCGCGGACTGCCGAGCAGTCGACTGCGCCGAGGGACGGAGCGACGCCCGCACTCGCCGTCGAGGGGCTGTCAAAGCAGTTCGGCAGCGGTGCGGACGCGGTGGCGGCCGTCGACGACGTGTCGTTTCGCATCGAGCAGGGGACGGTCGTCGGCCTGCTGGGCCCCAACGGTGCGGGCAAGACGACGACGATAAAGTCGATTCTCGGGCTCGTGTTGCCCGATTCCGGCCGCATCCGCGTTCAGGGCATCGACATGAACGAGCACCCCCGGGCGGCCTACCGTCACGTCGACGGGATGCTCGAAGGCGCGCGGAACGACTACTGGCGGCTGACTGTCCGGGAGAACCTGCGCTATTTCTCGACAATCAAGGGCATCAAGCCCGACGCCGTCGCCGACCGCCACGAGCGGCTGCTGGCGAAACTCGATCTCCTGGAGAAGGCCGACGAACCCGTTCGGGACCTCTCCCGCGGAATGAAACAGAAGGTGTCGCTGGCGAGTGTGCTGGCAAGCGAGTCGGACCTCGTGTTTCTCGACGAGCCGACGCTGGGACTCGACGTGGAGAGTTCGCTGACGCTGCGGCGGGAACTGCGCCGCATCGTCGACGAGCGCGACCTCACGGCCGTCGTCAGCAGCCACGACATGGACGTCATCGAGGACGTCTGCGACCGGGTCATCATCATGAACGAAGGGGAGATCATCGCAGACGACAGCGTCCCGGCCGTGCTCGACCAGTTCACCGCAAGCGCGTTCGCCGTCACCAGCCCCGACATCACCGACGACCTGCTCACGACCATCCGGGACCGCTTCGAGGTGGTCGACGTGACGAGCGGCGAGCGGGGCCGGCGCGTCGAGGTGGCGACCGACAGCGACGGGTTCTACCGCCTGCTGGCCCTGTGTCGCGACCACGACGTGACACTCACCGGCGTCGGCACGGTCGAACCGGATCTGGAGGACGTGTTCGTCGAAATCACGGGCCAGGAACGATGACGAAAGGGGACGGAGCGTTGACTACGAGCGCCGGTACGGTCGCTGACGACGCCATGCGGGCGGGGTATCTCGACCTCGCGCGGGCGGTGCTGTACCGCGAGTACCTCATCTTCGTCCGCTATCCGGCCAACGCCGTCGGCGGCATCGTTATTTCGGTGTTCTTTTTCGGTCTGCTGTTCTACGGCGGGCGGATGCTCGCCGGGCGGGCGATAACCGACTCCATCGAGGGGATCATCGTCGGCTACTTCCTGTGGTCGCTTTCGGTCGGGGCCTACCAGTCGATTTCGAGCGACATCGGCAGCGAAGCCCAGTGGGGCACCCTCGAACGGCACGTCATGACGCCGTTTGGCTTCGCGCCGGTCGCGTTCTGCAAGGGCGTCGCGAAAGTCGTCCGGACGTTCATCACCTCCACAGTGGTACTGGCGGTGATGCTGGCGATCACCGGGACATCGCTCCAGTTGAACGTCCTCACTGTCGTGGTGGTCGCGTCGCTGACCATCGCGTCGGTACTGGGCCTGGGATTCGCGGCGGGTGGCGTCGCGGTGCTGTACAAGCGTATCGGGAACTGGCTCAATCTGCTCCAGTTCGGGTTCATCGTCCTCATCTCCGCGCCCGTGTTCGAACTCGGCTGGACGCGAATGCTGCCGCTGGCCCACGGGAGCGCGCTCCTGCAGCGGGCGATGGTCGACGGGACCCGCCTCTGGCAGTTCTCTGCCGTCGACCTGGGCCTCCTCGTCGGTGTCCCGGCCGGCTACGTCCTGTTCGGATACGTCGTGTTCCAGTACACGACCCGGCGGGCCAGACGCCTCGGCGTGCTCGGCGACTACTGACCGCAGCGGACAGGAGGTTTTACTTGTGGTGCCGGTTATGTGATAGATAACACTGTCGCTCAGATAGAGCGCACAGCGTCGGGCAATCTCCCGCCCTGTTCCCCCAGATATGGTCACTCGACACCTCACATCGGAACGACTGGTGCTCACCGTCGCGGCGGTGGTCGTCGTTGGTGTGCTGGCTGTTGCGACATGGTCGCTCGTGTTCGCGAGTACCGGGACCGCCGATCAGCCCCGGATCGACGCGGACGTGCAGCAACGCTACGAAGCGATAGACGGCGTCAACGCAACCCAGACGACGACAATCACCAGGGACGGGACAGTGGCGAGCCGGACGACCTACGACGCCGTGCTCCAGCCGGGGACCCAAAAGAAACGGCTGGCAGTCGTCAACAGCACCGCACGGCGGTACGATCTGCGGGTGTCGAACGGGTCGGCACTGTGGCTGTACGACCAGCGCCGCGCGAACGCGACGCGTATCTCGCTCAGCGGGACCGGGGCGGACCGGGGCGAGCGGCTGCAGCGCCTGCTTACGAAGCTCAATATGTCAGCGGCAGCCGAGACGACCGACTCCCAGTCGGTTGAGCCGTTGCCCGTCGTTCCCCATGGCGAGGGGCAGCCGACCGAATCTACCGGATCGATGGCCGTCAGTTACCGTGGCACTGAATCCGTTGACGGCCGCGAGGCGTACGTCATCCGCGTGGCACCGGAAAACGACACGGCGGCCTACGAGCAGACGATCTGGGTGGATATAGACCGGTTCTTCCCGGTGAAAAAGCGCACTGCCTGGACGACAGACGGTGAGCACACAGTCGTGACGACGACGTACACGAACGTCAGCTACGATACGGGCGTGTCCGAGGACGTGTTCACCCCCGACTTCCCTGACGACACGACCGTCACTGTCCCGGAGACGCCGGATACGCGGACCTACGAGTCGGTCGGTGCACTCGAAGCCGAGGCGGAAATGCAGGTCCCGGAGCCCGACATCCCGCCGGGGTACGAACTGACCTACGCAACGCAGACTCGGGGACAGATCCGCGGCGTCGGCCTCCGATACGCGAACCGAACCAGTCTGCTCACCGTCGCCAAGTACAACTACACGTATTCGCCCTCGGATGGCGACGGTCAGGTGACAATCGACGGCCGGCAGGCACAGCTCACCCGCGGGCCGACGTCGTCGTTGTCCTGGAGCTGTGAAAGCTACCGGTACACGATCCGCGGCGAGGGCGTGTCCGCGGACCGACTCATCACGGTCGGCCAGTCAATCGGCTGTCCCGCCGCCGAGTGAACCCCACACTGGCGTATCAGGCCGCCGTTTTCTGGGTCAGAAGTTCGACTGCACCTTATATGATGCAACCACCCCTCGATACGAGTGCAGCGGCCCTGAAAACACCGTGCCGCTAGCGCCCTCCGGCTACGGCCGCTGTCTGTCCACCACACTGCCCCGGGGTTTCCCGGGGCTGCCACCCTGGGGGTGATGTGGGCCACGCCGCCCGCGAAGTGGTCTCCTGCTCCGTCCGCCCTTGCCCGAGGACGCGCCCTGACCGCGCCGGTCTCCGCTGACACTGCGCCCCTCTATGACGCGGCTGACTTCTGACTCGGAAACTGACGGGACCTTTTATTCAGGGACGGGACGTTGGTCCAGTACGTGAGTGAGGACCCGGCCGTGGGCGACATCCTCGACCTGCTCAGTGACGAGTACGCCCGGGACATCCTCGCAGCAACGAGTGTCAAACCCATGTCCGCGAAACAGCTCGCCGACCAGTGTGAGATGTCACAACCGACCGTGTACAGACGGGTCGAGTGGCTCCAGGAGTACGGCCTCATCGAGGAGCAGACCCAGATAGAGACGGGCGGCAACGACTACAGCGTGTTCGCTGCCACGCTCTCGGAGTTCTCGCTGGCGCTTGCCGACGGCGACTTCGAGACCGATATCGAGCGGACCGAACCGCCGGCGTTCCCTGGACAGGGCGAACAGGACACCGCGGACCGATTCACAAAAATGTGGGAGAACCTCTGAAATGGTCGCCATCGAGACGCTCATGAACTGGCTCATCACCGCCCTGGCCTTTGGCTCGACTGTACTGGGCGGGTACGTCGGCTACCAGGCCTACCGTGGGTATCGCCGACACAACAGCCGCGCGATGCAGTATCTCTCGGTCGGGCTGTTCTGCCTCACGGCGGTGGCCTTCGTCGTCGCGTTCACCGGGTCGGTCCTCCTTCGCCAGGGCCTGCTCTCCAGTCAGTTCCAGCAACCGCTGACGCTCGTCACTCGCGCCTTCCAGTTCGTCGGCGTCCTCTTTATCGCGTACTCGCTCCACTCCCGGGAGTGAGAGTCGGAATGTGTGTGGCGAATCACGGCCGTCCCGAACCGCTGAAGGGTCTCAGGCGGAAAGGATACGTATGGCGCAAACTGCGGGGGGACGGCCGACGGTCCGCATCGACGGGGCTGACCCGGTATTGCTCCCCTGGGACGTTGCACCCGAAACGCTCCCCTTCGAAGTCATCCGCGGGCCGGTCGGGTTCGAGTGTGCCTCCGGCGACCGGATCGAACGCGAGTACACCGGCATCGATGTGTTCGAACTGTTAGATGCGGCGGCGATGCCCGGCGACACGACCCACGTCCAGTTCGAATCGGCGAACGACGACCTGGCGTGTATCCCGCTCGCCGACCTCAACGGCGCGGTGCTCGCGCTGGGCGACGGCCCCGGAACTGAGCCGGGGCGACCGCGGTTCGTCTCGCCCCGCGTGCTCGGCCCACGAACCGTCAAGAACGTCTGCCGGCTGCGGCCGCGGGCGCTCGCCGCCGGCGCTGACCGTGAGGCCTACGAGCGACTGCCGCTGGACGAGTGACGCCGGACGACTGACTACTCCAGCAGGCCGATGTCCTTCGCGAGTCGGTCGGCAAGCTCCTCCAGTACGTCGGGGTCGACTTCGGCGACTGGCTCACCGTCGTGGAGCTGCTCGTTGTGGCGCGCGACGGCGTCCTCGACGTCCTCGAACGCGACCGATGTCCGCGTCCCGCACTCCTCGCATACGACCGGAATCTCGGGCTGGTCGGCTGTCATTGGCGGCAATTTAACTCGCTCCCCGATAAACGGACCGGAGCGTCCGCCGGGGCACGTCCCGGCGGTCACTCAAGCACGCTTTTCGGCCGCTTGAGGTAGAACGCCTGCTCGGTGACGCGTTCGTAGACGGCATACAGCGTCTCGACGGCGGCCGGGTCGGGGTCGAACTGCAGGTGCGGAGCCATGTGGTACGCTTTGCAACTTGTCAAGAAGAAGTACAGCGTCCGGTGGTGGGCCGGCGTCGCGTCGACGACGCCCATCGACTGCCCGCCCAGGTCGTCCGAAAAGTCGTTGAGCAGACCGGCGATATCGTCGTTCAGTTGCTCGTCCGGCCGGGTGAGCGGCGCACCGAGCGTCTGCTGGAGGAACTCGCTGGTCGCCCGGAGGAACGGGTTCGAGTCCATCCCCGTCGGGTCCACCGCGCTGAACGCGTCATAGAGGTCGAGCAGTGCCGTCAGTTCGTCGTCGGTCAGCGCGATGGGTTTGACGGGGTCGCCCTGCGGGAGCGAGTAGTCCGGGAAGGAGTACGACTGCGGGTCCGGCACCTGCCCGAACACGTTATCGAGACTCATGGTGGTCGTTCGGCCGGGAGACGCCTAATTGTTGGGTAGTAAAGGGAGAACGAGACGCCAGAGCGGCCCCACCAGAACACATATCAAATCGTGTGCGGATATTTGAGCCGATGCCCTCCACCAATCGCACAAGCGCTGCACAGCGACGCATCGAACCGGGAACACTGCGTGGACCACGGTCAGTACCAAACGAACACCCCAGCCCGGCGAGGAATCGCGACTGATGCCGACGCTCACCGTCCGACTGGCCGATGGCTGGAAGAGAGCGGGCGATCACATGTCGCTCATCTTGGTCCCGATACTGCTGGCGGTTATGCAGACGGATAGTATCCGGCAAGTGCTCACCTACGACGGGGTGCACGTCGGCATCAAGTTCGGCGTCCCCGCGTCCGTCGTGACTATCTGGCAGTTCGTTGACCCGCCCAGTACCGGCGTGTCAGTGAACGCCGGCCTCCCGCTATCGCTTCCGTTCGCCGTTGTGGTCGTCCCCCTGGTGATCCTCTTGCGGGCCGGCCTGAGTGCAGGCTACTTCGGCGCTATCGCCGCGCGTCTCGTCGGCCGCGACGACGACTTCGCCGCGAACGCCCGGACCCATTTCGTCCCGTTTCTCGCGGTAACGGTGTTGCCGTATCTGTTCATCGCACCCTTCGCGCTGGGCGCAGTCGGTGCCGGCGGGGTCGGTGGCGGTGGCGCGGTTCTCGGGGTATTCGTCGTCCTCGTGCCGCTGATGCTGGCCGCCGGGTATCTGTTCTGGGCCACGCCGTATCTGATCGTGTTGCGCGAAACCGGCCTGCTGGCGGCGGCTCGGGGCTCGTACAAACTGGCTGTCGACGGTGGAGCGTACCTCGCCTACACAGTCGGCTACGCGGGGCTCGTTTTGCTCGTCTCAGCGGTGGCGACCGCTGTCGTCGTCAACGTTCCTGCGGTCGGCCTCCCCATCGGAATCGTGGGCGGCGGACTTCTGGGGCTCGTACTCAATATCACGACGATGCGGTTCGTCGCGGATGTCGACCCGCAGTTCCCCGCTGCTGGCGAGTGGCCCGAACATCACCGCAGCGGCGAAGCCGCGGTCAACACGTAGGGCGTCGTCGGCTCACTCGCCCTGCTCGTCCAGTTGCTCAATGAGGCTGATACCGTAGATAGTCCGCAGAACCGTGCTGGCGTCGCCGGCCTCGTACACCAGGTCGTCCCTCGAACTGACGTGGTCGAGCACGTCGGGCGAGGAATGCGCGGGGGCGGCGGCGATACCGGCGTCGTTCTCGTCGGTCCAGCGCATCACCCGCAGGTCGCTCTTGCTGTCGCCCATCACGAGCGCGAACGGGTCGTCGATGCCCAGCACGTCGAAAGCCTCCTCGACGCCGGCGGACTTGTCCAGTTCGAGGCTCACGAGTTCGGCCGCGTCGCCCTCGTAGTAGCCCAGGTCGACGCGTTCGAGGATGTCACGGAACGCCTCGGGCGCGTCATCGATGTCGGCGTCGGTCGACAGGCCGCCCGCCTCTAATACGTCCAGAATCTCCGGGTCCCGGCTGAAGTAGGCCCGGGCGTAGCCGGCGGGGTCGTCGACCGTGGCGTCGACTTGCGTGGCGATGGCGTCGCCGACCAGGCCACAGAGGTAGCGCAGCGACTCGTCGATGATTTCGACGGCGTTGTCGCTGGCCACCTCGGCGTTAGGTTTCAGCGTGACGTTGAACTCGTTACCCTGGAGATGGCAGCGCTTGCCGACGGCGTCAGGGGCCTCCGAGAGGACCCGGCGACGGACGGTCTCGAACACGTCCACGACCGCATCGTCGAGGCGTTCGTAGAGCAGTCGCTTGGTGTCCTCGCCGTGTTTGGGCGTGAACACGCCGTTACCGGACTCGTAGACGATGCTCATCTGGCCGGAGGAGACGAGATCGTTGCCAAGCCCCTGTATCATGAACCCCTTGACGTTCTCCAGCGTCTGGCCGGTACAGACAACGATAGGGACGCCCGCTTCGTGGAACTGTGTCAGGAGATACAGCGTGTCGCGGGGGATTTCGTTGTCGGTGTCGCCGGCCGACCGGAGCGTCTCGTCGACGTCCAGCACGAGCACGTTCACCGACCGGCCGTACTTCGAGTAGAGGTCGAGCGCGGTAAAGGCCTCGTCGCGGGTCAGTCGAGCCGCGATTTCCGCATAGGTCTCGCCGGTCCCGGGAAACTCGTCAGTGATGTCGGCTTTGAGGTCGTCGAGGCGGTCACTGGCGGTTTCCCACTGTTCCAGCGCGACGGCAGAGCTAAGCGGGGGAAACAGGTCGACGAACTCCTGATATCCGCGCAGCGTCGTCGTGTCTACGCTCTTATACAGACGGTAGAGTTGGTCGTATTGTTCCATGTCGAGGTCCACAGGATAGTGGCGACTGACGGCGAGCGCACTTTAGCTATCGGGTTTGCGGTACTCGCAGCAAAAAACGGCTGGTTTGCCAACACCGCTGCCGAGGGTGCGCCGCTGCTACGCCTCGTCGCCGCCGTCGGTCAGCACCTCGGTTTCGGTCGCCTCCTCGTTGAGGAAGGATGGCAGCTCCTCCTCGTCCTCGTCAGTTGCCTCGTCGTCCGCCGTCGCTTCTGTCCAGGAGCGTTCTCTGTGGTGGCACATGGATCGTCACCATGCGGGGGTCAGGACTGTTTTGTGTTAACTATTTCCATGATTAGACTGATACGCTCGAGCGAGGGCAGACAGTATCAAGTCGCTTCGCCCGTTAGCCGGTAGTACCACATGCGGAGGCACGTATGACCGACATCCAGCGACTCGACGACCGGACCGTCGAACGCATCGCGGCCGGCGAGGTGGTCGAGCGGCCAGCCTCCGTCGTCAAGGAACTGGTCGAGAACGCCATCGACGCCGACGCGAACCGGGTCGATGTCGTCGTCGAGGCCGGTGGAACCGACGGAATTCGCGTCACGGACGACGGGGTCGGGATGGATCGCGAGGCCGTCGAGACGGCCGTCGAGAAACACACAACGTCGAAGATCCGCGACATCGCGGATCTGGAGGGCGGCGTGGGAACGCTCGGGTTCCGCGGCGAGGCCCTGCACGCAATCGGGGCGGTCTCACGGCTGACGATCCGGACTAGACCTCGCGGCGGCGACGTGGGGACGGAACTCGTTTTCGAAGGCGGCGACGTCACGTCAGTCGGCCCCGCTGGCTGTCCAGAGGGGACCACGATAGCGGTCGATGACCTCTTCTACAACGTCCCGGCCCGCCGGAAGTACCTCAAACAGGAGTCGACGGAGTTCGCCCACGTCAACACCGTCGTCGCCAGTTACGCGCTGGCTAACCCGGACGTTGCAGTCTCGCTGACCCACGGCGACCGCGAGACGTTCTCGACAACCGGACAGGGCGAACTGCGCGAGACAGTGATGTCCGTCTACGGCCGGGAAGTCGCCGAGTCGATGATCTCGGTCGGTGCGGGTTCGGAAGCGAAAGCGGAAGGAGACGAGGCTGGGAGCTTCCCCGACGGGCCGCTCGACGGCGTCCACGGCCTCGTGTCCCACCCAGAGACGAACCGCGCCGGCCGCGAGTATCTCTCGACGTACGTCAACGGCCGCTACGTCCGGGCTGGCACCGTTCGCGACGCCGTCATCGACGCCTACGGCACCCAGATCGCGCCGGACCGCTACCCCTTCGCCGTCCTCTTTCTGGACGTGCCCGCGGGCGACGTGGACGTGAACGTTCACCCCCGGAAAATGGAGGTCCGCTTCGCCGACGACGAAGGCGTTCGCGAGCAGGTCCGGACCGCCGTCGAGGATGCGCTGTTACGAGAAGGACTACTGCGCTCGACAGCGCCACGCGGCCGGTCAGCACCCGAGCAGACGGAGATAACGCCGGAGGCGGACGGAGCGACCGACAGCGGACGCGAGCGGTCGAGCCCGGACGGCCGGGACGCCGTAGACGAAGCAGCAACGCCGGGACAGACGGACACCACCGCAACAGAGACCAGTGCTGATGCGACAGCACAGGAGCCAAGTACTGAGTCCACGGCCCGACCGGACAGCACCCAGACGGAGACAGCGGGTCACCAGTCGTCCGATACAGGCCCATCCGTTCGGTCGTCCGACACGAAACGACCCTCTGTGACCGGAACGACGGACGACGCGTCGGGCGAATCCGAGACGGGCCAGGGAGAGGGTATCGTTTCGAGTGGAGATAGCGATGGTGAACGCAGCGAGACATCCGGAACGGACCGGACAGAGAGCGGGGAACAGAAGTTCACCGGCGGCCAGGAGCAGATACGCCTCGGCGACGAACCGGACGCGACCCACGAGTCGCTGCCATCGATGCGGATTCTCGGACAGTTAGCCGACACCTACGTCGTCGCAGAGACGGACGACGGCCTCGTACTGGTCGACCAGCACGCGGCGGACGAGCGGGTCAACTACGAGCGGCTCAAAGCCAAGTTCGAGGGGGAAACGACGACGCAGGCGCTCGCCGACCCGGTCGAACTGGAACTGACCGCGCGCGAAGCCGAGATGTTCGACCGGCGCAGCGACGCGCTGGCGAGTCTGGGGTTCCACACGGCGCGCACGGGTGAGCGAAGTGTCGAGGTCCGAACCCTCCCGGGCGTCATCGCCGATGCGGCCGGCCCGGACATTGTCAGAGACGTGCTCGGCGCGTTCGTCGCCGGCGACGACGAGGCGGCGGCGACGGTCGAGGCGGCGGCGGACGAACTGCTCGGCGACCTGGCGTGTTACCCCTCCGTGACCGGGAACACGTCGCTGACGGAGGGCTCCGTCCGGGAACTACTCGCTGCGCTGGACGACTGTGCGAACCCCTACGCGTGTCCCCACGGGCGGCCGACGGTCATCCACATCGACCGGCAGGAACTCGAAGACCGGTTCGAGCGGGATTACCCCGGACACGGCGGTCGGCGGCGATAAGGGGAGGGGCAGTCGTTCTCCGACACAGCAATCGATACAGCCGATTAAACTAAACCTACGTCTCCCGATGCACGCGGTATGTCACTCGTAACGTTCGGCGAGACCGCTCTCAGATTTGCACCCCCTGACGGACAGCGGTTCGAGACGGCCCGTGAGGCGTCGATTCGCGTCGACGGGACCGCGAGCAGTGTTGCGGCGACGGCCGGCCGACTCGGGGCCGACGCACGGTGGCTGTCGAAGGTTCCGGACACGCCGCTCGGCCGGCGCGTCGTCGCGGAGCTCCGCGAGTTCGGTCTGGAGACAGAGGTTGTCTGGTCAGATCCGGATACCGGCCGGCAGGGGCTCACGTTCCACGAGGACGCCGACCCACCCCGTGCCGAGCGGCTGCTACAGGACCGCGATAACACCGCGATGGCGACGCTGACGCCCGGCGAACTTCCGATGGGCGAGATACAGAACGCGGACGTAGTGTTCACCTCGGGCGCAACCCTCTCCCTCTCAGACACGGCCGCCGACACGACGGGGGCGTTACTCAGAGCGGCCGCAGGCATGCGGGCGTTCGACCTTGATTTCCACCCTGGGCTGTGGGACGCCGAGGACGCCCGCGACGCACTTGCAGACCTGCTGCCGGCCGTCGATACTCTCTTTGCCGCCGAAGACCAGGTTTCCACGGTGTTTGACACGACAGGGGAGCCACGGGATATCGTCCACACGCTCGCAACGGAGTACGACCTCACCCGCATGATTCTCACACGGAGCGAGTACGGCGCAGTGGCCTACCACGACGGTGTCGTTCACGAGCAGGACGCCATCGAGACGACCGCCGTCGACGAATCTGGGCAACACGGGGCCTTCATCGGCGCGACGCTCCAGCGACTGGCCGCTGGTGCCGACACGGACGAGGCACTGGTCCACGGTGTCGCGGCAGCGGCGCTCTCTCGGACGATGTCAGGGCCATTGACACCGCTCGAACCATCCGAGGTTGAGCGTCTTGTCAGCGAGCAGCAATCTAAACGGCCGTAGGAGGTGCCTACCGCCAGTACTGATTTACGTCCACTCTTTTATTGATCAGGTATGTTCGACCATCGTAGCGCGTTGACAATCGGACTGCTGACACTTCTGGTGGGGGCTGGGGTGGTGGCGGGAACGGCGGCTGCACAGTCACAGGTGACACTCACCGTCACCGTGGTCGACCAGGACGGCGACCCGCTCAGCGGTATCGATATATCGGCGACGTGGAACGACGGCGCAGGCGGGCCGTCCAATGAGACGACGCGGGCAAACGGGCAGGCACTCATCGACGTCCCGGAAGGAGCCAACGTCACCCTTCAGATACACGATGACGAGTACGTCCGAAACGTTCCGTACGTCGTTGAGGACGCCGAGACAGAGTCCATCGATGTGGCGGTCTCGGAGTCAGCGACGGCCACAGTCAACGCTGTGAACGGGGACGGCCAGCCGGCCGAGAACGCCCGAATCCGGCTGTATCGAGACGGGAACTACGTGGTCGACATGAACGCAGGCAGCGACGGGACCATCACGACACGGCCCGTCGAAGAAGGCGAGTACAGCGTCATCGTCACCAAGCCGGGGTTCTACCGCAACCTGACCACCGTTCCCGTCTCCGGCGAGACAACGACGACGGTCCGGATTCGTGAAGGGTCGGTTCTGCTGCAGGCCACGGTCGTCGACGATCACTTCGACGACCCGAGACCGATCCGCGGTGCGAACCTTCAGGTCGAATCGGACAACGGGTTCGACGGGACCGTGCCGACACTCTCTGACGGAACAGCATCGGTCAGCGTGCCGGTCAACGACCGCTACGACGTCACAGTTACCAAAGAGGGCTACGAGACGGTCGAGAGACGCGTCAGCGTCGCCGAAGACGAAAAATCGATAGACGTGGAAATCCAGCGTACCCCGGAGATCACGCTCTCCCCCGATAACAGACAGGTCGTCGTTGACACGAACGTCCGCCTCACGGTCACCGACGAATACGACGAACCGGTGGCGAACGCGACCGTGACCCGGAACGGGACCGAGGTCGGACAGACCGACGCGGACGGCGAAATAACCGCGACGGTCCCGACGGCCGGAAACGTCACGTTTACTGCGACATCCGGCGACCTCACCACGACGACGAACGTCACCGCGTTCAGGCCGGATGGGGAGACGACGAACGGGGCGGCCACTACGCCGGAACAGACGGCGACAGAAACGACTGACGGCAGCGGTCCGGGCTTCACGGTCGCCCTGACGATGGCTGCACTGCTCGCAGTGGCTGTCCTCGCACGCCGACGACGCTAACGGGACGTTTTTCCCCACGAGGGCCGCATACCCGTACAATGACTGTTCTCGAGTCCGTTCACGAGGCCCACGGAGCGACGTTCAGGGAGGTCGGTGGTCGGCGCGTCGTCGACAACTACGGGCGACCGGAGCGGACCCACCGCGCGGTTCGGAACGTCGTCGGGGCGATGGAGTATGGCTACGGCGTGATCGTCGTCACCGGCGAGGACCGCGTCGACTACGTCGACAACGCCGTCTCGAACCACGTCCCGGACGAGGACGGCGCGGGCTGTTACGCGCTCTTGCTTGACCCCGACGGCCGCGTCGATACGGACATGTACGTGTACAACGCCGGCGAGCGCCTGCTCGTGTTCACTCCGCCCCAGAAGGCAGAGGAACTTGCCGCGGAGTGGGCGGATAAGACCTTCATTCAGGACGTCGACTTCGAGGTGGCGACCGATGATTTCGCCGTCTTCGGCGTCCACGGGCCGAAAGCGACCGAGAAGATCGCCAGCGTCCTCCACCAGACCGGAACCCCGCCAGCGCCGCTGACCTTCGAGCGGGGCGAACTCGGCGACGCCGGGGTCTCCGTCATCCGGACGGACAACCTCGCCGGTGAGGAGAGCTACGACGTGGTCTGTAGCGCCGACGACGCCGAGGCCGTCTTCGACACGCTGGTCAACCGCGGGCTCAACGCCGTCCCCTTCGGCTACCAGACCTGGGAGACGCTGACGCTTGAGGCCGGGACGCCGCTGTTCGACAGCGAAATCGAGGGCGTGCTTCCGAACGACCTCGGCCTGCGCAATGCTCTGGACTTCGAGAAAGGCTGTTACGTCGGCCAGGAAGTCGTCTCCCGCATCGAGAACCGGGGCCATCCGACCCAGCGATTGGTCGGCCTCGCCGTCGAGGAGTGCCCCGAACCCGGTGCCGCGGTGTTCGCCGGCGACGAGCACGTCGGCGACGTGACCCGCGCCGCGCAGAGTCCGATGCGGGAGGCTCCCATCGCACTGGCGAACCTCAGCTGGGAGCGCCCCGAGGCATCGCTGACCGTCCGCGTCGACGGCGACCCGGTCGGCGCACAGCAGGTCGACCTGCCCTTCATCGACGGGTCGGCACAGTCGGCACGGCTGCCGACCTACGAGTAACCGGTGTCACTCCATCTCGATAGCCGCCCGCCCGCTGGTCGCGCTCCGAATCCGATCCCGCAGGGCGCTCCCGTCGGCGGTGGGCACGCGGACCTCGAAGACCACTTCGGCCTCGTAACCGGCCTCAAATTCGACACCTGCTGACTCAAGCAGGCTCCGAACGCTGCCGGAGTCGTCGTAGGTGACGGTTACGGTGAACTGTTCGTGGGGCACCTCCTCGACAACCCCGGCGTCATCCACACCTTCCTTCACTGCTCTGGAGTAGGCGCTGGCTAGACCGCCGACGCCGAGGTTAGTCCCGCCGTAGTAGCGCGTGACGACGGCGACCACGTTCTCGATGTCGCGTTGCTGGAGAACGTTCAGTGCGGGGTCGCCGGCGCTGCCGCTCGGTTCACCGTCGTCGCTGGAATACTCCCGAAAAGGGTCCGCTCGGACGCGGTAGGCGGGGACGTTGTGGGTCGCGTCGGCGTACTCCTCGCCGACGGCGTCGACGAACCCCTCGGCGTCTTCGACGGTCGCCGCCGGCGCGACGTGACCGATGAACTCCGAGCCCCGCACCTCGAAGCGCGCCTCGCCGCGGCCCGGAACGGTCAGGTAGCTGTCCGTCACGGCCCGGCGTAGGCCCGGCGGCGGAATAGCGTTTGCCGTTGGGCGGCGGGTCAGTCCGTCCCGTCGCCGGGCTGGCGCGCACCCCAAACTCGCTTGTCAAGCAGTTTGACCGCCATTCCGTCCTGGACCCGGAGCTGACAGGAAAGCCGGGGGTAGCCAAAGCGGTCGGCGAGGTCGTCGTGCCAGTGGTCGGGGTCGGGCGCGTCGGCGAGGCGGACGCCGCAGGTGGCACAGATGCCGCGGCCGCCGCAGTTGACCCGCTCCGCGTAGCGGCCGTGTGGCGAGAGGCCGGCATCGAGGAGTGCGTCCCGGAGGACGGTACCGGGCTCGGCGGTGAGTTCGTGAGTCTCGCCCGCAGGCGTCTCGACGGTGAGCGTTGCTGGCATCAGGCCAGTTCGATGGTCCGGACGAACGCCAGGCGACGGATTTCGTTGATGAGGTCGCCGGGCAGTTCCTCGTCGGTGATGACGTACAGCTTCGGTTCGTCGGTGAACTCGGGGTCCTCGCTCAGGACCTGCCGGATGGAGATGTCGCGGTCGGCGATGGCCGAGGTGACCGTCGAGACGATGCCGGACTCGTCGGCGGCCCGAACGGTGACGGTCACCGCGTGCAAGTCGAGCACCGGCGCGAGGTCGAGCAAGCTCGGCACGGAGGAGATGTTGCGGAAGATGCGCCGCAGGTCGTCGTCGTCGAGAATCGCGTCCGTCGTGGCGTTGACCACGCGCCGGTCGACGCCGGCCTCGCGGGCGATGCCCGTGTTCGGGATCTCGATGCCGCCCGAGACGACGCGGCCGTCCTCGTTGACGGAGAACCCCCGTTCCAGCAGCAGACGGATGACGTCCTGCTGGCCAGGAGAGTCCTCGAACTTCTGCATGATCTCGTCGAACATACGGAAGGATGGGTATGGGGCCACTAATCGATGCCGACAGCGGCCGAAACGGAGGGTCGCAATCGGCTACAGTTCGCCCTTCGTGCTCGCCACGTCGGACCGTCGCTCGTCGATACGGGTCGCGTCGTCAAGCGCCCGGGCCAGCCCTTTGAACAGCGCCTCGATCTCGTGGTGGGCGTTCTCGCCCTCGACGCCACAGTGCAGCGTCAGCCCGGCGTTCATCGAAAGCGAGCGACAGAAGTGTTGGGCCATGTGGCTGGTCATCCCGCCGACCGAACCCTGCGAGAACTCACCGTCGAACTCGAAGTACGGCCGGCCGGAGATGTCGACGACGACGCTCGCGACGGCCTCGTCCAGCGGGACCTTGCGGTCGGCGAACCGACGGATGCCGCGTTTGTCGTCCAGCGCCTCGGTGAACGCCTCACCGAGCGTGATGGCGACGTCTTCGACGGTGTGGTGGTCGTCGATGTCCAGGTCGCCGTCGCACTGCACGGTCAGGTCGAACAGCCCGTGGGTGGAGAACGAGTCGAGCATGTGGTCGAAGAAGCCGATGCCGGTATCGATGGTGCTGTCGCCGTCGCCGTCGACGTCGAGCGTCACCTCGATGTCCGTCTCGGCCGTGGTCCGCGTGACGGCCGCCGTCCGGTCGGTCATACCTATCACGTATCAGGCCGTATATTTGTGGATTGCGTCCGGTCAGTCGGCCTGCTCGTCAAGCAGCGCCAGCAATCGGTCGGTCACCGCCGGCGCGTGCTCGATGAAACAGCAGTGGCGACCCTCGACGGCCTCCCCGGTCCCGCGGGGGAGGTCGGCTGCCAGCGACTGGGCGGCGTCCGGCGACACGACGGGGTCGTCCAGACCGTAGTACACCTCGGCGGGCTGGGTAATCTCGTACAGCGGCGGCGAGTCGAAAGTCGTCATCGCCGCGACCTGGGCCGCACGCGCTTCGCCAGTGGCGTCCTCGTCAGCTCGCCAGCCTGCGATCTGTTCCATGAGGTCCGGGTCATGCTCGCGGAACGCCGGCGAAAACGCTCCTTCAAGCGGTGATGGGGCGTCCAGCGCGAGCGAATCGAGTTCCTCCCGCTCCACCGCATCGCCGGATCCGGCCGTACAGTACAGCGTCAGCGAGCGGGCACGGCTGTACTGGTGAGCGTATTCGAGCGCGACCATGCCGCCGAGCCCGGCCCCGACGAGGTGGGCGCTCCCGACGCCGTGGTCGGCCAGCACGGCTTCGAGGTCAGCAGCCAGCGTTCCCACGTCGTACGGTCCACCCGGCGCGTCCGACCGGCCGGTTCCGCGGAGATCCCACACCACCGTCTCGTATGGGCCGGCGACGGCGTCGTAGTGCCAGCCCCAGAGCCACGCGCCGTACCCCACGTCGTTGATGAACACGACGGTGGGGCCGTCGCCGTCGGCTTCGTAGTAGAGAGACACGTCGCGGTTGCGTGCGGTCGGCATCGTCTGTCGATTCCCGCGCCGGCGGTGTGTTTCTTTCGGTGAGTAGGCCTTTAGCGCTGGCTGTCGAAGGGCCGCCAATCCCGTGTCCGGAGCAGCATCACTTATCGGCGTCGTCGTGTTGGTCGTGAGTCTGGGGGTCGCCGCGCAGCTGGTTGCCGACTGGCTCCAGATCCCGAGCGTCGCGTTCCTGCTGGTCGCCGGTGTCTTTGTCGGCCCGCAAGCGTTCGGTCTCGTCGACCCCGCGATATTCGGACAGACCGGGCTGCAGGCCATCGTCGGCCTCAGCGTCGGTATCATCGTCTTCGAGGGAGCGTTCCACCTCACCGTCGAGCGAATCCGTGAAGCGTCCAGAGAGGCGCTGGGGCTGGTGACGATCGGTGCGTTCGTCTCGCTTGTCGGAACCGCAGTCGCCGTCAAAGTCGTGTTCGGGACGACGTGGCCGGTCGCCGTTCTCGTCGGGAGCCTGCTGATCGCCACCGGGCCGACGGTCATCACGCCGATCATGCAGGTGGTCCCGGTGCGGGAGCGGGTCGCCGCCGCCCTGGAGACAGAGGGCATCATCAACGACGTGACCGCCGCTATCCTCGCGGTGGCGACGTTCGAGTTCGTCATCGCAAGCCAGTCCTCCCCGGTGGTCGTCGTCGAGGCGTTCGTCGCCCGGTTGGTCGTGGGCCACATCGTCGGTGTCGCCGTCGGCGGCGGCATCGCACTCCTGCTCCAGCGCCAGAATCTCTCGGCGGACAACGCCACGCAAAACGCCCGGGTCGTGGTCCTGACCGCGGCGCTGCTGGCGTACGCGCTGGGAAGCATGTGGCTCTCAGAGGCCGGCATCGCGGCCGCCGCCGTCGCCGGTATCGTGCTGGGGAACGCCGACCTCCCCCACGAAGAGGAGATCGCCGACTTCAAGGGCGGTATCACGCTGTTCGTCCTCTCGTTCGTGTTTATCGTGCTGGCCGCCCAGCTATCGCTCGGTGACCTGCGTGCGCTCGGGATCGGCGGGCTCGTCGTGGTCATTGTCGTCGTCGCGCTCGTCCGCCCGCTGGGCGTGTTCCTCTCGACGCTGGGTGGGCGACTGACCGTTCGAGAGCGGATGTTCGTCGGCGCGATGGGACCCCGTGGCATCGTCCCGGCCAGCGTCGCTACGCTGTTCGCCATTGAACTGCGGCCCGATAACCCCGAAGCCGCGACGGTCCTCGTCGGGACCGTCTTCCTCGTCATCTTCGCGACCGTCATGTTTCAAGGCGGGCTGGCCCGTCATTTCGCGCAAGCGCTTGATATCCTGCCAATGCAAACACTCATCGTCGGTGCGGGTCGCGTCGGCCGGGAGCTGGCGACGCGCTATGAATCACGCGGCGAGGAGGTCGTCCTCATCGACAAGGACGTGGACACGGTCGAGCGGGTCCGGGCTGACGGCCACCGCGTCGTCCACGGTGACGCGACGAACGCGAACGTCCTCGAAGAAGCAGGCGCGGACCGGGCGTCCGTTGTCGTCGCCGCGACCGCAGACGACGACGTGAACCTGCTCGTCGCACAGTTGGCGACGACCCGGTTCGATGTCGACACTGTGGTCGCCAGAGCGAACCAGCCGAACAACGTCGAGGCCTTCGAGGACCTCGACGTCGAAACGATCTCCGCCGGCTTCGCCGTCGCCGATGCCATCGACGACGCGGTCGAGCGACCGGCCCTCGCCCACTGGCTGTCTGACTCCGGACGAACGGGGGACGTACTGGAGGTCGAACTCAACAACGACTCGCTGGTCGACCGGACGGTAGAGGAGACTGCGGAGAAGCTCCCGGACGGCTGTCTGGTCGCAATGGTAAGCCGCAACGGAACCGACAGAGTCCCCGACAGCGATTTCCGCCTTGCAAGCGGCGATCACCTGACGCTCGTCTGTGAGACCAACGAGGCGATGCGGGACGCCAGAAGGTTGTGTCAGGGCGGATAGGCGAGCGGGACGCGCCGCTCAGCGCAGTTCGTCGAGGGAGACGGCCGCCGACCGGTCCGCGGTGACCCACTCGGTCACGGATTGCTGGAGGTCCGAGGGGAAGATCGTCAACTCGGACGGGTCGTCGGGATCGTCGTACAGGCAGTCCAGTTCGAACTCCGGCGTTTCATCCAGGTCGGTGTCCGACGGGGGCGTCGTGGTCGTACTCATGAGTCAGGGAGCGTGGGTAGCACTGCAGTTTTCACACAGTTCATCGGTAGCACGGCCGCTAGCAGCGGGAATACCGGTCCCGCAACGCCGACACGTCCGTTGTGACCGAACGTATTCGGTGTGGGACTGAATGTGTGCGATGTCACGTTTTCCGCTCATATCTGCTATAGATGGGCAGTTAGTAAAAACACTTTTGGAAACTTATCCAGAGATTCCTAACACAAGTAACTGTAATTGTATCTCTTGAGTGTATTCGGATCGTTCGGGCAGAATATCGGTTAGCAATCGGACAACTGTCCGGAGTAACGGAACGTAGAGCGGAACCAACGGCGAGTAGGGACGAGGACGGCTCACCTGTGCTACTGTGCGCCATTTGCGCATCGACCGCAGCAGAGTTGTCGCGAGAAACAGGGACGGCAGTCCGCCTCAGACGTTCGCCACAGTTCGCAGTATCTCCGGCGCGTCGTCCAGCGCGTCGTCCAGCGCGTCCGCGTCGGGGCCGCCGCCCTGTGCGAAGTCCGGCGGGCCGCCGCCGCCACCACCGACACGGCCGGCGAGTTCGCCGACGACCTCACCGGCGTCGACGTCGACGCCGTCGGGCACGGAGACGACGAACTGCGCGCCGTCGAGCCCGGACCCGAGCACCGCGATGTTGCCCTGTTCGACGATGGCGTTCGCCTGGGCGCGGAGCTCGTCCATGTCGGCGTCGATTCGCTGGACGACGGCGGTCGCCTCGCCCACGTCGACCTCCTCGCTGTCGCCGCCGCCGCTGGCGCGGGCCTCGGCGAGTTGCTCTTTGAGTTGTTCGATTTCCTTGCCGCGGGCCTTCCACTCGTCGAAGAACCGCTCGGCGGTCTCCGGCACCGCTTCGGGCGCGACATCGAGGATATCTGCGGCCTCGGTGAGCGCGTCCTCGGTGCGCTGGGTGGCCTCGATGGCCGCGTTGCCCGCGGCGAAGGTCAGGCGGATGACGCCGTCCTGAATCCGCTCGGTGTTCAGGAGCTTGACAGCCCCGATGTCGCCGGTTCGGGCGACGTGGGTGCCACCGCAGGCCTGCACGTCGTCGCCGACGGTGATGAGCCGGATCTGTTCGCCGGCCGGGATGCCGCCCTGGTAGAGGTCGAAACCGTGGCGCTCCTCGGCCTCGTTGCGGTCGGGCCACTCCTGGGTGACGGCGATGTTGTTCTGGACGATGTCGTTGGCGAGGCGTTCTATCTCCTTGACCTCCTCGCGGCTCACCGACTCGTAGTGGCGGATGTCGATGCGGGCGGAATCGGTCCCCTTCTGGGCCCCGGCCTGTCGGACGTGCTCGCCCAGCACCTGCCGGGCGCTGTGGATGACGATGTGGGTCGCCGTGTGGTGTTGCATCAGGCGCTGCCGGCGGGTGGCGTCGACCTGCCCGCGGACGAACTCGCCCTTCCCGGGGTCGTCGTCACAGGTGTGGACGATGACGTCGCCGTACTGCTGGACGTCGGTCACCTCGGCGGAGACGTCGTCGGTCGACAGCGTCCCCTCGTCCGGCGGCTGGCCGCCGCCTTCGGGGTAGAACATCGTCTGGTCGAGCACCACGTCGTAGGTGTCGTCGTCGCGGTCGAACACCTCGAGGACGACCGCCTCGAACTCCGTCCGCTGCTGGTCCTCGTAGTAGAGCTGGTCGGTCTCGGGCAGCTCCGAGAGCTGGTCCGCGTACGGCGTCCGGGACTCCTCAGCGGTCCCGTCGCCGCCGCCGTGGCGCTGGGCGACGACCGAGTAGAAGTCGTCGGGCACGTCCACGTCGACGCCCTTCTCGGCGGCGATCTCCTCGACCATGTCCGGCTGGATGCCGTGGGAGTCGTACAGTTCGACCAGTTCTTCGGTCGGGATGGCCTCGCCGCGCTCGGCGTACTCCTCGGCCAGTTGACGGACGCGTCGGCCGCCGCGGTCGAGCGTCTCGCGGTACTTCTCGACCTCGGTGCGGACGATGTCACGCACCGTGTCGCGGTTCTCGTAGCCGAGTCGCTCGGCCTGCATGTCGACGAGTTCGTCCAGCGGGGCGTCGACGCCGACGCCGTCGGCCAGCCGCTTCGTGCGCCGCAGGACCATCCGCGCGAGGTAGCCCGTCCCGACGTTCGAGGGGACGATGCCGTCGCCGAGCATGTACGCGAGCGTCCGGCAGTGGTCGGCGATGGCGTAGATGTCCTCGAGCGGGGCCATCAGGTCTCGAAGCTCCTCGACCTCGACGCCGACCTCGGCGGCGATGGTGTCGCGCTCGGCCTCGATGTCCTCGGCCTCGTCGATGTCCATCCGGCCCGCGAGCTTCGCGGCCTCGTGGACGACGGCCTCCTCCTCGTCGGTGAGTTCGATGCCGGCGTTGTCCTTGAGGAAGGCGATCATGTCGGGGTAGACCGCCTCGTACACCGTCGGCGTCCCCTGGGACATCCAGGTCCAGCGCTCCAGCCCGTAGCCGGTGTCGACGATGTAGGTGTCCATCTCCGAGTAGCGGTTCCCGTCTTTCATCTCGTAGTCGCCCTCGGGGTCCTGCTCCATCGACATGAAGACGAGCGTCGCCAGCTCGGCCCCGCGGTAGATGACCTCGAACGCCGGTCCGGCGTTGCCGCCGCCGACCCACGGGTCCTCGATGAACGTGAGTTCGTCGGCGTCGGCCCCCAGCTCCTCGAACAGCTCGACGCAGTACTCGACGGTCTCGTCCTTCCAGTACACCTCGCCCTGATAGGCGTACTGCTCGGGGTCTTCGAGGTCCTCGCGGGCGTTGAACGCGTGGTGGGCCATCATCTCGAAGGCCATCGTGTGCCGGCCGGTCTTGCCGACGTTGTCGATGTCCTGCATCCGGATGCAGGGCTGGCTGATGCACAGCGGGTTCGCCGGCGGCGGCGTCGTGCCGGAGGTGACGAGCGGCTGGAAGTCGTAGATGGACGCCTGGGTCAACAGCACGTCGTCGCGCCAGCGGTTGGCGGCGACCGGGTAGGGGTCGATGCGCTCGTGGTCGCGCTCCTCGAAGAACGAGAGGAACGCCTCGCGCATCTCCGTCAGCGAGTACGCCTCGTCGAACCCGGGGTTGTCGATGAAGTCGTACTCCGCGCAGGGAGGTTCGCCGCAGGTGTCCTGGTCGGTCCGAGACCAGAACTTCGCGCCACAGGAGACACACTCCTGGCGTCGGAATCCCGCCTCGTCGAAATAGTCGAGTTGGTAGGCCTCGTCGAGGTCGCTCATTGGGGTACAGTTGGCCCACGTTCGCCTAAAACTGTTCCGAAGGGGGCCGCTTTTCCGGTCGTCACACCGCCACGGCGGACTCGCCGGAGAGCGTCTTCGGGACGACGATCTGCTCCACCGTCATCCCGCCGGCGGGCGAGGAGATTCGCAGCGTCGCCGTCTCGCCCTCTGGGAGCGGCTCGCCGAACGGCTGGGCTCCGTTGACCTCGGACGACGTCCCGAGATCGAGTGAGAGCGTGAAGCGGTCCTCGAGGTCGTTCAGGACCGGCTGGGACCCGTCGTCGTCCTGGACGGCCGAGATATGGAACCGCCCGTCCGGGCTCCCCTGTGCGCCGCCCGACGCGAGCTGGTAGTAGGACCCGCTCGGGCCGATCCACTGGATCGTCGTCTTGTGGAGGTCGACGTTGCTCGCACCCGGCCCCTTCTTCACCGTGACGTTGACGACACCGACCTCGTTGTCTCCCGTGAAGTGGTCGCCGGTCATGCTGACCACCTGGATGCGACTCGTCGTCGAGTCGCTCGACTGCTGGCCCGTGGCCTCGGCCGAACTCTGGAGGAACCCGGCCGTGTCGATTAGGACGCCGGCGGCGATAGCCGCGACGAGGACCATCCCGATGAACACGATCAGTGTCCCGATCCCCACCTGCCCCCGGTCGTCGCGCCCACCCGACGGTCGTACTCGATGCATTTCAGTTACTGATATTCTACTTTCCAACTACACATAAGACTCACTGACCAGTTATCAGGCGTGAGAAAGCACGTCTCGCGGGTGTCGTCGGCCTACTCGTCTCGGGTGAGCGAGGCCAGCATCGCTTCCAGTTGAACCCGCTCGTTCGCGCCGCGGGTGATCCGGTAGTCGGTCTCGCCGATGCGCTCCAGCACGCGGACGGCCGCCTCGTCGCTGACGTCGAACTCCCAGATGGAGCGGTGGAGCTGGTCGATGATGTCGCCGCCGGCGATGCCCTCCTCGGTCAGCAGGCGGTCGAGGGTCGCCCGCGAGGCCGTGAAGTCGCCGTCGAGCGCCGACTGGACCATCTCGCGGATCTCCTCCGGCCGGGCCGTCGAGGTGATGGCGTACACCGCCTCCTCGTCGACCGTATCGCCGCTGACGGAGGCCGCCTGCAGGCCGTTGATGGCCTTGCGCATGTCCCCGTCGGCGGCGTAGACGAGCGCGTCCAGCCCGTCGTCGGTCAGTTCGATGTCCTCTTCGGCGGCGATGTGGCGAATCTCCTCGGCGACGGCGTCGTCCGCCAGCGGCGAGAAGCGAAAGACCGCACACCGGGACTGGATGGGGTCGATGATCTGACTGGAGTAGTTACACGAGAGGATGAAGCGGACGTTGTTCGAGAACTGCTCCATCGTCCGGCGCAGCGCTGACTGGGCGTCCGAGGTGAGGGCGTCTGCCTCGTCCAGGAAGATGATGCGGTACTCGTGGCCGCCGAAGCTCGTCCGCGCGAAGTTCTTGATGCGGTCCCGGACCACGTCGATGCCGCGCTCGTCGGAGGCGTTCAGTTCGAGGAAGTGCTCGCGCCAGTCCTCGCCGTACAGCTCGCGGGCGATGGCCGTGGCGCAGGTCGTCTTGCCCGTCCCCGCCGGCCCGGAAAAGAGCATGTGGCTCAGGTCGTTGCGAGAGACGTAGCTCTGGAGGCGACCGACGATGTTCTCGTGGCCCATCACGTCGTCGAGGGTCTGGGGGCGGTACTTCTCGATCCACACTTCCTCGCGTCCCGCCCGCGACTCGGACTCGGCCTCGCTCATGGGCGAATCGAGGCGTGGGCCGGTCTTAACTCTTACAAACTAAGCTCCGACCTCAAGTGGTTGTTCGAGAATCGGAGGTTGTCGTGAGCCCGAAAATTTTAGATTTTCTGACGACAACGCAGAGAGTGTGGGGGCGAATGAAACAGACTGCCGAGAAGACGGTCGTGGCGAAAATCCTCACCGACGACCTCACGCAGTCGAAACTTGACGCTATCAACCATGAGTACGAAGCGTTCCAGCAATACATTCGTGGTGATGAGGACGCAGACCTGTACTCGGCCACGAAACAATGCGCTGACGCCTATGTAGATACTGACAACCTACGCGACAACCACGACTACCCGTGGTTCATCCGCAACGACGTGTTCGCCGTTGGTGTTGACGTAGAGCAGCACGATACAGACCTGACGGACTGGTGGCTAAAACTTCCTGTCTCGCAGGTCTGGGGTGGCGTGAACGTCCCGATTCAACCGCACGACGAGATTCCAGACGAAGCCGACGTGAAGGACTCGAAAATAGTTCGTGAGAGTGGCAGCTATTACGCCCACCTCACGGTCCGACAAGAGGTGGAAGTGAGCGAGGAGTACGACGGTGTTATCGGCGTAGACTTCGGAATCAGATGGGTAGCAACGTCGGTGGCGTTGCCGTCCCGAAACACCGAGTTCTACGGCAGAGAGATTCGTCGTATCCGTCGTCATTATCATGACCTTCGCACTCGTCTGCAAGAGAAGGGAGCCTACGACACGCTCCAGTCGGTCAAGGAGAAGGAGTCCCGCCGAGTGAACGACCGCCTCCACAAGATTTCCCGCGCTATCGTGGAGGAAGCGAAAGAGCGCCGTGCGCTTATCGTGGTCGGCAATCTCGAAGGTATCCAGAATCAAGACCGCGGAGCGGAGATGAATCGTCGACTCCACTCGATGCCACACCACACGTTAAAGAACTATATCGAGTACAAGGCAGCCTTCGCTGGTATCGCGGTGAAGTCCGTGAACGAATATATGACGAGCCAGACCTGTTGGCGGTGTGGCGAGCAGGAAGCGACAACTCGTAGGGGACAGGGCCGACACCTATGTCACGAGTGCGGATTGGACGACAACGCAGATAAGAACGGTGCGACGAACATCGCAAAGAAAGGGCTGGGTAAGGACATCGCGTGCCCACTATCCAGTCTCGGCGCAGTTTGTGAGCCTGCGCTCCAACCGAGCGGTGCTGACCAAGCCTCTGCCACGGTACGCTTGCGAGCCGACTTGGAAACCCCTGCCTCAACGAAGCGAGCGGTCCAGCAAACGAAATAGGCAGGAGTAGTTCACACCCCGCGAGAGTCGACAGTCTCAGGTGCGTCGGCGGCCAACGCCGGGCATGCGCGTCACTGTCGACATCGCCGGCGAGGACACCCACGAACTGGAGGTGGACGAGGACGCGACCTACGCGGACCTGCTCGCGCCCGTCGACCTGAGCCCCCACGAGGTGTCCGTCCTCGTCGACGGCGAACACGTGCCAACCGACCAGCCCGTCGCGGCCGACCGCGTCCGCGTCGTGCGCCTCATCAAGGGCGGATAGCCGTGCGCGTCCGCGAGGCGACCGAGGCCGACCTGCCGGCGGCGATGAACGTCCTCGACGGCGCGGCCCTGGAGATCGACGTGGCGACGGTCCGCGCCGGTATCGCGGGCGACGGGACGCTCGTGGCGGTTTCAGGCGGTTCCGAGGGCGACGCCGCGACCGAGAGCGATCGCGTCCTCGGCGCACTCGTCCTCGACGGTGACCGCGTCGCGGCCGTGGCGGTCCGTCGCCGCCGCCGCGGACAGGGCATCGGGACGGCGCTCGTCGAGGTCGCGCTCGACCGCCGGGACCGGCTCACGGCCGACTTCGACGCCGACGTGCGGCCCTTCTACGAGCGACTGGGGTTCGAGGTACAGCCGCTCGGCGACGACGGCGACCGGTTTCGCGGGACTCGCCGTCCCACCGCGGATTAGTTCTGCCGGCCGGTCAGCTCCTCGATTTCGAGTTCGTACAGCGTCACGGTCATCTCGTCGGTCGGCTCGTCGAACACCCGGATCGGTGCGTAGCGCTCGTTGATCTCGACGGCCTCGTAGGCCGGGTCGTCCTCCGGAACCGCCGTGATCGGGCCGCGGGCGACGACGCTCCAGCCGGTCCACGCCTCGGCGTCCGGCGTCGACTCCGTCTCGGTGACGACGTACGTGGCCGTCTCCGTGGCGTCGAGATACGCCGACTTCTCGCTGTCGGGCGTCTCGCCCAGCCGGAAGTACAGCGACCCGTCCTCGTAGTGGTGAAACACCGGGAAGGCGTACGCGTCGTCCCCGTCGGCCAGCGCGAGCACCCCCTCGACGGTCGATTCGAGGCGGTCGCGGACGGCTTCGTCGGGCATCCCCTCGGTGTAGGCGAACGCGATGTCGGTGTCCATGCGCCGACGACGCGCGCCGCGTGCTTAAACGAGGGGCTCGACCAGGTCCCGGCCGGCGTCGAGCAGTTCCTCGACGCGCTCGTCGCTGCCGGCCTCGGCGTAGACGCGGAGCTTCGGCTCCGTCCCCGAGGGGCGGACGAGCACCCACGTCCCGTCTTCGAGGCGGATCTTGAAGCCGTCGACGGTGTTGACCCCGTCGACCGCCACGCCGGCGAGGGCGTCCGGCAGGGCCGTTTCGAGGTCCGCGAGGACCGGCTCCTTCCGGTCGTCGGGGCAGTCGACGCTGATGCGGTCCTGGTGAATCTCGCCGTGCTCGTCGAGCAGGCGGTCGACGCGGTCGTCGAGCGGTTCCTCGCGCTCGGCGGCGGCCGCGGCCAGCGCCATGATGACGCCGTCCTTGTTGCGGAGGTGGGCCGGCAGGCCGAAGCCGCCGGACTCCTCGCCACCGAACAGCGCGTCGTGCTCGGCCATCGCCTCGGCGACCCACTTGAATCCGACGGCGACCTCGTGGACGGCCTGCCCGTGGGCCTCGGCCACGCGGTCGACGATGCTCGACGTGGAGACCGTCCGGACCACGTCGCCCGACGCGTCCTCCAGCAGGAAGTCGTACATCGCGGCGAAGAACAGGTTCGGGTCGAGGTAGCCCCGCTCCGGCGTGACGACGCCGATGCGGTCGGCGTCGCCGTCGTTGATGACGCCGAGCGCCGCGTCGCCCTCGCAGACGTGCTCGACGAGTCCCTCGGCGTTCTCGGCCGACGGCTCGGGCGACCCGCCGCCGAATTCGGGGTCCTGCTCGCAGTTGAGTCGCGTCACGTCGGCCCCGGCGGCGGCGAGGAGGTCGTCGGTGACGCCGCGGCCGCTCCCGTACAGCGCGTCGTAGGCGACCGGGAGGCCGTCGAGGTCGGCGTCGACGAACGACAGCGCGTGCTCGCGGTACGGGCCGACGAGGTCCGCCTCCGTTCGCTCGCCCCACTCGTCCTCTGGCAGCGGGTCGAGCACGGCGAGGTTCTCCTCGAAGGCGGCCGTCCAGTCCGGCAACGCCGGCGACCCGTCGCCGGGGATGAACTTCACACCGTTGTACTCCGGGGGGTTGTGGCTGGCCGTGATCTGGAGCGCGCCGGCGAGGTCGCGCTCCTTGACCGTCCACGCGACGACCGGCGTCGGCGTGTCCCGCTCGGGCAGGAGCACGTCGAAGCCGTTCGCCCGCAGCACCTCGGCCAGTTCGTCGGCGAACTCCGGGGAGGTCTCGCGGGCGTCGTACCCGATCGCCACCGTTCCGGTCGCGCCGCGCTCCGAGAGCGTCGTGGCGACCGCCTGTCCCACCATCCGTACCCGCGGCGTGGTGAAGACGTCGAGCGTGGCCCGCCACCCGTCCGTTCCGAAGGCGATCGCGCCCGCGTCGACATCCGCGTCGTGTTCCATACCGCCGCTTCTCGGGGACGGGTCAAAAAATCACGCCCGGGGCGGCGGCCGGCGGTTTCGGTCGCTCCGGCCGCCGCGCTCAGGGGTCGAACGCCTCTTCGGCGTCGCTCGACTCGACGAGTCGCTCCTTTTGCGCTCTGGTTCGCTGTTTGAGTTCGTACTCGCGGCTCATCGCCGCCGATCGTGAGTCGAAGGACTCGACGTGGACGAGTTCCACCGGCGTCCGCCCGCGAGTGTACTTCGCGCCCTCGCCCGCGTCGTGTTCGCGGACGCGCCGCTCCACGTCGGTCGTGTATCCGGTGTAAAACGTTCCGTCGCTACACCGGAGGACGTACACGTAATGGGGGCTCCGCGTGGTGGTCATCGCACGATCCCGTCGGCCCAGCGGGCCTCACACTTCGTGGGCGCGCTCTCTCGATACCTCGGCGATGCCAGCGTTCGCCGAGCAGTTCGGGCAAGCCCTGATGTGTCCGCGCTGATCCGCGAACACGCGGGCGAACTGGTCCGAGACGTGCGCGCCGCAATGATCACATTCAGGCATCGTGTTCGTCGGCGACACCACCGCCGACACCTGAAACTACGGGTGACGGACGCATAACGGTTTACCCAAATGGTTGGGTATCCTCTCCCGATTTCCTCGGAACTGTCACCGCGCATCGTCGAGCTGTCTCGCGATCAGGCCGGCCTGCGTGCCGGCGGTGAACCCGGCGTCGATGTTGACCACGGAGAGGGCGGTACAGGACTGGAGCATCCCCGAGAGCGCCGCCTGTCCTTCGCCGCCGTGGCCGTAGCCGGTCGAGACCGGCAGGCCGATGATCGGCACGTCCACGAGGCCGGCGACGACCGTCGGGAGCGCGCCCTCCCGGCCCGCGGCGATGATCAGCACGTCCTGGTCGCGCAGGCGGTCGACGGCGTCGATCGTCCGGGCGAGGCTGGCCACGCCCACATCGTCGATGCGGGTCACGGACGCGCCCATTTCTCGAACCACGAGGGCGGCCTCGCCGGCCGGCACGGCGTCGGACGTGCCGGCGGTGACGACGCCGACCGCGGCGTCGAGGTCGGGTCGCTCGAAGTCGGGCGTGGTCGCGACGAGCCAGTGCGAGCGGTCGTCCCACCGCACGGTCGCCTCCGGGACGGCCGCCGACAGTCGCTCCTGTACGGCCGCCGCCGTCTCGTCGCCGATTCGCGTCACCAGCGCCCGGCCCGTCGTCTCGATGGCCGTCGCCGCCAGGTCCGCCACCTCGGTGGGCGTCTTCCCGTCCGCGAGGATGGCCTCGGGGACGCCGGCCCGGTCCTCGCGGGCGGCGTCGAACCGCCCGGCCCCGCTGGTCGCGTAGCCTGCCAGCGTCGCTTCGGCCTCGGCGGGAGAGAGGTCGCCCGCCGCGACCGCGTCGAGTATGTCGCGCATGGATTCCAGTGGGCGGCCCGGCTACTCCTATCCGTCGGTCTGCAGTCGCCGCTCGCCGGCCCGCCTGATGCACCAACCGGCAAGCGCGCGCGAGCGACCGGTGTCCGGTGACAGGCCGCCACAGCCGTGTGTTTCCGGCCGAAACGGGTATTATGACCAAATTAAGCCGACAAAATGGCTGATTTATAAGGGGTCGAAGACCGAATATCGCCTCAAACTGCCGCGAATACCGGCGAGAGCGAACTGATTGGAGAAAGTATATAAGCAACCCCCGCGGATGCCTCGTCTGTATGGCAGACCTAATCGTCAAAGCCGCCGTTAAGGAAGAGCTCAGCGACATGAACGTAGCGTCCGACTTCTACGACGCGCTCGACGCGGAAGTCGAGGAGCTGCTCCAGGACGCAGCCCGCCGAGCCGACGAGAACGACCGAAAGACGGTCCAGCCGCGCGACCTGTAAGGTCGTTCAGCACGACGTTTTTTGCAGTGAGTCGACCGGACAGCGACGGCTATCGCAGGTCCCGAACCGAGACGCCGTCGTCGGTCCCGACGTGGACTTCGTCCGCCAGGCCGACGAACAGGCCGTGAGCGACGACCCCCGGCGTCTCCGAGAGGCGTCCGGCGAGCGCCGCCGGGTCCTCGATGACGCCGAAGTCGCAGTCGAGCACGAGGTTCCCGTTGTCGGTGACGACGGGGCCGTCCTTGCGCTCCGCCCGGCGGAGGTCCGGCTCGCCGCCCAGCCCCTCGACCGCCTCGGCGACCGTCGAGCGGGCCATCGGCAGGACTTCGAGGGGGACGGGATGTGCGAGCGCGTCGGCCTCCTTCGTCGGGTCCGCGACGACGATGAAGCGGTCGGCGCTCGCGTCGACCACCTTCTCGCGGGCGTGTGCCGCGCCGCCGCCCTTGACGAGGTCGCCGCCGGCCACCTCGTCGGCCCCGTCGATGGCGAGGTCGACCGACGCGTCGTCGAGGTCGGCCAGCGGAATCCCGCAGTCCCGGGCCAGTTCGCGCGACTGGAAGGAGGTGGGGACGCCGACCACGTCCAGTCCGGCGTCGACGGCCCGGCCGATGGCCCGGATGGCGTGGGCCGCGGTCGACCCGGTCCCGAGCCCGACGACCATCCCGTCTTCGACCACCTCGGCCGCCGATTCGCCCGCTGCGCGCTTCGCCGCGTCGGAGCCGCCCTGTTTCATGTTCGCAGGGTCGACAGACGCGGACAAAACGTTTGTTCTCCGGACCGCAACGTCCGCTATGGCCGACTGCACGTACTGCGGCTGCCTGTCGGCACACGTCGACGCGGCCGACCTGGCGACCGGTTCGGCCTGCGAGTGGTCGCCGGAGCAGTAGCGCCGCGGGCCTCGACCGGCGACGCGGCGAGACCGGTCGCTCGGTGGTTCGGTCGCAACAGCGAAAACGCGGGGCGGGGCCGGCGGTGACCGCTCACCCGGTGAACTGGTGGTACTCCAGGCCCTTGTGTTTCATCTCGTTGTGCTTGCGTTCGAGGAACGAGTACACGGAGCCGTGGGGCGCGCCGTCGAGCAGCATCTCGGCGGCCTCGCGGACCGCGTCGACCTGCTCCGGGCCGCCGATGATGCCGAGCGTCGAGCCGTAGATGACGACGGCCGCGCCGGTAAGTTCCTGCATGAGTTCCCGCGTCCGGCCGCCCTCGCCGATGAGCCGCCCCTTCTGGCGGCGGAAGTCGTTCTTGTTGCGCGAGGCGGCCTCGATGTCGATGAGTTCGAACATCATCATGTCGTCGTCGAGCAGCGCCAGCGCGTCGTCCGGCGCGAAGCCGCGGCCGATGGCCTTGACGATGTCCGGCCCCTTCAGCCCCGTAACCGGGTCGCCCACGGACTCGACTTTCACCGTCCCGTCCTCGGAGTCGATGTCGAGTCGAACCTCCGCCCGCTGTTCGATCTCGCGCATCGTCTCACCTCCCTCGCCGATCAGCACACCGATCCGGTCCTGCGGAATCTTCACGTGTTGCATAAGTATACGTCCCCGTAGGAGGTTCAGCCTGTTTAAAACTTCGGCGTCGGGCCCGCCTCCGCCCCGAACGCCGTCCGCGACCGCGGCCCGCGCCGCCTACTCCTCGTCGCGGCGGTCCGCGGGGGTTCCCTGCGGGACGGCGTCGTCGTCGCTTCCCGGCGCGGTGTCCTCGTCGTCCTGCGGGGTCGCGTGCTCGCGGACGTACGCGAGCAGGGCCTCGGGCGTGGCGTCGACGCCCTGTCTGGCGAAGAAGTTCGCGACGTTGCGACAGTCCCGTTCGAGGAACTCCTCGGCGTTGGGGTGGTGGATGGTCACCGCCTGCCCGAGGTCGATGATGTACAGCTGGCCCTCGTGGAAGACGACGTTGTACTCCGAGAGGTCGCCGTGGACGAGGCCGGCGTCGTAGAGCCGCCTGACGTACTCTTTGACGACCTCGTAGGCCGTCTCGGGGTTCTCGATGTGGACCTCGCTGAGGCGCTTGGCCCGGCCCTCCTCGGTGCCCAGATACTCCATCACGAGGACGTTGCGTTCGACGGCGATGGGCTTCGGCGTGCGAACGCCGGCCCGCCGGGCGCGCTTGAGGTTCGAGGACTCCTTGCGGACCCACGCGGTGACGACCTTCTTCTTGTCCGAGCCGATGCCCTCGAAGCGCGGGTCGCCGTCGAGGTAGCCCCGCATGTCCGTGAAGTCGGAGGCGTTGATGCGATAGACCTTCACCGCCACCTCCTCGTCGCCGGCCAGTGCGGTGTAGACGTTCGCCTCCTTCCCCGTGGAGATGGGTCCGCCGAAGGCGTCGATGTGGCCGTCCTGGACGAGCTTGTACAGCGCGCCGTAGGTCGCGTCGTCGAAGACGCTGGCCTCGACCTTGAACTGGTCCGCGTCCTTGATGCGCTTGCGGAACTCGCTGAACTCGCGGTCGCGCTTGCGTGCGATGCGGTCGGCCTCCGTGTCCGAGACGTCGAGTTCCTCCCACTCGTCGCCCGGTGCGTCGGCCTCGTCGGTGTCGAGGAGGCCGAACTGTCCCTCGGTCACGCTTGCGCCCCCGTCTGCGCCGCGGCAACGAGCATGCGAGCGTTACTCCTGAATGTGTCCCTCCTCGCGGAGCTGGTCCGCGTCCTGCTTCTCGTAGCGCCAGGTGATGTCGGCCTTCTCGTCCTGCCAGTCCCACGGTTCGACGAGGACCACGTCGTCCTCGCGGATCCAGATGCGCTTTTGCATCTTGCCCGGAATCCGGGCGGTGCGCTCGACTCCGTCCATACAGCGTACTTTGACGCGGTTCGCGCCAAGCATGTCCAGTACGACGGCGAACACCTCGTCGTCCTCCGGCATGCGGAGGTTCTTTCTGCTGTCGTTGTCGCTCATGGTCGGTACTTCGACGGGGAGAGGTTTAAGGTTTGGAAAATTCGGACCGTCGCTCGGGTCCGAGACCGCCGGCACGGGGTGGGACAGACGCGTGCTGGGGCCGTTCGGTACGAGTCGGGTGCCGGTGCCGACGTTAGTCAGCGCCGAGACAGCCGACCCACGAGCAGTCGGTACAGGTCTCGATGCCCTTGGCGGTGGTCGTCTCGCCGCGACAGCGCGGGCAGACGGTGCCGACCTCCGGCGGGCGGACGGCCTTACTCATCGGTGATGATGTCCGCCGAGAGGCCCTGTGCCATCTCGATGTCCTTGGAGTTGTTCAGCGTCCAGGCGGTGCGCTCGGTGACGGCCTCGATGACCTCGCGGCCGCTCGGGAGGCCGTTACCGGACTTCTTGACGCCGCCGAAGGGCAGGTGGACCTCCGCGCCGATACAGGGGAGGTTCCCGTAGGCGAGGCCGATCTCCGCCTCGTCGCGGAACTGGTTGATCTCTCGGTAGTCCTCGGAGATGATGGCGCCGGCGAGGCCGTAGTCGACGTTGTTGTGCATCTCCAGGGCCTCGTCGAAGTCGCCGGAGTACTTCAGCAGGGCGACGTGGGGGCCGAAGACCTCCTCGTTGATGCAGCGCAGGTCCTCGTCGTAGTCGATCTCGTAGACGAACGGGCCGACCCAGTGGCCGTCCTCGTGGCCCTCGGGAATCTCGTCGGCGTCGAGGTCCGCGCGGTCGACGAGGACGTTCGCGCCCTCCTCGCGGGCGAGGTCGTTGTACTTCTCGAACTTCTCGACCTGTCCGGCCTCGATGAGCGGACCCATGAAGGTGTCCTCCTCCAGCGGGTCGCCGACGGCGATGTCCTCTGCGATGTCGACGAAGCGCTCCTTGAACTCGTCGTACACCTCCTCGTGGACGATGAGGCGCTCAGAGGAGACACAGCGCTGGCCGGTCGTCTTGAAGCTGGACATCACGGCCGAGTGGACGGCGACGTCGAGGTCGGCCTGCTCGCTGACGACGACGGCGTTCTTCCCGCCCATCTCGCAGGCGGCGATCTTGCCGGGCTGGCCGCCGACTTTCGAGGCGATCTTGTGGCCGACCTCGGCGCTCCCCGTGAAGAGGACCGTCTCGACGCGGTCGTCCTCGACGATGGCGTTGCCGGCGTCGCCGTAGCCCTGGACGAGGTTGAAGACGCCGTCGGGGATGCCCGCGTCCTCGAACATCTCGGCGACGATGTGGGCGCACCACGGCGTCTGCTCGGCGGGCTTCCAGACGACGGTGTTGCCCTCGACCAGCGTGACCGCGAGGTGCCAGAACGGGATGGCCACCGGGAAGTTCCACGGCGTGATACAGCCGACGACGCCCTTGGGCTTGCGGCGCATGTAGGCGTCCTTGCTCGCGATCTCCGAGGGGACCACGTCGCCGTGGGGATGGCGGGCGTTGCCGGCGGCCCACTCGACCATGTGCCAGGACTCGGTCACGTCGGCCAGCCCCTCGCTGATCTCCTTGCCGCACTCCTTCGTGACGATCTCGCCCAGTTCCTCGTGGCGGTCGCGAAGCTCGTGGTAGATCTCCCAGAGGTACTCGGCGCGGTCGATGTGCGAGAGCGAGCGCCACTCGTCGTAGGCGTCCTCCGCGGCGGCCAGCGCGCGGTCGACGTCGTCTTCGGTCCCGCGGTGGAACGAGGCCAGTTCCTCGCCGGTCGCGGGGTTCTGGCTCGCGAACGTCTCGTCGCCTGTCCCGGCGGTCCACTCGCCGTCGATGTAGTGCTTCCGTGAGTCGTCAGTGCTCATGATCCGTACTGTACGCTAGCCACACCAATAGGTTCCACCGTCCATGGTCAGGGGTCGTCGGCTCCCTCCACGGGAGGCGATGTGGTGCCGACCCCCGTTGATCTACCATGGTCGGTGTTTCCCTTATGAACAGCAGGTTTATTGGCGTTCGTAGCGTGACTGTTCGTAGTATCCCTCGATACGGAGGGACGGTATCATGAGTGAGTCACAGACTGACGACGGCGGGCTCCAGTTGACGCTGAGCATCTGGCACCCCAAGTGCTGGACGCTGGAGGTCACCGACGAGACGGCCGCTGGCCTGCTCGCCCACGGCGTGTACAACACCCAGAACCAGAACGTCAAGGGGCTGTTCACCGCCTACGCGGACAGCATCAGCGACGTGGAGGAACTCATCGAGGCGACGCGGGACTCCGAGCTGACCGAGTCGGTGCTGGAACTGCGCGAGCGCCACGGCGCGACCGGGACCGGGTCGCCGCCGGGGAACACGACGCGCGAACTGTTCGTCGAGTACGACCCCGACAACACCATCAGCGACAGCCTGCTGTCGCGCGGGTTCATCCACAACGACCCCGTCCGCGTCCGGCACGGCCGCGAGCACTGGCCGGTGTTCTTCCCCGGGACGCGCGACGAGGCCGAGGCCGCCATCGACGAGATTCGCGAGGAACGGGACGCAGACGTCGAGGTGACGCGCATCACCTCCGCCGGCGGGAGCAACCCCCAGCAACTCCGGCGGATGGATCGACTCTCGGACAGCCAGCGCGAGGCGTTCGAACTCGCCAGGCAGGAGGACTACTACGCGTGGCCGCGGGGCATCTCGACGCGGGAACTCGCGTCGGAACTCGGCGTCTCGAAGACGACGCTGTTAGAACACCTCCGGAAGGCCGAGGCGAAACTGCTCGACCCGGACCCGCGGTAAGACTTCAGCTCAGGACCGCGCGCATCGCGAACAGCGCGTTCTCCTTGCGCTCGCGGACGCGCCGGTAGAAGTACGAGAACCACTTCTCGCCGTAGGGGATGTACTGCCACGTCGGGACGCCCTCCGCGGCCAGGTCGCGCTGTGCGTCCTCGCGGACGCCCATCAGCATCTGGACCTCGTACTCCGTGCCGTACTCGTCGTGGAGGGCGCGCGCGTGGTCTATCATCGCCGGGTCGTGGCTGCCGACGGCGATGCCGCCCTCGAACTGCTCGAACATCAGTTCGAGGCAGTCCTCGTAGGCCTCGTTGACGCGCGCTTTCTGCTTGTAGGAGACGCTCTTTGGCTCGGAGTACGCCCCCTTGACCAGTCGGACCTTCCCGGGGAGCGGCGCGAGCCGCTCGAGGTCCTCGGGCGTGCGCTTGAGGTTCGCCTGCGTGCAGACGCCGACGCCGCCGTCGTGCTCCGTGACCAGGCGCTCGTAGGCGTCGAGGGTCACGTCGGTCGTGGTGTAGTCCTCCATGTCGACCCAGACGAACACGCCGTGGTCGTCGCCCGCCGCGACGATGCGTTCGAGGTTGTCGACGAACACCTCGTCGCCCACGTCCAGCCCGATCTGGGAGGGCTTGACCGAGACGCAGCAGTCGAGTCCGCTCCCGGCGATGTCCTGGATCAGCGAGACGTACTCGTCGGCGTCCTCGTCGGCGGGGGGCCGCTCCTCGTAGTGTTCGCCCAGCAGATTCAGGATGCCGTGTACGCCGTCGTCGTTCAGCGACGCGACGTGATCGAGCGCCTGTGGAGCCGACTTCCCGGCGACGAAATTACTCGCGATCGGGGGGATCATTGTCGTGTACGAACCACTATATCTGCCTAAACGAACACCCTACCAAAAAAATCACTACTATTCCATCGAAATTTACTCTGCTGTGGTCCGTAACACGTCTCGTCCGGACGCGGTCACGTACGAGAGCCGTCGCGTCCGGTGGTCCACACTGCCCGTCCAGAACCCCATACATCGGGGCTATTTCACCCGTCCCGGGCCCCATTACTACAGCATTAATCATGCAGGCATCGATTTTTACGGTTCTCTGGCATATTTTAACGTATTAGTAAAAAACACGTCAAGGCGGGCCGATAGCGGTGTAAACGAGCGAACAGAACAGTCGACCTACCATGGACGGGGACAGGGTTATACATGGGGTTACGTAACAGAACAGCAGAATCCTATGAACGACCACGACGACCGTTCGATCGATCGACGTAGCGTAATTAAGGCCGCCGCCAGCGCGGGCCTCGTCGGCCTCGCCGGCTGTTCCGGCGGGGCGCCGGAGGAGAGCGGAAGCGGCGGCGACGGCGGGAGCGGCGATGGCGGGAGCGGCGACGGCGGAAGCGGCGACGGCGGAAGCGGCGACGGCGGGTCGACAGACTCCTCGACGGCGTCCGGCGGGGACACCTACACCATCGGCATGGTGGACAGCCTTTCGGGGTCGCTGTCGGCGTTCGGCCAGCGGAACCAGCGCGGGAAGGAGATCGCGCTCGACGTCGTCAACGAAGTCGGCGTCAAGGGCGGCGAACTGGCGATCTCCCAGCAGGACGACCAGAGCACGAGCCAGGGCGGGGTCAGCGCGGCCCAGACGCTCGTCAACCAGGAGGGCGTCCCGCTGCTCATCGGGACCGTCGGCAGCGGCGTCAGCACGGCCATCTACGAGAGCGTCGTCAAGAACACCGACGTCGTTCAGATCAGCCAGAACAGCACCAGTCCGTCGCTGACCGAACTCCCCGGGCTCCTCCGGATGCCGCCGACCGGGTCGGCCCAGGCGTCCGCGCTCTCGACGATGGTATCCGACGACGGCCACGGCAGCGTGGCGCTGGCCTGGATCAACAACAGCTACGGCGAGGCCATCGGCGAGGCGTTCGTCGAGTCGTACGGCGGCGACATCGTCTACAACGAGCCCCACGACCAGGGCAAGGCGTCCTACAGCAACGTCATCTCCTCGATGGCCGACACCGACGCCGACGCGTGGGTGTTCCTCACCTACCAGCCGGAGTTCGCCACGATGTCCCAGGAGGCGTTCGACCTCGGCGTGACCGACCAGGCCGCCTGGTACGGCGGCGACAGCGTCAAGGGCCCGAAGGTGCTCGAAGCCGCGCCCGAAGGGAGCCTCGACGGGATGAAGGCCGTCGTCCCCAGCGTCCCGCAGGACGCCGAGAACTACCAGGCCTTCGTCGATGAGTTCGAGAGCCGCTTCGGCGAGGAGCCGACCTCGTGGTCCGCGTACGCCTACGACGCCGTCGTCGTCAGCGCGCTCGCCATCCAGGCGGCCGACGAGTTCACCGGGGCGGCGCTCGGCGAGGTCGTCCGCGACGTGACCCGGCCGGAGGGCCAGGAGGCGACCTCCTACGAGGAGGCCCACCAGATTCTCGCCGAGGGCGGGAGCCCCGCGGACGTGGACTACACCGGCGTCAGCGGCCCCATCGACCTCGACGAGAACGGCGACCCGGTCGGCTTCCTCCAGATATTCGAGGTCGTGGACCACGCCTACGAGTCGGCCGGCACCATCGAGGGCTGAGGCGGACACCACCCCAGTTTCACCAATGGCGCAGATATTACAGTACCTGGCGAACGGGCTGGTATACAGTAGCATCATCATCCTCGGGAGCATCGGGCTCTCGCTGGTCTACAGCATCGCGGACTTCGCGAACTTCGCCCACGGCGACACGATGACCGTCGGCGCGTACGGGAGCTTCGTCGCGTTCGGCCTCCTCGGCGGCATGGGCGGTTCGCTGCTCGGATTACCGCTCGGGTTCTACGTGTCGCTGCTCGTCGGGATGGCGCTCGCGGCCGCCATCGCCGTCCTGACCCACCTGGCGGTGTACGAACCGCTCGACACGGACTCCATCGGTCTGCTCATCACCAGCATCGGCGTGGCGTTCGTCTACCGGGCGTCGCTCATGGGCATCTTCGGGACCGACTTCCTGCAGTACGACATCACGCGCAGCGGCCCCATCCCGTTCCTCCTCGACACGGTCGGCGTGGCGATCACCCAGCGGGACGTGGCCATCGTCGTCAGCGCCGCGGTCCTCGTCGGCGCGCTGCACTTCCTGCTCCAGCGGACGACGCTGGGGCGGAAGATGCGCGCGACGGCGGACAACCCCGACCTCGCCCGCGTGAGTGGCATCCGGACCGACCGCGTCATCCTCGTGATGTGGGTCATCGGGAGCGCGCTCGCCGCCGCCGGCGGGGTCTTCCTGGCGCTGTACAGCCAGCTCGACCCGCGAATCGGCTTCGGCATCCTGCTGGTCGTCTTCGCCGCGGTCATCGTCGGCGGCATCGGCTCGGTGTACGGCGCGATGCTCGGCGGCCTCCTCATCGGCATGATTCACGAACTGACCCCGCTGCTCGGCGATATCGGCATCCCCATCGGGACCGCCTACGCGCCGGCCATCGCCTTCGTCATCATGGTCGCGGTCCTGTTAGTCAAACCGCGCGGCATCGCGGGTGATCTGACGTGAGCGCGCTCGACGTGGGCGCGTTCTCCGCCCGGGAGAAGGGCGTCGCCGGGCTGCTCGGCGGCGTCGGCGTGCTTCTGCTCATCGGCGTCGTCTCCGGCGCGCTCGCGCCGGCGTACCTGCTGTATCTGGTCTCGTTGTCGGCGATGTACATGCTCCTCTCGATGGGGCTGAACGTCCAGTGGGGCTACGGCGGCCTCATCAACTTCAGCGTCGCGGCGTTCTTCGGCCTCGGCGCGTACGGCTCGGCGCTCCTGACGGCGAACTCCTCGCCCATCGCGGGGAACGTCAGCCCGGTCATCGCGCTGTTCGGCGGCCTCCTCCTCGCCGCGGTCCTCGCGGTGCTCATCGGCTATCCGACGCTGAAACTGCGCGACGACTACCTCGCCATCGCCTCGCTCGGCCTGGCGGAGGTCGTCCGCATCTTCATCCTCAACGAGAACCAGTGGACCGCCGGCAGCGCCGGGCTGACCGGTATCCCGCTGTTCTTCGCCGACTGGCCGGTGCTGGGCGACCTGAGCTACCCCTACGTCTTCACCGTGGGCGGCACGGCCGTCTTCTACATGCGCCAGCCGGTCATCAACGGCCTGCTGAACCTCGTGCTGGTCGCCGCGTTCGTCGTCGGCGTCTACCTCTTCCTCCGACGCATCCACCGGTCGCCGTGGGGCCGCGTCCTGCGGACGATCAAGACCGACGAGGACCTCGCCGAGACGCTCGGCAAGAACACGTTCGCGTTCAAGATGCAGGCGTTCGTCATCGGCAGCCTCATCATGGCGCTCGCGGGCGTCTTCTACACCCACCTCGTGCTGTACGTCAGCCCGCCGGACCTCCAGCCCATCACGACGTTCTACGTCTGGGTCGCCGTCATCCTCGGCGGGACCGGCAGCGACCGCGGCGCGATGCTGGGCGGCTTCACCATCGTCGCCATCCAGCAGGGGACGCGCTTCCTCAACGACGCCGTCCAGCTCCCCATCGGCCCGGCTCCCCTGCGGCTGATGCTCGTCGGCCTGCTCATCATCCTCATCGTCAGGCTCCGGCCGGAGGGCATCCTCCCGCCGGAGCGCGAGCTGATCTGGCCCGACGCCATGCGGGGTGAGCGCGATGAGTGAGCAGTCGCTCGTCTCCGACGGCCCCGTCCTCGACAAGGCCGACCCGGTCCTCCTCGCTGAGGGCCTGGAGAAGCGATTCGGCGGCCTCGTCGCCACGGACGACGCCTCCATCGCCGTCGAGCGCGGCTCCATCACGGGCCTCATCGGTCCGAACGGGGCCGGCAAGTCGACGCTGTTCAACCTCATGTCCGGCTTCTACGAGCCCGACGGCGGCCGGGTCACGGTCAACGGCGTCGACGTGACCGGCAAGGAGCCACACGAGATCGCCGACCAGGGGATGATTCGCACGTTCCAGACCCCGCGCAAGCCCGAGGACATGACCGTCCGCGAGGCGCTGCTGGTCGGTCCCCACGACCAGACCGGCGAGTCGATACTCCCGCTGTTCACCTCGCCCTCGACCGTCGAGCGCGAGGAACGGCGCTCGCTGGAGCGCGCCCAGGAGATGCTGGAGCGATTCGAAATCGGGGACCTCGCGACCCAGCCCGCCACCGACCTCTCGGGCGGGCAGATGAAACTGGTCGAACTGGCCCGCGGGATGATGGCCGAGCCGGACCTGCTCCTGCTCGACGAGCCCGTCGCCGGGGTCAACCCCGTCCTCGCGGACAAGCTCGCCGGCTTCATCGAAGAACTCAACGAGGAGGGCATCACCTTCCTCATCATCGAACACGACATGAGCTTCATCATGCGACTGGCCGACCCGATCATCGTCCTCAATCAGGGGAGCGTCCTCGTCGAGGGGCCGCCGGAGGCGGTCCGGAGCGACGAGCGCGTCATCGACGCCTACCTGGGAGGGCCGTCCGAATGAGCCAGCCGATCCTCACCGTCGAGGGCGTCGACAGCGGATACGGCGAGGTGCAGGTCCTCGACGACCTCTCGCTGACCCTCGACGAGGGCGAAATCGCCTGTCTCGTCGGCCCGAACGGGGCCGGCAAGTCGACCGTCCTCAAGACGGTGTTCGGCATGCTGGAGCCCTGGACTGGCTCGGTCCGCCTCGGCGACCGCGAGATCGGCGGCATGGCCCCCGAGGACATCGTCCGAATCGGCGTCGGCTACGTGCCACAGACCGAGAACGTGTTCGGCTCGCTGACCATCGACGAGAACCTCCACATGGGCGGCGTCGCCCGCGACGGCGGCCTCGAAGAAGTCATCAGCGAACTGTACGACCGGTTCCCGATTCTCGACGAGAAGCGCACCGCCAAGGCGAAGACGCTCTCGGGCGGCCAGCGCCAGGTGCTCGCGTTCGCCCGCGCCCTCGTGATGGAGCCAGACGTGCTGCTCATCGACGAGCCCAGCGCCGGGCTGGCCCCGAACACCGCCGCGGAGGTGTTCGAGGACGTGGTGACGGTCAACGAACTCGGCACGTCAATCCTGATGGTCGAGCAGAACGCCCGCGAGGGCCTGGGCATCTCCGACCGCGGATTCGTCCTCGACCAGGGCTCCGTCGAGTTCGAGGGCGCCGCCGAGTCGCTGCTCGACGACCCCGAGGTCTCGCGGCTCTATCTCGGCGGCGAATCGCGGCACTGACGCCCCGTCGGGTTCCGTGACACGAATCGCTCGCAGACCTCCCCCTCCACGAACGTCGATTTCCGAATCTCTACACGCATGAGCGGACCACGCCGTACCGACAGTAGCGAGGCAGTGAGATGACCAGACCGGAACGGATACTCGGCATTCTCGCCCCGCTCGCGGCGGCGGTCATCTGGGGCGGGATGTACGTCGTCAGCAAGTGGGGATTCGGGGCGATTCCGCCCGTCACGCTGGGGTTCCTGCGCGTCGCCCTCGGCGCGGTGGCGCTCGTCGCCGTCGTCGGCCACAGCGGCGCGACCCGGACGCCGACGCGGGCCGACTGGCGCGGGTTCGCGGGCCTCGGCGCGCTGGTCACCGCGACCATCGTCACGCAGTTCGTCGGGACGGACCTGACGACGGCCAGCCAGGGCTCGCTGTTGACCGTCGCGACGCCCGTCGCCACGCTCTTGCTCGCCGCCGTCGTCGTCGACGAGCGACTCACCCGCGCGAAGGTCGCCGCCGTCGCGCTCGCGACCGTCGGGACCGCGCTCGTGGTCGCCGACGGCGGCCTCGACGGGAGCCTCGACCCGGCCGGCGTCACCGCGCTGCTGGGCGCGAGCGTGGCCTGGGCCGGCTACACCGTCTGGGGCAAGCCGCTCGTCGCGCGCTTCTCCGCGCTGGAGACCGCCACCTACGCCAGCGTCACCGCGACCCCGATGCTGGCGGTGCTCGCGGCCGGCGAACTGTGGCTGTTGCACCGGCCGCTGTGGTCGCTCCCGACCGACCCCGCGGTGCTGGCCGCCGTCGCCTACCTCGGCTTCGTCGCCACCGCGGCGGCGTGGTACCTCTGGTACAAGGGTCTCGAATACGTCGACGCCGGTACGGTATCGGTGCTGTTCGTCGCCCAGCCGCTCGTCGGGACGGTCCTCGGCGCGGCCCTGCTCGGCGAGCGCGTCGGGCCGTGGTTCCTCGTCGGCGGGACGCTGCTGCTCGCCGCCGTCGTGGTCGTCGGCCGGGCGCGGTCCTGACGGCACGGGCCGACCGCAACGACAACACAAAAATGCCCCCCATGCCATATCGCCTGCAAATGACCGTGACACTCCCGACCGACGCCGACGAGTGGGCCGCCGCGTGGCGCGACCGGATCAACGACCGGGCCGAGTTCGCCGACGCGGCCGCCGAGTTCACCGCCACGTTCTGCTTCGAAATCCGAGACGACGACGCCTACGTCGGCGACCCCGTGCAGTTCCGGGTCGACATCGAGGACGGCGTCTGCACGCACGCGGCGACCGACGACGACCCCGACTACGACTTCGCGCTCCGGGGCCCCTACGGCGAGTGGGTGTCGATGCTCCGGGGCGACCTCGACGTGTCGGCCGCCGCGATGGACGGGACCTTCACCATCGAGGGGGACACGATGACGCTCCTGCGGCGACAGGACACCATCGCGCAGATGGTGGCCGCGGCCCAGAACGTCGAGACCGAGTTCGAGTACTGACCGACGGGCTTTTGTCCCGCGGGCCGGCGAACACGGGTATGCTCGACAAACTCGGTGCCGTCGGCCTCGCCGGCGTCGCCGTCCTGCTCGGCGGCATCGGCCTCGTCGCGTGGAAAGCGCCGATCGTCGCCGTCGGTATCGCGCTGGTCGTCGGCGGCCTCGGTCTCGTCGTCTACGGCCTCGTCTCCAGTCTGCTCGGCGCGTTCGGGATGGGAATGGGCGGCGGCATGGGCGGTGGCGGCATGGGTGGCGGCGGCATGCCCTGACGGTCCGTTTTCACCGACCACCCGCCCGAACCGTCTCGGCCGCTACTGCGCGGTCGTGTCGGCGTCGAGGTCGAACTCGAGCCGTGCGCCGCCGCGCGCCCCGTCGGTCGCGGACACCGCCCAGCCGTGGGCCTCCGCGATAGCTCGGACGATGTACAGGCCGAATCCGGTCCCGTCGTCCGCCCGCGACGCCCCGGGGTCGAACACCCACTCCCGGTCCTCGGGGTCGACGCCCCGGCCGTCGTCCTCGATAGCGAACCCCCTCGGCGTCGCCTCGACGCGGACCGTCACGCGCTCGCCGTCCGCCGGCCCGTGTTTCACGGCGTTTGCGAAGACGTTCTCGAACAGTCGCAACAGGCGCTCCTCGTCGGCGTCGATCAGTATCGGGGGCGGCGGTTGGAGCACCGCGCCATCGGTCTCGACGTGGCCCCAGGCGGCCCGCGCCACGGCGGCGACGTCGACGGTCACCTCGTCGGTGGCGAGCGTCCCCTCCCGGGTCGCGGTCCGGATGTCTTCGATGATCGCCTCCAGGCGTTCGAGCCCCTCCTTGGCGGACGCCACGTGTTCCGACGCCGTCGATTCGGCCGCCAGTTCGAGGTGCCCGCTGGCGACGGCGAGCGGCGTCCGGAGGTCGTGTGCCAGCAGGTCCGCGAACTCGGTCAGGCGGTCGTTCTGTCGCTCCAGGTGCCACTCGCGCTCCAGTCGGTCGGTCACGTCCCGTCCGGTCCCGCTGAACCCCAGTACCGTGCCGTCCTCGTCGGTGAGGAGCTGGCCGCTGAGCTCGAACGTCACCGGTCCCTCGGTCGTCTCCGCGCGCGCCTCGACGATGGTCCGGCCGGATTCGAAGATGTCGGCCAGCGCCGCCTCGATACCGGGGCGGTCCTCCGCGACGAAGAAGTCGGTCGGCCCCATCCCCTCCAGTTCCTCGTCCGTCTTGTCGAACAGCTCGTTCAGCCGCGCGTTCCAGTAGATGAGCCGCCCGTCAGCGTCGTAGACGTAGAAGACGTCGTCTAGCGTGTCAAGCGCTTCCATCAGGACCCGACACCGGTCTTCCATGCGTCAGGTAGGCTGTCCGAGAATATAATCATTCATGTGGGGGAACCAACAATCCGGCGGTATAGCGGGCCAACGGCCCTGATATCCCGACTCAGTGCTCGCTCGCAGGCCGGTCGGCCCGGTGCTCGCTGATGATCTGATCGACCATCTCGGCGTTCTGTTCCTTGCGGCGGTCTTCGGCCCGCTCCTCCCAGTCCTCGATGGCGGCCTCGACCTCTCGCTCGCGCGTGACGGCCAGTTCGTCGACCTCCTGGACGGTGACGAGGTCGGCCGGCGCGACCGGCACGTCGTGGTCGAACAGCACCTCGTCGGCGGCGTCCGAGAGGTTCCCGTTCCGGAGGACGAGCATCGGGTCGATGTCGGCGAGCCGCTGGGCCGTCGACCGGCCCGCGCCGGAGGCGTCGCGGAACAGGATCACGTCGTCTTCGACGAGGCCGAAGCGCTCGTCGGCGTCGTCGATGGCGTCGCGCGTGAACTGCTCGACGACCTTCACCGGCGTCAGCCCCTCGCGCTTCTCGGACACGTCGGCGAAGTTCGAGTGGTCGAGCTTCCACAGCTCTTTCAGCCGTTCGAGCTTCCCGGCCAGCGCCTCGCGCTTCTCCTGTTCCTCCTCCACTTTCCGCTCCAGCGCCTCGTTGCGCCGCTGGAGCCGCGTCACCTCGCGGTCCTTCCTGACCTCGCGGCGGCCTTCGCTTCGGGCCTTCTCCAGTTGCGACTCTTTCTCGGCGATGCGCTCGTCCTTCTGCTGGATCGTGTCCTTGAGGTCGTCGACGTGTGACTCCAGTCGGTCGATGCGGGCCCGCAGCCGCTTGAGCTCCTTCTCGTCCTCGGTGAGTTCGCGGGGCTCGTGGGCGGTGGTGTCTTCCGCCTCGCTCTCGTCCTCCTCGAGGTCCCGGAGGACCGCCTCCACGGACTCCTCGCCGGCGACGACGCGGTCGACGACCGTCCCCACGTCGAACTGCGGCGGGACCTTGCTCGCGATGCGGTCGAACTGGTCGGCGTGGTTGTCGAAGGCGTACAGCGCCGCCGCCATCGCGTCGCGCTCGTGGTCGTTGTCGTAGGACTCCTCGCGGGTCCGGTGTTTCTTCTCGTCGACCGGGAGGTCCCGATTGGGCTCCCACCCGGCGGCGCTGAACGACCGGCGGAGTTTCTCGACGGTTTCGGGCATCGGCGTCACGTCGGCGGCGACGACCACGGGGCGGCCCCGCTCGATGATCCACTCCGTGGTCGCGGCCGCGTCGTCCGTCCGCGAGGAGTACACGTCCAGCACGGTGCCGTCGAGGGAGACGATGGCGACGGCCGTCGTCGTGCCGGGATCGACGCCGACGACCACGTGGTCGCGGCGCTTGGCCAGCGGTCGGAACTCGATGCCGTCGCGGCGCTGGCGCTCGATTTCGACGCGGGTGTCGCCCGAGCGACTCGCCGACACCGGGATGTCCTGTGGTCGAGCCGACACCTCGAAGACGGCGTTCGAGAAGCCGCCGTACTTCTCGGTCGCGTCGCGGTCGTACGCCAGGCCGGCGGCGTCCAGTTCCGACTCGACCTCCCGGGCGCGCTTCTTGACCGCGCCGTGGATGCGCCGCGTGTACCGGTCCTCGGACCAGCCGCCCTTGCCCGTCGAGCGGCCCCGCGAGACCTTCACCTCCGTCGTGTCGGTGAACGCCGAGACCTCCTGGCCGACGTTCGCGGCGGCCAGTCTGGCGGCGGCTTCGGCCTCCTCCATCGGGTCCTTGCCGTAGGGGACGCCGTGGCGCTTTGCAACCCGCGAGAGCGGTTCGGGCCGCTCGTCGCCGGTCACCTGCACCAGCTTCGTCGCGTCGGGGAGCGAGCCCAGGAAGTGTATCAGCGCGTCCTTGTCGGCGGCCAGTTCGTACATGTTGTCCGTCGCGACGATGGCCGGCTCCTCGCCCTCGATGCGCCGGCGGAGCTTCCGGCGCGAGACCACGTCCCGCTCGATGGACTCGCCGGCGAAGACCACCAGCGCGTAGGAGGGCGCGTCGCCGCGCACGTCGCCGCTCTGGATGTCGACCCCGAAGACGACCGCGTCGAGCGCTGCCGTGCGGTTCACGGACCGTGATAGGCGACGAGCGATTATAAATCCGTTCCGGGCTAGCGAGAGGGGCAGTGTTTCGGTATGTGATTGAGACTTCGAACAGCCAGAAAGCCCCCGACCCATCAACTCCCGCGCCTCGCTTCGCTCCTCGGTCGTTGCACTCTCTGCGGTGCTTGCGTCGTCGGGGTTCGTTGATGGGTCGGCCCCTTTCAGTCCCGCCCAACGTAGATTGTTCAACTGCGTTAGGTGTGCCTTTCTGGTTCAGGACTGCCAACCCCAACATCTCTTATCGGGGGCTCCGACAGCCCACTATGAGTACATCTCGCTGCGCCGCGATCGACATTCCGGAGGCCGGACGACATGCCCACTGAACGCGAGAAGATGCTCGCCGGCGAGCGCTACGACCCGAGCGACCCCGACCTCGTCGCGGCCCGAGAGCGCGCCGACGAACGCACTCGCCGGTACAACGAGACCGCCCCGGGGGACGCCGCCGCGAGGCGCGACCTCCTCCGGGACCTGTTCGGCTCGGTCGGCGCGGACCCGCACGTCGAGCCGCCCTTCCGGTGTGACTACGGCGAGCACATCCACGTCGGCGACGGCTTCTACGCGAACTTCGACTGCGTGGTGCTGGACGTCTGCCGCGTCGAGGTGGGCGACGACTGCCTGCTCGGTCCCGGCGTCCACGTCTACACGGCGACGCACCCGCTCGACCCGACCGAGCGCCGCAGCGGAGCCGAGTACGGCAAGCCGGTGACGCTCGGCGACAACGTCTGGGTCGGCGGACAGGCCGTAATCAATCCGGGCGTCACCGTCGGCGACGACGCTGTCATCGCGTCCGGGGCGGTCGTCACCGACGACGTGCCCGCCGGCGTCGTCGTCCAGGGCAACCCCGCGTCCGTCGTCCGCGAAATCGACGCGGACGGGCACTGATTTTAGTAGGAGCCGTGCGACCGCTCGCGTATGTCACGCCGCGCCACCTACGCGCTCTGCCAGTTCCAGCAGCACCTCGGCCCGTCGGCGGACTCGCTCGACGTCCCCTGGGCCGAATACACCGGCGACGCGACCGACCCGGCCACCTTCGAGGTCCCCACGTCCCGCCCGACCGACCCGTACGTCCAGATGCAGGTCTTCGACGTGGAGGACTTCGACCACGAAATCGTGGTCAACGGCGAGCCGCTGTCGGGCTTCGACATCGCGCCGGGCGAGGGCTGGCAGCTCTGGATGGACACGATTCGCCCCGACCAGTTGCACGCCGGCGAGAACACGCTCGAGTTCCGACGGAACGCCGACTCCGACGACGCGTTCGTCGTCGGCTCGGTGACCGTCCACTGGAAACAGCCGGTCGAGTGACGGTATAAACGCGCGGCGAGGCGACACCCCGACCGTGCCAACTGGTGCCACAGCATTCCGAGGGACCCGCCCACGTCCGGCGGTTTTCATCGATATTCGACGCTCGGCCGTTCACGGCGACGCGCACTCTAACCCCTACTTTTATATAGAACCACATACAATCTCAGTCTGATTATGAGCCAACGCCAGATGCAGGGCCAGCCGATGATCATCCTGGGAGAGGACTCCCAGCGGATGAAGGACAAGTCCGCACAGGAACACAACATCTCGGCCGCTCGCGCGGTCGCCGAGTCGGTACGCTCGACGCTCGGCCCGAAGGGGATGGACAAGATGCTCGTCTCCTCGATGGGCGACGTGACCGTCACGAACGACGGCGTCACCATCCTCTCGGAGATGGACATCGACAACCCGACGGCCTCGATGATCGTCGAGGTCGCGGAGACACAGGAAGACGAGGCCGGCGACGGGACGACATCCGCCGTCGCCATCGCGGGCGAACTCCTCAAGAACGCCGAGGACCTCCTCGAACAGGACATCCACCCGACGGCCATCATCAAGGGCTTCAACATGGCCGCCTCGCAGGCGAAAGACGAGCTCGACGACATCGCCACCGACGTCGACCCGGACGACGAGGAACTCCTGAAGAAGGTCGCCGAAACCTCGATGACCGGCAAGGGCGCCGAGCTCAACAAGGAACTGCTCGCCCAGATCATCGTCGACGCGGTCAACGCCGTCACCGTCGAGGCCGACGACGGCTCCGTCGTCGCCGACCTCGAGTACCTCAACATCGAGACGCAGACCGGCCGCTCGGCCGGCAACTCCGAGCTCCTCGAAGGTGCGGTCATCGACAAGGACCCCGTCCACGAGGAGATGCCCACCGACTTCGACGACGCCGACGTGCTGCTCGTCGACACCGCCATCGAGCTCGACGAGACCGAGGTCGACGCCCAGCTCTCCGTCGACGACCCGAGCCAGCTCCAGAACTTCCTCGACAAGGAGGAAGCACAGCTCAAGGAGATGGTCGACCAGATCGCCGACACCGGCGCTGACGTGGTCTTCTGCCAGAAGGGCATCGACGACATGGCCCAGCACTACCTCGCCCAGAAGGGCATTCTGGCGGTCCGCCGCGCCAAGAAGTCCGACATCGAGTTCCTGAAGGAGGTCCTCGGCGCGCGCATCGTCTCCGACCTCGACTCCGCGACCGCGGAGGACCTCGGCCACGGCTCCATCTCCCGCGACGAGAACGAGGGCCTGTTCTACGTCGAAGGCAGCAACGAGGACGCCCACGGCGTCACCCTCCTGCTGCGCGGCTCGACCGACCACGTGGTCGACGAGCTCGAACGCGGCGTCCAGGACGCGCTCGACGTGGTCGCTTCCACCGTCGCCAACGGCAGCGTCCTCGGCGGCGGCGGCGCGCCCGAGGTCGAGGTCGCCGCGCGACTGCGCGACTACGCCGACGGCGTCGAGGGCCGCGAGCAGCTCGCCATCGAGTCCTTCGCCGACGCGCTGGAGATCATCCCGCGCACGCTCGCCGAGAACGCCGGTCTCGACAGCATCGACACGCTGGTCGACCTCCGCGCCGCCCACGAGGACGGCGAGGTCAGCGCCGGCCTCGACGTGTTCACCGGCGACGTCGAGAACACGCTCGACGCCGGCGTCGTCGAGCCGACCCACGCCAAGCGCCAGGCCATCTCCTCGGCCGCAGAGGCCGCGAACCTGGTGCTCAAGATCGACGACATCATCGCTGCCGGCGACCTCTCGACCTCCGGTGACGGGGACGAGGGCGCCGGCGGTCCCGGCGGCGCGCCCGGCGGCATGGGCGGCATGGGCGGCGGTATGGGCGGCATGATGTAAGCGAGGTTCTGAGCAACGCGAAGAACCTCGGGATTGCGAGCGGGGAGCGAAGCGACCCGCGAGCAGGAAGAACCGACCGGAGGGAAGTCCTCCGAACGAGCGAGCGGGGAGCAAAGCGACCCGCGAGCAGGGCGAGACGAACTCGCCCACCCCCTGCCGACGAACGGCGGCTAGCGGACGCCGCTCGCGACGCATTTTCCGTAGATACGCCACGGACAGCGCCTCGCTCGTTCTGCCGACCGACGCACCATCACGAGGTTCCGTGGTGTGAATCTGGGCCTCGATATCGAACGGTGAAACAGGAGAAACGGTTAGGGTCCCCCCGGTTCAAGTACCGCTGTCCCAGTCCGCCCGGGGGTGGCGACTGGTGACCTCCAGGGTGTGGCACCCATTTCGTTTCCGTTTTCCAACCGTCGAGGGAATCGTCCGCCAGCCCTGCCAATCGCGAGACCGAGGTCCGTCGACGTGGAAGTATAAGTGCCGCGGCGTTCCAGCCTTCACCATGCAGACGCTGCTTCTCGGTCCCGACGCCGTCGAGGAACACGCCGCGATGCCGGCCGTCATCGAGGCGGTCGCGGACGCGTTCGCCGCCGACGCGCGAGGCGAGACGATCATGCCGGCGAAGTCCTACATCGACCTGCCCAAGTACAACGGCGACTTCCGGTCGATGCCCGCCTACGTCGCCGCCGAGACGTGGGACGCCGCCGCGGTCAAGTGGGTCAACGTCCACCCGGACAACCCCGCAGACCACGACTTACCGACGGTGCTCGGCACGCTCATCTACTCGGACCCCGAGACGGCGTTCCCGCTGTCGGTGATGGACGGCACGGTCCTCACGCGCCTGCGGACCGGGGCCGCGGCCGCCGTCGCCACGGACCGCCTCGCCGTCGCCGACGCGGACTCGCTCGGCCTCGTCGGCGCGGGGACGCAGGCCTACACCCAACTGGAGGCCATCGCCGAGGTGCGGGACATCGAGACGGTGGTCGTCGCCGACCGGAGCGAGGAGAAACAGCGCGCGTTCGTCGACGCCTTCGACGACCGGTACGACGTCCGCGCGGGGAGCATCGAGGACGCCGCCGGCTGTGACGTGCTGTCGACGATCACGCCGGTCGAGTCGCCCATCGTCGAGCGCGAGTGGCTGGGCGAGCGGACCCACGTGAACGCCATCGGGGCCGACGCCGCCGGGAAGCACGAGCACGACGACCGGACGCTGCTCGACGCGAAGGTGGTCATCGACGACTACGAGCAGTGCACCCACTCCGGCGAGATCAACGTCCCCTGGAGCGAGGGCGTCCTGACCGACGACGACCTCTACGGGGAGCTCGGGGACATCGTGGCCGGCACGCTGGAGGGACGAACCGAGGACGACGGCCTCACCGTCTTCGACTCGACGGGGCTGGCCATCCAGGACGTGGCCGCGGCGCACGTCGTCTACGAGCACGCCAGCGAGGCCGGCGACGGGACGGCTTTCTCGCTCGTCGGCACCGACGCGACCTGATTACGACGGCGTGAGCGCGTCGGTGATTTTCGAGATGAGCCAGACGATAGCGAGGAACGGCAACAGGGGGAACAGCAGGACGAGCAGGCCGAGGAACATCCCCCAGCCGAACACGTCCATCTCCTCGTCGCGGTGGGGCCGCGACCCCGGAGTGACGGTTCGAAGCGGCTTCGGCAGTAGCGAGCGGTCCTGCGCGTCGTCGTCCGCTGAGTCGGCCATATCTTCTCTTGCGCTGAAACGTGTATAAGCCTAGGCCCGACGGTCACATCGCGCCGGCGACGCCGCTACCGATGGCGGCCCCGCAGTTCCCACAGGCCACGAGGTAGAACCGCTTGGAGGCCGTGAAGAAGCCCGTCGTCGAGTCCATGTCGAGGAACTCCACGTCGTCCTGGTCGGTCATCTCCGCGTCGCACTCGGGGCAGTGGACCATCAGGCCGCACCTCCGTTGGACTTCGCGCCGGCGACGCCGCTACCGATGGTCACGCCGCAGGCCGCGCAGTTGGCCGTGTAGAACCGCTTGGAGGCTTTGATGAAGCCGACCGCGGAGTCCACTTCGACGAACTCGATGTCGTCGGCCGTTTCGAGCGAGGTCTCACAGTCAGGGCAGTGTACCATACACTCGTCTCTCCGATCGAATCCACGAAAGTCTTGTGTCGATCCTCCGGTTGGTTCCCGCCCGCTCACGCCGTCTCGGTCGCCAGCGCTTCCCCGAGTTCGAGCGTGATCGACACCTCGACGGGGGCCGGCCCCGGCGCGGTCGACTGGTCGGTGTAGTCGAGCGCGAACAGGTACTCGCCGCGCGCCAACTGTTTCGTCACGGACGCGGCAGTCACGCCCACGCGGCTGTACTCGGTGACGACCGACACGTCGCGCGCTCCGTCCTGAAACCGGTCGTAGGCGTCGCGCTCGAACACGAGGCAGTCCACGGGCGTGTCGCCGTCGACCGACACCTCGTAGTCGAGAACGTCGCCGCTCGCCCGCTCGGAGTTGGTGAGCGCGACGGCCTGAAACTCGCCCGGCTCGAGCGTCGCCGTCCCCTCCCACTGGAAGGAGCGAAACGCCCGCCGCTCGTCGCCGGAGTAGTCGTCGGCGTGGTCGGGCGCGCCGTCGCCGTCGCGGTCCGGGCGGGGCGTCGGCGTCGACCTGTCGCCGAATCCGACACAGCCGCTCCCGAGCGCGGTCGTCCCCGCCACGAACGCTCGTCGCGTCAGTCTCACCGGCGCTCACTGCTCCCGGGAGTCGGCTCTCGGGAGCGGTCGCCCGTCCCAGTCACGCCTCGTCTCCCATCCCCCCGAGGTCCGTGACGTCGGTGTACACGGCGTAGGCCGACTCGTCGTCGGTCGGCGAGTCGATCGGAATCGCGTGCAGTCGGAACTCCCGGGCCCCGTCGACCGTCTCCCGGGTCACCTCCCAGACAGTGGCTTCCCCGGCCCTCGTCCGCTCGGTGACGGCCCGCGCACGCTCGGCCTGCGCTTTCGACCCTGTCACGATGTCGTCGATGTTCCGGCCGACGGGGTCCGTCCCCGGCGGAACGAACACCTCCTCGAACGCGGGGTTGACGCTCTGGATGAGCGGCTCGTCGTCTTCGAACGTGACCGACGCGATGGCGTTGGACGTGTGCGTGAACAGCACCTCGTACCGGCGCGTCGACTCGGCCGCCCGCCGTTCGGCCCGCCGCTGTGCCACCGCGTTCGCGAGGCGGTTCGCCAGGAGTTCGTACTGCTTCGTCCCGCGCTCCTTCTGGAGGTAGTCGGTGACGCCCGCCGAGATGGCCTCGCTGGCGACCGCCTCGCTCCCCTTCCCGGTGAACAGCACGAACGGCAGGTCCGGGAACTCCTCGCGGACGCGTTCGAGGAACTCGATGCCGTTCCTGCCGGGCATCTCGTAGTCCGAAACCACGCAGTCGAAGGCCTCGCTCGCCAGCAGCGAGAGGGCTTCGCTGGCCCGGTGAGCGGTCGTCACCGCGAATCGCTCGTCGCCGCGCTCCAGGAACGTCGCTGTCAGCTCCGCGAAATCGGGGTCGTCGTCGACGTGGAGGACGCGAGTTTCGTCACGCAAACTGACTGTACTGTTGCGATGTTCCCGGAAAAGCGTTCCGTCAACTCACGGGCTGATTACATGACCGACCGCTGACCGCACGGCGGCCGTCTCCCGAAGGGAAAGGTATAGCACCGTCGCTACCGGACGTTGCGATATCATGACTACGACCGGTGAGGAACGCGAGCGGGGGTTCGACCACACGGAGATCGAGCCCCGGTGGCAGCGCACGTGGGAGGACGCCGACGTGTTCCGGATCGCGGACGACGAGACGGACCCCGAGTACGTCCTGGCGATGTTCCCCTACACTTCCGGGAGCCTCCACATGGGCCACGTCCGGAACTACACCATCACGGACGCCTTCGCCCGATTCGAGCGGATGCGCGGCGAGAGCGTCCTGCACCCGATGGGCTGGGACTCCTTCGGCCTGCCCGCCGAGAACGCCGCCGAGGAGCGCGATACCAACCCCCGGGACTGGACGATGCAGTGCATCGAGTCGATGCGCGACCAGCTGAAGGAGATGGGCTTCGGCTACGACTGGGAGCGCGAACTCGCGACCTGCGAGCCGGAGTACTACCGCTGGAACCAGTGGCTGTTCAAGCAGTTTCGCGAGGCGGGGCTGGTCGAGCGCCAGGCCGCCGAGCTGAACTGGTGTCCCTCCTGCGAGACGGTGCTGGCCGACGAGCAGGTCGAGGGCGAGGCCGAACTCTGCTGGCGGTGTGACACGCCCATCGAGCACCGCGAGATGGACCAGTGGTTCTTCACCATCACCGACTACGCCGAGGAACTGCTGACAGCGCTCGACGACCTCGACGGCTGGCCGAACAACGTCCGGGAGATGCAGCGCAACTGGATCGGCAAGCAGGAGGGCGCGAGCGTCGCCTTCGAGGTCGGCGACTACGGCGCGGTCGACATCTTCACCACCCGGCTCGACACCATCCACGGCGCGACCTACTTCTCGCTGGCCCCCGGCCACCCGGTCGCACAGGCGATAGCCGAGGAGAACGAGGACGTCGCCGAGTACGTCGAGATGGCCGAGGCGGCCGACGAGGACGACCTCGACGTGACCTCCGGCGTGTTCACCGGCGAGTACGCGACCAACCCCGCCACCGGCGAGGAGATTCCCGTCTACGTCGCCGACTACGTGCTCACCGACGTGGGGACGGGCGCGCTGTACGCCGTGCCTGCCCACGACGAGCGCGACCACGAGTTCGCCGAGGCCCACGACATCGACATCGTGCAGGTCGTCGAACCGACGGAGGACGCCGACGTGGCCCCCGAGGACGTCGACGTGCAGGAGGCGGCCTACACCGAGGACGGCCGCCTCGTCAACAGCGGCGAGTTCGACGGCCTCACGAGCGAGGCGGCGCGCGACCGCTTCGTCGACGAGTTCGACGGCGAGCACCGCACGGAGTACAACCTCCGGGACTGGGGCATCTCGCGCCAGCGCTACTGGGGGACGCCCATCCCGATGATTCGCTGCGACGACTGCGGCTACGTGGAGGTCCCCGACGAGGACCTGCCCGTCGAACTGCCGGAGTTCGTCCACACGACCGGCAATCCGCTCGACGCCGCCGAGGAGTGGAAGCACGTCGACTGTCCGGACTGCGGGGCCGACGCCGTCCGCGAGACGGACACGATGGACACGTTCGTCGACTCCTCGTGGTACTTCCTGCGGTACACCTCGCCGGACCTCGACGACGCCCCGTTCGACGCCGAGCGGGCGAGCGACTGGATGCCCGTCGACCAGTACGTCGGCGGCATCGAACACGCCGTCATGCACCTGCTGTACGCCCGCTTCTTCACGAAGGTGCTCGACGACCTCGACATGGTCGACGGCGTCCGCGAGCCGTTCACGAACCTCACGAACCAGGGCATGGTGCTCGGCGAGGACGGCAACAAGATGTCAAAGAGCCTCGGCAACGGCGTCTCGCCCCAGCGCATCATCGAGGAGTACGGCGCGGACACCGCCCGCCTGTTCATCATGGAAGCCGCCCAGCCCGAGAAGGAGTTCGCCTGGAGTCCCGAGGGCGTCCAGTCGGCCCACAGCTTCCTCCAGAACGTCTACACGCTGGCCGAGGAGTACGCCGACGGCGAGGCGGGGACCGCCGCGGAAGCGAGCGGCGACGCCGACGACATCGCCGGCTACGTCGCCCGCGAAATCGACGCCACCGCGGCGAAGGCGACGGCGGAGTTCGAGGACTTCCGCTTCAACCACGCGCTCCAGGCGGTCCGCGAGATGGTGTCGCTGCTGCGCCGGTACCGCGAGGCGACGACGCCCGACGCCGAGACGTTCGAGCGCGGCCTCACGACCGCGGCGAAGCTGCTCGCGCCGGTCGCGCCCCACGTCGCCGAAGAGATGTGGGACACCCTCGACGGCGACGGCCTCCTCGCCGAGGCCGAGTGGCCCGCGGCCGAGGCCCCCGAGGGCTACGACATCGAGCGCCGCCTCGTCGAGAACACCCGCGAGGACGTCCGCGACATCGTCGACACCGTCGGCATCGAGGACCCACAGACCATCACGCTCGCCGTCGCGCCGGCGTGGAAGCACCGCGTGCTCGACCTCGCCCGGAACGCCGACGGCAACGTCGTCGGGACCGTCATGCAGGACGAGGACCTCCGCGAGCACGGCGAGGCCGCGGCGGACTTCGCGAAGGAACTCGCGGGCCGCGCGCAGTCTCTCGACGAGCAGTTGCCGCCCGAGCGCGAGCGCGAGGCGCTCGAACGCGCCGCGTGGCTCATCGAGCGGGAGTTCGGGGCCGAAGTCGTCGTGCAGGGGCCCGACGAAGCGGACCCGGACCTCGTGAGCAAGGCCGGCCCCGGCCGCCCGGCCATCGACATCGCCGAGTGAGTCGGTCGCGGCCCGCTGGCCCCTGGGACGCCTATTCGGCGCTGACCAGTCCGGTATCGACCAGGTCGTCGAAGACGTTCGCGGCGTGTCCCTCGGGCGCGACGCGCTCGTAGACGCCGACGACCTGCTCCCGCGCGATGACGAACGTCGTCCGCCCGGCCCGGCCGTCGGTCAGCTCCACGTCGAACGCCGATGCGATGCGTCCCTCGGGGTCTGCGAGCAGGTCGAACGAGAGGTCCTGGTTCTCGGCGAACTCGCGGTGGCTCGCCACGCCGTCCGTCGAGATGCCGTACAGTTCGACGCCCGCGTTCGCGAACCGCTCGGCGTGGGCCTCGAACTCGCTCGCCTCCGTCGTACAGCCCGGCGTGTCGTCCGCCGGATAGAAGTACAGCACCGTCGGCCGCTCGAACCCCGGCTGGACGGCCTCGCCGCGCTGGTTCTCGGCACGTATCGTCGGCACGTCGCTCCCCGGCTCCAGCGCCATCGTCAGTTCACGGGGATGTCCGTTCCCTCGTCGTCGGTGTCGGTCGTGACCTTCCCCAGCCGCACCGTGAGAACGCCGTCCTCGTAGCTCGCCGTGGTCTCGCTCTCGTCGACCGCCTCCGGGAGCGGGACGGACCGACTGAGCGACTGCTCGCGGCGCTCGCGCTGGACGTAGTGGCCGTCGCTCGTCTCGCGCTCCTCGCTGGCCGAGGCGCTGATGGTGAGCTTGCGGTCCTCGACCAGTTGCACGTCGATGTCCGCGCTGTCGTAACCGGGCAGGTCCGCGTGGACGACGAACGCGTCGCCCTCGTCGATCACGTCGACCGGGACGGAGCCGAGGTCGACGCCGAACTGCTCGCCCAGCATGTCGAACGCGCGCTCGATCTCGGCGAACGGGTCTCTGTCTGACATATCCGGGGGTACGAGTGCCCGGAACTTAAGCCTAGAACGGGGACGGCGGTCAGTTGATGACCGTCTCGGAGTCGTACGACCCCAGCCGTCGGACCCAACCGCCCTCGGCGATGGCCTCGATGTCGGCGAGGGCGTCCTGCGTGCGCTCCTCGTAGAGGCCGGCGGCGATGTCGATGTGGAAGACGTAGTCGCCCAGTCGCTCGCCGCTGGGGCGGGACTCGACGCGCGTGAGGTTGATGTCGCGGTCGGCGAAGGGCTGTAGCATCTCAAGCAGCAGGCCGGGATAGTCCACGTCGGGATAGACGATGAAGGAGGTCTTTCCGCCGGCCTCGTCGCGCTCGCTCGCCGGCGCGACGACGACGAAGCGGGTGGCGTTCGAGGACTGGTCCTGGATGTCCTCGGCGAGCACCCGCAGTTCGGTCCCGTTAGTCGCGTTCTCGGGGTGGCCGATGGCCGCGACGCTGGGGTCCTCGCGGGCGCGCTCGACGCCCCGGGCCGTGGAGGCGACGGCCTCCACGTCGACGCCGGGGTAGTGCTCGTCCAGCCAGCCGCGACACTGGGCGAGCGCCTGCGCGTGGCTGGCGACGAGGCTGAACGAGTCGCCCTGTGCCAGCAGGGCGTGGCGAATCGGCGTGATGATCTCCTTGACGACGGCGATGTCGTACTCCGCGAAGGCGTCGAGCGACTCCGTCACCGACCCCTCGATGCTGTTCTCGACGGGGACGACGCCGCGGTCGGCCTCGCCCTCGGCGACGGCCTCGACGATGGCGGTCACCGACTCGGCGAACGACACCTCGTCGTCGGTGACTGCCTGTGCGGCGCGGTGCGAGTAGGTCCCCGCGGGACCGAGCGTCACGGTGGTCATACCCCCGGATACTCCGCTGGGAAGTAAAAGAACCGCGGTCCGGCCGGACTGGGGCGGTTCCGGTCGACGACTGCCCGCATCTCCGGTTCTCGCCGCGTCGGCAGGGTCGCCTCAGGACAGGCGCGCCAGTTCCTCGTCCGAGAGATCGATGGCGCTCGCGGCGACGTTCTGTTCGAGGTGGCCGAGGTCGCTGGTCCCCGGAATCGGCAGCGTCACGTCCGAATGCCCCAGCAGCCACGCCAGCGCAATCTGGTAGGGCGTCGCGTCGTGGCGCTCGGCGATCTCGTCGATGCCGTCCACGCCGCCGAGGTCGCCGGCCCCGAGCGGGAACCACGGGATGAAGCCGATGCCGTACTCCTCGCAGGCCGACAGCACGTCTTCGTCGTCGCGGTGGGCGACGTTGTACTGGTTCTGCACCGTCGCCACGTCGACGATGTCGCGGGCGCGGTCCAGTTCCTCGACCGTGACGTTCGAGACGCCGACGTGGTGGACCAGCCCCTCGTCTTTCAGTTCCGCGAGCGCGTGGAGCGAGTCCTCGAAGGGCGTGTCGGGGTCGGGTCGGTGAAACTGGTAGAGGTCGATGGGGTCCATCCGCAGGCGGTCCCGCGAGCACAGCTGGGCGTTGCGCAGGTAGTCCGGGTCGCCGTGGGCCAGCCAGTCGGCGTCCGTGTTGCGGAGCAGGCCCCCCTTCGTCGCGACGACGAGGTCCTCGCGCTCGGTGTCGAGCGTCTCGCCGATGAGCCGCTCGGAGACGCCGGGACCGTAGGAGTCCGCGGTGTCGATGAAGTCGACGCCGAGGTCGACCGCTCGCTTGAGCACCTCGCGGGCGTTCTGTACGTCGTCGGGTTCGCCGATGATGTCCTCGCCGGTGAGGCGCATCGCGCCGAATCCGAGCCGATGCACCGTGAGGTCGCCGCCGATGTCGAACGTGTCACTCTCGTTTGTGACCATGGTACCACTGTCGTGGGCACGCCTGAAAACGGCGGTGCATATCTCAGTCGCTTCCGGTACCGGCGCATCTCTGTTCTGCGAGTCGCTCCGGGTCAGGGGACTACTATCGGAGCCATTGAACGTCAGTACACACCCGATCGAACTGCAGTCGTGCGACCGGTGTGTTACTCGTTTCAATTGTCACTATCGGCCCCGGCGAATGGGCGACGATAATATCGAGAAAATGTTAGAAAAAATAACATAATGGGCGTATACTTTTTCACGAATGGGGAGCGAAGAGTTGCTGTATGTCAGCAACACCGCAAGTGACTGACTCGTCGGCGTTCGAGAACGGGTCGCTCGGCCTGCAAATCGTCCTGTTCGTCGTGACCGGAACGCTCTACGGCCTGTACTGGCTGTACAAGACTGCCAAGCAACTCGACGAAGGGACGGATCAGAATCTCTCTCCAATCCTGGCGGTCATTCCGATCGTCAATATCATCGGCGTCTGGCAGATATCGAACGCGGCCGAGGCCGTCACAGACCAGAGCGGAGTGGTCCTGTTCGTGTTGTTCGTCGTCTTCGGCCCCATCTCGTGGTTCCTGATTCAGTCGGGCATCAACGAGACCGCGGCCAACTGAACTCGTCAGCGGCCATTTTTGACAGACGCGACCGCCGCTACCGACGCCCGATCACCGTTTCCGATAGCGGTGTCCGCGCCGCTCACTCGCTGTCGCGGTGACAGAGTGCGAGGTGGACGAGGAGATAGCGCGATGCGAAAAAGACCGTGACGCTGGCGGCGAAGGCAAACAGCGAAACGGTGGCGACCGACACGCCGAGACCTGAGTCGACGAACGGGTTTCGCCCCATCGACGCGATGTACGACGACACCGCGTCACCGCCGCCCAGGCCCACGGCGAACAGACCGAGCGACAGCGCGATTGCCAGACCGCCGGTCCCGAGCCCGACGTACCGCGCGAAGTCCTCGGCGTTGAGCGCCGCGTGGGCTTGCCGTTCGGTCAGCGGCGCGTGTCGGAGCCGGTAGAGGACCGATGCGACGAGGAGTGTCGCGCCCAGCAGTTGCAACGCGGCCCCGAACAGTCCGAGCAACAGCGCCTTCGGCGAGGCGGTGGCGGGGTCGGCCGCCGGGAGGAACGCGGCGGCGCTCTCGGGATAGAGTCCGTACATCGGGAGCGCCAGCGCCAGCGCGCCGAGCAGCGCGCTCTGGAGCGCGAGCGTCCGCGGGACGGACTGCAGGAGGTACGAGTGGCGTTCGTAGCGGACGCGCTCGTAGGTCGACCCCGAGAGGAAGGCCCGCGCAATCGGGTCGTCTGGCTGTGGATCGGGTGACATGGTGGGTCCGAGCGGCGTTCACGGGCTGTTTGCCCAATCGAGAAAATAACCTTTTCGCCCGCGCCAACCGTCGTCTGACGGGTCGTCGCCCGCTCCCGGTCGGCCGTCACCGGGTGTGGATTGCCTCGCCGCGGGCGGCCGCGGCGGCCTCGTGGACCGCTTCCGAGAGCGTCGGGTGGGTGTGAATCGTTCCGACCACGTCTTCCAGGCGCGCGCCCATCTCGATGCCCAGCCCGAGTTCGGCGATCAGCTCCGAGGCCTCCGGGCCGACGACCTGCGCGCCCAGCAGGAACTCCTCGTCGGCGTCGGCGACGACGCGGACGAAGCCCTCGCGCTCGCCGACCGTGAGCGCCCGCCCGTTGGCCCGGAGCGGCATCTGCCCGACCACCGTCTTGAAGCCGGCGTCCTCGGCCTCGGCCTCGGTCATCCCGACCGTGCCGATCTCGGGGTCGGTGAAGACAGCGGCGGGGATGGCCTGGTGGTCGAAGGCCGACGGTTCGCCGGCGGCCACCTCGGCGGCGACTTTCCCCTCGGCCATCGCCTTGTGCGCGAGCATCGGCTCGCCCGCCACGTCGCCGACGGCGAAGACGCTCTCGACGGCGGTCCGGCACTGCTCGTCGGTGGGAAGGACGCCGTCCTCGTCGGGCTGGAGGTCGAGCGCGTCGAGGTTCAGCGTGTCTGTGACCGGCTCGCGGCCGACGGCCACGAGGCACTGCTCGGCGTTGTACTCGGTGAGCACGTCGTCGGCGTCGGTCGTCTGGACGCGGATCCCCTCGTCCGTCTCCTCCCAGTCGTGGGCCGCTTCACCGAAGTTGAAATCGATGCCCAGCTCCGCCGCGCGCTCGCGGACGACGGCCGCCACGTCGTCCTCGTAGCCCGGCAGCACGTCGTCAAGCATCTCGACGACGGTGACCTCCGCCCCGAGCTTCGCGAACGCCGTCGACAGCTCCATCCCGATGTAGCCCGCGCCGACGACCACCAGCTTCTCGGGGACGGAGTCGAGCGCCAGCGCGTCCTTCGAGGAGAGGATGGACTCGCCGTCGAACGCGAAGTTCGGTACGTCCATCGGCCGGCTCCCCGTCGCGACGACGGCGTGCTCGAAGGCGATGGACTCGGAGCCCTGCCCCTCGCCGCCGTGGGCGACCCTGACGGTCTCGTCGTCGACGAACTCGGCGGTCCCCTCGACCAGTTCGACGCCGGCGCTCTCACACAGCGACTCGACGCCGCGCGTCAGGCGGGTGACCACGCCGTCTTTCCACTCGGTGAGGCCGGCCATGTCGACGGCCGGGTCGGCGAACACGCCCATTTCCTCGCCGTGTCTGGCGTCGTGGGCCACGTCCGCGGCCGAGATGACGGCCTTCGACGGGATGCAGCCGTGGTTCAGACACGTCCCCCCGTAGGCGTCGCGCTCGACCAGCGTCACGTCGAGTCCCAGTTGCGCGCCCCGGATGGCGGCGACGTAGCCGCCCGGCCCGCCGCCGATGACAAGCAGTTCGGTCCCAGTGGTAACGTCTCCGACGACCATAGCGGCTCCTCGGCCGGCCCGGTGAAAAGCTACCGCCCTTCGCGGGCCCCCGCCGGGCCGGCTCAGTCGCCGTCGGCGGTCGGCAGTTCGAGGACGACCCGCGTCCCGCGCGGTTCGCGGTCCTCGACGCTGACGGAGCCGCCGTACTGCGCCACCATCGTCTCGACGAAGTGCAGGCCGAACCCGCTCGCGCTGACCGGCGGCGTCTGCCAGCCGTCGCGGCCGAACACCCTGTCTTTGATGTCCCCCTCGATGCCGGGGCCGTCGTCCTCGACGTGGAGGAGCGTCGTCTCGCCCTCGACCGCCACCGAGACCCACGCGCCGGGATGGTCGGCGTCGTTGTGTTCGACGGCGTTGACGAGGACGTTGTATACGACCTCTTCGAGCAGTTCGTCGGCGAGGACGGGGGCCGTCGCGGGCGCGTCGACGGTGACGGCGGCCGCCGGATAGTCGAGTTCGAGCCGCGCCACGCAGTCCTCGACGACCGCGGCGAGGTCGTGCGGTTCGACCTCGGGCGACTCGTCCGCGATCTGCCGGAGGACGCGCCGGACGCGCTGGACCGTGTCGACGATTTTGACGCCGCGGTCGTCGATCTTCTCGACCAGCGCCCGACGCTCGTCGTCGTCGACGCCGTCGAGGAGGCGCTCCGTCGCGCCGAGGACGACCGTCATCCCGTTGAGCACCTCGTGGCGGAGCAGATTGTTGAAGAAGGCGATCTGGGACTGGCGCGTCTGGAGTTCCGCTTCCTTCCGTCGCAGTTCGGTCACGTCCGCGATGGCCGCCACCGCGCGCACGACCTCGCCGCTGTCGTTCGTCATCGGGACCATGTTGGTCGAGAGCCACACCGTCTCCCCGTCGGACTGTTCGAGCTCGTGCTCGTGGCCGTACACCGGTTCGCCGGTCGCCACGACGCGGTCGAACGGCAGGTCGTCGACGTCGAGCAGCTCCGTCCGGTCGTCGAAGACCTGCCACTCCACTCCGTCGGCCGAGCGGCCGAGGATTTCGACGGTCTCCAGGCCGAGCACCTCCTTGGCGTAGCCGTTGGCGCGGAGGACGGTCCCGTCGCGGTCGAAGACGGCGATGGCGACCGGGCTCGACTCCAGGACGGACTCGATGAACGCGAGCTGTTCGCCGAGGCGCTCCTGGATGTGTTTCTTGCCGGTGATGTCCTTTATCATCCCGACGATGACGGGCTCGCCGTCCCGCTGTTCCCGAAGAATCAGCGTCAGGAGTCCCCAGACAGTCTGTCCGCCGAGCGTCTCCAGTTCCAGTTCGCGGCTCACTTTCCCGCGGTCACGGAGCGCGTCGAGGACCGCCTCCCGTTCCTCCGGGTGCGCGTAGACCTCGAGCACCTTCCGGCCTACGAGGTCGTCGGCGCTCTCGGCCCCGAACAGCGTCGCCATCTCCGGGTTCGCTTCGAGGACGACGCCGCCCTCGACCGGCTCGGTCACGACCACCCCGACCGGGGCGTGCTCGAAGAACTCGGCCAGCGTCTCGACCTCGTCTCTGAGCTCCAGCGTGTTGGTGGCGTAGGCGATGTCGCGGCCGATGTCGCTCAGCAGTTCCCGCTCCGACGCGTCGAAGGCGTCGGTCCGGTCGGCGTAGACGAACAGGGCCCCGTAGGACGTGCCGTCGTAGGTCAGCGGCACGGCCGCGACCGACCGGAAGCCGCGTTCCAGCGCGGCCTCCCGCCACGGCTCGAACGAGGGGGCGTGCTCGATGTCCTGACACACCTGGATGTCGCCGGTGCGTATCGCTCGCCCCGCGGGGCCGCGCCCGTGGTCGGTCGCCGCGGCCGTCACGTCGATGACGTCGAGGTAGCCCTGCTCGTCGCCGCCCCCGGCGCGGGGCTCGATGGCGTCCGTCTCGGGGTCGTGACAGCCGATCCAGGCGAAGCGGTACGGCTCCGACTCGGTGATGATGTCGCAGACGCGCGTTTCGAGCGTGTGCCGGTCGCGGGCCCACAGCAGCGCCCGGTTGATCCGCCGGCTGACCGCGGCGATGTGTTCGTACCGCGTCGCGCGCCGCTCCGTCGAGCGGTGGGCGAGGACCTCCCTGATCCGGTCGGCGAGCAGGTCGTAGCCGGCGTCGCCGACCCGCGGGACGAACCCGGTCGCGTCCTCCGCCAGCGCGTCCCGGACCAGCGCCTCGTCGTCGGTCGGGCCGAAGAGGAGGACGGGAAGCGATGGGTCGGTCGCTCGGACCGCCCGCAGGAGCGAGCGCCCGTCGCCCTCGGAGATGGACCATTCGGTCACGACGCAGTCGACGGTCCCGGACTCGACGACGGCCAGCGCGTCACGCTGTCCGGTTGCGGCCTCGACGGTGAGGTCGCTCCGGTCGGCCAGTCGCCGCCGAACGGCGGCCGCGGCGTCGTCCGCTCCGACGTACAGGACGACCGCCGGTAGTTCCATGGGAAGCCATCGGCCGTTGGTGGGTATAACGCTGTGGGCGGCATTTCAGTTCCTGACACTAGCCGTCCGTGGGCAAATCATGTCGTGGTGGTGGCCGTACCACCGATATGGCAGACGAAGTCACCGACCGGGAGCAACTTCCCCCGACGCCCACGCGGTTCGCGGAGGAACAGCCCGCCGTCTGGGAGGCGTACAGCGACCTCGGAAAGGCCTGTGCCGAAGCGGGGCCGCTGGACGACGAGACGAAGCGGCTCGTGAAGCTCGCGCTGGCCGTCGGCGCGCAGTCCGAGGGGGCGGTCCACTCACACGTCCGGCGCGGGCTGGACGAGGGACTCGATTCCGAGGCGCTCCAGCACGTCGCCACGCTCGCCGTGCCGACGCTCGGCTTCCCGAAGGCGATGGCTGCGAGGAGCTGGATCGGCGACGTGACCGACGACGGCTGACGGCTTACTCCAGTAACAGTCGCGTCGGGTCCGCGAGGTACTCGGTCAGCGTGTTGACGAAGCGCGCGGCGTCGGCCCCGTCGATGACGCGGTGGTCGATGGCGAGCGACAGCGGGAGCGTGGGCTTCGCGAGTACCGCTCCGTTCTCGGCGACCGGCCGCTCCTCCAAGGAGCCGATGCCGAGAATCGCCGTCTCGGGGACGTTGATTATCGGGTCCGCGTACTCGCCGCCGATGGCCCCGAAGTTCGTCACCGTGAACGTCCCGCCCCGCATCTCCTCGCGCTCGATGTCGCGACTGCGCGCCCGCTCGACGAGGTCGTTCACCTCGCGTGCGATCTCCAGAATGCCCTTCTCGTCCACGTCGTCGACGACCGGGACGACCAGCCCGTGGTCGGTCGCCGTCGCGACGCCGACGTTGTAGCTGTCGCGGTAGACGATTTCCTCAGCCTCTGTGTCCAGCGCCGTGTTGAGAATCGGGTGGCGGTCGAGCGCCGCGGCGACGCACTTCAGCACGAGCGGCGTGTAGGTCAGGCGGACGCCGCGCTCCTCGGCCAGCGGTTCGAGGCGCTCGCGGGCCGCGACCAGCCCCGAGACCTCGGCCACGTCGTGGTGCGTGGCGTGGGGGACCTCGCGGCGCGAGCGCGCCATCTGCTCGCCGATGCGCCGGCGGATGCCGCGGTAGGGCTCGCGGCGGTCGCCGTCCGGCACGGCCTCGACGCCCGCGCCGTCAAAGAGTACAAGAACGACGTCGGCTCCGTCAGCGGCTACGACGACGCCGACTCCCTCACCAACGAAGAACTCCTCACCCTCGACGTCGACCTCCTCGTCCCCGCCGCCCTC